>Ga0163154_10008812_pt1 | contig 11653 bp, 8 predicted proteins | sample OliLakLV19MP9P1_FD_148649 | JGI IMG/M metagenome (GOLD analysis project Ga0163154, IMG submission 148649) | Freshwater microbial mat bacterial communities from Lake Vanda, McMurdo Dry Valleys, Antarctica - Oligotrophic Lake LV.19.MP9.P1 | ecosystem: Environmental > Aquatic > Freshwater > Lake >... | reverse complement strand
CAACCTGAAATCACTCGCTTATTTCCAGCGCTCCCACTTGGCAATTGTTCGCGGGGCGCCTCTTGCCATTGAGGTCGACGAATGTTCCCGCGCTGCGGACCGAAGTACTGGTCGGCGTATCACCAGATGGCGCAAATGTCTCGTCGAGCGTGATGTTCTCGAACCGATCCGATGTCACGTTCGGCTTTTCGCACCAGGCTTGCGGCGACAAATAGCCGGTGTGCCGGAGTGGTGCATCCGACACGTACATCACCGCTCCGGGCAGACCCATGGTGGATGCGGGCACGGGCCAAAGATTCCCCGCTATTTTGCCGAACCACGATAAGTCGGCCTTTCCCACGTAAACGGCGGCGTGCTTTTCGTATCCGGTGGCGAGGTTGGGCGCGACCATCAGATTGTTCTCCATCGTCAACTCTCCGTCGGGAATGTTGCCCGTCACCTGCAAGAACTGTGGACCCTTTCCCAGACCAACCATTGTGTTATGGACAATGCTGATGTCACGAAGCGTGCGATTCTCGTAAACACGTTGGTTCTGATCGTTGACCGTGTCGTCGGAGCCCAGGAGGCGCAACGCGAACAAATCATCGCGCAGGACAAGATTGTTGCGCAGCATGACTTGCTCAAGGCCGCATGAAAGTTCGATTCCGGCGCCAAGAAGCCGGTTGCCCTCGATGACGACGCACCGGGTGCGCAGGTTGGCGCCCGGGATTCCGTCTCGCCCGCCCAGGGGTCCGATCGGCATGGGAGCGCCGCGCAGAATGTTCTGAGCGACGTAATAACAGCCGCCGTTTTGCAGGGTGATCGCGCCTTTGAGGATGTCGCGCGGGTCGCCGTGTTTGCGCCTGTCGAGGTTGCCGAAATCGTTGTGAGCAATCAGCGCGCTTTGACATCGGCTGGCGCGGACAATGTGCTCGCGCGTGGAGTTGCCGGCGCGATTTCCCACGATGACCAGATTGCTTCCCGCCGCCCAGACAAGGTAAGCGCGCAGGCTCGTCACGGTGGGGGCGACGCATCCTTGCACGAGCAGTCCGGTGGGATTGCGATCGGCATTCACGCCGTCGCGCACATTGCTGAAGACGCAATCGACCATCGCGATGTTCAATCCACTTGCCGAGAGCGCGCGGGCGGCACCCTTGAGTTCGAAGTCTTCCGGAAATGCCGAATCAAACGCCAGATTCTCGATGAGGATGTCCGAACTCGTCTCGGTCGTGCGCAGCGCCTCCCACACGTCCGGTTTGACAACGCGCAGCGTCGGCGGAGGCAAGTTCGACTCGCCGAACGCGCTAAGCACGATGTTGCGCTGTTTGATGACCGCACCGGTTGAATAATCAAACGTGTCCCCGCGCCGAAACAGGAGCGTGGTATTGTCGCGCACTAGGAAGAACGCGCGAGTCAGGCTTCGCACTGCCGTCGTCTCCGCCGATCCATCATTGGCGTCGTGGCCTTCGCCGGAAACGTAGATGCGCCTGCGCGTATCCGGTGAGATCGTCACCTGTTTCTCGGATTGTCCAATCGATCCGTCAGGATAGGTGCAGGTGAGCCGAATCGTGTAGACGCCCGGCTTGCGATACAGGTGAGCGGCGTTCCATCCGACCAGGGAATTGAACGCGCCCTGCGCATTGCCGAACGACCAAACATAGCGCGTGACAAGCACCGAGCGATCGACGGGAGGATTCGGCAGGGCAGAAACATGGATGACCGCCGGCGCCATGCCGGCGGTGAGCATGACTCTAAATTCCGGTGCTGGCCCCGCAAGTGGCGGGGGCTGCGTCACTGGCGCAGACGTGGGCAAGGTGGACGGGCCAACGGGAACGAGCGTGTAAGTGCGCTGACTATCCCCCTCGCCGACGCGCACGGTCGCGCCGTCCAGTGGATCATTTGAAGGTACGGTGGTCTGCGCGTCCGCGCAAGCCCCGATGCCAAGCGAAAGCAGGATCATCATCACGAAGCGAAACATGTTGCGGGTCATAGGCGATACCTCCCACTTTCCCGGCGCCGTTGCGCGCTTCGCCGCTGGCCGGCGCAACTTAGCCTGCGCGCATGTCGTTATGGATTGGAGCATCGGTTGATTGAGCATTTTATCGGTTGCGCGACGGTGAAGCTTATGGCGCAACCGCCACGTTATCGACCTCGCGCAACGATAGTCACGCGAACGCAAAACGGAGTTGCTGCCCCGCTCGGCGACTGGGGGCCGGCGAAGTCCCCAGCCAGGCGGTGTGATGATCCTGCTCGGCCAGCGTCAAGCAAGGTGCGATGCGCGCGTCTTGTGAGAAGAGTGCGCGCACCCGATGCGGGCAGTTGCAATGTCGGCTGCGATGAAGCAGCACGACATGCTCGGGATAGGGCATGTCGCGCGCATCGGCATGATCGAAGACGGAGCGCAGCGCGGCAAAAGCCTGCTGGTTCGACAAATGCCCGCGTCCGCCCATGATGCGACGCTTCAAAAATTCCGGGCGAGCGCTTTGCAATTGCAGTTCGGGTTCGTAGTTGCTTTCGATAGCAAGAATATTCAGCCCGCAGAAGCGATCGATCAACAAGCGCGGCACCTGGCCCAGGTCGGTCGCATAGCCAAGACGCGCGGCACCGACATCGATCACGAATCCGTGCGAGCCTTCTTGATCGTGTGAAAAACGCAACGGATCGACGGTTATCCCGGGCATCGGCTCGAACGGGCGATCGTGGAAGGTGCGGATGTGCGTCAACAGCTCCGCATCGCCGCGCGCCAGGTCATGCCGGCGTTCCTGGTGGCAGAAAAGACGCACGCCGTGCCGGACGACCCACGCTTTCCATTCTCGTCGGCAGTGGTCGGCATCAAGATGCGTGAGCAGAATGCAGGAAACCTCCGCAAGGTTCGCCCCCAGCGCCGCCAGGCGTTTGCCAGCGACGCGCGGTCCGATGCCGGCATCGATGAGCATCGTCCCCCGACTCGTTCGTACGATCGCGCAGTTGCCTGAGGACCCTGATGCGAGAATGGCCAGAGCGAGCGACATCCGTGTCAAACGTGCGAGGAAGCCATCAGAAACGTTCGTGGATCGTATCACGATTTATCTGCCCGGCAACGCATCGCTCGCTGCGGGTGCGCAGTCCGCAAGGGTCCGCATATTCGCGTGCGCGCACAAACACAGTTGCCAAGCCGCAGCGCTTCGATAGATTACGCGCGAGATTACGCTGCAAAGGTAAACTAAATTTGATCGACTTCCATGGAGCCAATGTGAAAACGACCGTTGCAACTGTCGGCAATAATCGACTGGAAATTCTGAGTGAAGGCGAGCAATTTGTCGGCATCGGCAAGGTCTGGATCGGCCAGACGCTGGTGCGCAGCGGACGCCTGCCGATGAGACCGTTCACGCAGAGCTTCGCCGGGTGGGGATTGAGCGCGCTAAGGCTGGTGGCTGTGGATCAGGGTGGCGAAAATGGAGCTCGCATCTCGTTGCAGGCGATCTTCACGCCGTTGGATATCAAGCTGCTGCGCGATCACAGCTTTGACCCCATCCACGACACCGGCGACTGGCAAGCGCCCGACACGCGCCTGGCGCATTTGCATCTGGTGATCGAGCCGGCCGCCGATACGTTTGGCGGACGGACGTTCGAGGGCTTCGCGTATCATTGGGAATATGAAAGCGACGATGTCCCCATCTTTTATCTTTACGATCGCGCCAGCTGGGAACTGGATGGGGATATCACTGGCGCGACGATCTTCAATCAGTCCGCCTGCTCCGATCCAGTCGTGACGATCGGCCCTGAAACCGCCTTCAACACCGAAGGCATCCTGCACTTCCTTGTCGAGGCCGGGAATTGCAACCCGATCATGACGCACAACCTGCCCCGCTGGGCAGACCATCAGGCCTGGGATTTCCAGTTTAAGGCCGACGGTAGAACACTGGTGGGGGTGTTTGAACGTGTCGATTTGATTCGGTCCTTGCTGAAGCGCGAGCCCGGCAAGGCCGAGCTGAAAACCTTCGACAAATACATCTTCGACGAGGCGCTGAAGCAGAGCACGCCGCGCAAGAAGATTCTGCTGAATACCGAGGCGAAATCGTTGACCGATCAGAAGAACCTCTGGACCTGGATGTTTGACGATCTGCACGGCCGCGCTCGCGCGGAATATGGCCTGAAGGAACAACCCCCCGTGCCGATGTTCGGGCATCATTACTGGTCGAATTTCACGATCGACACGTATTACAAAGACATCGTGCCCGCCTGCGCCGCCGTGGGGATTCGGGCGATCTTCGCGGAGAATTTTAAGAAATCGGACGAATCAGAAAAGGGCAAACGGCTGCCCAACGGGAACATGTGCTGCAGCCACGAGTACGAGATCGCTCAAAGCCTTGGAGGAACGGCGAAGTTCAAGGAATATGTCGATCGGTGCCACCAGTTGGGCATCAAAAACTACGTGTGGACCAACACCTATGTCTCGCTTGCCGCGGAGATGAACGCCCAGCAGCGCGATGAGCGTGGCTGGTATATGGCCATGGAGGATACGCGCATTAAATATGCCGGGGCATATACGATGGTTTCCAGCAATCTCGACATCAAGAATGCTGATGCACGCAAGTATTGGGTGGACGCGCACAAAAAGATCAAGGATGAGACGGGGGTCGACGGCTTTTATATCGATAGCCATTACAACCTCTTCTTCATGCCGGTGAATTTCAAGACCGGCCATCCGCGCACGAGTTGGCGCGAATCGCTGGAGGTGATGAAGGAACTGCAGGATCACGGGGTCGAGTGGTATATCGAAAGCTTCGGCCCGTTCGGCCAGCCGGGGCACGGGCATCACGCGACTTACACAATCGACAAGGCGTTTATCTGCTATTACGTCGGCTTAGGCGATGGATCGGCGACGGTGCCGGTGCCGGGGATTTCGACGGATAAAAACGTCAAACATGACGCGGCCTTTATCTATTATCAGCTCGCGCACAAAGTCCCGTGTGCGCTGCCGCTGATGATTGAGAAGAAGCGCATCGACGAGGTGTACGGTGCCGAGCATCGCAGGATTCTGCGCGAATATCACGACCTGCTGCCTTTGATGCACAAGCGCTATTTGCAGGAAGACGGGTTGGGGGTGATCTGGCACGATCGCGAGGGCAAGCGTGCGCTGTTGTGGAATATCGTTGCACGAAAAGTGAAGCTGCCCGGCCGTGTGCGGGACGTCGCGACGGCAAGTGAGTTTCCGCAGGCGGAGGTGTATGAGCTTCTGCCCTGCCATACCTATGAGATTCATTCGTCGCCGCTTCCGATCAAGGTTGAATGAAATTGATTTGATGAGGAAGCGGGATGCTGGGCATCATCGCGTTGACAGGTGGCGATGAAGAAATGAGGGCATCGCCGTAGTGTGGGATGCGCCGTAATGTCGTCAATTGCCCGTCGTTGGCGGGATTTCCTCCGGCCCTGCAGTCAGTCGAAGGTCTCATCCATATAATCTTGCCGGTTTTTTTAAAATCTTTTCGCGCGGGCGTAAGTGATTTGTCGGCAGTGAATTGAACGCTCTCAAGCCTCTTTCCCTTGATCCGAAGAAAACGGCGTTGTCGGCCGAGGAGAAGGAGGTTCTCAAGCACAACATCCAACTCTGCCGGGATGTGATTGTATTTTTTACGTCGCTGGCGGGCGCCAAGGGGCTCAGCGGGCATTCGGGCGGGGCCTTCGACACGGTGCCGGAAGTGATGATCATTCGCGCCTTCATTGCCGGGGGGGCGCCGATCGTGCCGATTTTTTATGACGAAGCGGGGCATCGGGTGGCGACGCAGTATTTGCTCAGCGTGCTCAATGGTGCGATGCCTGCGGAGAAATTGCTGCATTATCGCGAATACAACAGCGGACTTCCCGGGCATCCGGAGAAACTGCTCACGCCGGGCGTGGAATACAGCTCAGGTCGGCTTGGGCATATGTGGGCTTTCTGCAACGGCGTGGCGATGGCGAATCCCGGGAAGGCGGTCGTCGTTCTGGGATCAGACGGATCACAGATGGAAGGGGACAACGCCGAGGCCGCGCGGTTGAGCGTGGGCAAGCAGATCAACATCAAGGTGCTGATCGACGACAACAACGTCACCATCGCCGGGCATCCGCAGGAATATATGATCGGCTACGACCTGACCAAGACGCTGGCGGGCTATGGGCTGAATACCGAAACGACAATGGGCGAAGACCTCGACGCGCTTTATATCGACCTGGCTCGCGCGTTTTCGGATCAACGTCCGCACGCACTGGTCATCAAGCGAGCGATGGCGCCGGGCATCGAAGGCGCCGAGGGCAGCCCCCATGCCCACGAGGTGCTGAAAGTCGAGACAGCCATCAAATATCTGGAAAAGCGCGGGCATGCCCAGGCGATCGAGATGTTGAAGTCGGCCAAGACCGACAAAAGCCCGCTGACGTTCAGGGGAAGCACCGGCGCGGGCAAGAATCGCGACGATTTCGGCAAGATCATCAACGAGCTTTTGGATTCGATGTCGCCTGAGCAGCGCCTGGCCAGCGTGCGCGTGTTTGACAACGATCTGGAAGGCTCGTGCGGCCTGCATCACATCCGCAAGAAATATCCCGAAATTTTTGTGCGCGGGGGGATCATGGAGCGCGGAAATTTTTCGGCGGCGTGTGGGTTTGGATATGAGAAGGGCAAGCAGGGGATTTATGGCACGTTCAGCGCATTTCTGGAGATGTGCGTGAGCGAGATCACCATGTCACGCCTGAATTTCGCCAACGTACTGGCGCACTTCAGCCACAGCGGCAACGATGACATGGCCGACAACACCTGCCACTTCGGCATCAACAGCATGTTCGCCGACGGTGGCCTGGACAACGACGGCCACGACACCACGCGTCTTTATTTCGCCGCCGATCAGCATCAGTTCAAGAAGTGCATCAAGACGGTATTCAACGACCCCGGCCTGCGGTTTGTCTTCAGCACGCGCGCGCCGATCCCCGACATCCTCACCGAGGACAACAAGCCATTTTTCGGCGACGGTTACTCCTTCAAACCCGGCAAGGATGACCTCATCCGCAAAGCCCCCGAAGGCGGGGGATACGTCGTCTCCTTCGGCGAAGCGCTCTATCGCGCGCTCGATGCGGTGATCCGATTACAGGAGCAGGGTGTGAAGGTGGGGCTGATCAACAAGCCGACGCTGAATCTCTACGACGAGGAAATGATGAAGCTCCTGGCCCGCGCGCCGTTTGTGCTGGTGACGGAGGGCTTCAATGCCAAGACGGGCCTGGGCAGCCGATTCGGATCAGAGCTGTTGAAGCGCGGGTTCAAAGGCAGATACAATAACATCGGTACGCACAAGGAAGGCTCAGGCGGATTGTGGCAACAGATGGGCTTCCAAGGCCTGGACTCGGCGGGGGTCGAGAAGGCGATTCGACTGTTGCTGTGAAGCAAACTCCCTTGCCAATCCGGAGTCGGCGGTGGAGCCTGATGAGGGTAGATAAATGAGAAAGTTTCATGTAGTCATGCTGATCCTGTGTGCGATCTTATGCCTTGGCGGATCGTTTACTTGCGAGGGGTCGAATCACGGTGACGACGGCAAGAGCGATCGCGATTCTTCCAGAGATTGAAAAGGAGCGACCATGAAACGCGTTTTGATTCCCTCTGCGGCGATTTGTTCGGCGGTGCTTTCGCTTGGGCTGATGCTGGGCGCCGACAAGCCGGCGACTCAGCCCGCTGGGCCGTCGGAAGCGGACATGCAGAAGATGATGGAGATGATGCAGCCGGGCGCGGAGCACAAGCGCTTCGAGCCGCTGGTCGGCAAGTTCTCAGCCAAGTCGCAGTGGCGCATGTCCGAACAAGAGCCGTGGCAATCCAGCGAAGGAGAATCCGTCAACACCATGATCCTCGGCGGGCGATATCTCCAGCAGGTCTTCATGGGGGAGATGATGGGCCAACCCTTCAAAGGTCTCGGGATGATGGGCTTTGACACGATGAAGAAGAAATACATCAGTCTCTGGATGGACGAGATGAGCACCTCCATGATGACCAGTGAAGGCACCGCCGACTCGGCAGGCAAAGTGCTCACGTTCGGCGGAGACATGCTCTGCCCGATGGACGGCACGATGAAGCCTTTTCACTTCACTTACACAATCACCGACGCCGACAACCATTCGTTCGAGATGTTCAGCCCGGATATGAAGACGGGGAAAGAATTCAGCGGACTCAAGATTGTCTATACACGGGTGAAGTGAAGTCACCCGGATTGATGCATCTTGGCAACTTTGATTGTCGTGGATCCCACCGTCCGCGATGACGTGCTTGGTCGGTCGTCGTTCAGGCGCCTCGACGATCTCGTGATTGTCGAGGATTCTATTCTTGGCGATGACCGAGTGCCCAGAGTTCGCGCAGTCGCGCAGAACGTTTGCGTTTGCCCGACGGTTTCTGAATTTCCGCTACCTTCGCTTAAAGCGCTTATTCACTGGAATCTTGCTGCCGATCGTGCGCGGGGGCATCGCTTTCACCGGGGGGGCCGGCGCGTTGGGCTCGCCTGTCGTTGTGGGTCCGTTCGAGGGCGTGGGGAATGATCCATAGGCCCGTTCGAATCGGCTGACGATCGGCTTGGGGGGCTTATCCGGAACGCTGCCCGGCGGAAGGTCGGTCCAGTCGCTGGGCGGGGGGTTGGGCTCAAATCCTTCCAGCTTATACACCGGCAAGACCATGTTGATCAGATTCTCGACCTTGGTTAACAATTCGCCTTGTTCTCTGCCGACGAAACTAAAGGCTTTGCCTTCGGCCCCCATTCGGGCGGTGCGACCGACACGGTGGACGTAGACCTCAGGATCGTCGGGCAGATCGTAATTGATGATGTGACTGATGTCGGCGACGTCGATGCCTCGGCTGGCGAGATCGGTCGCCACCAGCACGTCGAACTTTCCGCTGCGGAAGCTCTTCATCACGCGGTCGCGTTTGTTTTGGGCGAGGTTGCCGTGAATCTCGCGACATTCGATGCCATCGTGATGCAGCCGCTTGGCAAGCTTTTCCGCGCCATGCTTGGTGCGACAAAACACAATGGCCAAGTCGGGATCCTCGGCCTGCAGCAGCATGCGCAGCAGCCGATATTTATCCCACTGCTGCACGGGGCAGTAATACTGTTCGATCTTCTCCACGGTTGGCTTGTCGTCGGCGCCGGGGGCGATCAGTTTCTCGACGGGCTCGCGCATGTATCGGCGAGCCAGTTTTTCGATCTCCTCAGAAATGGTCGCGGAGACGAAAATCGTCTGATGCCGGCGGACGTCCGACCCGGCGGACGTATCAGGCGCACCGCGGGATGTCGTATCGCGATTCCTGTTCGATGGTTCCCGATCGGCGTGCGACGTTTCTCGATCCTCGTTTGACCTTTCAGCATCATCACGCTCACGCGATTCATCGTCGTGCTCATCACGTTGATCCGCTGGATGGCCGTGATCCGCTTCATCCCCATGATCCGCATCGTCAGCACTGAACTCCCTCGAAACGCTTTTCACGCGCGAGAGGATATTGCGGATGTCATCGCGGAAGCCGATGTCGAGCATGCGGTCCACTTCGTCCAGCACCACAAAGCGAATGTTCTCGAAGCTGATGATCCGGCGATCCAGCAGATCGATCACTCGCCCCGGCGTGCCCACGATGATCTCGGGATGATGCCGGAGAAATCGCTCCTGCGCGGCGATCTTCTGCCCGCCATACACGGCGACGGAACGGATGGGCGTAAATTGCCCGAGTCGCTTGATTTCCTCTTCCACCTGCACTGCCAACTCGCGCGTCGGCACCATGATCAGTGCCTGCGTCGACAAGCCGCGCGTCGCCTGTTGCAAGATGGGTATACCGAACGCCGCCGTCTTCCCCGTGCCGGTGCGGGCTTGTCCGAGGATATCCACGCCCGCCAGCGCGCGGGGAATCACCAGGGATTGAATTTCAGAAGGAATCGTGAATTTTGCCTCGGCCAAGGCGCGGAGAATGGATCCGCGGACACCAAGGGCAGCAAAAGCATCAGGAACGGGGGGGTGGTCTGTCTTGTCACTCAAAGATTAATGCTCGTTTTGTGTAGGAATCGAAGATCATAATCTCAGTGAGCCGACGGAACAAGCAAGGTGCCGCCTGAGAATGCTCGAACAAATCCCAATCCGCCACGAATCGCCTGGGATTGACGGAAAGCTTTCTTTTATTCACTGGCTCCCCGTTTCTAGCATCTTTAACAGCAAACCCAATGCGCGGGAGATCAACGCGTGAAAGCCTTGGCTGCAAGCGGAGTGAACTACGATTAACAAGGAGAATCGTATGCCCCGGTGCAACGGCAGCGCAGACGCTTCTGGACAGGACGTTCAGGCTGACCCATCGCCGGGGTGGATTAATCGAGTCAGATTGGGCCAATTGGACGATAGTCACCTTGCATCCATCGGCATTGCGGCGCATGCCCGACCCCGCCGTGCGCGAGCAGGCGTATCAGGAATTTGTCGTCGATCTGACCAAAGTCGCCAGGCAGATCGCCAAAGCGGGATAAGGCTGGAATTTTTTGATGTGGCGAGGTTTTGTTCGAGCATTCGTCGGTTTCGAGTGTAACAAAGGACGAACGGCTGCTTGCCGATAAAAGGATCAGGGCGTACCCTGAGCCAAGTTGAGACTGCTTGACCTTCCTCCCGCGCTCCTGCACATTAGCGCGACCGGGTTTGGCTTTTTTGGGCTCGAATAAGGGGCTGGTTTTCCTATGCCGATCGAGATTACATGTTCAAATTGCTCGAAGCGCTATGCCGCCCCCGACGCGCTGGCGGGCAAGCGGGTGGTCTGCAAAAACTGCGCCACCCCGATTAATGTCCCGTTGCAAAGCGTCGCGCGGCCAATCGTCGATGAAAATGCCGAGACTTTCGGCGCCGAACCGGCGCTGAAAGATGTATCAACCGATGTTCGAACGTCTCGATCCGAATCGTCCAACGACACCTCCATGTCGGACGATCCGCTTTCCAGCCTCGAACCGACGCTCTCGCCCGCACCCGGAGGCGAGACCATTCGCTATGCCCGCGGTTTTGACTATCCGCACAGTCGCGAGGTTGATCGCTTCCTCCCCTGGGTGTTGACCATCGGGGCCGCCTTGCTGCTGGGGTCGGCTAACATCAGCTTCACGCAGACTGCCGAGACGGGGCGCATGTGGCTCGACATGCTGAGTCTGCTGATGCTCGCGGTGATCTATGTCGGCGTGGTCTGGCCGCTCGGCCTGTTTGCCTTGCGATTGGCTGCGCGGGTCATCGGGTTTCGCTTTCCCTCCCCGCAAAAGTGGAACACGTTCTCGATTTATGCGCTTCCCTATGCGCTGCTCTACCTGATCTGGACGCTCTCGGGCGCATCCAGCGGTTTCGTCACCGGCTTGCTGGTGGCCGTGGGATTGACCTGCGGATTGGTCTGGGTGCTGGTGCGCCCCACGCGCGAGCACACGCCCGGCACGGTGGGCATTGCCTCGGGGGCGATGGTGGGGTCGGCCTTGTTGATGCTGATCGTGTTGATGCTGACCAACTTGCTGGTCTTCAGGATTCTCGATGAGCTAAAGACGGCTCATGAAGTCAAACGCAGTCCGTTCGGTCCGACGCTCGCGTGGGACGCCGTCGCCCCGCCTGTCGAGGCGCCCAAGCCCACGTTGACGCGCACTGTGCTTGCCGAAGCACCCACGACCAGCCCGACCACCCAGGACACTCATGCCGTCGCGCC
>Ga0163154_10008811_pt1 | contig 11653 bp, 5 predicted proteins | sample OliLakLV19MP9P1_FD_148649 | JGI IMG/M metagenome (GOLD analysis project Ga0163154, IMG submission 148649) | Freshwater microbial mat bacterial communities from Lake Vanda, McMurdo Dry Valleys, Antarctica - Oligotrophic Lake LV.19.MP9.P1 | ecosystem: Environmental > Aquatic > Freshwater > Lake >... | reverse complement strand
CGGTCACCGTGACGGATGCGAGCGGTTGCTCGACTACCGCCACCGTTTCGATTTCGGAAAATATCCTGCCGCTGGCGGCGAGTATTTCTCAAAAAACAAAGATCAAGTGTGCAGGTGAAAAAACAGCCGCCCTGGCCACTCAGGTCAGCGGCGGCAAAGGGCCGTTCAAATATGCCTGGAGCAGTCCGGCGCTCACCGGCGAACAACCCACCAGCGTCCCGGCCGGTGAATATCAACTCACGGTCACCGACGCGACCGGCAAAACGTCCACGGCCGTGGTAGCGGTCGCGCAGCCCGAAGCAATTGCGCTGACTGTGCAGGCCCAGCAGCCCGCCAGTACCGGCAATACCGATGGCAAAGCGACTGCCCAGCCCAAAGGTGGAGCAGGCGGCTATATTTTCCAGTGGGACAGCGGAGAAAGCGGAACCAGTGCCGTGCGGCTCGGCCCCGGCCAGCGCAGTGTCACGGTCACGGATGCAAACGGCTGTCTGGCAGTGGCAACCGTAGCGATCACGGAGAACATCCTGCCGCTGGTGGTGAGCATTTCGGAGAAAACAAAAATCAAGTGCGGCGGTGATAAAACGGGCGAACTGGCGACTAAAGTCACAGGTGGCAAAGGCCCGTTTAAATACGGATGGAGCAATCCCGGCTTCACCGGCGAACAACCCTCCGGCGTACAAGCCGGTGATTACCAACTGACTATAACAGATGTGGCTGGCACAACCAGCACGGCTTCCATCACGGTACAGCAGCCGGGCCCGCTCGCGGTCTCGGCCACGGTACAACAACCCGCCAGCACCGGCAAAGCAGATGGCAAAGCCACTGTGGAGGCTTCGGGCGGCACGCCTCCTTACACCTACAAATGGAACAATGCCGAGACCGTCGCGACCGCTGTTAAACTGGGCCCGGGCCAGCATACTGTTACCGTGACCGATGCCAATGGCTGTAGTGCATCCGTCGAAGTCGCGATTACGGAGAACATCATCGCACTCACAGCGAGCATTTCGGAAAAAACAAAGATCAAGTGTGCAGGTGAAAAATCAGCCCTCGGGGTGAAAGTCAGCGGCGGTAAAGGCCCGTTCAATTTTGCCTGGAACAACCCGGCGCTCACCGGCAGCGAACCTTCGGGTCTGGACGACGGCGACTACCTCGTGACCGTGACGGATGCCAAAGGCACGACCCAAACCGCTTCGTTCACCGTGAAAGCGCCTGAGCCGCTCGTCGCCGTACTGGCCCGCAACATCGGCGCCACCAGCGCGGCCAAAAGCGACGGCAAGGCGCAGGTTTCTATCAAAGGCGGCACCGCAAAATTCAGTGTTGTATGGGACACGAAACAAACCGGCCTGACAGTGCCCAAACTGCCGCTCGGTCCGCACAGCGTCACGGTCACCGATGCCAACGGTTGCATACAAAAGATTGATTTTGAGACGCAAAAACGCATCTTGCCCGAACTAACCGGAGTACTCGAAGACGGCCAGACCATTCGCATGCGTCTGCTCAACTTTGATACCGACAGCGAAGTGTTGAAAGAAGAATCGCTGCCTATGCTCGATGAACTTTACGACTTCATGACCGAATATCAGCAGGTGAGCATCGAGATCGCGGGGCATACCAACAACCAGCCGTCCGAAGATTTTGCCGACAAACTTTCGACGGCCCGTGCCAAAGCGGTGGCGGATTATTTGTTTGCCAAAGGTGTGGATACCAAGCGGGTGGTCTTCAAAGGCTATGGCAAACGTTATCCCTTGGTGGCGAATACTTCGCCGGAAGGCAGAAAAACGAACCAGCGGGTGGAGATCAAGATATTGAAAGTTAAATAAATTTTATCCAGGCCGGTTTCGGCCTCCTGTCCCTTCCTTGGCTATCTGACTGAGGAAGGGATTTTTATGGCCTGGGCGAAGCAATTTGCAGCAAAAATTCACGGTGCTCGCCAGTATGCCGCTCATGCAGTACATCCGGGAAACGGCTCCGCAAAGCGAAAAAACCGCTCGCCACAGGGCAGTTGAACGTGTCAAAAGTTGCTTTTGAAGTGGGTTTCGATGATCCCAGGCATTTCAGCCGCCTGCTCACAGACCATTGTATCGGTGGCAGCCTCGTCCAGACTGTAAAGTGCCGGGCGGTTTTTTATGCCCCTAAAAGGCATTTTTCATCTAGTTCTTCTTTGTCCGGGTTTTTGTCCGAGTCCGATATTTGTTGCGGTGCTTTTTAGAGTCGGTTATTTGCGGCACAACCGACTTGACTGACCACTTGGTAGCAGGGTTTGCACAGGGACAAGACAAAAACATAACACTACGCCTCGACACGGGTATGTAACTCAAAATCGAACCTCCAATGGGTTACCCAAAGCGTAACCTCCAAGAGCATGAAGACTGTAGATTTTTGAAAATAGGCTAATTGATTCGTACCCGATGTTGTAAAATATCAGGTAACTTTTTGAGTACCCTGGCGTTCCAAACCTCACATAAACACTTGTACAAACTCATCCAAATTTCCCGTTTCCGGCAGCCCGAGTTTTTTGCTGAGCCGGTGGCGGCTGCGGTACACGCTGTCTTTTGAAATACCGAGCGCCTCGGAGATTTCGAGGTTGTCAAAGTCGAGTTTCATCAATAGGAACAACCGGATTTCGGCAGTGGTCAGTGCAGGGTGGTTGATCTTCAGGTTTTGTATAAAACCCGGCAATTGCTGGTCGAACCGTTCGCGAAAACGCAACCAATCCGTTTCAGTCAGGATTTTCATGCTGCGCAGGGCGTTGTCTTGGGTAGAGCCGGGGGGAGCCTCTTCGGGCGGAGCGAGGTGCTGATGGCTCAGGCGCAGTTCCAACTCCTCGATGAGTTGGGTTTTCAGGGTGAGCAGCCGGGCCGTGGTGTCGAGTTCGTCCAGGGTGTTTTTTAGCGCGGTCTGCGAACGTTCCAGTTCCTGTGCGTGCAGGAGCGTGCGCGTTTCCGAAAGTTCTTTTTCCTGGGTCAGCAATTGTTTATCCTGTTCCAATATGCGGTGACGACCGCGCTGGCGCAAAAACAGGGACAACAACACGCCCACTCCCGACAACAGCAAAAGACCTATGATCTGGTTTTGCAGTCGCCCGATTTTTTGTTCGTTTTCCAATACGCGGATGCGTCCTTCTTTTTTAGCCGTTTCGTAGCGGGTTTCAAATTCGGCGAGTGCTGTGCTTCTTTCAATGGCGTACAGTTGTTCGTAGAGGGCATGCGCGGTAATGATCTCGGCCAAGGCCGCTTTATAATCGCCTCGGCGGGCGTAAATATCACTCAGGCGTTTGTGAGCACCCGTCAGGTTGCCTGTATCGGCAGTCGTGAGCGATTGGCGAATGAACCACTCAGCAGAATCTAATTTACCAAGGCAGAAATAACTTTCTCCGACGGCTTGTATCATCTGCTCATACAAAACGGGGTCTGCTTTTTTAGTATTTCGGTGATAAGCATCCAACAACAAGGGCAGCGCAGTGGAACAGTCCCCTTTTTTGAAATAGGCAAAACCGAGGCGGTATTGAAATTGTGGTGGCAGAGGCCCTTTTGTATTGGCCTGAAACATCTCTGCCGCCAACTTTGCCATAACCAGTGCGGAGTCAGGTTGTTCTGTCCTGGAGTAGTTCGCTGAGAATCTGAGTGCTATTTTACATTTGTACTTCCATGCTTGGTCCAACCCTGAAGGGTCTCCGTCCCAGGCTTTTTTGAGCCAGTACCGCTCTTCCGGATAGTTCTTGCTCCGCCCGTAGGCGGTCGCCATATCCTGATATAAAAAAGCATGGCGATGAGAAAACGTGGTGTCGTGGCGATTGATGAGTTCCAGGACCTGAAGATACGTTTCCAATGCTTTGGGTGTGTTGTTTTCATAGTTATAGCAACGTGCTGTCAGATAATCAGCATCGCTCGCATCCAGCAGCCGATTCAGCCGAAGGTAGCGATTCCGGGCATCGGCGAGCACAGTACGGGCGGAATCCAACTGCTGCAATTCTACCAGAAACTCCCCGCGCATCATTTGTGTGAAGGCAAAAACCGTGTCGTGCGGATAGTTTTGATCGTAGCGTTCCAACAGGCCAAACGAAACCTGCGGCGAGGTTCGCGGCAAGTGATACCACAGGGACAGACAAGCCCAAGGCTGCAAATGAAGAGGCACCTCAGCCTTCAGTCGGATGATGCACGAATCGGGATTGTGCAGCGGATAGGTGGCCAGATAGTCGTTGTTGTGCTGGGCATTTTTTTCCTTGAAAAACGGATCGTCGCCGGGCGAGGTAGCAGGGGCATTCGTTTTTTGGCAACTACTCAGAAGCAACGCAGCGAGCAAGAATGTCGCAACCCGGTAATACTGTAAAGACCTCAATCTATTGTACATGTTCAAAACAAGTTAAGAAGGGCAAAATTAGGACTCCATTTCGTCAGGCAAGTGACATTTGAGGCCCATTTTGCATTTGTCCGGGTCTTTGTCCGGTTCCAATATTTGTTTTCCTCTCTATAGGTTATGGTTCTTTGCACTGCAACCGATTACACTGACCTCCGGCAAGGCACTCCATGAGTAGCCATCGGCTTGGTCAGCCGCCCCGCCTACGGGGCCTTTTCTCCTAACTGAATAGATCAATTTGATCCACTTGGCATCCAAAGCCGAGCAGTATCTTCTGTGCCTATTCTCAATTATTAACACTTTCCCGCATGAAAAAGGTAAAATTCTACATTCTTCTTCTCTGCTTCGCGGCATTCGCTTGTGCCGCCTCCGCCCAAGCCACGCTCAGCGTACAGGGCACCGTCCAAAAATCCACCGGCGCAGCCGTAGACGACGGCGATTACAGCCTCACCTTCAGACTCTACACCACCGAGACGGGCGGCACCCCCGTGTGGTCGGAAACCCAAGACCCGGTGAACATCATCGGCGGCGTGTACAGCGTCACCCTCGGCTCGATTACTCCGCTCACCGCCGCTTTCGACCAGACCTACTACCTGGGCGTGAAGGTCGGCACGGGTACGGAACTTACGCCGCGCGCACGGCTCACTTCGTCGCCTTATGCGCTGTCGCTCATCGGGCAGGACAATATCTTTCCTTCGACGGGGGCGGTGGGCACTGGCACGGCTACGCCGTCGGCGGGCTACCAGTTGCATGTCAAGAGCGCTGCTGGAGATGGGAAATTGCTGGTAGAGGGCAGCACAGGCTCGGAAATCCAGTTCAAAAAAGGCGCAAACATGGCATCAATTACCTACGACGGCACGAACATCAGCATCCAAAACCTGAACTTGGTTTTTGACAGCGGCATCAGTCTGCCTGCTGGACAAACCGTGAAATACAATGGTGTTTCAGACTGGCGGCTGGTGGATACGGACGATTTTCTAACTACGACGGAAGGCTGGAGCAGTTATCCAGGATACAGTTCCAGTAGTGCCAGCGCGCCCAGTCGCCAAATCTTAGGTGCTCCAATCAATAACGGCTATATTCTATTAGCCGGAATGAATAGCGCTTTCAAAAAACATATCAACCTGACGGGTACTTCACATACGCAAGTGAAGGTAATTTATACGCTATTTATACTGGACAGATTCAGCGGTAGCGAAACCGTTCAAGTCTGGTCTGGCTTCGGCAATAGTTTAACTCCAAACGCCAATATCAGCGGCCAATTGATCGTCGGCAATGTCCAAATAATCAATACAGGCGTAGCAAGTTCGATATTATATGCTGGCAATGACGGCGATGCCACCCGTCGCGTTGAATTTGTGGTTGCCAATGCGAGCGATTCAATTTATGCCATCATTGAAGGATCCACAAGCGGTATGTATGGCGCATTAGGCATCGCAAACGTGGAAATCTGGGTGAAATAAGCCGCCTGAGATTTGACAATTTTTGAAAAGTCGTCAAACCTGCGAGTTTTCCACCGAAATCTGGTTTTTGACGGTGTCAATGCAAAATTTGGTGCCTTCGAAAAAATCCATGCCGAGCAAGCCGTTAAAATTGGAAAGGATGCCATGCGCAACGAAGTCATACACCTGTACCGGAAAGTCTGTTTTGGAAATGCCCAGCGCGACAAGTTTTTGAATCTCAAAAACTTTGGTTTCGACCACGCCGTTCGCCGGTTCGATTTCTTGGGAGCGAATGGCGTTTTTCAAATCGTAGCCGGCGATGTGTCGATGGTGGTGCTGCTGCATCCAGTATCCAAAATCATGGACAGTCGCCCTTGTTTGTCAAGCCGGATATTGACCAAAATCAAATCGCTCACTGGATCGCGTTCAATGATAAAGTTCATTCTGGGGGACGGCTATAAAGTGAGATGATTTTTTTGGTGGGTTTTATTACGCCCGTATAAATCAGCGTATAAGTTTCATAGCCAACGACTTTTGGACGCCCTAAATGGGCAACTTCTTTTTTGTCTTTGCTATGAAAAAGAGGGATGCCAGATAAGACATGAAATTCGGTTTCATCCATGACCGGATCGCTAATCAGCACCCATTCGTTCGGAAAAAGGCTTTTGATTTCAGCAATACTGATTGGTTGAATCTCGGCAACAGTCGTTTGATTATGTGTCATCTTGACTGAATTTTCAACAAAGATACATTTCACAATGCTCATTTAAATTGACATTTCACGACATGAATAAAATATACCAACTCCTCCTTCTGTCAGGAGTCTTGTTGTTTGCCTCCGTGCAAGCCGTGTGGTCGCAGTCCAGCCCGAACTGCGCCACCGCCAGCGACAACGACTTCCTCACAGGCAAGGCGTTTTTCAACTACGGCAGCGTCAGCAATTCGTTCAACACGAAGAACCGCATCAACCTGACCGTAGGCCAGCCCGTCGTGGGCACCTATTTCGGGCAACTAAACAAGGGCACCTACGGCTTCTGGTCGCGCTTTTTGCTGCCGCCCGCAGCACCCATGGTAATAGCCAGCGAGGGCGACCTCGAAGACCGGGTTCAAGTAGACTGGAACCCCGACCCGCTCTCGCCCGCCGCGACGGCCTATAAAATCTACCGCAACGGCTCCCTGCTGGCTTCGGTGGACGGCGAAACCTTTTCTTTCCTGGATTTCAACGTCATCGCGGGCAAGTTTTATACCTACGAAGTCAGCGGCGTGAACACCTTCGGCGAAGGCACCCGCGGCTCCAACCTCGGTTTCCTCAACCCCAACGGAGTAGTCACCGGCCAGGTGAAGTCGCTGAGCGGCAACCCCGTGCCCGGCACAATCATCACGCTTTCGCCGACCATCGGCGCGGCAGCGAACTTCGCAGGCGATGACATGGCTTTTTCGGAGTACAACCCGGCTTATCCACGCAGCCAATTCACTTTGTCCTGCTGGGTCAAACTCGCCGCGGGCAATGACGGCACAGCCATTTTCGACCTTGGCAGCACCATTTCCAAAAACTGGTGGCTGCATACTTTGCCTGCCGCGAGCGGGAAAGGCGTGCGTTTCGGTATCGGCAATGGTGTAGGCGATGTGAAAGAACTCGACTATGCCTTCCCGGCAGCCTCTGCCGACGACTGGCACTATGTCGCAGCCACGTACAACGGCTCTTCTCTGTTGCTGTATATAGACGGCGAACTGATCCAAACAACTGGGGCCAGCATCGCTGCGGACAGTATGCCTTTGTTCGTGGGTCAAAAAGCCAATGCAACTGGTTTCTACAAGGGCAAATTAGACGAGTTGCGCTTTTTCGACCGCCAACTCTCGCAGACCGAAATCCAGATGTTTATGAGCCGTACGGTCGCGCCCAATGCGCACGGCCTGGTCAACTACTGGAAATTTGACGAAGGCGTAGGCTCCAAGTCCTTCGACCTGACCGAGACGAAGCAAAAACTGTACTTCTGCGGCGCAGGTTGGACGACTGACAAGCCCAGTGTCGTGAACGCAGGCATGACCGACGAAACGGGCTTTTACCAGATACCGGGTGTCAACTACGGAGCGGGCACAACATTCACCGCCAGGCCCATCAAAAAATTCTACTACAATCAGTCGCTGGAATTTAACGGGGTGAACAGCCAGTACGCCGCGCTGACTGATTTTGACCTCGCGGACAGTTCGACTGTAGAGATCACGGTGAAAGGATTTGATTTTGCCAGCAACCAATGTCTGTTGAGCAAACAAAACGGCGGCACGACCCATTTTGCGCTGAACCTGAATGCAGGCAATCTGGTGCTGGACATGGGCGGCGCGTCGCACAACTTCGGTGCGCTTGGCATGGGCTACCACCGCCTGGCTTTTGTGATCCACCAGACGGGCAGCAGCGCAGCCGTGACGTTTTACAAAGACGGCGCCTTGGCAGGCTCGCGCACCTTCACAGGCGTAGCGGCGGATTTCAAGGGCGGCACACCTTGGACGCTGGGCAAAAAAGCAGCGGGCAATTATTTCTCCGGCCTGATTGACGAGGCGGTGTTTTACAACACCCTCGTGTCGCTGCCCGATTTGCAAACGGCGGCCAACATCGGCACCAACGTTACCCACCCCAACCTGAAAAATTTCTTCCCGCTCAACGAAGGCAGCGGCACGAAACTTAAAGATTACGGCCAAGAACTGACGGGCAATGGCACGGTCTTCGGCGCATCCTACTCCACCGTGGTGGGTATTGCGAAAGAAGAACCGCACCAGTTCACGCCTGCTACCAAATTGGTGACGCTCAACCCCTCGAACACGAGCGTGGACGGAGTGGATTTCACGGACCAAAGTACCGTGCCTGTTTCGGGTTACGTCCGTTTCGACGGCACGACCTGCTTCCAAAAAGGGGTAGAAATTTTGGTCAACGGCCAGCACGCCTCGCCATTGTGCTTCACCGACAGCACGGGCTATTTCTCGATTGATTTTGAACCCGGCGCAACGGCAATCCTCACACCCGTTTTTAAACAACACACTTATTATCCCGCTTTCTGGGAAGTAGAAAACCTCGCTTCTCCGGTAGCAGGCATTTTGTTCCGCAACCAAACCAAGCGCATCATCAGCGGCCAAATGGCGGGCAATGCCATTTGCCGAAAAAGTGTGATCCCCACCGGAGCCATCGTAAAAGTAAAAGTGGAGACGCTGGACGGTTGCTACTACAAAGAACTGCAACTCACAGAGTCCAACGGCAAGTTCAAGTTTGACAAACTGCCGCCGCTGAAATTCACAGTCGCTGTCACAGAGCACTCCAACAACGTGATTTACAACTTCTTCCAGTTGAAAGGTGGGGTGACGGTGGACTTAACGGATGTAAACGACACGACGGATTTTATTTATTACTCGCAGCCGGAAATCGAAATGACGACGCTCGACACCAACACCTGCGGGGTGTCCATGCTCGAACAAGACGGAAAATATACGACCGAAATCAAGGTGTACCAGCCCTACGACGGCGGCTTTTGCTACCTCGACACAGCCCTTTTGCGCATTGAAAACCTGATCGAAGGCGAAGCGCCGCTCGATACCTTGATGACGAGCGGGAAATTTAAATACAGGTTCACCGCAGGTTTTCCCAATGTGGCGGCGCCCTACCAAAAGACGCTGACCATTCTGGCGAAAGCCAACGAATTAGAAAACACGAAGAGCGCGCAGGCGGTGGTATTGGGCAAGCGGCCCCGCTTGGTAAATTTTACCTCCACCAGTCCGCAATTGCCGCTCATGATTTTGCGCGACCCGCCGGGCGACGGCTCCAGCGCTTCGATTGAAAAGGGCACGACCGTTTGTACAGGTTGGTCGCTGGACGTGTCCAGTTCGGTCAAGGCGAGTATTGGCCTGGACTTGGACTTGGGCAACAAGCAGCAGATCATCTCCGGTACCCCTGCTGTCGGCAAGATTACCGAAATCGGATTTGAAAACTCCCTTGAACTGGGATTAAGCGTGAAAACAGCCGCTTCCGTCAACAGTTCTGCGGAAGTTTGTATGACGGCTACAGAGAAGATTTCGACCTCCGGCGGGGATGTCATTTTCGGAGATGACGCGGATGTGTACGTCGGCGGCGCGCTCAACCTGCTGTTCGGCATCACCGACGACCTGCGCTGGGATACTGCCAATTGCAGTTTCTTCATTAAACCGGGGATCTTGGTTTTCCCCGACAAGTTTGCCACCACCTTCTTGTATTCGGGTTACCAAATTAAAAGGGTGATCATTCCGAACCTTGAACTCGTTGGCGACACGGTTTCGGCCAACCAATGGCGCAACATTTTGCAGCGCAATGCCGACCTGAAAGCAGCGGCATCTTTTGAAAAAAACCTGTCGTTCGATGCGGGCGTGACGTATGAAAACTCCAGTTCGATCGAGAATACCAAAGAAACGAAATTTGGTTTTGAAGTGGAAATAGAAGCCGCCATTGCCTCTTCCATCGGCTTCAATATAGATGGCGTAGGTTCCAAATTTAAGATGGGTATGGAAATGAATATGGGCGTTAAGTCTGAGTTCAGCTCCAAACAGACCAGCACCCAAACGGTCTCTTATACCCTTGCGGACGACGACATCAAGGACGTGTTCACCGTGGACGTTTTGCAGGATAAGGTCTATGCAACGCCCGTGTTCAAAACAGTTTCGGGCAACTCTTCCTGCCCCTACGAAGAGAAAACCGTCCCCCGCGACGGCGTGGGCATGACGGTGGACAAAACGATCATCGCCAACGTGCCAATGAACGATGCAGCAGTGTTCAAGTTTACCCTCGGCAACACCAGCCAGACCGATGAGTGGCGCACCTACGCCTTCGCATTGTACCAAGAGACCAACCCCAATGGCGCCGTCGTCAAGGTGCAAGGCGGCAGCGGCCCCACCGGTTCGTTCTTGATTGCGCCCGGCGCATCGCAAGAAGTGACCGTGACGGTGGAGCGCGGCCCGATAGCATTTGACTACAACAACCTCATGTTCAATTTTTACTCGCAATGCGAAGATGATCGCTATGGCGCGTTGGGCTTTGGGGACTTTGCCCCCTTCCCGTTCTACGAAGCGATTCGGGTGAGCGCATACTTCCTGGAGCCGTGCAGCCCGATAGACATCGGTTTCCCGCTCCAGAACTGGGTGTTCACCCCCGCCGACGGCGACATCATGTTCATCACCCTTAACGAATTCCAGCGAAATGATCCCGACCTGGACCTGATCCGGGTGCAATACCGCCTCAAACAAGGGGACGGGGCCTGGATCAACATCGTGGAAGTGCCCAAAGCGCAACTCGACAACGACGTGTTCAAAATCGTGCAGTGGAACACCGCCGCACTCCGAGATGGCGAATACGAGATCCGGGCCGTGTCTGAATGTATTGGCGGACAAAATGCTGGTATTTCGCATATCATCTCGGGCCGCTTCGAGCGCGAATCGCCCGCCCTGTTCGGCACCCCCGAGCCAGCAGACGGCGTCTTGAGCCGCGGCGACGAGATCAGCATCCGCTTCACCGAGCCGATCAAATGCGATCTGCTCATCCAGGCGGACGTGTTTTCCAATAACAACGTCGGCCTGTACGACACCGAGACGGGCAACCTCGTGGATGCCACCATCTCTTGTCAGGGCGACAAGATCATCATCGTGCCCAAAGTGCCCAACCGCTTTATCGAGGGCAAGGTGCTGCGTGTGCAGGTCAACTACATCAAAGACCTGGCAGGCAACAACTTCACAGAGAAAAAATGGGAGTTCTTCGTGGACCGAAACCCCATCCGCTGGGAAGGCGGCAACATCAAAGTGAGCAAATTAAGGCCTGATTTTGTCTCCGTGCCGCGCCGCATCCT
>Ga0163154_10008808_pt1 | contig 11656 bp, 13 predicted proteins | sample OliLakLV19MP9P1_FD_148649 | JGI IMG/M metagenome (GOLD analysis project Ga0163154, IMG submission 148649) | Freshwater microbial mat bacterial communities from Lake Vanda, McMurdo Dry Valleys, Antarctica - Oligotrophic Lake LV.19.MP9.P1 | ecosystem: Environmental > Aquatic > Freshwater > Lake >... | reverse complement strand
CATTATAGTTGGTTAGCCAATAAAAAAGGGTCTATGTAAAGTGATGTCGATAGAAGATACTGTAAGTTTTCGTATAGCTTTGGCGTGTCGTGCCCACCGCAACTTTGCCGCCGTGAATCTTGCCCGATTCGGCCTCTATGTAGGCCAGGAACTTATCCTTGCCCAGCTTTGGCGCGAAGAAGGTATCACCCAATCTTGTCTGGCGGGGCGGCTGGGGATTGATGTGTCAACCCTGACAAAGGCGTTGCAACGCATGGAGCGTTATGGGCTGATCGAGCGGAGGAGTGACATTGAAGATATCCGGGCCACACGCGTCTTTTTAACCGAGCAGGGGCGTGTCTTACAGCCGGAGATTACAGCGATGTGGCAGGAGCTTGAAGAACGTTCGTTGGCCGGGTTTACTTGTGATGAACGCGCCTTTTTGGCAAAGTTGTTGCAACGTGTGGAGCAGAATCTTATCTAATTTTTTTTTCTGCAATACTTGGTTGACCAAGTATATTCTGGATAGTGCCTTTGTCCATTGCTTGGGAAACCGCGTATTTTTTATCAAAAAGCTTGGATGGCCAAGTGTATTGAGCAACTGCGCTGGCGATTTTTATTCAAACAAGGAGAATTTCTATGGATGATGAAAAGCAAACCCAACGAATTGCAATTGCGCCAAATGGCCCCTATCTGGTGACGGGCGGCATCCCGCTGACAACACGCTATCCGGCAATGAGTACATACGGCGAACCGCTCGCCTGGGATCCCGTCGGTGCGGATGAAGCAGAGCGGCCTGTACAAGAGAAGTATGCGCTCTGTCGCTGTGGTCAATCGAGCAACAAGCCCTACTGCGATGGCACCCATGCGCGCGTTGGGTTTGATGGCACACTCACCGCTGACCGCCAGCCGAGCGCAACCCGCCGTGATCGCTACGAAGGGGAAGGTGTGGTGATGACAGACGAGCCGGGCTTGTGTGTCCACGCTGGCTTTTGCGGAACCCGCTTCACCAATGTCTGGGAGATGGTCAAACGGACAAACGATCCAGAAGTGCGCGCCCGACTGCTTGAAATGGTCAAGAACTGCCCATCGGGACGGTTGGAAGTCACCCTGACTGGCAAAAGCGCCCCAGTGGAGCCAGCCTTTACTCCTTCTATTGCGACCATGCTGGATGGCCCCCTGTGGGTACGCGGTGGCATCACGGTGCAAACAATGGATGGCGAGCGCTACGAAGTCCGCAATCGGGTCACGCTTTGTCGGTGCGGACAATCGCACAATAAACCCTTTTGCGATGGAACCCATGTTGATGCCGGTTTTAAGACCAATGAACTTTAATTACGAAGGAGACACTATGTCCACTATGAATACAACCCTTGCAAAACCCTCTATCAGCAATATCTGGCGTAACGGCCTGATTGCTGCTGTCGTCGCTGCTGTCGGCAACGCTATCCTCTATTTAATCGGCTCGGCGACCGGCAACATGCCCGCGATCATGACGCCGATGGGGCAGCCGCTGACCCTGCAGCCTGTCTTACTGATGTCAATCGTGCCGCTGCTACTGGCGACGTTGGCGTACACCGTCTTGACCCGGATCATCCCCGCCCGAGCCAATCTGATTTTGATCATTGCCGCGGTTCTGGTCTTTATTGGCTTCTTGTTTGGCCCATTGCAACTGCCGGGCGCGCCAACCGGGATGATCATCCTGCTTGAACTCATGCATGTGGTGGCCACGGGTTCGATCCTCTATTTCTTGATTCGTTCCTAGCGTGCTCAGCCAATGCGCCAGCGTTGGGCTGCTCCTGGCGCATTGGCGAATTGATTGAATTTGAGAGAATTTTTTTTCTTAAATTACTTGGCTAGCCAATCTTGTAAAAGGAAAAATGATGATAACTGGCATCCATCATTACACTGGCGTGACTGGTGACGCACCACGCAATTATGCGTTCTATACCCAAACGCTTGGTATGCGGCTTGTTATGAAAACCGTGAATCAAGACGATGTTACAGCCTATCACCTGTTCTATGGTGACACGGCTGGCGAAGCTGGTAGTGAACTGACATTTTTTGACTGGCCTCACGCTGCGCTGAATCGCGCGGGCACTAACCTCATTTCGGCGATGGGGTTGCGTGTAGCGGATGAAACGTTGGAATATTGGGTGATGCGTTTCAACGCGCTGGGTGTGCCGCATGACAATATAACCCAACGTGCGCAACGTCGCACCCTAACCTTCCTTGACCCCGACAGCCAACGACTCATGCTCATTGAAGATGGCGCCAAGCCACAAGGCAACCCGTGGGCGGGCGGATTCGTGCCGCCACAGATGGGCATTTATGGATTGGGCCACGCTACGCTCACGTTAGCAAACGCCAGACCGACCACAACCGTTTTAACTGATCTGTTCGGCTTTGCCCTGATCGGTGAATATCCAGCGCCAGAAGATGGCCTACCCGTGCAGGTGTATGCCACTGGGCAGGGTGGTCCATCGGCGGAAGTGCATGTGGCTGTCCGTCCAAACTTACCGCGTGGGCAGGTCGGTATCGGCAGTGTACATCATGTCGCCTTTCGTACGCCTGACGACGTGGCACTAGAAACTTGGCAGCGTAAATTATTGGCGGTCGGGCTACAACCAACGCCGGTGATTGACCGCCAGTATCATCACATGATCTATGTGCGCGAGCCGAGCGGTATTCTCTTGGAGATTGCCACCGATGGACCAGGTTTTGGTGCTTATGTCAATGAGAAGCTGCTTGGCAACTATCTAGAGTTACCCAAATTTTTGGAACCGCGCCGTGCGCAGATTGAAGCAGGTTTACGCCCGTTACAGACTGCTGCGGTTGGTGAATCATAAACAAATCAATTTGCATAAAGGAGCAGAAAAATGACTACAAACAGCGGGCATCGTGCCCTAACCATCGAGAACACCGCCCTGGTGCTGGTTGACCACCAAGTTGGCACCATCAACTGGGCCGGTGAATTGCAAGCGGAGGAACGCGAACAGTTGAAAATGTGGGTGCGCGTGATCGCCCGCTTTGCCAAGAGTGCTGGAATACCCATTGTGCTGACCAGCAGTCTGGAGACGGAAGCACAAGGTCCCCTATTGCCTGAATTCCAGACGATCCTGCCAGCGGAATACGAACAACGGATCAAGCGCTTTGGGGTCATCAATGCTTGGGATGATCCAGTGTTTGCTAATGCCGTCCGTGCCACCGGCAAACCGAATCTGTTGATGGGTGGGCTGACAACTGATGTCTGCCTTGTGCCGCCGGCACTATCGGCCAAGGCGGAGGGCTTCAACGTGGTCGCCTTGCTCGACATTTCTGCGGCCTGCACAAAGATTGCGGTGCAAAACTGCCGCGATCTGCTACAGGCTGCCGACATCGAGATCATGACGGTCATGCCTATGATCACCAGCATGTTGGGCAATTATAAAAATCCCGCCTCCGGCGGCTTCTTCGAAGCGTGTGCCGTGGAAGGTGTCTACGCCGCCTTCGCCCAAGGCAACCTGCGCTAATAGGGGGGCACTGCGCTCGATACCCTGGGTAGGGGCATCAAGCGCAGTGTCGGAGCGATGGCCGTCGGATAGGTTTTTAGGAGATTCTGGTTATGCACAAAGGTAGACTTGAAGCCTTTAGTGATGGTGTGATTGCGATCATCATCACGATTATGGTGCTAGAATTAAAAGTGCCCCAAGGGCATGATCTGGAAGCGCTACTGCCCCTGCTGCCGGTTTTTTTGAGCTATGTACTGAGCTTTATCAATGTTGGCATTTACTGGAACAACCATCACCATCTGTTTCAGATTATCAAAGATGTCAACGGTGCGGTGCTATGGGCAAATTTGCATCTGCTTTTCTGGCTGTCGCTGTTTCCATTTGTGACAGCGTGGATGGGCGAAACGTGGTTGCAACCAGCGCCAGTGGCCGCCTATGGGGTGGTGGGTTTTGCTGGCCGCCCTCGCCTATTTCCTCCTCGTACGCAGGCTATTAGCTACTCATCCAGCCGACTCCACGTTGGCAAAAGCCATTGGCGATGATCGGAAAGGCAAAATCTCCTTTGTCCCGATTGTTTGCGCCATCCCGCTGGCCTTTGTGAGTCCGTGGCTCTCGGTCGGGTTATACGCGCTGGCTTCGCTGATCTGGTTAATTCCTGACCGGCGGATTGAAAAACATGCACAACCATAAAGCCAACCCATATCGACTGCTGATTGCAAAGAAATTGTAGATCCTGCGGCGTAGCCGATGGAGGAAATCGTGGAGACATCCAACCGAATCAAGGACAAACCAACCCCACCGCGCTGGAAGGCACTCGTTTTGCTTTGCCTAGCCGTATACCCAACGCTCAATCTGGTCGGCCTATTATGCCGACCCTTGATACATGCGTGGCCGGTGTGGCTTGCCAGCCTGGTGACCTTGCCCATTACAATGCTGATTGTCAGTTATTTGATCTTACCCTGGCTCACGCGCCTTCTGGCGCGCTGGTTGAACGGTTGACCGGTATGCCCTTTATCAATGTAGTGTGCCAGCCGACCCGCAGTTTTCAACCCTATGCCCTGGATTCGTTCCTCCAGCTTAATTACAAAAATCCCAGCCACTCTTAGCGGGATAATACGCGCTGTGCAGCCCGTCACACCCCACGGCCCAGACGTAGATCGTTTCATTCTCCTGGATCGCCGCCCGCGCCCCCGGCTTGACGGCGGCCACCAACAGGTCAGCCCGGGATCGTATTTCAACGCAACGATGCCCATCCACGGGAAACCGGAGTGGGTGTAGCTCACCTGTTGCAGCGCGTCTGGCGGCTGATCGACCTGGACATGCAGGTGGGTGGACTGGGTGAGCGTCACGTTGCCGGTCACGGTTGCGTGGGTGATCCGGGGTAGTGTGCTATCCTTACGGTAGCGCGGCGGGTTGGTGCGCACCATGATCTAAAAAAGCGATAGATTCACCCTCCGACTCCTTTTTGTAAACCGGTTCTGTTTTTGCGTATCAACCCGATTCCTATTTTGACGCGCCCAGAGCAAAGTCCTATACTGCATTATAGTTGGTTAGCCAATAAAAAAGGGTCTATGTAAAGTGATGTCGATAGAAGATACTGTAAGTTTTCGTATAGCTTTGGCGTGTCGTGCCCACCGCAACTTTGCCGCCGTGAATCTTGCCCGACGAGGCACTTGAGTATGTGACGCAGATTGCAGGCAAGACCATCTACGTTTTCCTCGTGCGGTTGGGTCACCTCTTTGAAGAGCCACAGCGCACCACTTCGGGATGATTTATATGGAAACAAGAAATTTTACAGTTGGGGATTACCAAAGCGGCAGTCAGCCAAACGGTTGAAAAGTTGGTAGCGCATGGCTGGGTGACGCGTTGCGAAGATCAACACGATCACCGCTATAACTGAAAAACACATAACATGAAAGCGTAGCAAAGTTGACGAGAGGGGTGAGAATGCGCGTTCTATTTATCTTAAATACGCTATTTGAACTGATAGTGACGTTGATGGCGCTTTTTTTACTTAATAATTTGATCTTGGCCGGCAACGCGCTGGCGCTTACTACCTTTAGTGCGCTCGCGATTGGCATCAGCGACGGCAAACAAATTCGACCAGCCCTCATTACCTTTGCCATCTTTCATACGGCCATTACCCTTGCCTGGCTCCTCACTTGGCTGCGCGCAGGGACATTTAACCCAGCAACGATTGGTCACGGGCTTTTTGCCGTAGCGTTTTGGACAACGTTGTTGCGCGCCAATCGCGCAAGACCATAATGTATAATCCCACTTGGCTCACCATTCCCGCGGGCCCGTTCCTGATGGGTAGCGGGCCGCCGCGCCGCCCTTGGCCAATGAACAGCCGCAGCAACGGCTCTGGTTGCCAGAATTTTGCCTAAGCCGCACGCCAGTGACCAATGCCCATTATCAATGTTTTGTGGCTGCCACCCAGCACCCAGCACCGGGGCATTGGCCAGGGGGTCAACTACCGGCTGGAAGCGAACAATTACCCGTCACCTATGTGAGTTGGGCAGATGCCCAAGCCTTTTGCACCTGGGCCGGTGTGCGCTTGCCCAGCGAGGTCGAATGGGAGAAAGCGGCACGTGCCGACGACGCCCGCTGGTGGCCGTGGGGCAATACACTGCCAGATGGCACGCGGTGTCATTTTAATGGCCAAGCCCAGGGTGTGGCACCCGCCAGCCAAAGTGTACTGCCCGTAGGCCAATTCCCGCTGGGGGCCAGCCCCTATGGGTTGCTCGACATGGCCGGCAACGTCTGGGAGTGGACCCAGAGCCTCTACCGCAGCTATCCCTATGCCGCCACCGATGGGCGAGAAGCCGGTGCCGTGCCAGGCGGGCGGGTGGTGCGCGGCGGCTCCTACAACCACGATCTGCGCCAGATTCGCTGTGCCGCGCGCACGGGCATGGCCACTGGCGTGCGCGATGTCTACATTGGCTTTCGCGTGGCGGCCGGCGCGGCTACACCTGCCCTGGCCTTTGATTGGGTCACGATTCCTGCCGGGAGTTTCTGGCTGGGCAGTCAACCAAAGCCGCGCCAGTGGGGGGGGGTCAGCGCGGTTTTGCCGAGCGAGCTGCCGCAACAGCAGGTGGAAGTAGCCGAATTTTGCTTGGCGCAAACCCCAGTGACCAATGCCGACTATGCCCTCTTTGTACAGGCCACCGGCCACCCCGTGCCAAGCCATTGGTTCACTGGGACTCTGCCCGCCAACTTGGCGCGCCACCCTGTGACTCATGTAGATTGGCATGATGCCCAAGCCTTTTGCCGCTGGGCAGGTGGGCGTTTGCCCAGCGAAGCCGAGTGGGAAAAGGCGGCCCGCGGCCCGGCCACTGCCGACGGCCAAGCCCGCCGCTACCCGTGGGGCAATGCACGCCCCGATGCCACCCGGCTCAATTATGCGCGCGCCGAGCAAGACACCACCCCGGTTGATCACTACCCGCGCGGTGCTAGTCCCTATGGCGTGTTGGATATGGCGGGTAATGTTTGGGAATGGGTAAACAGCGTCTATGCACCCTACCCCTATCTTGCCGACGATGGCCGCGAAACCCATGAAGGCGGTGCTCAGCGTGTGCTGCGTGGCGGTTCATTTGCCAGCCCCACGGCCGACTTTGTGCGCTGTGCGATGCGCAGTTTGAGCTACCCCACCCGGCGGCGCGAACACATTGGCTTTCGCATGGCCCGCTAAGTTTATTTTGCTTCGTCTAGACGCAGCTTATCATCGCGCAACTCATCATAGTGCAAAACCAATTTCTCCGCCGGTTTGGCGGTGCGATAGGCCGCCCGCGCCATACTGGTGGTGGCAATCGGCGCGGTGACAAAGAAGATCAGCACCAGCACGATCATCCGTCCCAGATAATCAGGATAGTAAATTCCTGCTGCGATCATCAAACAACTGACGCCCAACGTGGCAGCTTTGCCGGCGGCGTGCATACGCAGATAGACATCGGGCAGGCGCAGAATGCCATAGGTGCTGACTTGGGCTGTATTGATGACAAAGTCTGCACCCTGCAAGGCGGTCGACCGGTCGGTGGTCTTGGAGAAGGTAAGACGGGCGCCTAGTTCGGCGGAGAGCCGCGCCCCCAGCTTGGTTACCATGTTCAACCGATGCGGGTCAATATCCATAAAGGCGACGTGGCTGCCGTGTAGGCCTGGGTTGACACAGAGGTCGCGTACAATGCCGCCCGAGAACTGGGCGCTGCCCGCGCCGATGATGGTGATCTGAATGTTGGTCATAGCGATTCCGCTTCACTTTCATGCTGCTGCAGGATGACTCGCACAACAGCTGGTTCTAACAGAGAGATCGGCTTCCCTACGGATTCTAACCATTCGCGCCGCATTGGATGCAGCGGCACCCAACGAGCCCCCTCGAATCGGCCCCACTCGGCGCTGATCATCGGGATGGGTCTGCCGTCAGGTCGCGGATGTTGAAAACGTACAGCGAAGCCCACGCCGACGAGCAAGAACTCCCTAACGCCTTGTTGGACGATGAATCCGCGCCCTGCACCTTGGCGATCGTGATACTCAATCAAAACATCACAACCGTTGGCTGCCCAACCAGTGCGCGTTTCGGCAGCCTCCTGAACACAGGTAAAGAGCCGTTCGCTGCCTTGCGCCTCAATGATGGGAGCCATCGCCCGGCCAATGGCAACATAGGAATCGCGCAGCCAGTACGCTTGCGGTCCCCACTCACCGCCCAGTGGATCGACAAGGGGAGGTGCGTAGCGTTCCGGAAAGGGTGAATCAATGGCCCACGGGTCGAACCCAATCGCACCATGTTCGCCGATGGCATAAAAGACATTCCGTTCGGCGCGACCAATCGGTGAACTGCTATGTTCGGCGATGTAGAGGGGATTGTCATTGGCGCTGTAAATCCGGCACAGTCGCTGGAAATCGCGGTAGCCCGGAATGTAGATATCCGGTGCAATGCAGTCAATTGTATGAAGTTGTGCGCGAAAAACGTCTAACACCTCGGGGATTGCGCCGCCGGTAAAGTATGTGCCAGGGATTGCGCCGACCGTTGCGGGCAGGGCCACATTTACGTACAGTGGCAACGGATATATGGGCTTTACTGCTGCCGCCAGACGCTCAATAAAGCGGGCAATTGTGACAGCGCTGAACGTCTCTGCGGCATTGACTCCGTACTGCTCCTCGAACCGCTCGGCAGCAAATTGCTCGTTACAGGTAGGGCAGTAACAGCGGTCGCTGCCCAGGATCCCTGGCTCATTCTCCAACTGGAGCAGAATGACCGTCTGTTCATCGTCTACATGCCGCAGATGTTCCATCAGCGCCGCCAATGCCGCATGGTCGCGTTGCCAGGTGCTTGCGGCGAGAGGGCAGAGGCTGACTGTGGGCTGACCGTGGCGGTCAAGCGCTCGTGGATAGGTTGTTGGGTCATTGCGAACATAGTCTGCGGCATAGAACGGGCAAGCATTCTTCCATGTGGCAAACCACAGCACCACAATACGAAGGTTGTGGAGTCGCGCCTGATGGATGCGTTCATCCATCATGGCAAAATCATACCGCCCCTCTTCCGGCTCCACCTCTCGCCAGTAGACTGGAAGGGCTGCCGTATTGGCGCCCATCTTCGCCGCGTGGGCGAAGAGTGGGTTCATCTCTTCGGCGCTGAAACAGCTATCACAATCCCACTGCAGACCCAAGATCAAAAAGGGTTGGTTATTCACCAAAAGGCGAGGATATCCATTGACACGCGTGATGACAGGAAGCGACATGATCCAATTATTCCTTTATAGCACCCACGACCACACTGGCCATGAAGCGATCTTGGAAGACGATAAAGACTACGACAATGGGCAAAGTGGCGAGCACACTCCCGGCCATGATCGTGCCCCAAACAGGCAAGAAGCCGATCACCGGGTCACGTAGAGTGGGCAAGACGACCATGATCGGCTGTATCGCCCGCTCGGTTGCCACCACGAGCGGCCAGAGATAACTATTCCAGACGCCCAAGAAATGCAAGATGGCGAAAGCGCCTAAGATCGGCGCGGCCGTGGGCACCATGATTTGCCAGTAAAGCTGCCAATGGTTAGCGCCATCAATGTGTGCGGCCTCCAGGAGCGCACTGGGAATGCTAAACATGTATTGCCGGATCAAGAAGAGGCCGAAGGCACTCGCCAACGTGGGCACGATCATCGCCTGATAGGTATTGAGCCAGCCCAGCTTGGCAAAGGCAATGTAGAGCGGTGGGATGGTGATCTCAAAGGGTACCATCATCGTCGCCAGCAGGAGGGCAAAGATCACGTTGCGGCCTCGAAACTCATACTTGGCAAAAGCAAAGGCGGCCATGCTCGCCAACAGGACGGCCAAAACAGTGCTGATGGTGGCGATAATGACGGAGTTGAGGAAATTGACCCACATGCCCCCATGGTACTCGAAGATAGCCGCATAGCTCGCCAAGGTCCATTCCTCCGGCAAGCCAGCAGGATTCCAATTAATCTCCGAGTCGGTTTTAAAGGAGTTGAGCACCATGACAAATAAGGGATACATGGAGAGGGCCACCACCACGATGAGAATGGCATAGGCCGCGACAGCTTGGCCCCTCTGGCGGATCCAGGCCGTTTGCGTGCGGTGCGTCTTGACGGTCGCAATCCTTTGTGCCATCATTCTGCCTCCTCTGTTGTCTCGCGAAAGACGCGAAACTGAACAAATGTGACTGCCACCACAATGACAAAGAGCAGCCAGCCCACGGCAGAAGCCTGTCCGAAACGCGCATCGCGTAGGTTGCCCAACAGCAAGTTCAACAGGGGAGCTACTGCATCAGGCGCTATGCCGCCGCGGCTGACCAGCACATTGGGTTCGGTAAAGAGACGGAAGGAACCAATGGCATCAATGACAAACGCAAAGAGGAAGGTGTTGCGCATCAAAGGCAAGGTCACGTAGAGCAACTGCTGCCAGGGCGAGGCACCATCCACCAGCGCGGCCTCTTCCACTTCGGGACTGATTGAGGTCAAGCCCGCTAGAAAGATGACAAACCACCAGCCGACGCCACGCCAGACCAGCAGCAGAACCACGATATAGCGCGTTAGGGTGGTGTCCTGGAGCCAGGGCACCTCTGTGCCAAAAATAGTATTGATAACGCCATATTGGGTACCGAAAAGGCTCTGGAAGACCAATGCCGAAGCCACAACTGCGATTACGTTGGGCAAGAAGATCACAGGCTTCCAAAAGCGCTTGCCCTTGACAAGATCGGACCGCACCAGCAGCGCCAGCAGGAAGGCGAAGACCAAGAGTGGGATGACGTGGGCCAGCCAGTAGAAAACAGTGTTTTGTAGCATCGTCCAAAAGACGTGATACTGCACAGTAGACGAATAGTTCGACCAGCCGACAAAGGTAGCGGTACCATAGCCCTTAAAGCGGTAGAAGCTCAGGACCAGCGAGTAAAGGGCTGGCCCTAAAAACAAGGTAAGCCAAGCGATGACGAAGGGGGCAATGAACAGATAGGGTGCCAACGTGTCGCCCCAGCGAATTCGTCGCCGCACAACGACTGCCCGTTGCCCTGGTAGCGACACGACATTTCCTGCCTTCACATTCAACCTCCTCTCCACTTGAGTGTCGAATTACGTACACCCGACGTCAGGGCCGTGCCCGTCTACTTGAGGTCAAACCAACAGGAAGACCTCAAGTAGACGGGCACGGTGAATTTCAACGAATATCAGATCTCGTAGGGGTTCCCGATCTGAGACTCCATATCGGCCTGCGCGCCAGACAGTGCGTCCGCCTGACTCACCTCACCGGCTAGGTGCTTGAAGAGCCACTGCTGCAAAATCCCTACCTCTTTGGTGGCCGACGGATCATAGGGGAAGACGCGTGCATAGTCGTAGCTTGCGATCTCGGTCTCGAAATATTCTGTCCCCAAGAAGACTGCCGGACGGGCATTCCATACGTCGTCAGCCTCACCTTCCGGTCGGTCCATGTTACCCGCGATCGCCAAGGCTTCCTCTTTGGCACTCTTCATCAGCGGCACAATGCCGCTGGCCTCCATGATCGCCAGCGCGCCTGTCTTGTCAAGGAACATCTTGGTCAGATACTCGGCAGCCAGCAGCGGATTGGCGGAGCGCTTGGGCACGACATAAACGGCGCCACCGGCTTCGCTGCCATACTGCTGATCGGCCATTGGCTCAAACTTCGGCCACAGCGCGGCCTTCCAAAGGCCAACCTGATCT
>Ga0163154_10008805_pt1 | contig 11656 bp, 7 predicted proteins | sample OliLakLV19MP9P1_FD_148649 | JGI IMG/M metagenome (GOLD analysis project Ga0163154, IMG submission 148649) | Freshwater microbial mat bacterial communities from Lake Vanda, McMurdo Dry Valleys, Antarctica - Oligotrophic Lake LV.19.MP9.P1 | ecosystem: Environmental > Aquatic > Freshwater > Lake >... | reverse complement strand
GCGAGGTAGGCATGGGGCGGGGCTAAGTCGGGGGCGTGGTAGTTGAGTGACGGGTCGAGGTCATAGCCACGGGCGGGCTGAATGCCGACGAACACGTTGCCCAGTTGGATGCCGGAAATGGCAAAGGACGCAGGCGCAGTTCCCAAAGCAGCGTCCAAGGCTGAAGCGTCTGATACTTGGGAGGCGATCGCCGAAATCGCCGTACCCCAGCGATCGCCCATCCCCTGCTGCACAGCGGCGGGCAGTGTGTTGAACTGCTGCTGATAGGCGTTGACGCAGAGCGATTGGTGAATGGTTCGGTTGCCGTGTCCTTCTGGGTCATTCGTCACGCCAGCCGTGAGGCGCTGAATCAGTTCGTCGCCAGTGGCCGGGACATCGGTGAGCGTGTAGCCCGCCAGCTGCATGGCATGGAGAATGGCGACGCAGCTGGCCGGGGTGTCTAGTCCAACTCCGTTGGCTAAGCGCCCATTGCGGTTGGGATAGTTGGCCAAAATCAGCGCCACGCGGCGATCGCCCACGGGTGTTTGCCGCAATTGTACCCAATGCGCTGCCAGATCTGCGACAAAGTGAATGCGATCGCCCACTGCTTCATAACCCACTACATCCGTCTCCAGCACTGGGTTGTAGGTTTGTACAGCCTTGAATGACACAGCGCGGCTAATAATCCGGCCATCCACCTCGGGTAGTGCCACATTCATCGCCACATCTCGCGGCGACAGCCCCCGCGACTCCGTTTGCCACTGCTCCCGCGTGCCGCCACTCAAAATTACCTGAAGCACTGGGACATTCAGCGCTTCCCACAGCTCCAAATTCAGCGACTCTGATTCCAGCCGCGCCAAAGAGAAACTGGTGGCATTCAGCAGCACCTGGATGGGTTCAGAGTCCTTGGGATGCAGCAACTCCAGCAAATCGTCTTGCACTGCCGGATCTCGCAAGGAGGAGACGAATACCGGGACTGGCTGGAGGTGGCGATCGCGCAATGCCCGACACAGCGCATCAATCGGATCGGTATTGCCCGCGAGATAGTGGGCACGATAGAACAAAATGCCCACCTTGGCGAGTGGTGCAGCGGTCTGACCTGGCGCAGGCTCACCTACAGGTCTGCTCTCGCGCCAGTCGTAGAACCCAACCCGAGGAGCCGCAGCGGGTAACGGCGGGGTGTAGGGTTGGCCAAAGCAGCTCTGGGCCAAAAACTGAAGCGCATGAACCGTATTGGCAATGCCGCCCTCATTCAGATAGCGCCATAGCCGATTCACATCTGCCAATGACGCGGTGGAATGGCTGAGCAGTTCGGGGTCAGGGCGATCGTCACCGGGCAACACAAACAGCGTGGCTCCCGTTTGTTCCACTGTTTGTTTGACGACCTCTAGCCCGTAAGACCAGTAGGCGCGTCCGCCCAACAGCCGCAGCACAATTACCCGAGCGTGCTCCAACACGTCTTCAGCGTAAGTGTCAATCGTCAGCTGCTGTTGCAGTTGCAGCAAATTGGCCACGCGCAGCGCCGGGAAATCAGCGGGCATCTGGGTAAATGCTTTGGCCAACGTTTGAATATCGGTATCGGCAGCAGTCAGAAACACAATGGGGGCAGGCGACTGGTCAATAAAAATAACGCCGTCAGTATTCGGATTCCAGCCGCCTGGGGTTGCTGCCAAACGATGCATGTTGTCTCCACGAAGGGAAAGGGTCTCAGCCAACTATCATAAAATCCTTACGCTTGGAAAGCTATGCAAACTTGCAAGATAGGATGAGTTAAACCTCGTCTAACTTGAAACCCAGAGTTTTCCCTCACCCTAAATCCCTCTCCCTAGGGAGAGGGACTTTGAAAGTTTTTCCGGCTCCCCTCGCCCTTTGGGAGAGGGGCTGGGGGTGAGGGCTAAAACTACAGTTCTCAACGTGGACTTGGTTTAACTGTAATGTTCGCTACCCAAAAGTGCCACTGCTCAACGGTGAGCGTCTTGCCCAGAGTCGGTTCTTTTGCCTTCACCAAACCCTATGCCCACGACTGAAAAGCCACCCCTATCTCAAGCGCTCTCACTGGTCACGTTTCGCCAATTGCGAGAGGCGCTGCAAAAGCTGGCGCAAACGGTGGAAGTCGGTACGGATGCGCTGTGCCTCACTGAAGCCCAAGTTTTTTCTGACTTATCGCTGCCTCTACCTGGGGTAGATTACTTTACGGTATTGGTATCTAGCTCGTTTAGCGCCGTGCTGAAGGGAGAGCTGGTATTGGCAGAAACGACCCTGCTGCAACTGGCCAACTCTGCCGATGCGGTAGGAGGCACCAATGCTTGCTGGGTGGAACTGACGTTTGACCCCAAGGCGATCGCCACCTTCTTAAGGCAGCTAGTAGATTCCTCGGTGAGGGAACCTGCCCTGAGGCAAAAAATAGAGACGTTTTACGCTGTTCCCCAACTCAACTCGGCCACATTGCAAAGCGAATTTACCCTGCAACTGGTCGCCGCCCTAACCGCCTATCCCGTGGCCGCCATGGACGGCAAATATCCCCGTAGCCCCTATCCACCGCTGCAAACGCCTAGCTTGGCACAACAGGTGATTGAGCGCACCGAAGATCTGCGCGAGGCGATGATGGCCGCTCAACTAGCCAGTCATGCCAAGAGTGAATTTCTGGCCTCAATGAGCCACGAATTGCGGACGCCACTGACCGCAATTATTGGCATGTCTGCCACCCTGCTGCGCTGGTCATTGGGAGAGTTGAGCGATCGCCAGCGCAATTTTTTGCAGACCGTCCATGACAGCGGCCAACACCTGCTGGAGATGATCAACGACATCCTAGAACTCACTCAGCTAGAGGCAGGACGCGCCATCTTGCAGCTCAATCCGTTTTCACTCTCTCTGCTAGTGAAACAGAGTTTGAAAACCATGCAAGAAGCGGCAGCACGGCGCGGCGTACAGCTAATTTTGCACCTAGATGTGGAACCAAATCTCGATCGCTTGATCGCTGACCCTCACCGCGTCAAGCAAATTTTGTTGAACTTGCTCAGCAACGCCATCAAGTTTACGCCCGAAGGTGGCAAGGTGACGCTGCGGGTGTTTGCTGAACCCCATTCGGTGCTGATTCAGGTCATCGACACGGGGATTGGGATTGCCGAACATCAGCGATCGCTCCTGTTCCAAAAGTTTCAGCAGCTCGACACGTCATATCACCGGATGTATCAAGGCACCGGGCTAGGGCTGGCGCTGACCAAACAGCTGGTAGCGCTACACAACGGACGAATTACATTAGATTCCACCGTCGGTATTGGCTCCGTGTTTACGGTACAGCTTCCGGTACGCCCCGAAGTGTCGATTGATCCGAGTTCTTTGCCAACGCTAGAAATACCCGCCGATCACCTCTTAGGGCGGATTGTCTTACTAGAAAGCCACGAAGAAACGGCGAATATCACCTGCGATATGCTCACCGCCGCAGGATATCAAGTGGTCTGGATTTTGGAAGGATCGATGGCCATCAGCCAAATCGAAATTCTTCAGCCGATTGCCGCCATGGCCGATGTGCAAGCTCCCGAAAGCAACGGCTATGAGCTAATTCGGCATTTGCGCCAAAATCCCTCCACCCAAACGCTAAAAATTATTGCCCTCACAGCAGCTCCCCTCGACGATGGCGATCGCTGCCTAGCTGCCGGAGCCGACAATTTTCTGACCAAGCCACTGCGCCCAGAAGAAATTCTGCCCAAGGTGCTGACGCTAACCACCCAGTCCAGCGCGTGAATTAGTGTGAGCATCTTGCTCGCACTACCCCTCAATTTTTTCTCGACAGACTACGCAGTAGTCTGAGGCATAAATCTTCCTACCGTTCGTAGTGCAGGCTTCCAGCCTGCCCGGGCAAGATGCCCGCCTACCGTTCGTAGTGCAGGCTTCCAGCCTGCCCGGGCAAGATGCCCGCCTACCGTTCGTAGTGCAGGCTTCCAGCCTGCCCGGGCAAGATGCCCGCCTACCGTTCGTAGTGCAGGCTTCCAGCCTGCGCGGGCAAGATGCCCGCCCTACGGTAGCTAAACTTGCGCCGTCTTCACCTAGGTTCGGCATCGCAACTCCCAGTTGGGAACACTAGGGCATCCTTTCGATTGGAAGTGCGGTGCCTGTAATGCTTTTAGTGACTGGTGTGCTGGTGGGGTTGGTCGTTTTGTTGTCGGTGCCGGTGGCTGTTTTGGTGGCGGAATGTATGGCGGCGTGTCTGTCTCAGCCGCCCCATCGTCTTCAGTCCCACGCGTTAAGCGATGAGGTGCCTCTGCCACGGGTGGCGGTGCTGATGCCCGCCCATAATGAAGCCAGCGGCATTGAGGCAGCGCTATCCACGATCTGGCCGCAGTTGGGCGATCGCGATCGCCTCCTAGTCGTTGCCGATAACTGTGATGACAATACCGCCGCGATCGCCCGCCATGCCGGAGCCACGGTGATTGAGCGGCAAGATACCCGCCATCGCGGTAAGGGCTATGCCCTAGATTTTGGCCGACACTGGCTGGCTGCCAACCCACCCGATGTAGTGGTAATAGCCGACGCCGACTGCCAGTTTGCGGCGGGGGCGATCGCCCAAATTGCCCAGCAGGCCGCTAGCCAACAGCGCCCGGTGCAGGCCATCTACCTAATGGCACCACCCGCCAACCCCAGCCCCGGCAGCATGATTTCTGCCTTTGCCTTTTTGCTCAAAAATCAGGTGCGTCCCAGCGGTCTAGCGCGGCTGGGGCTACCCTGTTTACTCACCGGCACAGGGATGGCCTTCCCCTGGCAGCTCTTGCGCCATGTCCCTCTGGCCAGCGGCAATATTGTCGAAGACATGCAGCTCGGACTAGATTTGGCGATCGCCGGCTGTGCCCCCCGGCGGTGCCCCACGGCTCACGTCACAGGCATTCTGCCACCCAACACCCACGCCGCTGCCACTCAGCGCACCCGCTGGGAGCACGGGCACCTGCACACCCTGCTGACCCAAGTACCTCGCCTATTCAACGCCTCTCTCCGGCAAGGTCGAATCGATTTGCTGGCGATCGCCCTTGACCTCTGCGTTCCGCCTCTGTCGCTGCTGGTAATGCTCTGGGCAGGGCTACTGGCGATCGCCCTCTACGCTGGCCTGCTAGGAGCCGCCTGGACTCCGGCCCTCCTGCTCGGGTGGCAGGGTGGCTTGATGGCGATCGCCCTCCTCCTCACCTGGGCAAAATTTGGCCGGACTACGATTGGGGTACGATCGTTACTTGGCATCCCACTCTATGTGCTTGGCAAACTCCCTCGCTACCTGCGGTTTGTCACCCACCGTCAAACGGAATGGATTCGCACAGCAAGGATGAAGAATGAGGGATAAAAAATTCCGTATCGCGTCTCTACTTGTTGGTTAATCAGACGCGATGAATCGCGTCTCTACTTGTTGGTTAATCAGACGCGATGAATCGCGTCTCTACTTGTATTCAATGACTGGGCTGCGTTGGCCTAAGCGGGTATTGAGGTGGAACTTGAGCTGGCCTAAGACGTTGGGAAATTTACCGATCGCGCAGGAGAGGGCATAGAGGATAGCGTCCTTAGAAGCATGCCCTTGGGCGTGCAGGTAGCGATAGGTACGGTAGATGAGTAGGGGATAGCCGAGCAGCAGCAGCAGGCTGAGACCGTGGGTGAGGGGGATCAGTCCTAGGGCGATCGCCGGAATTGCCAAGCCCCACAGCCAGATGCTGTTTGTTTCCTTGACCCAGTGCCGTTCGGGCGATTGGCCATGTAGCCATGCCCCTTCCGCGTAGGCGTGCCCTGCCCGTCGCGATCGCTGCCACCACTGGCTAAAGCGGGTCATCTGCGCGTCGTGCAGCGTCATTTCGGCATCGAGCCGCAAAATTTGCCAACCCGTTTGCCGCAGCCGGACGCAGAGTTCGGGTTCTTCTCCAGCAATCAAAGTAGGGTTGAAGCCGCCGATCGGCTGGATGGCAGCAATCCGCATCATGGCATCACCGCCGCAGGCTTTGACATTGCCGATGGGGGTATTCCATTCCAGGTCACAGAGGCGGTTGTAGAGACTGCGATTGGGAAACCGCTCGCGCCGCCGCCCGCAAACTACAGCAGCCTGGGGCTGGGACTGGAGGGTTTGCCATGCCTGAAGCAGCCAGCCAGCCACAAGTTCACAGTCACCATCGACAAACTGAACAAATTTGAGCTGTGGATGCAGGGCTAGCAGGCGATCGCATCCAGCATTACGGGCACGGGCGGCGGTAAAGGGAAGCGACAGATCTAGCGCTACTACCTCCACCCCCAAAGATTTTGCTAACTCAACGCTGCCATCGGTAGAGCCAGAATCGACATAGACAATCCCAGCCACGATGCCAAGCGCAGCAGTCAAACACTGCCGCAGGCGATCGGCCTCATTGCGGCCAATGGCCACCAGTCCAACGTTTTCCAAAATAACCCTCCAGGGATTTTTCGGCCACGCACGGTTCTGCTGGGGCATGGCACTGCCAAGCCCGTACCCAACCATCATTCCCAACCCCTTGCCCTAACGCACATCACTGGTGCGCCAGCTGAGTTTGAGGTTGACCCAGAAGTTCCAGACGGTGACGATGGCGATCGCCAGCACGTTGGCCACGTAGGGATTGATCTGGAGTACGTTGAATAAGAAGTTGAGCAACAGCACCTTCAAGATTAGCCCCATCAAGCAAATGACGTTGAACTTGAGGAACCGTTTAAGCATCTTGCCCCGCTGCCGCTGCGACTGGGCCATGTCGCCAAACGTCCAGCGATCGTTCCACAGAAAGTTGTTGACGATGGCAATTTCGGCAGCGGCGATCGCACTGCGGGTTAGCCCCAAGCCCCACAAGCCGTGCAGTAAATAGAGCATCGCGGTATCGATCACCAGACCGCTTAGCCCGACTAGCCCAAATCGCAGAAATCGCCCAATCGGAAAATCGAGCCGCCGCGTCAGTTGGCCAATCCGCCCCCCTTCCACCCGCAACCGCACCAAATGATGCAAATAGTCGCGGTATTGCCGCCAGGTAACTTTACTGGCACCCTCCTGCCGCTCCTGAAACACATAGCCGACTTCGGCAATCTGCTGAATATCGCCCCGCCCGATGACTTCAATCAAAATTTTGTAGCCCAATGGGTTGAGCAGACAGTCGGCGATCGCCTCTCGCCGCACCAGAAAATAGCCACTCATCGGGTCACTCACCCGACTGATTACCCCCGGCAGCAGCACCAGTCCTAGCAGCTGCGCCCCCCGCGACAAAAACCGCCGCAGCGCACTCCAGGTACTCACCCCACCCCCATCTACATGGCGACTGGCCACCGCCAAATCGGCACCATTTTGCACGGCCTCCAGTAGTCCTAACAACGTCTCTGGCGGATGTTGCAAATCGCCATCAATCACCCCCAAAAACCTGCCCCGCGCCACCTGCCAGCCGCGAATTACTGCGGTAGACAGTCCCCGTTCGCCTTGCCGCCGCATCACACGCAGATGCGGATAGTCGGCCACCATGGCCTGTGCCACGGCCCAGGTGTGATCAGGGCTGTCGTCGTCTACCACAATTAGCTCAAAGCGATCGCCCAACACTCGCGCCAACGTGTCGCTCAAAATCTGCACCAGCCGCTGGATATTTTTGCTTTCGTTGTAGGTGGGGATGATTAACGAAAATTCAACCCTTGAACCGATTGGGTCGTTTGTGTCGCCTCTAATCGCACGCTGCATCTCCAGCGATTGTGGCTCAATTAAAAAGTCCCCGGTAGGAGCGGATAAAAGCGTTTGAAAATTGGTAGTTGGCACCATGGTTATCTCCACAGGCGATCGCAAGTCATCTATTGCAAGTCATCTATTGTAGGCGATGACTCCAATTCTGTGACCTTTCTTTCCAGGGGCGGTGGCTAATCCCATGCCGTATAGAACAACGGTTGTTGACCTACAGCCGACAAGTTGTCGCGCGCGCCCAGAGACTCCTGCCTCCCCTTGCCCTAATTGAATTGAGGGTTTTTCCCTCTACAGATCCCCTCGGAAACTCGCCTGGAACCGAGTGTTGGAGGTCATAGGAGAGTTTGCTGTATTTTACGCCATAGCTGTGCTTTCAAATAGGTTTCTAGCTGCCGATACTTGGAGTCTTGAGCGAGGGCATTTAGGGTATGAAACAGCGCCACCATGTCAGGGCCCAGCTTTTCAAAGTGAGGATATTCCTTCAGGTAAACCACTGCCAGTGCAGCGGCTTCGCTACCCAATTCGCAGGCTTGACGAATCACCTGATCTAGTAATCTAGTATTGAGCTGTGCGGTGTAGAGTAGCACTGTTTGTCGCCACACGGCACCAGTCTAGTTTTGTACCAGCAATTCTCATTATGGAGATTTAGCTGGTATTCAGTGGGAAATCAATCTCTAGCCCTTGGAGCATGAAGGTGAGCAGATGGTTCCAACTCTCGAAATACATATAGCAAGTTAATGCCCGCAAATCATCAAAAAAGGTCTTGCGCGTAGGAGTATAGCCGTCGTCACAAACGTTAGGACGCAGGTTAGCACGTCAGCCAACAAGGGGCTTAAGCCCCTTGTCCTAAGATGACTGGCGGAAGCTATAAGTGCGCTCGCAGCAACTTGTATTTCTGGTCGAGCAACTCTAGCAAGGTATGAAACAGCAGCGACAGGATATTGAGGGTGGCAAGAGACGAGGAGAGATGCTGTTTGCCATGACCGAAATTGTGTCCCAGACTGTAGCCCTTGGTCTTGAGGGTGTTGTTACAGCAATTCCAAATTCGGAACGGGTTTACGTCATTCCAGCCGATCAGTACCCCTCTATGAAGCTTGAACAGAACGGGAAATCAAGGGTTTCAGCCTCTGAGATTTTTGAATTTGGAATTGCTGATTTGAATGCTTCTAGAAAGTCGGAATTAGTACAAAAGCACCAAAATGAGAATTGCTGTCCTATAAGACTTTTTGTAGAATCTGCCTATCCGATATGCTAATGTAGGTAATCGTGGAACAGATGGGTCGATGCCCGAGTGGTTAATGGGGGCGGACTGTAAATCCGCTGGCTACGCCTACGCTGGTTCAAATCCAGCTCGGCCCATCCATGACAGAGTGAGGGATGAAAAATCGAGGAAGATTTGCTTTCCCCGGATTGTTCATCCCTCGTTCCTGTGAATTTGCCCGTGTAGCTCAGTGGTAGAGCACACCCTTGGTAAGGGTGAGGTCAAGAGTTCAATCCTCTTCACGGGCTTTGTTTGTTTGCAGTTTACAACTGTGGCGGCCACCGGGTTTGGCTGTAGTTTTTGATTTCGCTAGGCTGGCTGAGCTTGTTGGTCGAGTTTAGCAGGGTGCCACCGTCGGAGTTGAGGAAGGCGGCGACGGTTTTGAGGATGCCGTTCTCCATCACAGGGCTACCGTGTACACACAAGTCGCCCTCATCCCCCAACCCCTTCTCCCAAAGGGGGAGAAGGGGAGTTAGAGCCAGCCGATGACTGGATTCGGTTCCCCATCTCCTGCGGGAGAGGGGGCTAGGGGGTGAGGGTTAAGGCTGTCTCGCAGATTTTAGGACTTGTGTATACACGGTAGATCACGGGTGGGTGAATTCGGCTTCGGTGAGTCCATAGAGGTGGGCGATCGCGCTATCCAGCCGCCAATCAGACATACTCAAAAAACGGGCGGTTGAGTCCAAGGCTCTCGGCTCCGACCACAACAGCCAGCAGCTCGTCAGGTTTATTCCCTGGCTTGTTAAGAAAGATGCCCAAATCTTTAGCCCGAAATCCCCGAATTGGAACTGGCTTAATCAGGTATTTGTCCGCACTGCCTTTGAGTTGAATGATGTCAAATCGACGCGTAAAGTCGGTGATTAGAGCATAGTCCCTTAGCCCTTCTCCAGCGCGACCATCATCATAGAAAATCGTGTCGGCATTGCCCACAATAAAGCGATCGCGGCCATTGCCACTCGTGATCTGGTCAATTTCTCTGAGGCCCGGTCGCGAGGCGTTATCATCAACACCCGCCAAAATGTCGTCATCATCTTGCCCGAGCAGCGTATCGTTGCCCGTGCCGCCGACCAAAAAATCCTTGCCGCGTCCTCCCTCTAGAGTGTCATCCCCAATGCCACCCGCGAGCAGGTCTTGCTCATCGTCGCCTTTGAGCCAATCGTTGCCACTGTCGCCAAACAGATCATCGTCGCCATCTCCCCCATTGAGGCGATCGCCTTCATTTCCGCCGTAGAGGCGATCGCGACCGTCATCGCCAAACATTAAATCTTGCCCATTACCGCCCCTGAGCAGATCATTATCGCCGCCGCCGTAGAGGTCATCATCGCCATCTTCCCCGTAGATGCCGTCTTGACCATCTTCCCCATAGAGCGCGTCATCATCGTCGCCGCCATAGAGGTCATCATCGCCCGACCCACCGATCACTAAATCATCATCATCGCCACCGTCTAGTTCATCGTCGCCAACCGACCCAGATAGCCTGTCCTCGCCATCGCTGCCAAATAGGCGATCGTCGCCGCCATACCCATAGATATCGTCATCGCCGCCATTGCCATCAATCAAGTCGTCGTTAAAGGTGCCGTCAATTCGCTCACTGCGACCCGTCCCGTTGATAATTGCCATGCTGATGCTGCTCCTTAAGAAGATAACGGCCTCAAACAAATCCTTAAACCTGTATTGGAAGCTGGAACTGTGGACTAGACAACCTCGTCATTACAGATCAGCAGCAGATCATTGGCAGGTCAATCGATATTCTAAAGTTAGTCCTAAACTAAAGTCATGGATCAAACCGTTGAACGATCTACAAGTTGTTCCACTTTTTTAAGCCAGTTCAACCGAGGCTGGAAGCGCTGTCATGGGGCTGCGATCGCCCGCACCATGGGGACTGGATGTCTTATGGCATTGTTGAGCCTAACTCCAGCACGGGCACAGGAGGCCAGCGTTAACTCAGTTACCTTAGCGCCTGGTTTTGCTCCGGCGCAGGGGCTACTGCGCGGACGCACAGGCGGGCAAAGTTCACTGCCCGCTATTGTGGCAAATCGCGATCGCGCTGGCAATTTGTGCTTGGGCTATGCGGCGGCCACGCCCGATTATGTGCTAACTCTACAAGGCGCTTTTGCTCGGCTCAACCTTCAGGTCGATAGCAGCGGTAACGATACCACCCTGGTCATTCAAGGTCCCAATAACGTTGTGCGCTGCGGTAACGACACCGGACGCAACCGAGATGCCAGCATTCAAGATACCGACTGGGCGGCGGGTACCTATCGCGTTTGGGTAGGGTCTGCCATGTCGGGGGGGCGGTTTAATTACACATTGACGGTACGCGAATAAACCGGGAAGGTGAAGGAAGTGTCAATCGTTTACCTTTTGCTGGTTCACCTATGCTTGCTCCTTGGCGATCGCCTCTAGCCCATGCGCTGCACCGTAACCGTTCGTTAGCCTATGCTCGTTTCCTGCAACTGGCTACCGTGCGACCCGATGGGCGACCAGCCAACCGCACCGTTGTTTTTCGCGGATTTTTAGATGATACCAATCAGCTCAAACTGATTACCGATATCCGTAGTGAAAAAGCAGTTCAAATTCCTCAATCTCCCTGGGGCGAGATCTGTTGGTACTTTCCCAAAACGCGAGAGCAACTACGCCTGCTAGGTCAACTCATTTTGGTCGATGCCCACCATGCTGATCCGGCTCTGCTGAAGGCACGCCAAATGCAGTGGCACGACCTGTCTGATGCCGCC
>Ga0163154_10008803_pt1 | contig 11661 bp, 9 predicted proteins | sample OliLakLV19MP9P1_FD_148649 | JGI IMG/M metagenome (GOLD analysis project Ga0163154, IMG submission 148649) | Freshwater microbial mat bacterial communities from Lake Vanda, McMurdo Dry Valleys, Antarctica - Oligotrophic Lake LV.19.MP9.P1 | ecosystem: Environmental > Aquatic > Freshwater > Lake >... | reverse complement strand
TGCCGCGGAGTTCGCGGTGTGAGAGCACTGCCGGAGCAAGATGAGGAGTCGGGGACGGTCCCTGCTCGGCACGAGCCTGGTGGCGAGTCCTGGGCTCCAGCGGGTCGAGAACGACCAGTCGCTCGAGCATCCGCAAGCCTCGTGGGTCCTAGGCGGCGTCCGCAGTCACGAACGCTACACCGAGCGACCCGAACGCGATCGGCTCGCCGCGATTCAGTCCGGCTTGGGTCGACCGAGCAGCACGGCCGCGGTCCTCATCCCGATCTGCAAGTCGGAAGCCTGGTGGGCGCTGTAAGAGGACGAACGGCGCGCGATCTTCGAAGCTCGCTCGGCGCACATCGCACTTCTCGGTTCCTTCTCGATCCGCACCATGAAGTCGAGACGTTTCATCGCGATTCCTCTTCGATCCTGGCCTGTCGAAGGACGGAGGCCAAGGTGCCGCGTGGCCTGTCGCATCCGAGCTTTCCGCTCACCGTAACGCGTCCCGCAATGAAAGTGTGCTCGAGCTGCCGATGCTTCCTCGCTGGGTCACCACGGAGCACTCGCGCCGTTTCAGCATGATCAACACCTCTCGGACCTTCGAGGCACCCTCCGATCGACACGAGCCTCGCCGATACGACCCGGGCGTCCCTGGACGCCCCGAAGACTTGACGCGCGGTGCTGTCCGAAGTCGCGGCTGAATCGCGGGGCAATCGACGGTCAGCCCGGTTCGACCATGGGCGCCGACGGCTCGCTGGCCCTCCGTCGTGGCAAGCGAAGAGCGAAGAGGAACGCGCCGAGGATCGAGGCCACGTTCACTCCCAACGCGATCGCCGCTGCGTGAGCGTAAGCGGCGGGCCCCTTCCCGCTGCCGAGCGCCGTCATGAACGTGAGACCGATGATCGCGACGCCGAGCGCGGCCGCGACTTGCTGCACGGTCGCGAGCACGCCCGCGGCGGAACCGGCGCTTCGTCCGGGAACACCGCGCAAGATCGTCGAATACAACACGGGTGAGATCGCGCCGTTTCCGAATCCATAGAGCGCGAGTCCTGTCCCGATTCCGACGTCACGCGCGGTCCCGTCGAGCAAGGCCAGCGCGCTGACGAGGACGAACAGGCCAGTGAGCACGCACGTGAGTCCGCCGTAGAGGAACAACGTGGGTTTGCGCTCGGCGTGCCGCGTCGCGAGCGATGAGGCGACGAACGTCGCGATTCCCGACGGCACGAACGACATCGCGGCGCGCATGGGCTCGCGTCCGAGTCCGCTCTGCTCGAAGAACGACAGGACGAGGAACAGCGAACCGGCGCCGAGGAAGTACGACGCGACGACGAAGAGACCGCGTCGGTAGCCGACGAGCTCGAAGAGCGTGAGATCGACCAACGGATCGTGCCCGCGCTCCTTCGTGCGTCGCTCGTAGAGGATGAACACGACGATCGCAGGGATCGCCGCCGCGAGCATCGCGCTGGCCCAAGTCGGCCAACCTTCCTCGTGCCCGAGTGTCAGCGGCACGAGCACGCACGACAAGGCCGTCGTGGCGAGCAGGATGCCGACGACGTCGATCCCCGGTGGGTTCTCGGACAGACTCTCGCTCAGCGTGCGTCGCGCGACGACGAATGCGACGGCTCCGATCGGAACGTTGACGAGGAACAGCGCGCGCCAACCGAGTCCGAAGAGGTCGAGATCGAGGAGGAATCCGCCCAGGAGTTGCCCGGCGATCGACGCGGTCGCGACGGTCAGGCCGAAGTACGCGAACGCACGCGGCCGCTCGTGATCGGGGAACAGAACCGTGACGAGCGCCAAGACTTGCGGGAAGAGAACGGCGGCCGCCACGCCCTGCACCAACCGCGCGCCGAGCAGGAACCACGCGCTGGGTGCCACGGCCACGAGCACGGACGCGACGACGAACGCGACGAGACCCGACAGGAACACGCGTCGACGTCCGTACGTGTCGCCGAGGCGTCCGCCGGTGACGACGAAGACGGCCATGCCGAGACCGTAGAGCGCGATCGCGAGTTCGAGTTGCGCGTAGCTCGCGTGGAGATCGCGCTCGATCTCGGGCAATGCGAGGTTGAGGACGAAGAAGTCGACGACTCCGAGGAACGGCGCGGACATGGCCGCGAAGAGGCCGATCCAGCGCCGCGGATCGGGCGCGGAGGTCGAATGAATTTCCACGGGAGCGTCAGTTCCAAAGAGTCAGCTCGAACCGCCAGATCGGGCCGTCTTCCGGGTGAACGAGGTCCATGCGGTTCCCGAAGCCCGCACGCGCGAGGACGCGTGTCGAAGCATTCGACTCGCGCAGCGTGTGCGCGAAGACGACGTCGACCAGCTTGGATCCGCGTGCGATCGTCACGAGTTCCAGCGCCATCGCCGTCGCGATCCCGCGACCTGCGCACGTCGGGAAAGTGAAGTACGCGATCTCCACTGCACGCTCGTGCGGGCCGGTCACGAAAGCGCAAGCGCCGACGGCCGTGCTGGTCGCGGCCTCGACGGCGAGGTACGCACCGAACGGCACGGCACGTGGCACGCGTTGCAGGTGGGCGATGTTCGGCTCGACGACGTCGCGGACGAAGAACTCGAAGTCGTCGGCGCGCACGCCGTAGCGCGTAGTGAACGCCGCCGCGCCGCTCTCGGCGACGCTCTGGAGCTCGGCGTCGATCGGAAGGAGGCGCAGCGCGATGCGATCCGCGCCTGCCGCACCGTTCACGTGATCGGTCCCCCGCCGGCGCCCGTCGCTTTGTGTTTCCACAAGACGCCTTTCGCCGTGTCTTCGAGCGCGATTCCCATCGCGACGAGTTCGTCGCGCAGTGCATCCCCGCGCGCGAAATCCTTGGCTTTGCGCGCAGCGAGACGCGCGCGGATCTTGGCCTCGACTTCCGAGCCCAAGGAACTTTCCTCGACCTGGATGCAGCCGAGCGTGCGACTCGCGGTGTGGACCATGAACTGCAACGCTTGCGCGGCGGCCATCGAACCGAGGCGTTCCTCGACGGCGAGCGACCGCAACGCCATGAGCGCCGCGGTCGCGCGCGGCACGTTCAAGTCGTCGTCCATGCCCGAGCGGAACTCGTGGATCGCTTCACCGACTTCGTCGAGTCCGTCGTCGGCGCTCGGCGAACCGGCTTGTCCCCCTTGGATGCGTCGCAACCGAACTATGAGGTCGTCGAGGTTCTCCAGGACGCTCGTCGCCTCGCGCAGGATCTCCCACGTGAAGTTCAGCGGCGTCCGGTAGTGCCCGCGGATGAGGCAGAACCGCAGCGCACGGATCGAGAAACCCTTCGCGCGCACGTCGTCGAGCGAATAGCAGTTGCCCAGGCGCTTGCTCATCTTCCCGCCGTCGACCTGCAGGAACTTCGTGTGCATCCAGTACGTCGAGAACGGTTCGCCCGTGAAAGCTTCGGTCTGCGCGATCTCGCACTCGTGGTGCGGGAAGATGTTGTCCTCGCCGCCCGTGTGGATGTCGATCCGATCGCCGAGGTGGCGCCGCGACATCGCCGAGCACTCGATGTGCCAACCCGGGAAGCCGTTCGCGCCGTAACGGCTCGCCCACTTCATCACGTGGTGCGCGTCGCTCTTCCACAGCGCGAAATCGGCCGGATGGCGCTTCTCTTCGCGCACGTCGATGCGCGCACCGGCGTCGAGCTCGGCCACGGTGTTTCCGGACAAGCGCCCGTAACGCGGGAACTTCGCGACCTCGTAGTAGACGTCTTCGCCGACTTGGTACGCAAAGCCCTTCGCGACGAGACCCTCGATCATCACGAGCATCTCCTCGATGTGATCGCTGGCCTTCGGGTAGACCATCGCCGGCAAGCAACCGAGGTCCTTCAGATCGAGGAAGAACTGCTCGGTGTGACGTCGGCTGATCGCCCACGGATCGAGCTTCTCGCGCCGCGCTTGCGCCTCGATCTTGTCCTCGCCCTCCTCGGCGTCGTCGAGCAGGTGCCCGACGTCGGTGATGTTCATCACCTGCTTCACGGTGAGGCCGGAGCACTCCAACCAGCGTCGCAACGTGTCGGCGAACAGGTAGGCGCGGAGATTCCCGATGTGCGCGCGCCCGTAGACGGTCGGGCCGCAGTTGTACATGCGCACCACGCCGGCCTCGAGCGGGCGGAACGGTTCCTTCTTCCTCGTCAGCGTGTTGTGGACTTCGAGCGGCATGCAAGGACCTCGACGCGCGAACGCGGCGGCGAATCTTCCCCGGTGCGCGCGGGTCCGTCCAGGACCATTGCGCGAGCGACACTCGGCCGCGAAGCGTCGCACGGCGTGTGTTACGGTGCGCGGAACGCCGTGAGGAGGAGTGCCAACACAGACGGCGGCCGAGGTCCGCGCTTCACGCTCGGCGGCGAGATCGGGTCCGGTGCGACGGGCACGGTCTTCCGGGCGACGCTCGACGAAGCCCTCGGTGACTTCCCGGCGGGTGCCACCGTCGCGGTGAAGCGGCTGCACGCCCACCTCGAGTCGGATCCGCGCGCCCGTGCGCGATTCGAAGCGGAAGCCCGCGCGGGCTCCGCGGTCGCTCACCAGAACATCGTGCGCGTCCTCGCCGCCGGGCGCGACGAACTCGGGCGGTACTTGGTCCTGACCCATGTCCCGGGCGAAACCTTGCGCGCACGGCTGGCTCGCGACGGAGCCGCGCCCGAACCGCTGGTGCGCGCGGCGGGACGCTCGCTGGCCGCAGGCCTGGGGGCGCTCCACCTCGCGGGTTTCGTGCACGGCGACGTGAAGCCCGAGAACGCGCGCTTCGATGCCGACGGCAATGCCGTCCTCCTCGACCTCGGTTTCGCGCGGCCGATCGCGTCCGAGCCGGACAGCGGCGCGCGCGCCGGCAGCTTGGCCTACGTCGCTCCCGAGGTCGCGCAAGGTGCGGCGGTCGGGCCGGCGAGCGACGTCTTCGCGCTCGGCATCCTGCTCTACGAACTCGCGACCGGAGCGCATCCGTTCGCGATCGACGCGGCGCGCGGCGCGGAAGCGCGTCAGCACGGCACGTTCGAACGCTCCGGATCGAGCGGATGGATCGCGCGCGCTGCACTCCTCGCGCCGGACGCGGATCGCCTCATCGCGGCGATCGCGACCGCACGCTTCGTGGCGCCTTCGCGACTCGTGCCCCAGGTGTCGCCGTTCCTCGACCGCAATCTCGAGGACATCCTGCGACGCGATCCGGCAAGACGTCCGACGGCGCACGAGATCGCCGCGCGTTTCACCGAGGAGGAGTCGGGCACGTGGTGGCGTGGCGAACTCGACACCCTCGTGCTCACGCGGAGGATCGGCGCGGGCGAAGGCGAACTCGCGCATCCCACGCCGCTCGTCGGACGCGAGGAAGAACTCGCAGCCATCGCGCGCGAGTGGGAAGCGAGCGCGAGCGGTCCGCGCTGCGTGTGGATCCACGGTCCCGCCGGAGTCGGGAAAACGCGCCTCGTCCTCGAGTGGGCCGGACGCGCGCGCGCGGGTCTCGCACCGCCGCTCGTCCTGTCGGGTCGATCACGCGCGCTCGAGCAAGACCGTCCGTGCAAGCCGATCCTGCGCATGCTCGAGCGCTGGATCCGACTCGCCGCCGGCACGCAACCCGGTCCGCGCGAGCGTGCGGATCTCGCCGCACTGGTTCCGCCGAGCCACGTCGAGACGCTGCTCGCGGCTCTCGACGCGACTGCGGCGACCGCGTCCGCGGGTGCATTGCCTCTCGCGCTGGGCGAGTGGATCGCGGCGCTCGCGCGGCGCTCACCGATCGCGGTTCACCTCGACGATGCGCAGTGGTCGGGCGAGGGCACGCTCGAGTCGATCGCGCGCGCCGCGGAGTCGTTGCGCGGCGGACGGGCGCTGTTCCTCGTGTCCGTTCGCGACGAAGCGCCCGTGCGTTCGGCGGCGGCGATGGAGTCCCTGCGCGCGCGTCTCGCGAGCCTCGGCGCCGGACCGCTCGAGCTGAAGCTCGCGCTCCTCGCACCGAACCACGTCGTCGAGCTCGTCGAACGCACCTTCCACCACACGGCGCCGCGACTGCGTCTGGCGGACGTGTTCCAGAAGCGGAGCCGCGGAAATCCCGGACTCCTCGCCGAGCTTCTGCGCGGGCTCATCCACAAAGGGGACGCCTCCGAGCATCCCGACGGTACGGGACTGATTCTCTCGATCGAGCCCGACGCCCTGCCCATGCCTTCCTCGCTCCGCGAAGCGATCGCGGACTCGTACAAGCGCTTGTCCACGGAGGAGCGCGCGTGGTTGCGGCGTCTGGCCGTCGTCGGTGGTCGGATCGAGGTCGATTTCCTCTTGGTCGCATTCCCGAAAGCGCGCCGCACCGATCTCGATGCGCTGCTCGCGCGCCTCGTCCGCGCGGGTTGGCTCGCGCCGTCGGGCTCGCGCTATCGATTCGCGAGGCCTGCTCTGCGCGAAGCCGTTTATCGCGCGCTCAGCAAGGAACAACGCGTACGTCTGCACAAGGCTGCGGCCGACGCGCTCCTCGCGGTGGGTGGCGAGAGCCTCGAAGACGAATTCCAGCGCGCGTTCCATCTCGGAAAGGCCGGCCTCGACGATGCGTTGCTCGAAGCCGTCCCCGATCTACTGGCGCGGCTCCTCAAGAACGGCCAGACGCAACGCGTCCTCGCGGTCTCGCGCGCCGGCCTCGCAGCTCTCGACCGTCGACCGCCGAGTGCGGAACGCGAACGTCATCGCATCGAACTCCTGGAAGCAGCGGCCGACGCCGCCGCTCGACTCGGGATGCGCGAGGACCAGCGTGTCGCGCTCGATCGTCTGTCGGACTCCGCCTTCGACCCCGAGATCGATCCGCGTTCCGCGGGCCGCGTGTACTTGCTCCACGCGCGCTTTGCGACCAGCACGGGCCAATTCGGGCTCGCGCGCGGGCTGCTGAAGAACGCCGTCGACTTGTTCGAGCGCGCCGATGCGCGGAAGGAACTGTCGGAATCGCTGCGCCGTCTGGCACTCGTTCAGGCGCACGTCGGAGACCTCGAGGACGCGCGGACCTACGCCGAACGCTCGCTGGCTCACGCCGCGACGCCGCCGCAGGAGGCTCTGGCCCACTTGGCGCAGGGCATCGTCGACGTGCTCGAGGATCGCGTCGAGGACGCGATGAACCACGCCGATCGCGCGATCGACATCCTGCGCGACGATGCCGAGCACGCGCGTCCGGGGATCTTCGGCACCGCGTACCTCTTGCGCGCGCGGATCTACCGCAGCTCGGGCGAGCCCGGTCGCGCTCTGGCGTCCGCAGCGCGCGCGGTGCGACTCGCGCGCGAGGCCGGCGAACGTCGCCTCGAGGCCGAGGCGCTGGCGCGGCTCGGGCAACTCCATCTCGACGTGGATCGCATGGTGGAAGCCGAAGCGCAGTTGCGGGAGTCACTGCGCGTCGCCGAGGAGATCGAGGATCGCCGCGGCCAAGCGTTGGCGCGTACCTTCCTCGGGATCCTCTTGTGGGAGAACAACGACCCCTCCGCGGCTGCGATGCTCGAACGCGCGGCCGCGCTCTCGGGCGAGATGGGGTTGAACCGGATCACGGCGCTCGTCTCGGGCGTCCGCGCGCGCATCGCACTGCTCCAAGCGCACGATCACGCCGCAGCTCTCGCTTGGAGCGCCGCAGCCGAGGACCTCGTGCGCCGATTCGGGGCGGAACTCGCCGACCGCATCGTGATCCTCGGGACACGCGCACTCGTGCTCGAGACCTCGGGGCTCGTCGACGAAGCCCGCGCGATCGAGCGCGATCTCCTCGACCGTCTCCAGCGAGAGAACACGCGCGTGCGCTCACCGTTGCGTCGCCTTCGACAGAGCCGAGCGGGCCAGCGCCTGCTGCGAGCGGTTTCGTCGGCCGACGGTCCGCTCTATCCGCGCGTGCGCATCGAAACGTCCGCGTCGGAATGATCCCGTCGCTCGGGTTCGCCGCGAGCGCGTGAACTCGGCACACGTGCCGAACGGTTTCATCCGCGATCGAGGAACCAGGCGATGCGATGCCAGATCGCGCGGCGCGCGTGGGCTCCTCGGATCGAACGCCACAGCTCATGACGACGGCCGCGATCCGATTCGTAGGCGACGAGGAAACGAGCCACGTCCGTCGTGGAGAGAGCGCGGCCGTCCCGGCGCTCGCGGCGATCGACGAAGCGCCACAGTCGACGCAAGTTGTCACGGCGGCGGGACTCGGACAGCGGCAACTCGACGCGCGATCGATCGAGATCGAGCAACCACAGTCGTGACGATCCGTCTGCGCGGTCCTCGACGAGAACGTTCTTCGGCGTCAGGTCGGCGTGGAGGAAACCGAGTCCGTGGAGGCGACTCACGAGTGCGCCGAATGCGCGCACACTGGCGCGCAAGCCGAACTGCGCACGCCGACCGTCACGAACCAGGGCGAGGAAGGACTCGAGGTCGCGCGCCCCGTCGATGCGGCGCGTGGCGAGCGCGAGCTCGTGCCCGAACAGGAACGCCGCGCGCGAACGCGCTGCCGCGACGGGTGGCGTGTGCACGCCGTGCGCGGTCAGCCAGGTCGAGAGCGCCAACTCGGTGAACGGACGCGCGGCATCGTGGTAGCGACGGCGGGAGAAGAAGCGCAGGAGCCCGCCGTGCGTGAAGCGACGGATGAGGATCGATCCATCGGGCGTGGCGTCGAGAGGCTGACGGCCGCGCAGGTCACTCGGAACGAGCGCGCCGTCCGTGTCGAGTCCGAAACCCGCTTCATCCAGGACCGGCGCAGCCCACGCAGCCGTCGCCAGGCGCGCGCGCGCGTTCGACGTGACCCGATAGCCGGGTGGGATCGCGTGGAGGTCCGGTCCGTGCACGGGCAGCACTGGCGCCTTTCGCGCGTCGTGCCGACCGATCGCGCGAGACGGCGCGATCGATCGAGCACGGGGCGACCGTCGAGGTCCGCCCCCGTTCGGGGTCAGAGGATGCCCGCTCCGAAGCCACCATCGTCCGACGGCGCCTGCCGCTCGGGCGCACGCTCTTCGCGACGCGGTGCCGGACGCGGCGGGGCCGCCGGTCGCTGAGCCGGTCGTGCGGGCGCCGACTCGTCGACGCCGCCGCCGAAATCACCGCCACCGAAACTGCCCTCGTCGAATGCCGCGCGCTGCGGCGCTTCCGCACCCGGACGGGGGATTTCGTCGCGGCGCGGAGCCGGGCGCGCGAAGTCGCCACCTCGGCCACCACCACCACCGCGATCGGTACCACCCTGCGCGGGCTCCTCTCGGCGCGGTCGGTCGCCACCGCGTCGCGGGTCGACACCGCGCGGCGCTTCGGCCGGACGCTGGGCCTCGTCGTAGCGCGGGCGATCGTCCTGTCGGGGCCGATCGTCCTGTCGGGGCCGATCGTCCTGTCGGGGCCGATCGTCCTGTCGGGGCCGATCGTCCTGTCGGGGCCGATCGTCCTGTCGGGGCCGATCGTCGTAGCGCGGCCGGTCGTCCTGCCGGGGCCGGTCATCCTGCCGGGGCCGGTCATCCTGACGCGGACGCTCGGCCGGGCGCGACCGATCATCCGGACGGGGACGATCGTCGTACCGCGGACGGTCGTCTTGACGCGGGCGTTCCTCTTGCTGACGCGGGCGATCGTCCTGTCGCGGGCGATCGTCGAAGCGCGGACGCTCATCCGAACGCGGACGGTCGTCGCGCGCACGATCCGGACCACGCGGGCGCTCATCGCGCTCGCGCGGTGCCTCCGGACGCGCGTCGAACCGCGGCGCGCCGCGATCCGCCGAGACGGGACGCTCGTGCACCGGACGATCCGGCGCGCGGTCGTGCCGACCGCGGTCGTCGCCACGCTGAGTGGGTCGCTCATCGCCACGCTGAGTGGGTCGCTCATCGCCACGCTGAGCGGGACGCTCGTCACTGCGCTGAGCGGGACGCTCATCACTGCGCTGAGCGGGACGCTCATCACTGCGCTGAGCGGGACGCTCATCACTGCGCTGAGCGGGACGCTCCTCCCCACGCTGAGCGGGACGCTCCTCCCCACGCTGCGCGGGACGCCCTGCTCCCCGATCCGAGCCGCGTACATCGCCGCCCTGGCCCCCGCTCCGGGGACCACGATCGTCGCCACGGAATCCACGATCCGGGGCGCGCGGTTCCGGGCGAGCCGGATAGGCATCGCGCTCGACCGGCGGGGCTTCCTCGTAGCCGCCCGAGGGCGGACCGTCGAAGTCCGCGTGAGCTTCGAACGCCGCCGGCGCGTGGCCGGGTGCGGCGACTTCATCTCCGCGGCGACCGCGGCGACCGCGGCGACGACGACGCGAGCCGTCGTCTCCTTGCGGGGCTTGCGCGTCGGCAGCACCTCCGGGGAATCCCGCCGGAGAACCGCCCCCGAATTCGCCGGAGTGCTCGTGCGGCGCGACATCTTCCGCATCGCCGCGCGCGTCGTCGTCGGGGCGTGCGTAGACGACGTCTTCGCGCGCGTGACGCACCGGCGCCGGTCGTCCCGCGCTCGCGGATCGGCCGACCTCGCGCGCGGCTCCCTCCAGGAACTGCGTCGGGATCGGATCCGACAGGAACAGCGAAATGCGATCGTAGAAGTTGATGCCGGCGTCCCAGGCCTCCATCGCGCGCACGACGATGACCTCATGCTCACGCGCGGTCCGCTGCGCTGTTTCGAGCGCGTCTTCGGGCGTCAACGCGAGGTGCAGGAAGCGACGGCGTCCGGGGCGCAAACCGTAGCGACGCGCGCGGTCGGCGTCGGCGCGCGACACGCCGACGAAGAGTCGCTCGGGCGGGCGAGCCGCTTCGCCGGGCTGGACTTCGATCGAGTGCCCGTAGAGGGCGCGGATCCGGTCGCCGACGATTTCGTAGCGTTGCCGATCGCCCGACTCGACGGCTTCGCGCACGTCTTCTTCGGCGACGGACTCGCCCAAGCGCTCGTTCAGAGCGCGGATCACGTCGGTGAGCTCGCCGTACCCGTGGTCGTCGACCTCCAGGTCGAACTCGTCCGGCTGGTGCCGGAGCATGTAGGCGAGCGAGCGGGTGATGCGTTCAATCAGTGCGGGATGCGTCATGAGGTGCCGCGGGCCGGCAGCGCACCGATGCGCGCACAGGGCCCGTTTCGTAGGGCCGACAGTCTAGGGACGGCGCCGCCGGGATCCAACGCGCACGCGCCGACTCTCGCCGATCTGCCGGGTTTTCCGCGCTGGAATCGAACCCCGGTGAGAGCGCCGTTTCGGGCTCAGGCCGCGGTCGGGGCGGCGCGCCCCCCCACCGGGCTCGGAGTTTCCGGCAGCTGGCGCAGGTCGTACCCCTGGCGGCCCAGGTCCTCGAAGAACTCCTCCGTCCCCGTCAGGACGAGCCACAGGAGCTCGCCCGAGTCCTCGTCCCGCCACAGGATCCGAGCACGCGTGGTCGCTGCTCGATCCACTTCGAAAGTTCGCTGGTTCTTCATCTCGCGTGCCCTCTCTCGCTGCCTGACCCGACCCTTCAGATCGATCGTGCTTCTCGACGCACGAACCCTGCGCGGATTCCCCGATCAGGCCTTGTCGCGCGTCCCGTACGCCGGACACGAGGTGGTGTTCGCCCTCGGACAGGACCTTTGCGCTGCGCGGCTCGCGCGTCAGTTCCCGTAGCGCGGAAGTGCCCGGTCGACCTCGATCGACCAGCGGTCGAGGCCGCCTTCGAGATCCATCACGTCGGTGAAGTCGCGGGAAACGAGCAGCGCCGCGGCTTGGAGACTCCTGACCCCGTGGTGGCAGATGCACACGATCGCACGATTCGGATCGAGCTCGCCCGA
>Ga0163154_10008802_pt1 | contig 11662 bp, 5 predicted proteins | sample OliLakLV19MP9P1_FD_148649 | JGI IMG/M metagenome (GOLD analysis project Ga0163154, IMG submission 148649) | Freshwater microbial mat bacterial communities from Lake Vanda, McMurdo Dry Valleys, Antarctica - Oligotrophic Lake LV.19.MP9.P1 | ecosystem: Environmental > Aquatic > Freshwater > Lake >... | reverse complement strand
CTGCGTGTGTTCTTCGTGTGTTGAAATGAGCAGCGGCATGTGCCTGTCCCGAGGCGGCGTGTTCGCGGGAGTGGGGGTGGGGTGTCCGCAAGCCGGCTGTATTGAACCGCCTCCAAACGCAGCCACGATCTTGGCGCCAGACGGTGATTCCTTTGATTTCTTCGGAACCGCGGTCGCCATCTCCGGCGACACCATGGTGATCGGAGCGAAGGAAGCCGGAATCTTCTTCCACTACGGCGCGGCGTACGTCTATCGTTGGAATGGAACCGCCTGGGCTTACGAGGCCAAACTGGTCGCGACTGATCCGGATGAGTACTCTTACTTTGGAGAGGCCGTCGCCATCTCGGGCGACACGATCGTCGTCGGTGCACCCAACGATCACGATGATGTCGATCCCGCTCTGCGCGGCGCGGCGTACGTCTATGTCCGCAACGGCGCCACTTGGTCGCAACAGACGAAGCTGATCGTGTCGGGTCGAAATGGCTTCGGGGGCGCCGTGTCGGTTGAAGGCAACACCCTGGTGGCGGGTGATCAGTATCACGACTTCCCAGGCGGATTCAACCAGGGATCGGCCTACGTTTACACGCGTTCCGGTACGGCGTGGACGCTCCAATCCAGCCTCAGCGCGCCAGGGCTTCCGAATGACGCGTACTTCGGCGCGTCGGTTTCAATCCAAGGCGGCATCGTGGTCATCGGCGCGCCGGAGACTGATGTCGGGTCAAACTTTGCCCAGGGGGCTGTGTATTCCTTTACCTTTTCAGTAGGCTCTTGGGTGCATCAAGCCACGATCACGGCGGTGGATGGCGCAAGTCAAGACCGTTTCGGAACCAAGGTCGCCTCTTCGGCGGATCGTGCCGTGATCACCGCGCCCGGCGACGATCCGGTGGCGCCTCATGGAGCCGGCGCTGCATACGAGTTCTCACGTGTCGGGGCAATCTGGACTCAGCAATTCAAGATTCACGTTCCGTCAGGCTCAGGAGTTCGAGGTTCCGTTGCCCTTTGGGGTGATACCGTCATCCTCGGCGTTTATGATTCAAGCAACACTGAATCGGCAGCAATGTTCGGCAAGAGCGGTACCACTTGGGCTGAAGTGACTCAATTTGAAGCACCGAGCGGAAAGGTGGGTGATGGGTTTGGAAACGCGGTTGCCATGAACGGGGATCATGTTCTGGTGGGAGCGCTTTACGATGAGGTCGGGAGCAATTGGTACCAAGGTTCGACCCATGCGTTTCGTTTGGAATGCCCGCGCGGCGCCTGCTGCTTCGGGAACACCTGCGCCGAGCTGATGACCATCGCGGAATGCGCCTTGGCTATCGGCACTTATGCCGGTGACGGGACGACGTGCGCCGGCCCCAATCCATGCCTTCCGTGCGCGCCCGACGTTAACGGCAACGGCGCGGTGAACGTGGATGACCTCCTTGCCGTCATCAACGGTTGGGGAAACTGCCCCGTGCCGCCCGCCGGCTGCCCGGCCGACATCGCGCCGCCCGCCGGGAACGACGTCGTCAACGTCGATGACCTGCTCGCGGTCATCAATGGCTGGGGCGGATGTCCGTAACCGACGGCCAACCACACTTCTAAGAGTTATCGCAGTCGTAGAGAAAGCAAGAAATCGGAGACCTCCCATGCGCATCGGCTTTGTCGGACACTTGATCATCATCGTGGCGATGGCCGTTCCATCCACCGTGCCCGCTTTCGGCGATTGCCCGCCGCAGTGGCTGCCGGGAGAGTATGTGCCGGGGGTGAACGCGTACATCAACGCCACGATCGAGTGGGACCCCGACGGAGCCGGCCCGCAAGTACCGGTGCTGGTGGTGGCGGGTACGTTCACCAGCGCGGGCGGCGCGCCGAACACCGTTTACATCGCCAAGTGGGACGGCAGTTCATGGTCGTCATTCGGCACGGGCATGAATAACTGGGTGTACTCACTGGCCGTCCTGCCCAACGGCAACCTGGTGGCCGGTGGCGAGTTCACGGTCGCGGGCGGCGTCACGGTCAACCGCATCGCCCGCTGGAACGGCACCGCCTGGGCGTCGTTTGGCACGGGCATGCCCATCAACAGCGCTGTGTACGCGCTCGCGCTGCTTCCCAACGGCGACCTCGCGGCGGGCGGCAATTTCCCCACGGCAGGCGGCACGCCGGCCAGTCATGTTGCCCGGTGGAACGGCACTTCGTGGTCCGCGTTCGGCACGGGGCTTGACACCCAAGTCCAGGCCCTTGCGGTGATGCCCAACGGCGACCTGGTTGCGGGCGGCGGCTTCAGCGGTTTCATCTCGCGCTGGAACGGATCGACCTGGTCGGTCATCGGCAACGGCACCAATCATTGGGTCCGTGCGCTTCAAGTGCTTCCGAACGGCGACCTCATTGCGGGTGGTCTGTTTACGGCCGCCAACGGCGTGCCCGCCAATCGCCTGGCCCGATGGGACGGCCTTGCGTGGTCCTCGCTTGGTACCGGCGTGAACAATGATGTGCTCGCGTTGGCCCTGCTTCCGAACGGCGACCTGCTGGCGGGCGGGAACTTCAGCACTGCGGGCGGCGCGAGCGCCAGCCGCATCGCGCGCTGGAACGGCGCGGCGTGGAGTGCGCTGGGCACCGGAGTCAGCCTTACCACGCCATTTCCCGGCGTCTACGCCCTCACCGTGCGCACCAACGGCGACGTCGCGGCGGGCGGCGACTTCACCACCGCCGGCGGCCTGCCCGCCGATCGCATCGCGCGCTGGAACGGTTCATCGTGGGCGGCCCTGGGCACCGGCATGAATGCGGTTGTCAACGCCCTGGTGCGGATGCCCAACGGCGATCTGGTCGCCGGCGGTAATTTCGCCAATGCACCCGGCGGCGTGCCGGCCAACCGCATCGCGCGCTGGAATGGTTCGACGTGGGCGCCGCTGGGCACGGGCATGAATGGCGCGGTCTCCGCGCTGGCGGCCCTTCCCAACGGCGATCTCATCGCGGGCGGTTTGTTCACCACGGCAGGCGGAGTCGGATGCAATCGAATCGCGCGCTGGAATGGTTCGACGTGGGCACCCCTGGCCGGGGGGATGATCGGCGACGTCACCTCCTTGGCGGTGTTGCCGAACGGCGATCTCGTGGCCGCAGGGTTTTTCGGCACCGCCGATGGCGTCACCGTGAATCGCATCGCGCGGTGGGATGGAATCACCTGGCAACCCCTGGGCACCGGCATGGATCTCTGGATCAACGCGCTCGCCGTGCTTCCCAACGGCAACCTCGTGGCGGCCGGCTTCTTCAATACCGCCGGCGGCATCGCCGCCAGCAAGATCGCGCAATGGGATGGCCTCGCCTGGTCGCCCCTCGCTGCGGGAATCGACAATTCAATCAGCGCCCTGGCGGTGCTCCCCAACGGCGATCTGATTGCGGGCGGCCAGTTCGCCAATGCCGGCGGCGCTCCCGCCAATCGCGTCGCGCGGTGGGACGGCGTGATGTGGGCACCGCTCGGCACAGGCATGAACTTTCCCGTGACGGCGTTGAACGTGCAACCCAATGGCGATCTGCTGGCGGGCGGAACATTCACTCTCGCGGGCGGCGCGACGATCAACCGCATTGCCCGCTGGAATGGTTCGGCGTGGTCCGCGCTGGGCACGGGCATGAACGCCGGCGTCAAGGCCATCGCCACCCTCGACAATGGCGAGATCGCCGCGGGCGGCGACTTCACCACCGCCGATGGACAGGTCTCGGCGCACTTCGCCCGCTTCTCCAACGGCATTCCCGCGCGCACCATTTCCGATCAGCCCGACGATGCCATCGTGTGTTCCTCCGATGATGCGATGTTCTCCGTCGTGGTGTCAGCCAGCGCCCCCTTCACCTACGCCTGGCGCAAGGGGGTGGCCCTCATCAGCACCGTCGCCAATCCCTCGGCGGCCACGGCAACGTTGACCCTCACCAACGTGCAACTCTCCGATGCCGCGGCGTACAGCTGCATCATCCTCAGCGCCTGCGGCAACGCCGTCAGCGATCCCGCCACGCTCACGGTCGAGGCTTGCTGCGCCCCCGATATCGCGCCGCCCGGCGGCAACGGCTCAGTCAATGTCGATGATCTGCTGGCCGTCATCAACGCGTGGGGAGCGTGCGCCGATCCGCGAAACTGTCCCGCCGACATTGCCCCGCCGGGCGGGAACGATGCGGTCAACGTCGATGACCTCTTGGCGGTGATCAACGGCTGGGGCGGGTGTCCCCGTTGACTCCGCGCCCGGCGCAGATGGATGCGAGGACGCGAAGCGCTCCTCGAAACGAATTTGTCTATTATTTTGGCGAATCCCCGTAAGTTTATTGGCTCGAAGACTGTCGTTCCATTACATTGAGTTCCTTACATTGAGTTCCTTCCCCTCACAATCTGTGGGACTCGCCGCCGTACCGGCGCGCACCGGCCCACCCTGCACTTTCCTGAAAGGAACAGGCTATGTTTCCATGCCATCGTTTTCTCGTGGGTCTGGCGTGTGGTTTCATCGCCCTGAGCGCGAACGCGCAGTGTCCGCCGCAGTGGCTATCGGGCGATCAGTTGGCCGGCATGGATGGCAGCGTTCTCGCGATGGTGAACTGGGACCGCGACGGCGCAGGTCCGCTGCCGCCAGTGGTTGTCATGGGGGGCACCTTCAACGTAGCCGTGAATGTGGTGGCGAACAAGATCGTCATGTGGGATCCAGCGAGCGGCGAGTGGTCATCGCTTGGCTCGGGCTTGAGCTTTGATGGCTTCGGCAGTTGGGTCAACGCGTTGGCAGTCATGCCCAACGGCGACTTGGTGGCGGCGGGGAAGTTCACCAGCGCCGGCGGCGTAAGTGCCAATCACATCGCGCGCTGGAACGGCACGGCTTGGTCCGCGCTCGGCGGCGCAGGCCTGTACCTCACCGAAGAGGTGTACGCGCTGACGGTGCTTCCCAATGGCGACTTGGTGGCGGCCGGGTATTTCGGAAGTTCTAGCTACGTCCTCCGTTGGGATGGCAGCTGGCACGGCTACACCGGGTTCCTCAATGACGTTGTCACTGCGCTGACGGTGCTGCCCAATGGCGAGTTGGTCGCTGGAGGGGAGTTTGCACACTTATTCTTGACCGGCAAATATGTCTCCCGATTGCTCGCCGGCTCTTGGGAGCCATTCGGACTACAAACCCAACAATTGGACGCTCCCGTGAATGCCCTGGTCGGCCTTCCCAACGGCGACCTGGTGGCAGGCGGTCAATTCACCAACTCCGGCGCCACGAGCGTCAATCACATCGCCCGTTGGAATGGCGCCGCGTGGTCCGCGCTTGGCACGGGAATGAATGATGAAGTCCGAGCGCTGGCGGTCCTGCCCAATGGCGATTTGCTGGCGGGAGGCGATTTCACCACTGCTGGCGGCGTGAGCGCCAATCGCATCGCGCGCTGGAACGGCGCAACCTGGTCCGCACTTGCCACGGGTATAGGTCACAATAGTGTCATGGCGTTGGCGGTGCTTCCCAACGGCGACCTGATGGCGGGAGGCACCTTCAGCACCGCCGGGGCGGTAAACGCCAAGAATATCGCGCGCTGGAATGGCACGGGATGGTCCGCATTTGGTACAACTGGCACGGGCTTCGATGGCGGGGTATTTGCGCTAACCTTTCTGCCTGGCGGCGACCTCGTGGCGGGCGGTTATTTCGCCACCGCCGGCGGCGTGAGCGCGAACTTGATCGCGCGGTGGAACGGCGCGGCGTGGTCCGCGCTGGGCACGGGCATGAACCTCAACGGTGAAGTGAAAGCGCTGGTAGTCATGCCCAACGGCGACCTCGTGGCGGGTGGTAGTTTCGTAACCGCTGGCGGCGTGAGTGCCAGTCGCATCGCGCGCTGGAACGGCACAACCTGGTCCGCACTTGCCACGGGAATGGATAGCGATGTCCGGGCGCTGGCGGTGCTGCCCAACGGCGACCTGGTGGCGGGAGGCTTCTTTAACACTGCCGGTGGCCTCAGCGTCAATAGCATCGCGCGCTGGGACGGCACGGCTTGGTTTCCCCTGGGCACCGGTTTGGATAGTGAGGTCAGTGAGGTGTATGCGCTTGCCGTGCTGCCCAACGGCGACCTGGTGGCGGGAGGCGATTTCACCTCTGCCGGGGGCGTGAGCGCCAATCGCATCGCGCGCTGGAACGGCACAACCTGGTCCGCGCTTGCCGCAGGGATGAACAACAGTGTCAACGCGCTGGCGGTGCTGCCCAACGGCGACTTGGTGGCGGGCGGCAATTTCTTCAGCACGGCGGCCAAGTACATTTCGCGCTGGAACGGCACTGCTTGGTCTGCGCTCGGCGCGGGTCTTACTGGTGGCGCAGTCCATGCACTTGCGGTCCTGCCCAACGGCGACTTGGTGGCGGGTGGGTGGATGTTCTTCCCGATAGGCATGAACTTCAATTACATCGCGCACTGGAACGGCACCGCCTGGGCCACGATGGGCACGGGGATGACGGCCGCCGTCTACGCGTTGGCGGCCCTTCCCAATGGCGACGTGGCAGCGGGCGGTGTATTCACCGGCGCTGGCGGAATTGCCTCGGCGTACTTCGCTCGCTACACGTTTGGCAGCCCGCCGCCGGATATCAGCAAGCAGCCGCCATCACCTCTAACCATCTGCCCGGCTGGCACCGCGACGTTCTCCATCACTGCCGCCGGCAATGGCCCTCTGACTTACCAGTGGCGTCGCGACACCACGCCTCTCTCCAACGAACCGGATCACATCACTGGCTCGGCGACCGCGACGCTGATGATCTCGAACGCCCTGCCAACGGATGCGGGCGCGTACGACTGCGTCGTCTCCGATGACTGCGGTAGTGTCACCAGCACTGCCGGAACTCTTTTGGTGAATATCTGCTGTCCAGCCGACATCGCGCCGCCCGGCGGCAATGGCGCGGTCAATGTCGATGATCTGCTCGCCGTCATCAACGCGTGGGGCGCGTGCCCGGACCCGCGGGATTGCCCGGCCGACATCGCCCCACCCGGCGGGAACGATGCGGTCAACGTCGATGACCTCTTGGGGGTGATCAATGGCTGGGGCGGGTGTCCATGATGAATGAATGAATGAATGAATGAATGATTGGACGATCCGTATCACGAATCGCGCTGACTGCCTCTGGACGGATGCAGAGAAGCCGCGGCCGACCCTGGCCGCGGCTTTTTCGCGCGCGGCTCTTCCGTCGGCGATTGGCCTTGTCCATGCTGCAATTCTTTTCAGGGCGAGATGGCGTCAAGCGCATCCGGCGGTTCCAGTGGTTCCAAGTGCAGCCGCAGGAATCCGTCTTGGCCATGCTGGAAATATCGCACCTTCAACTCGTGCGGTGATCCGTCAAGATCGACATCGATGAATTTCGCCCGCTGACCCGACGGTTTCTCCGTCCACGCGTCGATCACTTCCTCGCCATTCAGGAACACGCGCGAGCCGTCATCCGACTCGATGTGAATGCGATAGCGGCCGGGCGGCACCGTGATCGTGGTGCTGGCCTCGATCGCGTACGACAGGTTGACGGCGGCGGGTCCGAATGAATCGACATAATCATTCTCCATTACCAGAGCATGAACCGCACGCACTTCAGAATCACCCAGTTGCACGGGCTGGGTCCATAAATCCAGCCGAACCTGCCGAAACTCCATCCGCAGGTCCAAGTGCCAATCTGAAATCAATATCCAGCCTCCGGCGGCGAGCGGCGTGCCATCGTGAAACGGCGCTTCAATGCCCAGCCAATACAACCCCGGAAGAGGATCGTCGAGGGTGTGCAATTGCTCAAGATTGCCGGTGGCCACGGGAAGGCGCTCGATTCCATTCCACTGTCGCAGGGCAAAGGTCAAGTCGTCCCAGCGGAGTTGCGTCACATCGAGTTCCGCCGGAGCGTGCGCGCGAAGTTCGCGCTCAACGTGCCACTTCACATGCCGCCGCATCGCGTCGCTGGCCCACGGCTGCGATAACCCGCCTTCAATGAGCACGCCTTTGCGCCACCATTCCCGTGCCAGCCAATCGGGGCCGTGCGTCGAAGCGCGACGGGCGATGGCCTCGGTCATTCGCGCCCGCGCCTCGGCTGTCCGATTCAATTGATCGAGTAGGCACGCTTCGTACGCCATGACATACGAGAGGAAATCCATATCGTGCTCGATGTCCACGATGATCTGCCGCTGGAGTTGCCGCCAGTGAAGCGCCTCCTCAAACCGGCCGACTTGCGTCAAGAAATCCGCATAATCGTGGATGACGACGGCGGTCCTGGGGTTGTTGTCACCCAGCACCGTGCGGATGGTGTGCACGATGTCCAGATGCATGGCCTCAGTTTCCTTGAACTGCCGCAGGGCGCGATGATGCATGGCGAGGCAGGCGGTCGCGGCGATCCGTTGCTCAAACGATTGCGCGGAGGGAGGACCCTCATCGATCGTCGCCAACAGATGGCGGGCCAGGGGAACCGCTTCCTCAAACTTATATTGCGCCATCAATGGGAAAACGAGGGCGGATTGGATTTCGGTTTGATCGAAAGCGCGTTCCGCCTCGGGCAACGCCTGCGTCATCGCCAGCAACTCGCGCAGATGAGATTCAGAGTTCCACGGACGCCACTGATTCGTTTCCACGCTTGCCGCGGCATACAGCAACCGCTGCACCGTGGGATGCGAAAGCGGCACCAAGGTTCGGGCGGCCGCGAGCATGTCATGGGTTCGTTCAACCCAGGTTTGAACCTGTTCTTTCGGCACGCTGCCGATCGCCATGCCCACTTCCGAGGCCACATCATGGGTTTCGATCGCCTGGAGGCCGTACCGTGCTTCCGCAAGGTTCACGGCAGCCTGAAAATGCTGCATTGCTAATTCGCCCGCTCCCAGCCGCGCATACGTCTGGCCCAGGGTGCGGCGCATGGCGATCTCGAGTTCCGGCGCATCGTGAAGTTCATCGAGCACTTGCGCCGCGGATTGACTGAGCAGTTCATCGACGGTCATTCGGCCGCCGCCCGAGGTGCCGGGCCGCGCCGACTCGAAGATCTTCCGCATGGAGGCGTTGAGTCGCTGGGCCTGCTCCGCCGCCGCGTTCGCGGTCTGTTGATGCGCGATCGACCGCGCCAATGCGACCGACACACCCACGATTCCCGCAACCAGCGTCAACATCACCAAGGCCAGGCCCCACACCAATTCCCGATGTCGCCGCGCGAACTTCATGAGCTGATACCGCTTGGAGGGCGGCCGCGCCTGAATGGGTTCATCGGCGAGGAAGCGATGGATGTCCGCCGCCAACGCGCCCGCCGAGGCGTATCGCCGTGCGGGTTCCTTCTCCAGGGCGCGGCCGATGATGGTCTCGATGTCGCCCCGGAAAGCCCGCGAGATCGAACTCATCCGCGACGGTTCATCGGCACAGATGATCCGGGCCGCCTCCGGCAAATTCTTCTCCGCCACGTCGTAGGGCAGGCGACCGCTGAGCAGTTCATATCCCACTACGCCCAGCGCGTACACATCGCTGGCGACGTTGACCGCGCCCGGATCGCCCGACACCTGCTCCGGGCTCATGTACGCCAGCGTGCCGAGCAACTGGCCGGTGTTGGTCTGCAGGGAAAGGCGCGAGGCTTCGTGGTCGGCGGCGCGGGCGACGCCGAAGTCGATCACCTTGGGCTGGCCGTCAGGACTCACCAAAATGTTCGCGGGCTTCAGGTCGCGATGGATGACTCCGCGCTCATGCCCGTACTGCACGGCTTCGGCGATGCGGGCGAGAAGCTGGAGCCGCGCGCGGGTGTTGAGATTCTGTTCCTCCGCGTGCGCGGTGAGCGTGACGCCCTCGACGAACTCCATCGCGAAATACCGTTGACGCCGAACATGGCCGCTGGGGCTCGCGGTCTCCACCACGCCGGCCTGAAAAATCTGCGCGATGCCGGGATGATGCAGCCGGCCGAGCAACTGCACTTCCTGCTCGAAGCGCCGTTCCGCATGTCGCGAGAGGAAGCCGGGGCGAATCACCTTGATCGCGACGCGCCGGCGCGGCGAGTCCTGCTCCGCCTCGTACACCATGCCCATGCCCCCCTCGGCCACCACCCGAATCACGCGGTACGGCCCGATGCTGGCGGGCGCGCCCGGGGCAACGGTGGAGACGGCGGGCGCGGCGGGCGCGGGGGTGGCGGCGTTCGCCTCCAGTTGCCCGTACACCGAAGACGCCAGTCGCTCGAAATGTTCGCCGTCGATCACCGGCCCGCGCAGGAATTCGGGATGCGAACCCTCGAACGCCAGCATGGATTCGACTTCCGCGCGCAGCGCGTGATCCGATCCGCACGCATCGCTGAGGTATTCATCGCGGTGCGAATTCGATCGTTCACACGCCGCGAAAAAAATCTCGCGCATTCGCGCAAACCGTTCCGCCTCCGTGATCGGCAACGACGAAACCGCCGGTGATCGCGCGTGATCGATCAACGGACGCCTCCGTTCAGGCGGCCGAACAGCCACGCCTTGGCCATGCGCCAGTCCAGCTCCACCTGCCGCGTGGAGATGCCCAAGGTCTCAGCGGCCTGCTCCACGCTCATACCGCTGAAGAAGCGCAGTTCCACCACGCGGCACTGCCGCGCATCCAGCCGTTCCAGGCGATTGAGCGCCTCATCGAGGTCCACCAGGTTGACGTCGGTGGCGGGTTCCGAGGCGTTGGCTTCGCAGAGGCTGATGCGGCTCCACGCGCCGCCGCGCTTGGCCGTGCGTTGGGCGGCGGCATGATTGATGAGAATCCGCCGCATGGCCTGCGCCGCGATGGCCATGAAGTGCGCCTTGCCGTTCCACTGCGTGGTGCGCTCGTTCACCAGTCGCAGATACGCCTCGTGCACCAGGGCGGTGGGTTGCAGGGTGTGGCCGGGCCGCTCGGCGCGGAAAAAACTTTCCGCCAGCAGCCGCATCTCGTCGTACACCAGGGGCAGCAGCCGCTCGGCGGCGGAGGGGTGGCCGCTCTCCAGTTGCTGGAGCATCGCCGTCACTTCCGTCTGCCGCGTGATCATGAAAAGTGGCCCTTCACCGTGTCTTGCTAATTTACCGCATGAACGGCGGAAATGAGCCACGAAGTCGGCAAAAGGCCGACTTTTGCCCGATCTTTTGAGATTGGCGAACGATCATTGGGCACAATCTCCGCGATGGTTGGCCTCTAGTGCGGAGTTCGCGAATTCATGATTTCCTGGACAGGTTCAGAGGGAATGATCCCACGCATGATTATGCTGGGTTCCGTGGAGTTAGCCCGTCATCACCTCACGGCGACTTGCGCGCGTGATGGTGATCACGATGTGGAACAGGATGAATCCCATGCGCCCGACATCCTTCTCTCGCATTCTTTCATCGATGTGCTGCGTCCTGATGTGTGGCGGCTTGCCATCGGTCGCGCTCGGCGCGGTGCGCTATGTCGATGATTCCGCGCCCGGAGGCATCGGCGTCTCGTGGGCTTCTCCTCACAACACCCTTCAGGCGGCACTTGGCGTAGCCACCGACGCGGTGCTGATGCAGATCGTGCCGGTCTGTCCGGGCAACGTGGTCGGCGACAACGCGGTCAACGTCAGCGATCTGTTGGCGGTGATCAACGCCTGGGGGCCGTGCGTGAATCCAAGCAACTGCCCGGCCGACATCGCGCCGGTTGGCGGCAACGACCTGGTCAACGTCGATGATCTCCTCGCCGTCATCAACGCGTGGGGCGCGTGCCCGTAAGTCGGACCCGGACCGCCGACACTCGACGATGCCG
>Ga0163154_10008800_pt1 | contig 11663 bp, 8 predicted proteins | sample OliLakLV19MP9P1_FD_148649 | JGI IMG/M metagenome (GOLD analysis project Ga0163154, IMG submission 148649) | Freshwater microbial mat bacterial communities from Lake Vanda, McMurdo Dry Valleys, Antarctica - Oligotrophic Lake LV.19.MP9.P1 | ecosystem: Environmental > Aquatic > Freshwater > Lake >... | reverse complement strand
GAACCACCTGTCTAGATTGACCAAAACCCGTTAAAACGGGTCGGTAAACCGATTTTTAGGGTCAGATTGGCAGGCTGTAGGGGCTTGCCATGGCAAGTCCGCCCATGATAGTAAACAATTCATCCCCCCAACACCCGCCCGATATACGGCGTGGTGAATATACGTGAGGGGTCGGTTTTGTCGCGCATCGCCTGAAAAAATCCCCACCGTTCATACAAAGGTGATAAATCCTTTGCGGTGCGCGTGTGCATCTTCCCCCAGTGGGGTCTGCCATCGTATCGCGCAAAAATCGCCTCTATCGCCTCAAAATAAGCACGATAGGGCATCCCCGCAAACATGTGTACGGCAATATACGCACTTTCGCGCCCATAAGCGGGGCTGAGGGGAATATCATCGCCCTTCACAAACCGACACTCAATCGGAAAATGCACTTTGTGCTTATCCTTGCGTATCGTCTCTAAAATCTCGGTTAGCACAGGGATAAAATGCTCGGCGGGGATGTTATATTCCATCTCCTGAAATTTGACATACCGTTTGCTGGCAAATGCCAAATGCGCGTGATTGATATAATCGGCATCGCTGGTCGCCATCCCTATCAGACGGGTAATCCGCTCACTATTGCTAGGGAAGGCGCGGTTAAAGGCGCTCATCGCCCATAATACGCCATTCTCCAGCACCATTTCGTTGAACCAGCGCCCCATACCGTGTTTTTTGGGTGCTTTGGCGCTGATATTGAAGCATCGCGTTTGTACCGTGTCGTTGTAGGGCAGGGCATAAAATTCAAAATGCCGATTATCCGCCTTGAGCGCCTCCAAATTTGCCAGTGTCGTATCGAGTTTACCCTTGCGAATTTTGCCATGCAACACATACGCCCTATCCAATTTGAGCGTGATGGTACTGATAATTCCCAGCGCCCCCAACGAAATTTGCGCCGCCTTAAACAGCTCGCTATTGTCTGATGGTGAACACGTCACCACCTCGCCATCGCCTGTGATGATGGTCATCCCAACCACCTGTGTGGCGATATTGCCGAGTGTTGTGCCTGTGCCGTGTGTGCCAGTGGAGATTGCCCCCGCAAGGCTTTGCACATTAATATCACCCAAATTTTCTTGCATCAAGCCGTGTTCAAAGAGCAATTCACCCGCCATTTTGATGGTCGTACCCGCTTTGAGTGTGGCGGTTTGGGCGATTTTATCCACACTGAGCAACCCGCTATAATCTTTGAGGCTGATGAGCGTGTCGGTGGTGGCAACGAGTGGTGTGAATGAGTGTCCACTCCCCACCACGCGAATTTTTTTGTCATTGCGCTGTGCCGATTTCACCAATCGGATGAGGTCATCTTGGTTGGTGGGTGCAAAAAACGTATTAGGCTCACAACTGACGGAGCGCGACCAATTGCGCCAAATTTGGGTCATATACCACCATCCATCCCAATATGCACTTTAAGTTTGATTGTTTCCTTGTTTTGCCTCATTTAATCACAAAAAATAGGTGTGGCGTAGGGGCTTGCCATGGCAAGCCCCTACAGTACTTATGCCTATCTGACCCATAAAAATCGGTTTATCAACCCATTTTAACGGATTTTAGTGGCATAGGCAGGTGCTTCAGCGCCTACCGTATCCCAGAAATAAGCGTATTTTATCATAGTTATTTTATCGGCGGGGGCAAAACACCCACCACATGCACATCATTTCGCGCCCGTGTGAGCGCCACATAGATGACCGCATTGCGCGTATCTTGGCGTGCCTTATCCAATTCGGTCAAAATCGTCACCCCACATTCTAACCCCTTATAGGCGTGAATGGTACTCACGCGCACCGTCCGCAGGGGATTATGGCTGTCGTTGGGACGGCGGGTGACGATAAAATCGCCCAGTGGGGTATCGTCTTTACTCCATACCGATATATCTTTTTTGTTGTTATGCGAGAGGGGGGTCAATATGGCAATAGCGTGCGCGGGAACTTGCTCCTCTATTATCAACCAGTGTAAGAGGTCACGTACCAGCGCATAAATGTCGTCTGATGTGCTGGCATGATGCACCTGCACAGGTCGCCCAACCGGACCATCGCACTTGCTAGGCATGGTGGCATAGGCTTGGGCGGTGGCGTGGATATGCTGGGTGGTACGACAATTTTCGTGCAGAAAAAACGGTGTCCCCAACGGTGGCAACGACTCTTTGAGGTCGTTAAAAATCCGTTGCGAATCATCCGCAAACACATATAGCACATCCTCAACAGGGTGCTTGAGCAATTTGACCAGATGCGCCCACTCTGCATCATCAAAATCTTGACCCTCATCTACCACCAGCGCATCGTAGCAATATTTCTCAACCCAATTGGGATTGGCGCGTAATGCCTGTGTGACCTCTAGTAGCGAATTTTTTACGCCCTCGTTGAATTGTGTCTTATTTTTTTCATTCATGCGTTCCCCAAGCCCCACCTTATACATCAGTGTCCCCACCAACCGATGCAAATTGGTTACGGTGATATTGGGGTGGGTGAGGGCGGTGGCGGCAAAATCTGCCAGACCCGCCGTGAATGCCAAAAATAGCACTTTATACCCCTCTTGTGCCAATAACATGGTTTTTTCTAATGCCAAAATCGTCTTACCTGTGCCAGCACCGCCCAAAACCATCGTGCGCTGATGAAAACGCAGATAGTCGAGTACCCGTTTTTGATAATTGGTAAAAGTCTCAATTTTGCGCCGTTCCCGTTCAAAAAGGGTACTGAGGCGTGGCTCTAATGACTTGGTGGGCAATATCAACGCCCGCAACACCGCCACCGCTTCATCGCCCGCCATCGCCATCTGATTACCTGTATGCGCGTGTGCTTGATGATAATCAAAAATCGCCTCTATCTTATGAGGAAGGTTGTCTATGTCGTTGATGTCTATGAGTATCTCGCGCGGGGCATCCATGCGGAGAATCATATCGGGGTCTATTTCGCTATTCGGAAACGCGATTGCATGAAACACAGGATACTTAAAATGGCGGGTGGTGGGGTGATAGTCTAGCCACGATTTCAGTTCTTTTGAATTACGAAATGCTTGTGATACGGGGTCTTGATGCAAGCGGTGTACTCTGCCACTTGCCGATTGGCTACGCCACTGATTGCCTTTGCCCGTGTCGGTTACGGTGATAATGCCACCTTTGACCTCAATAATGAGTACCCCTTTTTGCGGATGTGCCACCAAAAAATCTATTTCGCCCCGACTATTGCTACCCTTACTCTCCCAGCGGATGCTATGAAAGACCGTATAGTCTGGGGGCAATTTTTCGAGTGGGTCGTGGAATGCCCATTCTGCCCAACTTTCGCTAAAATCTGACCACGAGGCACGCAAAACGCGGCTACCGCCCATTTCGCGCAGATAGCCGATGGTGATGGGCATGGTCTGTTGCAGATGCTCATGCCACGCATGAACCCCTTGTGGGGTGATATGAAAAGTATCGTCTATTGTATCATTGGGGTTGTCTGTTTTGTGTACCAAACCCGCCGCCGTGAGATGACGGTCGCATAGCCCAATGAGCCGATTGAGCAAAATTTGGTCGTCTGCCGATTGCACCATAAACTCGCGCCCCAAGACATCACGTATCTGATGGCGTGTGGGACGTTCACCCTCTTGCACTTGTCGCATAAATGCGAGAATACAATCGTTGAGTTTAATTAAATCCATCACCAAAACACTCCTTATGCGGTTAATTTTATTGATTATAACCGAAATAGGGAGTGTCTCAATGTCTATCTAGGCTTTTATGCAATCAATCAAGACGGCGTGTGGTTGTTGAATATACGCCTCAAAATAGTCTTTGCCATAGTGTGTTTCGCCCTCTGCGGAGAGTGTTGGCATCACCCAACGGATATTGGTGAATCCCGCATCGGTTAGGGCTTGGTGGATAGTGGCTTTATCCCACCGATACGCCATAATTTCGGGTGTGGTCATACCACCCAATGACACCGTAAATGGCGCAGGTTGCCCGTCTATTGTGTCCTCGCTAATGTTGATATTGAGTCCGTGCGACCCATAATACCCCGCTTGATGAGACATATCGGGGTTGAGGACATACGTCACAAACCGTCCGCCACTGACAATATTCTCTGCGATAGACGCGCACATCGCCCTTAATGCTTCTTTGGTGGGGGCATAATGGAGCAGATATACCGCCAATCCCAAGTCAAAAGGGGTGTCTGATGTGAAATTCATCACATCACCCGTATGATATTCGACACCGAGTGGCTCTGCTTCTTCTGCCATACGCCCAATTTTGACCATTTCATCGGCAATATCCACCGCGACCACTTTACCAGCGCCTTGCTTGCTCAAAGCACGCGCATAAAAACCGGTGCCTGTCGCCAAATCCAAAATGCGTTTGCCCTTTATATCGCCCAAAAGGGTATATAAGGAATACGCTTCAACATGCAGGCGATAGGGTGCAAGTTGAAAAGAGAGGTCATATTGGTCTGCTACTAAATTATATTGGGTCATTGGTGTTCTCCTCAGAGGCTGATGTAAGTGGGGCATTGGGATATAATTTGTTGTATCGTATATAAATCAGTTCACGGGCTTCTTCGCGGGTTTTGTTAAATGCGACCAACCGCTTGGCGCTAGGGCGCAATTTGACCAGCACATTCATAAAAGCCACAACCAGCGCAGGCGCACCCACCATAGAGGATGCAAACACATTTTTGGGCATGACTTTATCTACATAGAGCAAGTTTTGAATAATATTACCGTCTCTGGGCATGGCTCCCATTTGGCTCACATCCACCAATGTCGCACGCGGTGTATCGCCCTCTGCGACCTCATTCATAATCGGTTTGAGATGTGCCATATATTCTTGCCATGTCCAAGGGGCTGTGATGACGATTTCCATAATCATTTTTTTATCATCTGACCATTGATAAGAGACACCCATGATAAAAATTCTCCATAATGAATTGATGTTTATATATAGTATGGAGAAGAATCAATTTTTACACAAGGGATATTTTTGTATATATCAAGATTGTAATAATGGGAATGTGGTATGATATCTCAGTTCCGCCTATGGCTCAAAGCCATAGGCTAGTCGCTTGTGAAGCCCACTGAAGGAGCTTGTCCTAAAAGGATAAGCAAATTTCTTTGCAACGGCAGGCGCTGAACCACCTGCCTGTGTCACCAAAACCCGTTAAAACGAGTTGATATACCCATTTTGAAGGTCAGATTGGCATGATGTAGGGGCTTGCCATGGCAAGCCCCGCGTAACCAACCATAAAAATCGGGCATGACATGTCATGCCCCTACGACATACCGATTTTTATGATATTTTGCCTTTTTAACTACGGACAAGCCCTTATGTGCCGTCCGAAATATCCAATAAAAAATATTTTACGCTATCAGCCACAAACAACACGGCTTGCGCCTAACCTTTCACCGAGCCAGCCAATAGACCGCGAATGAAATAGCGTCCTGCGACAATATATACAAACAGCGTTGGCAATGCCGCCACAATCGCCCCTGCCATCGGCAAGTTATAGCTCACCGCCTCGCCACCTGCCAAATACGATAACCCCACCGTAATCGGTTGATTTTCGTTGGTGGTCATGGTGATACCAAACAAGAATTCATTCCAAATTTGTGTGAATTGCCAAATAATCACCACCACAAACCCAGGTACAGACAACGGGAATACGATTTTGGTGTAGATACCAAAAAATCCCGCGCCGTCAATGGCACCCGCTTCGATGAGTTCTGTGGGAATATCGGCATAAAAGTTGCGGAAAATCAGGGTGGTAATCGGCAAGCCATACACCACATGGATGAGAATGAGTCCCGCCAATGAGCCATATATCCCGCCTTCGTTGCGGGCGATTTGTTCTGGCGACTGTCCCGCCATCGTCCGAAACACGTCCATTATTCCCTCGGTATCGCGCAGAAATTCCTGCAAGGGGAGCAGAACCGCTTGATAGGGGATAAACATGCCAAACAACATCAGGGGAAAAATCACATTGGCGTATGGAATCCGCCATTTTGCCAGAATATACCCGTTCATTGAACCGAGTACCGATGAAATGGTGGTGGCGAATAGCACTAAAATGATGCTATTGCTAAACCGTGGACCAAATTGCTTCATCACGGCGGGGAAACCTTCGGTGGAGAAGGTCTCGGCTGTGGGGAAATTCCACACGGTTTGTAGGTTGATAAACTGCGGGTCTTTGAACGCCGTGACAATCACCAGATAGACAGGGATGACAAAAAAGCAGGAAAAAACGACCAGTAGGGTATAAATAACCCCCCGCGAAATGCGATGCCGAACAGGATTTGCGCCGACCATCAGTTATTTTCCTTCCGCAATGATGACCAAAGATACGGGACAATCACTAAGGTGACAAAAAACAGCATGACCATAGCGATTGCAGAGGCGGTAGCAAATCGTTTTGAGTTATACATCCAGTCATAAACCAAAATACCGGGGACAATGGTGGTGGCATTTCGCGCCCCTGCCATCGCATATACCAAATCGAAAATTTTCAGTGAGATATGACCCAGTACAATCACGGCACTTAGCATGATGGGGCGGAGCAGAGGAAACACGATGGAATAATACACGCGCAACTCACTGCATCCATCCACCCGCGCCGCCTCGCGTAATTCTTCCGGAATCCCGCGCAGACCCGCCAGCAACATCGCCATCGTATACCCGCCCATTTGCCATACGGCGGCAATCAGGATGCCCGTTTGGGCGGCATTATAGCCTTTGGGGGCGATACGTGCTTCGACCTCTGGATTTGCCAGTGGCGGAAACACATTATCCCACAAGCCCAAAAAGCGGGCGATGAGGACGATGCCAATGCCCAAACCAAGCCACATGACGGGTTTCCAATTTCGCATAGAATAGGCTTCGTTGCCAAAATCTTGTTTGATGACGACTGCCCGTATCACCACAAAGGTGATTCCAAGCATCATCGCGCCAAACCACAAATTGTCGTGGTGTCCCATGACCATCCCGCCGACAAAGCCACTGATAATGGTCACCAATCCAAATTGGCTAATCCAACCCGCCACCCGACCCAAACGGTCATCCTCTTGGGAGATATAACGGAAAATGAGTATGAACAGAATCACGACCCCTGCGAGGGTGAAATAATTGGGGATGTCTTGCCAATTAAACGGCAAAACAATCGTCCTGTTGTTAATCCAACTTTCTTGAATCGGGTCTAAGCCAAATAATTGGCGCGGTAGCACATTGAGTCCGCTATCGGGTCTGACAAGCCACGACCAAATCGTGCCTGTCACGATAAACGAGAGCGACATCGGAAACAAGAAAATTGTCCTAAAGATGCCCTCTGCGATGATTTTTTGGTCTAAAAGCAGGGCAAGGAGCAAACCAAGTGCCAAGCACCCCGCGATGAAGAAGATTGTGAAGAAAAAGGCGTTGACCAACGAATTGCGGAAGAAATATTCTGGCACCATATTGGTCATGAGGCGTTCATAATTTGCCAGCAGTGGGTCTTGAAAGGTGATGACCACATCTTCTGCGAGCGGGGCTTGGGTGGTATTTTCGCCCCAGTCGGTGAATGAAGTCTGTAGTGTTTGGAAGATGAACAGATAAACAAAAATCCCTAACAGAAAAATGGAGGGAAGGAGCATCACAAACGCGGTAATGCGGTCTCTACGGTTATTCATAAAAAAAGCCCCCTGAATGGGTCTCGAAGAATTATTCTAATAAGCGGGTGTATAACCCCAGATGTGATAGTGATATTTACGATATTTTAGCCCCATCCCCATTGTGTGGAGTATATGGGGCTTGCCATGGCAAGCCCCATATACGGCAACTTAAGGCTTTTTATCCCCACCCCAACCCCTCCCCATTTGATGGGGAGGGGCTAAAATTTATCGAAGAATGGGTTTTCTCCCCCTTTCTCCATGCAATGGGGCGTAGGGACGCAGGCAACCATGCCTTCCGATGGCAGGGGGGATAGGGGATGGTTTTATTGTTAATTAGAATCCACATTCACCAGATTGAACGCACACTGCGAACAAGGCGCTGACGGTTGCGGTAGCATCGCGGGTGACTTTGAAGATGTCTAACACGGTAGAGAATTCACCAGCAAAACGTGGGTTACCGACTGTACCATGAGCCAAGCTACCAACGATGACATCGCTTGCCCAATTGGCGGCGGTATCAATGAGGTATTGGTTGTATAAACCACTGGCAACGAGGTCAATGTCGGAACGGGCGGGGATAGACCCCTTCAATGGATTGAAGGCATTTTGACCATCTACACTACCCAAAACTTCCAACCATGCTACGGCAGCATCGCGGTTGGGGGCGTTGAGTGGCAAGCCAAAGCTATCGGACAATGCCATAAACACGCCTGCGGTATCTGGGGATGGGGAATAACCAAAGCCGACACCGGGTTCTAAGCCGAGGGTGGTAGACATATAGCCCGCCGCCCAGTCGCCCATGATATTAAAGGCGGCTTCGCCAGCGACCACTTTGTCAATGGCGGCTTGCCAAGAAAGCCCTGCGGCATCCACATCAATATTGGTACAAGCCAATACTTCGCCAAAGGCTTCCCATACGGCGGTCATTTCTGGACCATCAGCGACAGTTGTACCGTCCCAGAAGCCATTCCAGCCGTCTGCACCCAAAACTGCCAATGCGACACTTTCCCATAGATGACGTTGGGTCCATTCTTCACCGACCACGAGGGGGACAACGCCCGCTTCTTGGATGGTGGGGCAAACTGCGAGGAATTCTGCCCAAGTGGTTGGTGCGGTGATGCCCCATTCAACCAATTTTTCTGGGTTGAACCACATCACGTTTGAGCGATGGATGTTCACTGGCACGCTATAGATGCCACCTTCGTAGATCATGAGTTCCAAAATACCTTCTGGGAAGGCATCGAACCAGCCGTTTTCTTCATACATGGCGGTGAGGTCTTCCATACGACGCGCCACGACCCATGTATCGGTCAATTCTGCACCAGCATGGACTTGGAACGCATCTGGTGGATTGCCACCCAACATACGATTGCTAAGGACGGCACGGGCATTGACACCAGACCCGCCTGTAACCGATGCGTTGATGACATTCACATTGGGGTACATACTGCTATACAAGGCGATGAGCGCTTCTAAGGCTGGACCTTCGTCACCTGCCCACCACGAAAAAATTTCTAAATCGCCACTCAGGTCGCTGTCTTGGGCGCTAACCGCAGAGAACATCGAGACCACGAGGGCTACTAATACAACTAAAATACTAACTTTTTTGAACATATAGAGCTCCTAAAAGATTTTATCTAAAGGTGGATTATCCACACTACGGATGATAGCGCACCGCATCGTAATGTGCAAACGAATTTCGCCAAGTTCGTAGAAAATGCCCAATACAGTTCGTGAGAATTGCCTACGGGCGAGTGCGTTGCCGTATATCCAACCTGAACAGCCATAAAAATAACCGCCACATATCACCTACGCATCATGACCACTATCACTAGCACACGCACGCGCATATACGCTACACTATAATGAAGAAGAAAATAATTTTATGACCCACTAGAAAGGATATTTCCCCCTATGTCATTTCCTTCAGATTTGCAAATCGCTCAAAGCGCAAAACTCGTTCACATTAACCAAATTGCCGAAGAAATGGGCTTAGACCCGCATACCGACCTTGAACATTATGGCAAATATATCGCCAAAATTCCGCTAGAGACCCTGCAAAAACTCCAATCGCGCCCGATGGGCAAGTATATAGATGTGACCGCCATCACCCCCACACCATTGGGGGAGGGCAAAACGACCACCACCGTGGGGTTGGGGCAGGCATTTAAGCATATTGGCAAGCGCGGGGTCATCACCATTCGCCAGCCATCGCAAGGTCCCACCTTTGGCATTAAGGGCGGCGCGGCGGGTGGTGGTTATAGCCAAGTTGTGCCGATGGAAAGTTTTAACCTGCACCTCACAGGCGATATTCATGCCATCACCGCCGCCCATAACCTGATTGCCGCCTTGTTGGATGCCCACCTCTATCATGGCAATGCCCTGAATATAGATAGTCACAATATCGCGTGGCGACGAGTCGTAGACCTCAATGACCGCGCCCTGCGGAATGTCATCATCGGCTTGGGCGGAAAAATGGACGGTGTTCCCCGCCAAACAGGATTCGACATCACGGTCGCCAGCGAAATTATGGCGATTTTGGCGCTCACGACCTCGCTAAAAGATTTGCGTGTGCGGATTGGGCGGATGGTGGTGGCGTATGACAAGCAAAAAAACCCCATCACTGCCGAAGATATTGGGGCGGCAGGGGCGGCAACCGTACTTCTGCGCGATGCGATTAAGCCCAACCTCATGCAGACCCTCGAAAATACCCCCGCATTGGTGCATTGCGGACCGTTTGCCAATATCGCACACGGCAATTCATCGGTACTCGCCGACCAAATGGCGTTGCGCTGTGGCGAATATGTCATCACCGAATCGGGATTTGGGGCAGATATTGGCGCGGAGAAATTTTTTAATATCAAGTGTCGTGCCAGTGGACTATCGCCCGATGCCGCCGTGTTGGTCGTGACCATTCGCGCCCTCAAAGCGCATACAGGCAAATATAAAATTGTCGCGGGCAAACCATTAGACCCCGCCTTGCTCCAAGAAAATATTGCCGATGTCGAAGCGGGCGCGGTGAATATGATCCGTCACCTAGAAAATTTAGCAAAATTTGATGTGACCCCTGTGGTTGCCATCAACGTCTTTGCCGATGATACCCAAGCCGAAATTGATGCTGTGCGCGAGATTGCGTTGGCACATGGGGCGATCGGTTGCGCGGAATCACGCCATTTTACCGATGGCGGACGCGGCGCGATTGAACTCGCAGAGATGGTCGTGACTGCCAGTGAGCATCCGAGCCAATTCCGCTTTTTATACGATGAAAATTGGGATATTAAGCGCAAAATTGAGACCATCGCCACCGAAATTTATCGGGCAGATGGCGTGGATTATTCCCCAGAGGCAGACGCGCAAATTGCCACCTACCAAAAAAATGGTTTTGGCGCGTTGCCGATTTGCATGGCAAAAACCCACCTGAGCTTTACCGCAGACCCAAAACGCAAAGGCGCACCAGACGGTTTTCGGTTGCCCATTAAGGAAGTGCGGGCGAGTGTGGGCGCGGGATTTATTTATCCCGTGTGCGGTGATATGAGTACCATGCCCGGGTTGGGCGCAGACCCCGCCGCCCACCGTGTGGATATTGACGACAACGGCAATGTGGTCGGGCTGTTTTAGCGCGTGTTCATAGTGTTTCGATGATAAAATAATCAATCTCGTGTGGACGCGCTGGACGCGCAGAAAGGTTTGTCCGTAGTTGTTTTGATGATTTTGCGTAAATAGGGCAGGCGTTGAACCACCTGCGTATATGACCAACACCCCCTAAATGGGGTTTCAGAGGGTCAGACGGGTGGTTCACCGCCCGTCGGCAGATAACATACACGCTATTTTTATCCTATTTTGCCTTTTTAACTACGGACAAGCCTAGAAGCGCGTCCGTACATCCCAATAATCGTTTGATAAATGAAGGGTAATCGCATCAAAATAGGTTTAACCATATTTTATTTTTTGTGGCTGACATACGAGCCTAAAGGCTCTAGTACAGCCATTACATCCCTCAAAACGGGTATGTGCGTAAT
>Ga0163154_10008798_pt1 | contig 11666 bp, 10 predicted proteins | sample OliLakLV19MP9P1_FD_148649 | JGI IMG/M metagenome (GOLD analysis project Ga0163154, IMG submission 148649) | Freshwater microbial mat bacterial communities from Lake Vanda, McMurdo Dry Valleys, Antarctica - Oligotrophic Lake LV.19.MP9.P1 | ecosystem: Environmental > Aquatic > Freshwater > Lake >... | reverse complement strand
GCAATTGAGTGAAGCGGATCTGTGGGCAGCCCAGGCGCAGCATTATCCGCTGGCGCTGGTGCGAGCGCTGGCGGTCGTGTGGATCTTCGCTGGCTTGCGTCCCGATGAAATCCGCAGGCTGCGGGTCGGCTGCGTTCGCTTGAGCGAAACGCCGGACGGGAACACCTGCTGGCTGGATGTGCCTGCCAACAAGCACAACCTCGCCTACAGCAAACCGGTGGATACGGTCGTTGGGGCAGCCGTGACGGCATGGGAACGCGAACGCCCCATTTCCGAACCGCGTATCGACCCCAAAAGTGGTCAGGCGGTGGATTTCCTGTTCGCGGCGGGCGGACGCTATATCAGCCACCACTATTTGGCGCGCACGCTCATTCCACTGCTGTGTCACACGGCGGGCAGTCCACTGCACGACAGTCGCGGGGCGATTACCCCGAACCGCGCCCGTCATACCGTCGCCTACCAGCTTGCCAACGGACGCGAGCCGATGCCCTTGCTTGAGCTTCAGGCGTGGATGGGACATCGCTCCCCGGATTCGACGCTGCACTACACCACCCGCACCCCGGTTGAACTCAGCCGGGCATTGGCGCAGCACACCGAAACCCAAACTCGTTTGGTCGCGGTGCTGGTGGACCGGGAAGCGGTTGCCAGCGGTGCGGCAGGACGGGGCGAGACATGGAAATACTACGATGTCGGGCATGGCTACTGTACCTTCGACTTCTTTGAAACCTGTCCGCACCGCATGGCTTGTGCCCGTTGCGGCAGTTATGTCCCCAAACTATCTGGTCGTCCGCAGTTAGAAGAAGCCCGCCAGCATTTGCTGCATCTGCGTGAGGCGATTCCGCTCACCAAGGAAATGGTCAAGGCGGTTGAGGACGGGGTTGAGGCGATGACGGCGCTGCTCAACCGGCTGACGGATGTGCCGACCCCTTCGGGGCAAACGCCACGCGAACTGGGGATGATGGAACGGAACTTTACCCTGATTTCACCCACCGACATTCCTGTCCGGTGAGTGGGCAGCACGGCGTGGGCAGCGTAGGTAGGTGGTCGGGGTCGGGCCACTCAAGGCGGAGACGGGGTGTACGCTGTGGATGTTTTTTCAGCTCTATATAGAGGAGGTGGACGTTTCGCCACAGCGCCAGCAGGACGGCGGGTTCGCCTAAGAGCCAGCGTGAACCCGCCAGCGCATCCGCCATGATCCCATTCGCTTCCTCTATAAGCTCGATGGCGAACGCCACATCTTCCGGCGACCATGACAGCGGTGGGACAGATGACATCGTTTCTTCATCCCAGTCCACGCACGAGTTTCCCGAGCTGCTGAATAACCATTTCAGCAACCACGACACTTGACGGTAGCGCGCATCCGGGTGGGTGGCAAGGTCGTCGGCAAGGATACGCCCGACCGTGTACGCCTGCTCTGGCACTGTGATTTCGACCGGTGTGAAAGATCTGCTTGACTTGGTGTCGTCAATTCCACATAAGACCAGCGAATTTCCCGTGCAGCTAAAGAGCCAGCCATACAACCATCCAACCTGCCGCAGTGACGGGTTGCTCTGCTCATGCAAGCTGGTGGCGATGGCACAGCCGATGGTGTGAATGCACTCCGGCACATCGACGCCATACGTTTCGCCTTCGGGAATCTCAATACCGAATGGAACGAGTGCGGGCAGCATGTCGATATGCACGGCGTAGAACTCCGGGTCTTCAAGATTGATACCGACGGCGACGAGCGGCACACCCCACCCGATCACGTCGAGATCGTCGAGTGGGATGCCTTTGGCAGTGATTGCCTTGCAGAGCAAACGATCCATGTCCTGATAGGTCGCGCCCGCACGCAGCCGTTCGACCGCTTCGGCGTAGATGCCGGGAAACGCGCCGCGTGTCACCTGAAAAGCGATCGTGAGTGGATCGGTGTCATAATCGATATCCGTATCGTCGAAGTCCGCCCAGAACGGATCGAACGCGGCGACCGCCGATGCCAGCAAAAGCAGTGGATCAGCGGTGAGCGCTACGGCGAGCTGTTCGTACGTCTCGGTCAGCAGGTTCATATGCCAAACTCCAGAATACTTGCGGTCATGAGTGGGACGGGTGACAGGTTCGCCAGTTGACGCGCTGCCGCCGCGCAGCATCCGGTGTAAGCGACAATCTCCGTTACCGCCTCCACCAACTGTTCGCGTGGAATCTGAGAGGAGGAGGCAATGAAATGAGGCTGCTTACGCAGCAGCCCCATCCCCTTGAGTTCGACTGGCGCGATGGACGCGACACAGGCACGCAAGTCGTCCAATCCAAGTGCGCTGCCGAACATAAGATTTATCCTTTCCGACCCGGCTGCGGAAGAAATTCGACAATTTGCAGCCCGTTCTCGTCGGTGCGCTCCCGGATCGTCGCGTTGGCGATCTCCGGGTAGGTGGTCTTGAGCAAGTCACGCACCTGCTCGTTCGTGGAGTCGGACATGGATGGGTCTTCGACGATCCGGGTCGCGCCGATTTTGAACACGCGCGTCGGTTGGGTCGGGGTCACATTTTGGTCGGTCATGATAGCGTTGTCCTTTACTTGGAAGAGTTGAAATTAGAGCAGGGCGGTCTGGTCGGATACACCGTTATGGTGTCCGTTGGCGGAGATTGGAGTCTTGTGGGGCAGCGTGACGGTCAGCGTTTCGTCGTCTGGGTCATCCTCATCGAAGACATTGAGTTCGTCGGTCACCTCTTCCAGCGGGTCACCCGGTTCGACTACGCCGACCTGTACGAAGTCTTCGAGCGAGAACAACGGCATCTCCCGCGCGGTCAAGTGCTTCATCTTCTTCGCCAGCGCATACACATCGTCGATGCGGATGGGTGACTCGCCATCCCACAACTTGCCGTCGATCAAGATTCCGGCGAGCAGTACGGCTTGGCGATACGCGGCGGCATCCGTCTCTCCACCGACGAGCTTGAGGTGGCTGATTTTGACCGTTTTCTTTCCCTTTTTGAGCGGGATATCGACGGTTGGTTCAGCGGGCGGCGTGGGTTCCGTGACGGTCTTCTTGGTTGGAGTGGGCGCGGGTGGCGGCACATCGACGATGACGGGCGGGTCAGCTTCGACGGCGGCAAGCGCCAGCACGCCGTCCTTGATAACCTGCGAAAGTTCATTCAGCGTCGTATAACTGAACTGGCGGACGTGCGCGAGGTCGCCGCGCTGAATGAGCAGCGTCCCGCTCCGTTCGGTATCGTCGCTTTCCGGCAGCGTGAGCGTGATAATGGTCGGCGGCTTTTGGGTAGCCTTCTTGGGCATGACAAATTCCTTTCATCGAGTCAACGAACGAGAATGTGATTTGATAGATGCGTTTGCGGGGTTAGCATCACCTCCTTTCGTGAGATACCGCCGTAATCGGACGGACGAATGTTCAACGCGGCGCACACGTCTTTGAGCAGCAGCGTGCCGCAGACGTGGCAGAAGCCATAGCCGCTCCGCGTGTTGAAACCGAAGCTGGGGTGCTGATCGGCGTGCTTGTGCCGTTCGGGAAACGGACATGCGCCACTCAACCAGTCGCCGCGTGGTTTGCAGCCGCGCTGAATGAGTTCGTCCTCTATGCGTGCGACCAAATCGGGATTCGGGATGTACGGCAACGTCGTAGGAGTGGATCGGGTACAGGATGGTAGATTGCATATTGGCATTTGCGGTAAGAATGCGGCGAAGTCGTTCAGTGCGTAACGCTGTTCGCTCAAGTCGAGCAGCCGACAGACTGCTTGTCCACGTTGAGGCTTGGTATTCACCGACGAGACGACGCGCAAACTCTGGGCGACGCCGAGCGAATCACCCTGTAATGCAGATGCCAATCCACGCAGCAGTCGACGTGCCATAACGAGGTCAGTTGTCGGCTCTTCTAACCACCAATAGGCGTGATACCCACCGCCACTCGCCACCATGCACGAGGGTTGAGGCTGCACGCATCGCAATCGTTCGAGTGTTTCAATCGACGGATCATCGACATCAACGAACAGCGCAGGCAATGCGATCACATCCGCCGCACCGCCGCGTTTCCACCGCGTCAAACCCGGACGGCGCAGCCCAACCGCGAAGTACGCGCCCCAGCCGAGCGCGTTTGCTGCATCGAGTCGTGTGAGTGCATCTTGTAGCGTAGTCGCCTCGTCGAGCCGAATGTGGCGCGAGGGTGTCGGACGTTTGCCGTCGGGATGAATGGCGGTGAGCGTGAGGCAGGTTTGCGGGTATTCCGTACAGCGGGCGAGCAGCGCATCGAAGAACGCTTGGCGCTCGTAAAGGTCGCGCATGGCATTAGAACAACGCCAGTTGGTGGGTGGTCGCCTCTTCGTCGATCGGCTCTCGATGTGGAAACGAAAGCGGCTGACGCTCTGTTTCCCGCTTGCGCTTTGGCGATGCAGCGCGCTTGAGCGGGTTAACCTCGTGCGAGATGTTTGCGGCTTCCGTGCCGCCCATCAGCGCAATGACCTTCGCCGCCACTTCCGCTTCATAGCCCGGAAAGACGACGCGATGATCGCTCAACCACACGGCAATCTGCCCCGGTGTACCGCCGTCGAGCATCGTGAGCAGTCCGGCTCGTAGTCGTTCCCATGCCGCTTCGTCCGCGATCAGCTGAACCGTCTCCAGATACGCCGTCACGGTATCGGCGGGGCGTGGAACGATTTCGATCACCGTCGGAAGTTCTGCGCTTAACTCGTTGTCAATCCGCGTGATCGTCGCGCCCATGCGCAGTGCCAGCGTGATCAGCGGATCGGCTGCTTCGGCAATCAGCTCGTCGGTTATTGCTGCCGCCCCTTCGACGTTCCAGTAGCCCGCGTCCTCGATGTCGATTTCGCTGACCGCACCCCCCGCTTTGAACAACTGCGAGGGATCGAGCAGGGTCTCATCCCGCCCAATGGCTTCGAGCAGCGCCTCCTCGAACCCGCCTTCCCCTTCGGTCAGTGCGTCCAGTCCGGTCAGTCCAATATCGCCTGTGAGCAGCTTCGCCGCGCGCTGCTTGCGCGACATCAACTGCACGGCGGTCTGCTCCATCGTCCCTTCGGCATATAGATAGAAAACTTTGCAGTGTTCGTGTGTCTGATTGAGCCGATATGAGCGTGCGGCAGCTTGCATCAATGTGCTGAGGTTGAACACGAGTTCGTAGAAAATCAATGTCGGGAAGTGGATGAGATCCAAACCCGTTTTGACCAACTCGGGGTTGCACAGGACAAGGTTCGTCCCTTTGACGATCTCACGCTCGATTACGGCTTCACGCCGCTCGGCATCGACCGTGTTCTTGAGGATAAAGGTGCGCGCGTCCGGCACATGCTGACGCAGCAGGTTTTCGAGGCGCGGCTGAATGTCACGGGTGGCGGTCTGACGAAAATAGATGACGCACGGGCGGTTTTCGGCAAGTTCAGCTCGCACCAAGTCGATGAGTGCCTGCTCTTTGGCGAAGATGCGGTCGTCTCCGTAGCTGGGGATGCTGGCGACGATATACGGCTCTTTTGCTCCGGTGATGGGATGTTTCAGATTGTGGATGACTTCATAGGGACGAAACGGTGCATTGACCCAGCCCATCGACCATTGGAGATAGGCTCCGCGAAACGTCGCATCCCCCTCCCAGCGCCGCTGGATCAGGTAATCTTTCAAGCGGGCGCGGGTGCGGTCGTATTCGGCGTACACATCGGCATCCAGTTCGACGGGCAGCGCAATTTCCTCGTATTGGGGGAGCGCCTTCCCCAAATCACCCAGCGAGAAGAAAATGGCATGATCCAGCACTTCCGCGACCAGCAGCGGCGAAATGCCCGGTGCTTCTTCGTAGGGACGTTCGTAGGTCGATGTTCCGGTGTATGCGCCAGTGTCACGGTCGTAAGAGGGACGTTCTTCGACGACTTGCTCCCTCACTCCCATGTCGGCAACCCAACGCGATTCGGCGCGCCCACGCTGATTGGCGCTCTCGCTGTTCGCTTCCTGAAATCCTCGTGAACCACGCTCTTTGGGACTGAGGCGTTTTGCACCGCCCCAGTTGTAGCGTTCACGCACACGCGGATTGAGCGCATACTCCAGATTGAAGATCGACGACGACCGTCCGTTGAACGGCGTACCCGTCATCGCCAGCACCTTCTTCGCCATCCCCGCCATGCGGCTGAACGCTTCGCCGTTGCCCGTGTCCGAATGCTGCGCCTCGTGAACCTCGTCCCAGATCAGCAAAAAGACGCGATCCGGGCACATGCGCTTGAGATACTCATCGAGACGGTAACGCGGGTTTTTCGGTGCGTACTTCTCACCCGGTTTCGGCTGTGCGCCGCGATCCCGACTTTCGCGCCATAGCGGTGACTGACAGACGGAACACGTGCGCTTGCCACCTTCCAGCCACGTCTGCGACGCGGGTGCGCTCACGCCCTTCTTTTCCTGCATGACGACCGAACCGCAGTGTGGACACTTCGGCACGCGCTCCCGCCGAATACGCTGTTGTGGCAAATAGCCATCAGGGACGGGCGCGTTGAATCGCCACAACGCGACGGCTTCATTGCGCCAGATCACCGATGGTTCCCACGCACAGCCCAATTTGGTGAGATCGCGCTTGATCAAGCCGATTTTCGGGACGGTTGTGCGTAGTGTTTCGGCTTTCTGCATGAAACGTTTGACATCTTCGTGACGGTCTAGTCGTTCGATCACCGCTTTCGGCGCGATGCTTACCAGTTCGCGCTTCCATTTATCGATCAAATGGGGTGGTGCGACGATGAGAGTCACTTGATCAGGACGCATTTCTCCCTGAAAGGCAGTGGCGATGTGCGACGCGATGGCGATGGCGGAGGCTCCCCCCAACGCTGTTTTGCCGACTCCCATTTGACCAATCAGCAGGATACTGTTGCGGTCTTGCAGCCCGCGCGTGACCGCCGCGATCACATGCTTCTGCGCCGTGTAAAGCGTGTATCTCCCTTTCAGTCGGATGCTGTTTAGCCAGCGCCCGATCCCGTTCATGTCGAAGCGGTACATCGGCTGGAACTTGGCATTGAGATAGCTCACCAGCGCTCGTTTGTTGGACGTGATGAAACCGAGCAGTGCCTCATCGCCTTCCATTTCGACAGTTGTGCCATCACTCGCGAGGAGCGAAAGCGTGGTCGTCGGTTTCAGGCGGATAGTCGTCTTCTTGATTTGGCGTTCCGGGTCATTGGGGTCAGCCTCGACCTCGACACGGGCAATCTGCTCGACGTGGCGGGTCTTGCCGCGCAGTGCGACACGTCCATACTCGCCCGACTCGATAACTGCGCCATCCGCTACGCCTGCTGCGAGAACAAGCGCGAGATGTCCCGGACGCGGCGCGACGACAGGTTCGATCTCGGCTGCTGGCGGTGGCACGTCGAGCAGCGCTTGAAATCCGCCCGTTTTCCATGCGCCCTGTTCCTCGATCAGTTTCAGTCCGGCGACTTCATCGAGCATGTCCGGCGCGAACACGAATCGCTGAATGGAACGCGGTGCGGGCAGTCGGTAGAGCGGTCCGGGTTGCACAGTGAGCGGCTGCGGGTTGTCGCGGTCGCGGATGATCTGCTCGTACAGTACGGCGGGATCAAGCGGGATACCTTTGACTGCAACGACGACCATCTGGTCATACTCGTGCAAATGCTTCCCCGGCAGCGCCCACACATCGACGCGACTGCTGTGTTTGGCGAGGAATGCTGCTGCTTCGCTGGTAATGTGCTGGCGATAGATGCACCAAAATGCGAGTCCACCCTCCTGCACCCACTTCCACGCATGACGCAGATAGCGAAACTCGACGCGCTTGCTGCCGGACGCGCCCGCGTCGTGGTCATACGGCGGATTGAGCCACGCTGCACCGAAGGCGTTGTTTGAGGCGACCAACCGTTCGACATCGCAACGCACTGCCTGCGTCGCGCCAAAGCGGGCGATACATGCCGCCGCCCGCTCACCGTCGAGTTCGTTGGCATAGGGTGTCAGGTTCCATGCTTTCGCTGCCACTTCGAGGAACGCGCCCTCCCCGGCGAACGGGTCGAGCAACCGCACAGCAGGAGTCGCGGGCGCGACGAGAGACAAGAGCGCTTCATAATGCTTCAGGTCGATAGGCAGATAGCCCATGACCATTTTTGACTCGGCACGCGCCATGAGCCTTCTCCTAAAATAAAAAAGCCCCCGTTTGATGGAGGCTGTTTGCGTTTGATTTGGTTGGATTGCGTGGGGCGTTATGCCTGCTTGAACAAGTCGAAGTATTCTTGCGGCATCAAACGATCTGGCAGTTCAGAATCAACGTCGAGCGGATCACGAAAACCAAGCGCGATCATACAGCGCAAGATTGATTGATACTGATAGACGATCTCATCCGCTTCTGGAGTGTTTTGGCGGCTGCGCCACTGAGGTGCTAAATCGGCTAACTTGAATTCGAGCACTCGAACGATTTGTGTGTCGGACTTCACCAGTGGGTTTGATGGCATATCGTCTCCGGTCACGGCAACAGCTCGAAATACTCCGTATGGTTTGGGCGAATCATCGAGAAATCACGGCGGTCGAACGTGCAGATGCGGATGATGTCGAGCCGTTCTGCGAGTGCTGTCAAGCAGCAGTCCACAAAGTCGAGTTCAGCATCCCGGTAGCGATCCATCAAAGCGACTGCACGCGCGAAATCCGTCACCGTCAGCGGAATAAACTGAGGAGACTGTGCAATCAAGAGCTTGGCATACGTGACTGTCGCCGCTGTGCTGCCTAAGCGTTGAAGGTTGTAGATCGCCTCGACCAAGACGACATCCGGGATGAGTAATCCAGTCTCATGTTCCGCCGCAAATCGCTTCGCCTTCAGATGGTTGCGGTCACGCGGATAGCCCAACGCGACGAGATAACTGGCATCAACGAGAATATCAGGCATCGTCTCCGCTCACATCTTGCGTGCGCTGCCACTTTTCGCGTAAATGGCGCTGAAAATGTTCACGGCTGTTGGCGGAGGCGTCTGGGTCGTCGATCCAGTCAATGTCAGCCTTTTCCATACCCTCCGCTACCGCGAGCGCCCAGTTCCCGCCTGAGATTGGCGCGTAAGTACCGAGCATCTCACTGAATACCTCGTCCAACGACCGCCCTTGACGTTGAGCGAGTGTTTCCAGACGTTCAACCAGATCAGAACGTAGCGTAATTGTTCGGTCGGTCATCTTCCGAACCTCCTCATTTCATCTTTACGACCATTATAGAACATTTACGGCAGGCAAATGATCTCTTGCTCCAAACCACCTGTAATCAGGCGTGTCCACGCATCGACATCCAGATCGACGCTCAGTAAGTCGATCCCGCCTGCTGAGCGCGTCTTGCGGACGAGGATCGCCCGCTGTCCCGCTTCGTACAGGTACGCCGACCACGCATCGAACACAGGGATATTGACCAACTGTGTGACGTGATGTTTGAGCTTGGCGGTTGCCTGCGCGTCGCTGGTGCGAAAGATGAAGGTCGTCGCTTTCCCGCCATACAGCGGTGTGACTGCCCAATCGTGGACAAGCAGCAGCGATGCAAAACGTGCTTCGGGGAGATAATGCAAATACGGGTGATACATGCCAGAGTTCCCCTCTCCAGCAGTCAGTTCGACAGCAGACGAGTCCGGCGGAATGACGGAGACCTGTTCGCCTTTTGACAGCTTTGCTCGGATCGCTTCAACGCCCATTCTGGGTCCCGCCATGTTGATGAACACAGCGATTCCATCGTGGACGGCGTAGCCGAAACAAAACACCTCCCCGGTGATACTTCCGGTCAGCTCTCCAATGTAAGCCTGCTCGATGGGTGACATGCGTCCAGTTGAATAGTGGACAGCAGGCAACGTCTGAAGGTTTTCTCGCTTGGCTTGGCGGATGGCAGTTTGTATGGCATCGAGCGGTTCACCATCGGCGGGCATCGGCGTGGGTTTCATCACCCGAATAGCGGGCGGTGGTTCATCGACGGACGGGATAAGTTGGTCATCCACCTCTTTCACTTCATCAACGGGAGGCGGTTGTTGACCGTATTCAAGCATCGTCCGCTTGATCTCGGCATCCGTCGGCGGCAGCACTGCACCGGGTGGAACAACTGCGCCGCGCACGATCTTGATGCCGGGGATCGGTTCGTGCGGCGTGAGTTCACGCTCGAACGACCAGCACACGCCGATGTTCTCGAAATCGACATCATAGCTCCAGCCGTGCTTGGCGTTGTGTTGATACAGGCGCACGACTTTGCCGTGTGTTCCCGTCGGGATCGGGTTGCCTTCCGCCGTTTCCAGTTCGTGACGGGCGTAGGCGGTCTCATCCAGTTCCAACAATCGCGCTGGCGGCTCATGATGAGGTAATTCGGCTGGCAGTGCTGGCTTGACCTGCATCCCCAGAAGCTGCGCGGCTTCATCGACGGTGCAGGGGTCGTCGTTGAACGCCACTTCTGCTGCCAAAGCATCCAGCGCTTCCACTTTGTCCGGCTGCTCGAAGTGCCATTTCCTTGTATAGAGTGAATACATGGCGTTATTCGTTTGCAGCGCCTTCTGGATCACTGGCAGCGGATCGCCCACGCGCTCTTGAGGCGGTAGGTCGAATTCCCATACCGTTTCGGGCTGATCGTTCCGCTTGAGCCATATCGTGCGGGTTGCGAAAATCCCATTCTCACCGCGCAGGAGGATATCGCCGTTCGATGCGCGTTCTTTTCCCGTGATGCGCCCGCCGAAGATCGTCAGCAGCGGGGAGACGGATGCTGCTTCCGGTTCATCGCCGTCGGTTTGTGCGTCGCTCGTGACCAGTGCCCGGATTGCAGCAGGTAATTCCGCTCCGACGTAGTACCATGCTTTACGTTTGCCGCTGAAGCGTGCGCCATGCCGCTTGAGCAGGTCGCGGTGGGGATAGGTCTCGCCGGTCAGCCACCACCAGACCTTGCCGCCCTCTTCCCGCTGACTGCGTTCCGCGACGATGCCCGTGATAATGCTCTCGCGCTCCCCTGTCGAGGGTGATGGTGGACGGAAGCCCGTCGGGTCAAAAGTTGGACCCGAACGATAGCCGGGTTCGGTGAAATCGGCATGGTTGCTGTCCGGGAATGTCCACCACTTTTTGTCACGCCACAGAAACACGCCCGCACGATGGCTCTGACGGGCGATCTGCTCTGCCTTCGCCAGTTCATCCGCCGTCAGCGTGAGGAGAATGTGACCATGCCGCACGACGACATCCCCATCGATCTGCACATAACGATACGATGCCTGTTTGGGCGATACGTCGCGGGCGTTCGTCCCGTACAGCGCCAGCAGCACGGCGGTCACGGCGCTGGTGTAGCCCATCTTATAGGCGCTGACAATTTTGCCTGTCTGCGGCGCGGTGACGCGCTGCGCCCCGTAAGTATCGACTGCGATGATGTACTCAGCCATAAGGTTTCGGCTCCCGGTCGAAGTTGATCAGGTGCGCTTCTTTACCGCGCTGCACCGCGTACTCGTATCCCGCCTTCGTGCCAGGGCTGTCGCCGTTCCACACGAAAATCGCACGTTGGCAGGTATCGACTATCCAACGGTCGCGTGCCGTATAGCCATCGAGCAGATTGCCGCCTGCACTGCGATATAGATCGCGCGTGACCTTGATATACGTGCCGTGTTTGCAACCATAGTTGCGCGGGATATTGGTGATGCCCGCCACGATCACTTTCGCCTTGAGACGGCGGCATTCCTGCACAACCGCCATATCTACACCATTAGGATTGTCGCCGACGAGGCCGAC
>Ga0163154_10008794_pt1 | contig 11668 bp, 20 predicted proteins | sample OliLakLV19MP9P1_FD_148649 | JGI IMG/M metagenome (GOLD analysis project Ga0163154, IMG submission 148649) | Freshwater microbial mat bacterial communities from Lake Vanda, McMurdo Dry Valleys, Antarctica - Oligotrophic Lake LV.19.MP9.P1 | ecosystem: Environmental > Aquatic > Freshwater > Lake >... | reverse complement strand
GGGGCAAGCTGCATAACCTTCCGCAACTAAAAGTGATCAATAAAAGACGGTTCTTGCTTTGGAGGATTTTTGGATGCACCCTGATCTCAAGCTGATTGGTTTTGCGATCGCGCCCCTGGCTCTCTCATTGCCGATCGCAGTACTGATGGGTGAGTGGGATGGAGGAGCGATCGCTACATAGGAGTCGATCCACTAAAATATCTAAAAGCCAAGCACGGGTTTCTGGCAAACTCTGCCAGGAAGAGCCATTTTTAACAGTGATTATTCATATTTTGTGTAAACCTGTAACGTCCGAGCAACTTGAAGAAATGCTGCAAGCGCGTCGGTTTTATGTCAAGACGGTTGTAAATATTCAAGGTCAAATCTTGGCAGGGGGAGGTGAGATGCATTCTGACTGTGAAGCGGTGTTACTGGATTGTGGCAGTCGGCAGGTTAATTTGTGGGGAGCTAGCTGGAATCCCATTTCTGGAGAAATCGTGTATGAATCGATGGTGAATCTGCGTCCACGCCAAAATCGATCAATGCAGATTTTAGATGCATCGATTCGCGATCGCGTGAAACAGGTGATTGACAAACTGCTAGGAGGGGTATGAACAACTGGAGTCAGGAAGAACTAGCGTTTCGCTGCGAACGATTGTCCGTGCGGATGGAACGATTAGCACAGAACTTTTCCCGGCTGGCATCCCTTAGTGTTGATGTGACTGATGCAGAGACGGTACTGGCGATCGTGCGAGAAAGTAAAGCATTTTTAGAGCTAACGGCGATCGACTTAGAAGTGGATACAGCGTTTGAACTGGCTCAAATGCAGCGTCAATTATCACGCTGGCATGTGCATTGGGCAGAGGGATGGACAACGGATGCGGGTCGGCTGGAAATCTCAACGTTGACTCAGGCTTGGGCAACGCGACTACAGGAAATGGCGGGTGTGCTGGTTTGAATCCGTTGCATAACCTCCACTGGCTGAGAGTGATAAATTAACGATGATTCTACTCTCAATGGAAGATTTTTGAATGCACCCTGCTCTCAAGCTGGTTGGTTTTGCGATCGCGCCCCTGGTTCTCTCCATGCCGATCGCAGTGCTGATGGGCGATCGCCGAGCCTAAGCCGCCCATGCCTGCCCCAATCACGATCGCCTTGAGATTGTTCATGTCATTTCTCCAAGCACCATGCCAAATGTTCCCATACCTTATCAGGGTTCAATCCTACGCCACTGACTGAAACGATACCGAATGATTACAGCGTAGACGGGCTGAATCTGTAAAATTAGATAGTTTAGAAGCATATGCCATTGGGTTTTTTCGCAATTTTCTTCAAATATAGTAAGGAACGCTGATGACTAAGGGATCTAGGGTGGATCGACAGCGAGAACACCAGGCAAATGAACGAACGTTTCTGGCGTGGCTCAGAACATCTTTAGCGTTAATTGGATTTGGATTTGCGATCGCTCGGTTTAGTTTGTTCCTGCATCAGCTTCAGGCAACCATGGCTCAGCAACCGAGTGCCGCCCCTCTGTTTTTCAACTCCGAAACTTTAGGATTGAGTCTGGTTGTCGTAGGAATTGGAGTCATTGCCCTAGCCACATGGCGTTATAACCAGGTTTTTTGGCAAATTGAGCATGGAGATTATCAACCCAATCGTCTCCTGGTTTGGCTTCTCGCGGGAGTGGTAATCATTTTAGGCACCTTAAGTCTGCCCTTAGTGCTGTGGCGCGATCGCGGCGATTTGGTACCGAGATGTACACCCAAAAGCTCCAAGTTTGAGTAGTTAGATGTTATCGGGCTGCACCACCGCTAGCGATCATCTCTACATTTACCCCAATGGCTGCACGTTGGATGACGAGATTCGGGCAATTCAGGCGATCGCTCCCCACCTACCAGACCGCACTAAACCTTCGGCTGCTCATCTTGTGACTCAGAATCGACAACTTTTTCCGTTGGTATCTCTAATCGTAGTATGAGAACTGTTGTCAAGCTGTTGATTGAATAATCACTCTTCTCAAACTTGATCTCAGAGATGTTAATTGTACTTTCACTCAAAACCATGCCCCGAATTTCTGGCTTAGTTGGAACCTTATAACCTGCCGCATCCAACAGTTCCTTGACCTTCCGCCAGCCCTCTATCTTTTCACCATCAATCCCAGCCAGCGCCTTAACATAGCGATAAATCGTCGCTGAGAGATCTGTTTCCACGCCTCCAGTCTGCTTATTCAGCTTCTCTGCAATTTCCGCAGGGCTGTGTCCACATAACAAGCCGCGTAGATGTAACTTTTCGGTCGGAGTGAGGTGCTTTTCCTTCGCAGAGGCAAGATCATCATATAGCGTTTCCAGATCCCATTCCTCACCTGCTTCTGCAAACCCCATCACTCTTTCGTCCCCAATTCACTGCCCACACTCTACCTCAACTGCTAACTGTCAGCAAGCCACTGATGAAGTCCTATCAAGTTCCTGCCCTCAAACAGCAGACCAACCCCTTAAAAGTTTTTACCTTAGTAGAAATTCCGTGAGTGTATTTAGTTATACCTGCATTTTCTTGTACTGATGGTTATAGCGGGGGCATCTGCGAGTGACAGACGACAAAGAAGCAAAGAAAATATCCTTGGATAAGATTCAGATCCTTCCTCCTGACATTGATCCATCCGTCTTAATTCAACACAGTTTACAGGCTGCTCGTCAAGGCACTGGTACAGTTAGTGAGCTTGCTAATATCGTTTTGAATAAGACTTTAGAAACTGATCGTTACATTGATAGCGCCCTAATCAAGCATAAAACTAAGAAGATTCTTATTACTGCCTATGAGTACAACAAGACTATCGAGTTTATCGAGTATTGGCAACAGGTAGGGAATTTTAACAAAGACCTTGCTGATTTGACAAAAAATCATTTAATAAACTCCTATGAGGAAAAGCTGGAATCATCTGAAAAGTTTCCAGGCTGTCTTCTTTTCTTTGGGTGCCTTCTCAGCCTCGGTTTTCTTGTGCCTTTGGTGCTAAAAAACGTACCAGATTTAGAAATTCCTGGCTACACAAAAACGCCCACCATTGTTACACAGACAACTCTACAATTACCCCTTGCAGAGTGTGGCAAGGGTAGCAATTTACCTAATCAGCGATGGTATCCTGTGTGGGTCAATGACACGCATCCGGCAACGCTTGAGTATGTCAAGAAAAAGTACTGCTCGGCTGCTTTTGTCTACAACGTTACGTCCTCGAGGCAGGTTATTCAAATAGCAGGGTTTCAAGAACAGTCAAAAGCCCAACAATTAATGAAAGCCCTTGAAAGCGATCCAAAGATTAATAGTGTTGAAATTGGTATGCCGTTTTAACAATCTAGAGGGGCAAAAAAACACAGATACATTATCCTTAAAGCCCCTCTACAAAAAACCGCGATCGCCTGTTGATGAGTAATTAGGCAGGGGCGATCTCATTTCAACTATCCAATTTCTGCTCATCCAACGGTTTCAACATCCGCCAAATCTCAGCATCAATTTGTTCAAGATAGTCTGCTTCCAGTTCACCAATTTTGCGGACAATTCGTTTAGGGTCGATCGCCCGTAATTGAAACACCAGTGCGATTGAAGTTAAGGTAAGTCCATTTGTTTCTGAAGGTTCAAGTTTAACGGTGAATGGAAATCGCTTTGCTCCTAGCGAAGACGTAACCGGAATCACCATCAGCATGGGAGAAATTACGATATCAGTTTGCACTGCGATCGCCGGACGAGTTCCCTTTTCCTCACGCTGATCAGAGTCCGGCAACCGGATCAACAACACATCTCCCCGTGCCATTCTATGGTTCCTGACGAGTGAGCAGAGATTCCATCTTTAGCCAATCCTCATCACTCGCAGCTTCCCAAGCCACAAACTCATTTGCCAAATCTGGCTCAATCTTTGTATCGAGCGATTGAGCCAGAAGCGTCACAATTTCACTGCCAATGGAACATCCATGCACTTTTGCCCGGTGTTCGATCGCTTGATATAATTCGTCCGGCAAGACTACTTGAGTGCTGCGGCTCTGGTCGCTATTCATCAAAGTTTCAAACTCTAAAGTCATTTTCATTATGGCGTATCCTAAATTGAATTGAAAGAATGGGATGGTATTGAAGGGTGAAGAAACGATCGCCCCTCCACAAAAAACCGCGATCGCGCTTTGATTTGCGCCCTCTTCACCCAGTTGTTTCACCTGGCGTTGTTTCACCTGGCGTTGTTGCCACTGGCGCAGTTTCTCCCGATCTGTCTCCGATTCAGTCGCATCCAAAATTGTGTTGACTCCCGGCAGGTTGCCAATCGGAGTCTGGTAAATTCTGCCATTGGCTGTATCGATCGCCCGAATAGCAGCTTGCAAAGATAGTGTCATTCTTCAATCCTCAGTTGATTCAATTCCCAGTCCCGGCAATTATTAATCTCGTTTGCATTGTGTAGTGCTAAATCGGGATGCAGGGTCCAGGGTAAATAGTCGTTGTCATCAAAATAGGTGCAGTTCTTGCAGGCGTGTTTGGTGCGTTCCTGACGTTGCCATAGTTGGAGGCGCATCTCCTGGTCAACCCGTTGCAATATCCGGTGCGTCTGCTCCACACGACTGCATACTCCAACCAAATTCGTTTTCAGCATGGCGATCGCTCCGGTTGAGAAAGGGCGTGAGAGTCCTCCCTTCTTGGTTTAAGAATTAGCGTCTCCGACCCCTGGCTAACGTGGCTTGGGACGGTTGCGGTTCTTCGACTTCCAACTCTGCCGTTTTCACCGTTCGCATGAGGATTTCAATCTCCTCAGTACTCATGCCATCAATGCACAATAATCCTGTGGTCATGTCTACGAGGGGTGGATTAGTGGACATAAACTCGACAATCTGAGCAAGCTGACTTAACTCTTCCGGCGTATTGCGTTTGCGCCAATCCCACTTGAGCGAGTAGTAAATTCCCATATCGCCAGAATGCTTCTCAAACATGCCGACAAAGATGCCTTCAGCAGGTTCGCCATGCGCCATCAATTCCGTCACCTTGCTGCTGAATTGGCTGATGGAGCGAGTTTTGATATGGGTGCAGCACACGGTATTGGCGGGTAGGATATCGGCACTTACAGGAGCCGGAACAAACCAGAGTTGCATCCAGAGAGCGTTTCTGGTTTTACCGAGCGTACCGAACATTTGAGAAGCTTTAATAATGGACATTTCGAGAAGATTACCCCGGTAGTCATCATCGCCAATTTTCCACTCGCCCTTCTGACAGTCATTCCGAATCGCGTAGGGAATTTGCGGCAGAAAGATGCCGTCTTTGGGGCGTGTGCCAAATACTTGCAGTGCCATGGTTGATGTTTCCTTTTTAAGTTCTAGGTAAAAGGGCGATCTAGAAGCGCGATCGCCTGAGGAGAAAATGGGGATGCAGTTTTTCGACTGACTCAGGATTCGCAAATGACGTAACTCTAGAAGCCTGTCAGAGATGTAGTCCAGCCCTTCGATTGAAGCCTCTATCATTATACCCATGATATATAGATAAAAGCAAGAGATTGAGAGTCATTTTCTCTAATCAATCTCAGATTTGTTGCACCTCCTCATGTCCAAAAAGCTTTCTCCGGAGTAAATTGAAAGAGGAAAACGCATGGTGGTGGCGATCGTGACTGACAAGAAAATTGGACGGGGCAACAACCCCAACTCAAGGCAGAACCTTTCACCTCGAACTCCTCTGTACGGTGAAACAAAGAAAGTGCATGAGGTAACAGTCACCGAGTCAGCCTGGGTTGCTCTAAAAGAGGTTGTGAAAACATCAGGATGTAGAAGTGTCTCTGACTTGCTGGAAAAGCTAGGACGAAGAGAACTGGTCGTGCAACTACCTGAAGAGTAAGCCCTCGATCAAATTCAAATCTTCTGAAGTTCAGCCTGCAAATAGGCTGGACTTTTTTCTTAATTTAATCCGGGATTAATTGACTTGTTAATATATCCGGGATATATTGAGAAGGTGAGGAAGAGATGCCGCTGCCACTACAAAGCAATTGGTTTCTCGTAGGCAAGCTCTCTGTTATCTATCCCACTAGAACTTAAAAAGGATTTAATCATGACTCAGCCCACCACGCTGCAAAATTCGATCGCGCCTGAAGATATGGAGATGTTTCTTGATGACATCGAAACGATGAATGAAATGCTAGACAGGCTTTACAAAGCACGATGTAAGCAGGAGCCAGAAGCAGAGCAAGCGGCGATCTCTGACTTGCTCAAGACCTGGAATTGCCTTAAGAGTCTGTATTAATTGCTTGAATTCAATTGCAAAAAAAGGGGGCTGAGTGCTACCTCAGTCCCATCAAACACTTAAAAAGGAACTTTCATGATGACACTGGCGCACGATTCTGAATACTCTCTGCAACGCGATATTTATATTGATGGTGAGATGGATGACTACGATGGAGTGAAGCCCAAACATCTCTACACAACTTATCTGCAAGCTTACATTGCTGGCTGCCGTCGCAAGCTTGAGGAGTTACAGCGACAATTGACAGAGTTCCAGCAGGAAACGGCTTGGCTCGATGAGTTTTAACGACAAGCAGAATCAGGTCGTCATCGGTTGGATTACCTGGTTCCCTACTTTCTCCTCCAAGTAGTCAAATCAATATTTCAGGATGTCACAATGCAAATCAATCAAAAGCCAATCCTATTTTCTCAGCAGGATATTGAGGATCTGGCGATTGACTTAAAAAGTCTTCAGGGCACGATCGCTCAGTTTTTTGCAGACCGAGAGCGAGGAGAGGTTAAACTTCAGACTATCCAAATGATTCTTCAACTTGCAAACTATCTGATTGACTTCTACGATGACTAGCCCAAACGGTGATTTGGCTAGCAAAAAAAGTGACAGGTCAAGATAGAGTTGCTAATAGCGCGGGATATGGGTTGGCTTTGCCGGGTTGGAAATAGTGAGTCCTAATAATCGGACTTTACGCGATCGCTCCACGTGTTCTTGCAATGATTTTGCGAAGCTCAGCCATTTCCAAGGAGCCTTGGCTTAAAGAATTTTTGTGAGAGCAGTATCATTACAGTGATACTACCCATTCTGAACCATGCCTGATGCAAGCAATCCGTACAACAGTCTGAAACACACTCAGCGGCAACGGGTGAGTGATGGTCAGCAGGTTTTGCTCTTAGATGGGTGCGACACGGCTGATCGGCTCCTGGTATTGGTGCTGCCGCAATTGGGAGATTTTGACAGTCTGGAGTATGCCTGGTGGTTACAAAAATATGCGGAGCAACTCCAAGAATTGAAGTTGGCGATTCGGGCAGTTGGGATTAGCGATCGCGCTTCTGGAGAACAGTTTTGTGCATATACGGGATTTTCTCCTGACTGGTTGTTTGTCGATCCAACCGCCGAATTGCATCGAGAGTTAGGTCTTTATGAAGGGCTATCGCTCCAGGTGCCTGGGCTATCTTCAGGGCAGAATGCCTGGTTCAACCTCATTCTGATGTGTGCTGGCATCGGCAGTCCCGGCACTCTGGCAGAAGTGTTTCGAGGATATAAAGGCGATCGCACTGCTCCTCAGTTGATTGCAGAAGATGAGGTGGTTCAAGCGGCTCCGCTTCCTCCACTTAAAGGAGCAACCTTCAATCGGGCTGGAGGTAAAGGATTTCAGCGTCCGTTTGAACTGGCAACGCTGCGCTTGCGAAACATGACAGAGGTTTTGGGACATTGGAAAACCTATGTACCGAATGCCACGTATTTAACTCAAAGAGGAGGGACTTTCCTGTTCGATCAGGGCGGCAGTCTACTCTATGAGCATCGGGATAAGGGCATTCTGGGTTTTGCTGCCAACATGAATGATCCGTTGTCATTTCTGCTGACTGAATCTATCTCGTCTCATAACGCTTAACTCCAATCCACTCATTTGCTAATAGAGTTGTAGTTGATGAATCGCATGAATCGCCTTTGACAAATACTCAAAAGCTAAATCAATTTCAGCTTCTGTCGTAAACTTTCCAATTCCAATGCGAAGCGCCCCTTCTATATGGTCTTCAGGTAGCTTTAATGCTTGCAGAACATGGGACGGTGCCTCAACCCCGGATGAACAAGCAGAACCCGTTGAAATCGCGAGTTGGTGGCGAATTCTGGCAATGACAGCACGATTTGGAATACCTGGGATTGAAATATGCAAATTTCTAGCTAGCTGTTGCTCTAAATCCCCATTCACGACCAGGCTGGGGATCTTTTCTAGAAGTAAGTTCTGAAGCCTGTCACGTTTCGCCGCGATCGCCTGCTCGTCATCGTCCATCTCTAGCAATCTCAACCGACAAGCCTCTCCCAGTCCTACAATACCTGGAATATTGAGTGTGCCTGATCTCATTCCCTTCTGATGTCCACCTCCAAAAATGAGTGGTTCTAGGTGATAGCCTTTGCGAACGACCAAGGCTCCAATACCTTTGGGTTCGTAAAGCTTATGGGCAGAAATCGCTAGATAGATAATCCCCCAATCTTCAAATTGAATTGGGATCTTGCCAACAGCCTGCGACCCATCACAGAGAAAAGGAACGTTATAGCGTTGGGCAATTTGCCCGATCGCCTGTATGGGGTAGATATTGCCAATCTCATTATTAGCAGCCATAACACAGAGAAGAGACAGACCTTCAGCACAAATCTGCTCCAGATGGTCAAGGTCGAGTCTGCCTTTGGAATCGACTCGAAGATAAACTAATTCCGCCCAACCTCGCTTTTCAAAAGCGCGGCAGGTATCGAGAACGGCTTTATGTTCGATCGGTAGCAGTGCGATTCGGTGTGACTTTTCAGGATTGGAGGGGAGACTGCCTTGAATTGCTAGGTTAATGCTTTCGGTTGCGCCTGATGTCCAAATAATTTCTCTTGGTGAGGCTCCAACTAAACTAGTAGACTGAACTGAAAGTTCTGCAACGTATTATTCAAAATGCCGATTGACTACTATGCTTTTGCTGGCATCAGATGTTGCAAAACTAAGTTTTTACTCTACTAGCTATGTGTTTGGCAGCTTGTTTGACGACAGACTCAGCGCGATCGCCCCATTCGTGATCGGTGTTGCTGGCATTGCCAAATTCATCAGTCATGTATTGGTAAATAAGGTCAGCAACTCGGCGATCTGTGGGAGTCGTGGCATGATAGTCGAGGTAAATGGGAGTATTCATGTAAAGAGAAGATTCGCCCAACTATCTACAATTTCAACCATTTTTTTCTCGCTTAAGCCATTGACTTGCTTAACTACCTCTGCAAGAGAGTTAAATGGACGTTTTTTTACAATCTGCTCAGCAATCTTATCTAGATTTTTTCCCTTAATACCGACTGAAATTAACCTGCGCGCTAGGTCAACATCACTAAGTTGGTTAAAAGCATCAATCGGTTTTATTTGTTTGGGGATCTGGTCAGAAATGCGCTGAAGGTTCGTTTCTAACTTTTGCGTCATTGATCTCAATTCGCGATTAAAAATATCCTCTAAGCTAGAAGCAAGATCATCTAAAGGTGTGACGCTGGTAGTTGAGGTTGTTTCGGTTGGACTGGAAAGTCGTTCTAACAACTGTGTTTGTTGAATTACGGCTTTTTCTTCTTCAGCCTCAATCACCAGGGCATTGACCATTTCCGCTTTCAAGGCATCTTTTTCTTTGGCTCTAACCGCAGCATAATATTCAAGATGTCCACTCACAACTTCGTATTTCTCTAGTCCAATTTGTTTGAGGACTAAAGGACGTAGTAAACCGTTTGCATCAAGAATCAGCTTTGCTAGGTTATCGACTTCAGATTGACTGAAGCTAGATGCAGATTGAGAAGAGGAAATTGATTTCGTTTCAACCAGGAAAAAGTCAACCATCAGTTAACCTCCATTTTTGTTAATACTTCCTCTGCAAGCTTGATAAATTCTTTGGCAGAATCAGAGTTGGAGTCAAACTTAAAGATTGACTTGGGATCTGGATAGAGCATATCTCCGACCTGCAACGTTTGATTCAAACAATTGGACAAAGCGACTCGTTCAAAAATCATAGAATTCAGGACAGGAAGACCGTATTGTTCAATTACCGCATTTTCCTGGCGCGAAAAAACATGGTCAAGATATTTTGAATTCGTCGAAACTTTAGAAGGTAAAATTCCTAAAACTTTCAAGTTGTTCTTACCCATGCTTTGGCGAGTTTCATTGATTTCTTCCATAATGAATTGCCTGACGGTGGGTAAGCCTTGATTCGCAAATGGCTTTAAATCTGAAGGAATAATCAAATAGTCGGCAGTCATAAGGGCAACCTGAGCATAGACATCGCGGGAGGGTGGCGCATCAATGATGACGAAATCGTAGTTATCTTCAACCAGTTTCAATTTATTGTTTAGCCTGATTCGAGTAGCCGTATATTTGGTCAGCTTATCCTGCTTTTCAATCAGGTCAACGTGGGCGGGAATGATGTCAAGCTCTGGATCGTTAAAATACTGAGATTGTCTAACGATTTCTGGGATGAAGTGAAACTCGGAACTTTCTAATAACAATACTTCGGACAGTTTTTCGAGAGCAAAATAAGATATCTAGACAAAAGCTACCTCTGTCTGTAGGGTGCATATTACGTCAAACACCAGAGAGGTAGCCTGCTCAATATTCTACAAGCCCTATTTGCCAAAATGGGGCATCTCCCGAACTCCAACAAAAATTTCTGCTGACGCTGTTGCCGACGATCTTGCTGGTGTATGGGAAAGTGAACTTTACCAATATGGGTCGCTACAGTGGGTTCTGTGAGAAGACCTATCGCCGACAGTATTGCCAGCCCTTTGGCTTCGTTGAATTGAATCAACACACCATTATTCAAGCGATTCCAGCGAGGGTTGAGTCGATTGCCGCCATGGATTGCTCGTTCCTGCCCAAGAGTGGCAAAGGGAGCTACGGGCTGGATTGGTTTTACAATGGCAGTGCCAACCGCAGCGAGAAAGGGTTAGAAATTTCGGTGATTGCGGTGATTGATGTAGTGAACCATCGAGGGTATACCCTATCGGCGGTGCAGACCCCAGCCACGCCGATTCCGGTTGCCCAGCAGAGGCAAGAGCAAACGATTTCACACCCAGTAATCGAACAGCTTGCGGACGCGCTCAAGCAACTCCCCCAAAAGCCTCCCCCTCAAACGCCAGACCCCGTCTTAGAGCCTACCCTAACTCGGATAGACCACTACCTGAGCCAACTGAAAGTAGCTCGTCCCTCTTTCCCGACCCAGGTGAACTATCTGGTCGCCGATGGGTTTTACAGCAAGCGCAAATTTGCTGATGGGGTGGTTGCGCTTGACTTACACCTGATTAGCAAACTGCGGGTCGATGCTCACCTGCGCTATCTGTACACCGGTTCCCAGAAGCCCAAAGGACGGCATCGTCAATCCGACGGCAAGGTGGATTTGACGAACCTCTCCCGCTTCACTCTGGTCGAGACGCTTGCCCCCCATCTGCACCTCTATACCGCCGTCGTCTGGTCTGCCTCATTGAAGCGCAAACTTCGCCTCGCTCTGCTCGTCGATACGCATAACCCAAATAAAACAGGCTATGTCTTGCTGTTTTCTACCGATGTTGACCTCAATGCCCAACAAATCCTCACCTATTACAAGGCTCGGTTTCAGATTGAATTTATTTTTAGGGATGCCAAACAATTTACTGGACTTTGTGATGCCCAAACTCGGGACGCTAAAAAGCTTGATTTTCACTTCAATGCCAGTCTTTCCGCCCT
>Ga0163154_10008790_pt1 | contig 11673 bp, 8 predicted proteins | sample OliLakLV19MP9P1_FD_148649 | JGI IMG/M metagenome (GOLD analysis project Ga0163154, IMG submission 148649) | Freshwater microbial mat bacterial communities from Lake Vanda, McMurdo Dry Valleys, Antarctica - Oligotrophic Lake LV.19.MP9.P1 | ecosystem: Environmental > Aquatic > Freshwater > Lake >... | reverse complement strand
GGCTTATGATGAAAGTTGCAAGGAAGCCGATAGAGTGTGGAGTGGTCCAGAAGGAGATGATGATTTTGGAGATCGAGCTAACAGATATCCATATCATATTGGAGTTGATATTCGAGCAAATAATGGAGGAAATCCTTGCTCAATTAACCCTGTATCCGGAGGGGTAGTTACCAGAGCCAGAAATGATTCAGTTGGATCCCATATAGTGGATGTAAGTCACGATAAAGTTTATATGACTAGATACATCCATGGGGATGACTACCTTGTGGAATTTAATCAAAATATAAATAAAACCGAATTTCTATTCACTATGGGATGCACAGGTGAATATTGTGATGGCAGACATTTGCATTTTGAATTATATGAGAATGGACAAATAGTAGATCCACAAAGTCCAGAATATTTTGGATATTTAGGAGGCATAAAAGATGATTATTATTGGGATAATATAGCTAAAGATGATGGAGAGTTTTTCAGAACAACTAAAATTTATTAATTAATTTATCATATGAAAATTCTACGATATGGAATCGTCTTTATATTTCTGCTCTTATTAATATTACTAATTAAAGTAATGGTGATAAAAGAAGAGCCTCCACTAACTACTTTGGAAGAATCAAAATTTGATATTCTTGAACCACTTAATGTGAAAATAGTGGCTAGTGACGATGTAACTGAAAAATGGTCCACTTATACAGATGACACTGGGATATCGTTTAAATATGATTCTAAGATATGGGAGGCGAATATTAGTAGGGATCTTGAGTGTAACTCATTCTCTCAAAATAAAAGTTATTGCATTGAAATTTCTCAAAAGAACAGTTCTAATTTGGTTAAAATAAAAATGGAGAATTTGCCTGAAAATGAAAATGTGGGTGGAGGCATAATTACATCTTCTTATTATAATTCAGCCAAAATAATTGAATTGAGCAATGTCACTTTGCTGAGAGGAGACAAAGTTTCAAATGATTATTTTGATAGGGCTAATGTTGAGCTAGGTATTGTTACGGAACTATATGAATTACCAAAAACTATAGATTCGGGCTTAATAGCTTATGGAATTGATACAGGATGGTTAGTCAAAGGTAGTATTGGCTACACTTTTACATATTTAATAGATCCAAGTTTAATTCCAGATAGAAACAATATCGGAGAAAATGAAGTTGTAGATACAATGGATCAAATAATGTCTACTTTAGAAATTGATTTCGAAGCTATGCCTTTCTAGCTAAAATAATTGAATTTTAATTGAAAAAAAATTAAGAAATTAAAAATAAAAAATGAATATGGAATATCTTTTTTGGTAATAATATCTAACTTTATTGTAATTAGTTTTTCTTTTTTGTGTATCTAAATCAAAAAGAAAAAGCTGAAAGTTTAATAAATAACTTTGGTTTTATCGAAAGAAGTATGAAATTGAAAGAGATTAAACTTCAATCTGAAATATTAAGATTAAATCTTGGATTGCAAACAATTAATAAAGATATGCAGGACCGAGATGAATCTGAAAACCCAATTTATAGGATTCACAATGACGGTTATCCAGGAGCGAGTAAAGAAATTCAAATTATTGAAATTTCAACTAATCAACCTATTGCAAATTATGTTTTTGATTCACCGAAGAATATCAATGTATCGGGTAAGTATTACTTTGTAGAGCGACGAGGGATACTACTTTTTGAGGTATATATCTATATGGGTGATTGTGGAGTAGGTGAGAAAGGGTAACCAATAACGTTTGAAGAAATGACACCTCTTTGCCAAAAGACAACTACTAAAGCAAGAGAAGATTTTAAACTTGTTGGAGGTCTTTGGTCATTTAATATTAAATCAATGGAATTCGAAAGAGTTTTAGAATCGAATTTATTGATAATATAGCCTTTATAAGGTTATTGGAATTACTAATAAATCACAAATAGCAAACATAAGATTCGAACAATATCTTATGCAAAAAATAGTTTGTCCCTAAAATTTGTTTATTAACAGCAAATATAACAAAATTTACGATTGCATCGGAAATAGAGATGCTTTTATTTCAGATAATTATTAAAAAAAATGAGAAAAAATTTAATTAGAAAAATATTAATCTATTCATCCATAACTCTGCTTTTGATATTTACGATAGTATTTATAATTTTCAAGAAACAGAAAGTTGAAAAACCATTAACTGAATCTGAAGAAATTGAACAAAGGCTGAATAATATGGTTATTGATAAGAAATCTATATACGATGAAAGTAAAATATCTAAGATTGAAGAGTATAAAGATGAAGATTTAGGAATTAAAATTAATTACCCTGAAAATTGGGAAAGTGAACAAACTGGTGAAATTTTTGATGATGAGAATATTACAAATATAAATTTGCTTAAAGGTGGGTATCTTGTAAATTTTTATATTACAGATAAGAATTGGAGTTACGATTCCGATGGTGGTCTAACTACTTTTGGATTTATAAAAGAAAATTCTTATTTAATAAATAGTAAAATAATATATTCTATTCCTAAGTTGGATAAACCTTTTGATAATCCTCCTTATAATTCTGAGATGGTGATATTCTTCAATGAAACAGATTTCAGATATTTTAAAGATTCAAACTTGGGTGCAGATACTATTTCCTATACAGGGTTTGTCTATAATGGTAAAACTGGAATTACAGTTCGCATGCAAAGCCCTAAAGGAGAAGAAACAATTAATCCGGATATAATTAACGAGATATACTACATCCTTGCTAATGTAGATTTCTATTATGGTGTTTAAGGCAATTAATGACAAATCTTTTATTGAGTTAAAATGTAGACACCTACACTTTGAACTTTACGAAAACGGAGCTGTTGTAGACCCACAACTAGAATATTACTTTGGTTATATGGGAGGAGAAGGTAAGCTCTATGTTAAAACTAAAAGATATTAATTATTAGCAAGAAAAATGGAAAAATTTAGAAATATATTAAGCAAAAAACTAATCTTAGTATTATTGTTAATAATGTCAATATTAATATCTATTACGATTGTTTATCTGCTAAGCAATAAAACAAACGAGAAAAAGGAAGAAATATCGGAAACAGAAGAACAAACTCCTACAGAGAATGAAGAGCCAGCAGAGTTAGAAGAAAACACCGAAATTACGAAAAATTGGAATATTTACATAAACGATAAGTTAGGAATTAGTTTCAAACACCCTAAGGATTGGGTTGTTAAAGGAGGTGAAGTTGAAACATGTAATCCTTATACAATCGTTATTAAAACCTGTATTTATATAAGTTCTCCTCAGTTAGGTAGTTATTTGAAGATAAAACTAGAATTTCAAGATAGTTTTACAGGAGGAGGGAATGTTTATGAAAACGAATATTTGTCAAGCAAACTTATTGAAGTGAAAAATTTACCGTATACTTTAATGAGGGTTAATAAAGTAAATGGAATATATGATTATTTTGGCAAATATAATATATCACTTTCTTTTTTAGAGGAAATATATGAATCTCCTCAACAAGATTCTTTTGGTGATATTATTTATGCAGATGAGTCAGCCTGGTAGGTCAACAACAACATAGGCTACACATTCACCTATTTGATTGATCCAGTCTTAATCCCGGACAGAAACATTATTGGACAAAACGAAGTAGTTGATACTATGGACCAGATTATCTCTACTTTAGAAATAGATTTGGAAGTTATGCCTTTTTAACTATTTGCAACAGATCCCTCTCTGTATTGCATTATCGTGATTATTCAATATTGTAGATCTCATGAAAATATTAAATAGGAAGAAAAAGAAAATTATTATTTTAGGTGTTTTCCTCATTGTGATATTCATTGCTTCTATTGTTATTTTTAATAATGACAACAAAGAAAGTGAATTAGGGACTGAATTTAATTGATAATAAATTTTAAAAATATTCTTATGAACCAAAACAAGAAACTATTCTTGATTTTTTTAGGCTTGTTAATTTTTTCATTAATAATCACATTTATTTTGTTTACTTATAAAAATGACCAAGAATCTAAATTAGTTTCGGAAAGTAAATTTAAATCAGATATTATTAGTGACAATGATTATGGATGTGAGCAGATTGATATTAAGTATGTTGTAGAAAATTCGATTGGGGTTGGATTAGAAGAGTTTGAAAACTTACTGGCAGTTTGCATAGGTTCAGAAAATATAGTTAAGGTAAGGGAATTAACGACATCATTTAAGGGAATGACCAAATATGAATATCTAGGTTTTGGTGATATATTTGTCAAAAATAAAAAAGTCATAAGAATTGATGCAGTTATTTCAGATAGAGATATTGCAATCTTGAATGAGTACATAGAAACATATGGTGACTATAGTTTTGATTTGGAGGACAGATCAATTAAAGGGAACAAGCAAGTATATAATTCATTTAACCCATCATATAATTATAAAAGTATGTTTGGTTAGAAGAGGGAAAGGTTTTAGTTGCCTTCGATGCATTTGATAATTTCAATAACGTGACAACATTATCAATTTTTGAAGCCGATAAATATTCTCGATCAGAATTTGAGGAATTTTATATAGAGAATACAACTACTAAACTGGATTTAGTAGGAGCTACCTTATGATTAGTATTCTGGAAAGTTAAGTGATTTTATTAATGAGTTAGTGAATGGCAATTCAGTGGTGAAAGCATCTAAGGATGAAGTTAAATCTAGATATGAAGATTGTATTCCTTCTATGAAAGGAATCCTCAACAACTTTTTCCAGTCCATCATATACATCGTATAAACTCAAAAGAAGACTGGACGGAAGCTAATAAATCGAATTAAGAAGCTAAAAATAAACCTTCAGTACCAAACACAAAAACAAAAATAAAGCGATCCAAATATTTTACAATTGGATTTTTTAGTAAATTTTCTTGTAGTAAGTTTGAATTTTATTTCACATTGATAATTCCTAATTCATAATTTCTAATTAAAATATATTGTTGTAATATTGTGTCTACACTTAAGAAATATACTTCTACATTTATAATGATATTGAATTAAATTTTGTAGATTGATAACATCAATATAAGTTCTTCTATAAGAATGTACGCGAACCAAAAGTTCAGTTAGAAAAAAGATTAGGCGCCTAACTTTTTTCTAACTGTTAACTAAAAAATTTTAAAGTAAGTTTCTCAATTATTTAGATCCCGGATCAAGTTCGGGATGATAAGAGAGGGTGTATAAAACTAATGAATTATATATTTCTTCATTCTCGAATTTGCATATTTACACATTCCTTCATTTACAAATTCTCCTCACTTCCATCGCTTCTAGTATTCACTCCATCAATTGTTCCATCTGCTTTCCAATCGAATTTTAAATCTTCTGAATATTCAGCAGAAATTGCAATTGTAAATCCGTTTACAGTTTTATTTAATATTGTGTAGTTAATATCCGAAGTTAAAAAAGATTCACTGGAAGGAGTTACACGAATAAGTGGAATTGTATCGTATGGAGTTTCGAAATTAATATTAACTTGTGTATCTCCTGCAACAATTTCTGCTTCTCCAACACTATTTCTAGATTTATAAATTTGCCCTTGGATTACTAATTTATTTTGAGAAATTAATTCAGATAGATCTATAACTCCAGGCATACTATTTCCCATTAAACCATCCACTACAGTGGTTAATTCAATGAGTTTTGTTTGTTGTTGTTGAATTGCATTAGTTAAAACGCTAGTGAGTTGGTTGTAACGAACACCTTCTATCTGTCCTTCTTTGTATGTAACAAGCAAAGGATCTACAGCTGCAGTTTCCTCTGCAACAAATCCCAAATCGTTTTCATCTCGTCCTCTCCATTTGAAAGTAACAGGTCGTAAATTCAATACTGTATCTAATCCTAAAGTTAAGTTTTCAATATTTTCTTTGTATCTAAAAGAAGATGAGCAAGAAGAAAGAACATTTCGATTTATGCATAGATCAGTTCCACTTGCAGAAGCATATGAATTTACTTTTAATGTTCCATTTACATGTAGGGTATTTTGAGGATTGCTTGTATTAATTCCAACTCTAGAACTAGTTGCATTCACAAATAGAGTAGCGCCTGTGCCAGCGAAATTTTCTGCATCACTTACTGTGAAGTTGGTTGTAGGAGAGTTTTGATTATTATATTCTGTTATAAACCAGTCGTTTGAAGGAACGCTTTTTGTTAACCGAACCTCGTCCATATCTCCTACATAGAATGTAGTTCCTCCTTCGTCAGATCTTCCTAGATAGAAATTAGCTGTATTAACTACACTTTCGCCGTCGACAATAGCAATACTTGCAGTGCTACGCTCTACACCATCTATTAAGATGGTGAAGTTTCCATCCCTATCAAATTTTGTAACCAAATGTCTCCAGTTTCCGCTATTTAAGGGTGCAGTATATGAACCTGGGGTAGATTCAACAGCATCTACTGGTCCATCTAATCTAAATCCTCCTCTAAAACTCAAACTCGAGTTCATATTCATTTTATATCCATCAATTCCAGAAGCACCTTTAGCAATAAATGTATCACTTTCTGCAGATGTACCTCTAACCCATAAACTAAGTGTGAAATCTGAGGTATCTATATCTAATGTTCCATTTGCAGGATCCCCCATATTTATATCGTCGTTCGATCCATCGAAGTTAATAGCATTTCCAAGTTTACCTGCTATTAAATCTCCATTAGTCATTGCTCCTTCGGATGTTCCGTGATTCAAATTAGTTGTACTATCTTTAAGCTGAGGGGATGCTAAAGCGGGATCTTCGTTTAAATGCCAAACACCTGCATAGGTACTGGTATCCCAGATTCCAGCCAAATCTTCTTGATTGGCCGCCGATGGATTACTATAGTACATATATATATGAGTTGGAGTACTGGCATAGAATGTAGGTAATTCAACCCAAACTACAAGTCTTCCTATTGTACTATCGTAGAAATCTATGTCGTGGTCTAGTTGAGTTGTACCATTATCCGATGTGAACACTATGTCGCTGGCGTCAGGCTTTGCACCAGCTTGTAAATTTGTATCTGTTATATCTAAAACTATAGGGAAATTTGTTAAATCTGTAGTTCCGGAAATTAGAGAATTATTAATTGAGATAGATTTTCTAGCTCGCCAACTACTATTGAACCAGTTAGTTTGAGGTTCCATTGATCCTAAAATAGTATAAGTAGAAGGGCTATTGGTGGTGTTGTATTCGGCTGTAATCCAAGTGGTAAAATTTGTAGGAATTGTTTTAGTAAAGCGTAATTCATCCACATTACCATCAAAAGGTGCTCCAGTGTCTGATTCTGTACCAATTCTAAATGGTTGAGTATTAGAGACATCTCCAATGTTTGCTATTGTTCCTATATCGTTTGAATTTGAATCTACACCATTTATGTATACTTCTGAATTAGCTGCATCGTCCTGGTCCCAAACTATAGCAAAATAGTTCCAGCCAACGGATGTAAATTGATGTGTTGAGGAAGTAACTATTTGATATTGATCTATTCCATCCTGAATGTAGAATCTAAGTCTATCGGGATTAGCATCGATAAATATGATCCATCCCGTATTTGCTGCTCCGGTTCCTATTGATTTAGCCATTACCGTGTCAGAAGAGCTTGATGTTTCTCTATAAAACCATCCAGTAATAAAGGCATCATCTGTATCAGTTAAATCTAAATTAGTAACGTCGCCCATATTTATGTAGTCGTCTGTTCCGTCGAAATCTTGTCCTTTAAAGATCTTTGAAGCAATGTCTGCATTCCCGGCTTGTGTTCCATTTGCTGCATTTGCACCGCTGTCTGTATGGGTAGCAGTTGTACCTTCGTCTGTTGCTGTTTCTTCTAAATGCCAAACGCTTGTATAGCTACTTGCCCATGTTCCTGCTACAGATTGTTGATTAGAAGCACCACTATATCCATAATAGATATATATTTTAGTATCGTTGGTTGCAGCTAATACTGGAATTTCTACCCATGCATATAGTCTTCCATTTGCAGAATTGTAACTTTCAATTTCGTGATCGAGTTTAACTCCCAACTCGTTTGTGAATAGAATATCGTCTCCATCTGCTTGAGCATTTGCTTGTACATGTGAATCCGTGAACTCAATAAGAACAGGAAAGTTCGTTAGAGGTGTGGATTCTGGAACCATAGTTTCTTTGATTGTAATGGGTCTTCTAAACGTCCAATTGGCATTGTACCAACCTTGTGTTAATAAATTGGTGGCTTTGTCAACCTTAAAATTATCATTTGTAATAGTAACTTCGTTCGCTGCACCCCTATATATTTGTGCATCTCCTCCAAGTAGAGTTCCAGCTGTATTTCCTGTAACTGGAAGTTGTATTTGGCCTGCATTGTTCAGAGTAAATCTTTCTGCACCCCCAACTTGGATTTGGATTAAATTTGGTGAATTGCTACCATCTGTTTCGTTTATATATATTAGCGGATTAGCGGCTGCAGCAACTGCTTGTACACTTCCTGGAACTAATTTGACTGCATTTGAGATAGCGACAAATGAATCTATAGAAGTCCAAGCAGACTCATCTTCGTCTCGATACTCAAGTTCTCCACCAGAGCCAACTCGAACACCAGGATCGTTTGTATATGTAAGCACTCCTTCCCAGAATAAGCTATTAACATTTGTAGTTGTATCTAAATATAAATAATCGTCTGTTTCATTGTCTGCTAATAAATTTAAATTATCTTGGCTTCTTAGAGTTAAAACTCCAGCCGCTGTAGTTGTACTTATTGTTAAACTCCCTCCTGAAGTCCCAGCATTAATACTTGAATCTCCTATAGAGAGTCTGTTTACAGTAGAAAAGAGTACGGAATTATCTGTGTAAATACTTCCTTCTACCCCAAGAGAATCCGAAACAAAAAGATCGTTTGTATCAATTGCAAAAGCTCCAGACAGAGTCTCTGCATTGGCTCCGATATAAACACCCCCTCCACTAAAGAAGAACCCATCTGCATCTAGGTAAGATAAACTCCCACTATCTGTCGCATCCGATGCAAAGAAATTTATTGTTGGATCGTTTGCATCGTTTGCTCCATCTCCTATTCGAATTACATTTGTAGCTACTGTAACCGAGAAAGGAGCAGTGGTAGATGTCGCACCAATCGCAAAGTTATCAGCTGTATCTGTAAGATATGTTACTGCTCCTCCATCTGTAAACAAACCAGTTAAAGCATCGAAAGCAACCCAAGTAGCAGAATCTTCGTCTCTGTATTCAAGTTCTCCTGTAGATGCGTTTGTTCTTAACCCAGGATCGTTTGTATATGCAAGCACTCCTTCCCAGAATAATGAATTTATATCTGTTGTTGTATCTAAATACAAATAGTCGTCCGTATCGTTGTCTGCTTGGAGTCTTAGATCTGACTGACTATCTAAAGTTAGTACTCCACTTGAACCACCGGTAGTTGAGATTGTAAAATCTCCAGCTCCATTTGTACTTTGAGTAACCGAAGAAGTCCCAATCACTAATCCATTACCAAAATTGAATGTACCATCAGTGTATACTTGCCCTTCCACTCCAAGTTCTCCATTTATAAATAAACCGTCAGTTCCTACAGCAAAGCCACCGTTTGAAATTGAATTAGTACTAGAACCCAAATAAACTCCACCCCCACTAAAAAAGAAAGCATCCGAATCTAAATATGAAAGACTTCCACTATCTGTAGCATCGGATGCAAAGAATTGAATTGTTGGATCGTTTGCATCGTTTGCTCCATCTCCTACTCGGATAAGATTAGCACTAACATCTACACTGAAGGGTGCTGTTAAACTAGATGCACCAATAGCAAAATCTTCTGCTGCATCTGTTAAATATGTTACTGTTCCCCCATCTGTAAACAAGCCAGACCCTGCAGCCAATGAATCTATAGAAGTCCAAGAAGATTCATTTTCATCTCGATATTCCAATTCTCCAGTAGCTGGATTTGCTCGCAAACCAGGATCGTTTGTTAAAAGACCAACCCCTTGCCAGAAAATTGTAGAAGTATTACTCGGCGTAGTAAACTCTATGTAATCGGTGGCATCGTTGGTTGGTTGTGGACTAATAGCGTTAACTGCCCTAAATGTTATTGCAGATGTGTGGGAAATATTGCCATTCGTTATATCTAGTCCAGATGAAAAATCTATAATTCCTCCACTTTCTATAAAAACATTCCCATCTGTGTAAATTAAATTTTCTACACCCAATGAATCATTAATAAACACATCATCTCCGTTTAAAACGAATCCAACATTGGATATCGTTTCCGCGGTAGCACCAACATATAAATCATCCATAACAACCAATCCATCGTCTGTAGTTAATTGATTAGTTCCACTTCTGTACAAATTCGCATCTCCACCAATTACCAATCCTCCAGTATTCCCAGTAGTAGAAAGTTGAATTTGACCTGCATTGTTTAAAATAATTCGATCTGTTCCTGCAACTTGTATTTGAAGTAGATTAGGAGAAGAAGAACCATCCTCATTTAAATGAATTAAAGGAGTTGTAACATTTCCAGTTGCTTGAATACTTGAAGGAGAAAGCTTAACAAATCCACTTGAAGATATTCCATCTATAGTTCCTGCACTATCTGCATAGAATGCATATGGAGATGAATTTAAAAGTTTCCTACTAAACAACTCTGTGTAACTCCCACTTCCTGCTGGTGCAAATCCAATCTCTAAATACAAACTACCTCTGCTGAAATCTACTCCAATATCTGAATCTACATCGTCGTCGTCTGTTGCAGTACAAGTCCCAGTTGTTGTTCCCCACTCGCTATTCCCACTTTGGCTAGATCCACAACTATTAATTTGTAAATTAAATACTCCGTTGTATGAACCAATCTCTACATCTGCAAAAGTTTGTGTGAAAAGAAGCTTCCCAGTTCCAGAAGTTGTATCTGTGCTAGACACATCGCTCCAAATTCTTACTCTAAAGTCGCAAGTATCGTTTCCAGCTCCATTAACTACACAAGAAGGTGTTCCTGTTATTAAATTTGTACCATCAGTTACATTTACTATCTTTCCCTGGAAATTTATTCGGTTGTTGGCTGCTGCGTTTATAGGCTGGAGATTTTTAGAGCTATAGATTAATATTAAAAAAGCAACAAAAACTACAGCTATGTGAAATAGCCACAAACTTTTTAGTTTATATTGTTGCTTTGAATCCTTTAACACCTTTGATTTTTAAATGTATTTAACTTTTGTACTTCTTAATTTTGCATTTGTTAGTTAATATATATTACTAAGATAATATAATTAGTTTAAACAACGATGTCAATTGAAGATTGACTAACTTAATAAGTTCTATGATTGAAGAAAAATATCAAAAAAAATTATTAGCTATAGATTACGGGAAAAGCAAGCTGGGAATGGCATTCACAGATGGTGAAAGCTGTGTCGCCCATAAATACGGTATTTTATTCGAAAAAAACTTAGACGAACAAGTAAATAAGATAGCTAATATAGCCAATAAGCTAAATGCAGATTGTATTATCTTAGGACTTCCATTAAATGCAGATGGAAAAGATACGGAAACATCTCTACTAATAAGAGAATTTGGCATAAAACTACATAAACTAGCTAACTTAAGTATAATGTATTGGAATGAAATAATGACAACCCAGATGGCTTCAAACAACATGTTAAAAAAGCATGGCGCCGAAGATAGCGAAGCTGCTAGAATAATACTTCAGGAATATTTAGAT
>Ga0163154_10008788_pt1 | contig 11675 bp, 10 predicted proteins | sample OliLakLV19MP9P1_FD_148649 | JGI IMG/M metagenome (GOLD analysis project Ga0163154, IMG submission 148649) | Freshwater microbial mat bacterial communities from Lake Vanda, McMurdo Dry Valleys, Antarctica - Oligotrophic Lake LV.19.MP9.P1 | ecosystem: Environmental > Aquatic > Freshwater > Lake >... | reverse complement strand
CACGCGCAGCCCGCCGAAGGTTTCGGTGACGCGGGCGTCGATCTTGGTGCGATCGTCACGCATCGAGCGATACATCGGACGCACGCCCCGCATCCAAATCAAACTGATGAGCGCGAGCGGCGGAAGGATCACCAGCGACGCCAACGCCAGTTTCGTGCTGAGATAAAGCAGGATCGATACCGTCAGCACCAGCCGCACCAGCGCCACGCCCGGGGAGATGATGCTTTGCTGCACGAGCATCGCCACGGCATCCACATCGCCCGAAAGCCGCGAAGTGATTCCGCCGCTCTTCATTTCGGAAAGCTCGGTGAGTGGAAGCCCAATCAGTCGCTCGAAAAGTTTTTCGCGCAGCCCCTGTACGAGATGTGAATTGAGAATGAACGTTCGCCAGCTTCGACCGGAATCGATGATTTGCTTGATCACCAGCAGCGAGACCACGCCGATGCCGAAGAAATTAAGCTGACGGGATTTCTCGCTCCAGGGGACGTCGAGCGGCAAAAGATCGACGATTTTCTTGATCGCCAGAGGCCAAACCATATCGAACGCGGCCCCGAGCAAAGCCAGAAAAAACACCAGCGCCAACGACCACCGCCACGGCCAAAGCCACTGGCGATAATCCCGCAAAAATCCCCGCCGCTCGGGCTTTCCGGATTTGTCGGCGGGCGCGTCGGGTTTATCAAAGCCCTTTTTTCGAAACGCGCGATACTTGAGCTTTGAAGACGCCGGCTCTTTCATCGTCGCGGATTGTAGGAGGGCGCAAAGACGATGGACACTCGCAAGGCCGGCGAGCAAAATGCAGAATTCCGCCCTGCTGAACATTCTTCAGCGTCCCCAATTAACGGATTTATGGAAACTCAGGAAAATTTCCGCGTCAACCCCGCATATCAAATCCGCCGTCCACGGTAATGCTGGAGCCGGTGATGAAGCTGGAAAAATCGCTCAAAAGGAACAATGCCGCTCGGGCGGGGTCTTGGGCCTGGCCAATTCTTCCCAGCGGGATCGATTGGATGATGGCTTCCCGGCCTTCCTTGTCCATGGCTTCTCGCGACATGTCGGTTTCCGTCCATCCCGGGGCGACGCAGTTGACGCGAATCTTGTGAATTGCCAGCTCTTTGGCCATGGATCGCATAAAAAGAATTTGCGCGCCTTTGCTTGTCGCGTACGCGCTGAAAACACTCGATCCCCTTTGCCCGGCAGTGGAAGTGAAAATCACCACGCTGCCCCCTTTCCCCTGGCTGATGAGGTGTCGCGCCGACGCTTGCACCACCAGAAAAGTCCCGCGCAGGTTGATGTTCATGGTGCGATCCCAGAACTCGGGCGTCATCTCCATGATGGGCGAGCCTTCAAAGATTCCCGCGCTGATCGCCACGCCCCACAGCGGGCCGAGCGTCGCCACCGCCGCGCCGATAGCGCGATCCGCTTCGCCCGCGACCGACACGTCCGCCTGGACGGCCATCGCTTTGCGACCGAGTTGCTCGATCTCCCGCACCACCTCGGCAGCGGCATCCGGACGCGATACGTAGTTGATGCTCACGTCCGCGCCCGCTTGAGCGGCCAGCAACGCCGTCGCGCGCCCGATTCCGCGCGACCCGCCTGCGATAAAAACGTGCTTCTGGGTGAGGTTCAGCATGGGTAGAGTTTGATTCGAAAGAGGCGCGGAATCAAAGGCGACGCGGGAAACAAGGTCATACAACTAGATTACCCATACGCCCCGGTCGGCAGAAATCCCAGCAATCGCTTCAGCCGAGGACTGGCCTCGCGATGGCAATGATCCGGCATCTGATAATTCATGAACGGGAAATACTTATGCCCGATTATTCGCCGGCCATACGTCACCTGCGTGATGTAACGCACCCGATCCGACGTATTGGGGCCTCCGCGGTGCCAGCATTGATTATTGAATAACACCACGCTCCCCGCAGGCGCGAGGTTGTGATCGATCAGGTGTTTGTATTCGGCCATCCCGGCGATGTTTCCCGGGCACGCCTTGCCGAAAAGATGCGAGCCGCGCACGCATTCGGTTCCGCCATTCTCCACGCTCAGCACGTCGGTAAGATAGTAATTGGCCGTGAACCACAGGCAGGGCAGTTGGATATTCTCAGGCAATTTGCCTTCGGTGATCAGGAGATGCGGGCGATCATCCTGATGCCACCCCGAAATGCCCCCTCCGCCGGTCATTGAGCGAAAGGAATTGTTATGAATCACATGCGTCGCCTCGCCAACAATCGACTCGGCCAGCGTGACGACCGGCTCAAGATCGAACAGCCCGAGATTGGCGTCACTTGCTTCAAACATCCGCTCTTTCAACTCGATCCCACCTTTTTTGCCAGGTTCGGTGGGCAGCACCTTGTCTAAGTCATCGCGAAGCGTATCGCATAGCGCGGGCGGGAGGACATTCTTGATCAGCAGATAGCCATCCCGCTCGAACGCCTTGCGCCAGGCGGCGAGCTGTTCCGGCGTGGATGTCGTGCCTGCAAGCGTTTCGACTGTTTCAGCAATCATGGAAAGTCCCTCAAATCGAACAAAAAGCATATCCCGTCGGCCCGCGCGTGCAACTCGGGGGCGTGTCCTTGGTATATGTTTTTGAGATGTGCCTTGGATGGATGGTGTTTTGGCCTGACGTGGAGACCCATGATGAGAACAGCCGTATGCGTGATGCTACTCGCCTTAATGACGACCTTCGCTCGTGGTGAAGAGCCAACGATGGACGAGCAATATCTCGAGGTTGCCAAGGCCCGCACCGAGGCCGAGCTGGCGATCCGCAAAACCCGGGCGATGTTTGAAGAAAATGACGCGCGCTGGCGCACGGGATGGTCCACCGTCGATCAATCGCGCGGTCAGGCGGTGCAAGCGATCGACCTGGCGATCCAGGATGAGCAACGCCGCCCGGAGGACGTGCGCAGCCAGCCGCTCGTCGAAGAGCTTGGCTCGCGTCGCCGGCAGTTGGAAGTCGATTGGGCGCGCTTCAGCCAGGTGGATCGCCCGGCGATCGACCAATCGTATCAGGCCGCACGCAATCTCATCACCAATTCGATGGGGCAGGTGTTTACATATGTCACGCAGTGGGAGCCGGCCTGGAAAGAAGCGAAGGTGGATGTGATGGCGCTCAAGACATCTTATGAGGCGATCACCAGGCGTTCGCTGGAGATTCGCGCCCAGGCACAAAAATCGCTCGACGACCTGGAAAAAGCCCAAAAAACCTGGGAAGGCGTCGCCCGCGCTGCCACACAACCGGCGGTTCAGGGACGATAGCCGTTCGATGTGGGGCACCGGCAAGGTGACCGGATCACCACCGCCTATTCCTGCGGCGCCGGCAGGTTGGCAATGAATTCCGCGAGCGTTTTGGCATCCGGGCTGATCGCCGTGCGAACGTAGTATCCGCTCGTCGCTACGCCCGTGCATAGCGATTCTTCCAGGCTGAAACCCAGCACTTGCCCGAGACAGAAGCCGGCATTGAAGTGGTCGCCCGCGCCCGTGCTGATCTTGGGGCGCTCGACGAATGGCCCCATGAATTTTGCCGACCCGTGCTCGGTCGCAGCGGCGGCGCCCCGGCGAGGGTGGACGACCACACAGGACAGATTCATTTCGGCACGAATCGCAACGGCGATTTCCTCGATCGCCGATTCAGGATCGGCGCGACCGGGCAGGCCGAGCACATCGGCAACCTCCATCGACTCTTTCAGATTCAGCCCGAGGATGACGTCCACCTGATCTTGAAAACGGGTCAGCAATTTCAGGGCATCGAGAATGTCGTCGTGCGTCCGCTTTTCCGGGTCGGTCAGATCGATGAATAACTTGCGCTGGTGACGCTCAGAATTGGGGATCACCTCATCCAGCATCTTCGCCCAGATGCGGCTCATGTGCGGCATCATCGTCCAGTTGACCATGCCGATCAGATGCGCTTCGCCGACCAGCTCCTTCATCTTTTGCTTGCCGACCCGGGCGATGATGTTGTCCCAGGTGACTTCATTGAAAGGCGTGAGCTTGCCGAGCATCAACTTGCCGTCTTCAAATTCCAGGGCGTCGGTGTGGGCGGGCTCACCCACGCTGACCACGGTCGCGCGGGCTTCGAGCTCTTTGAAAACCGGATGTATGTTCGGATATCCCAACGCGCCGACGTACGTCACCGCCATCCCCGCAGCGGCCATGGCGTTGGCCATGATGGGGCCGTTGCCACCGATTTTCATCTGCTTGACGACCAGCTCATAGTTGCTCGATTTTCCCGCGGCGTTAGAGATTTTTTCGCCAAGCCTGGCGATCGTGGTGATGGCATCGTAGCGATCGTTGTCCTGACGCTTATCGACAACCGCAATGATCTCATCGACGAATCCATCAAGGCCGATCATCGCCTTGATCGCGCCGATTTTCGGCACGGCGGCAAGAAGTTTTCGGCTGGTCAACTCGGCAATCTGGTCGCGGGTCAAGGGCATGTCGTCGATCCTCAGGGGTCAAGGGTTAGGGATTATGGGTTACGGTCGGGGATGAGGGATTGGAGATTCATGGACGGCGGTAGGCTGCGGATGCCGCCGCGCGATGGCTCAATTTCCCGCGCCGCCAGCGCCCGGTGTCGCGGGCGTTCCCCCACCGGGCGCGCTGGGCGAGTCCGAGCCGGGGCGATCAGTCCCCGGCGGGCCACCCTGCCCGGCGGTGCTTCCGGGGGTGCCGGAACCCGTCTGTGGCGCGGGTGTCTCGGAAGCCGGAGGCGAGCCCGATACCGGCCCCGGCGCGGGAGGCAGCACGCTTTCCGGCGTCGGGGCGTCGTCGGCGAGTGGCACCGGGGCGGCGGTGAACGTGGTCTCCGTCGGTTGCGTGTTATACGCGCGAGATTGTGTGGGGGGATTCACAATCAGATCCACGGGCAGCCACAGACTTTGCCAGAAAAAATTCACCGATTCCCACGCCTGATTCTGATACTGCGGCCGACTCGGATCACTCCCATAGTTAAATCCGCGCGGCCCGGCGATGACTTGCGTATTGGCATACACCGCCTCCTGGCGCGGCCAGACCCTGCGGATCGAGGCGGCATCTTCGGGCGGCAGGCTGGTCGCCTCGGCCTTGGGCTGATCGTACTGTCGATGCGCGCAGCCCGACGCAATCAGCAGCAAGCCAACGATCGACGCGCGAATCAGCGGGCAGCCATCACGGGTTGAAAACATGGTCAAGGTCCCTCTTAAAGCCATCTTTGTCGAAATTTCGCGTATCCCCTCCGCTTACATCGGGTCGCTCGCCGTTGGGAGTGTAGGCAAATGGGTCCTTCAGCGCCGCTTCCTGTCGTTCCTGCGTCGACATCGGGCGCGTGGTCGCGTTATCGGAACAGCCGCAAAGCACGGGAATGGAAATGAGGACGAGAAGCAAAACACGGTAGCGACGCGGGCCTGCAAACCTTCGCCGATCCCCGCGCCGCTCACTATTTTCTTCACTGCTCTGTCGCATAGTCCACCGTGTAGTTGGGCGACTCTTTGGTGATCTGAATATCGTGCGGATGACTTTCGATCATCGAGGCGGCGCTCACGCGCACGAAACGGGAATTTTTACGCAACTCGTCGATGTTCTTCGTCCCGCAATATCCCATGCCCGCTTTCACCCCGCCGACCAACTGATACACGAAGTCACTCAGCGGACCGCGATACGGAACGCGCCCTTCAACACCCTCGGGCACCAGCTTGCTTGACGCCTTCACCTCGGCCTGACCGTAACGATCGCGCGAGCCAGCGATCATCGCGCCCATGCTACCCATTCCCCGATACGTTTTGTATCGCCGGCCCTGGTGAATCACCATTTCTCCGGGCGATTCATCCAGACCCGCAAACAGCGACCCCATCATCACCGCGCTCGCTCCGGCGGCGATGGCTTTGGTGATGTCCCCGGAGTGACGAATCCCGCCGTCACTGATCACCGGTACGCCCGCCGGATCGGCGACGCTGACAGCGTTCATGACGGCGGTGATTTGCGGCACGCCCACCCCGCTGACGATCCGCGTCGTGCAGATCGCCCCAGGCCCGATGCCGACCTTCACCCCATCAACGCCCGACTCAATCAAATCACGCGCGCCCTCGGCAGTGGCGACGTTGCCAGCAATCACCTGAATATCCCAGTTTTTTTTGATCTCCCGTACCGTGTCCAGCACGTTTTTGCTATGCCCGTGGGCGGTGTCCACCACGATCAGATCGACCTCGGCCTTGATCAGCGCCTCCACGCGCTCAAAATCCTTCACGCCCGTTGCGGCACCCACGCGCAATCGGCCGCGCTTATCTTTGCAGCTGTTGGGAAACTGGTGCATCTTGTCGATGTCCCGCATCGTGATCAGGCCCGTTAGCCGGCCTTCCTTGTCCACCAGCAGCAGCTTTTCGACCTTGGATTTGTAGAGCGTGCGCTCGGCCTCATCGAGCGTGGTCTGCTCGGATCCGGTGACCAGATTTGCCTTGGTCATCACTTCGCCGATTTTGCGGTTGTCGTCTTCCTGATATTTCAGATCACGGCGCGTGAGGATGCCCACCAGTTTCGCCCGCGTCGCCACCTGCTGGCGATTGGCGGCTCCGTCCCCTCCTGCCGTGCGCCGACTGCCCGGCTCGCCATCGACGATGGGAATCCCCGACACATTATATTCCCGCATGATCCGCCGCGCGGTGGCGATCGTCTCGGTGGGCGGAAGCGTGATCGGATCGACAATCACGCCGTTCTCCGATCGTTTGACCTTCTCCACCTCCCGCGCCTGATTCTCGCGTGACATATTCTTGTGAATGATCCCGATCCCGCCTTCCTGCGCCAGCGCGATCGCCAGTTGCGATTCGGTGACCGTGTCCATCGGCGCCGACAAAAAGGGAATGTTCACTTCGATATTGCGCGTAATGCGGCTGTGTGTATCCGACAATGAGGGCGTGAAATCCGATCGCGCCGGCAGGAGCAGCACGTCGTCAAAGGTGATCGCGTCGGCAACGATCTTGGGGTGTTCCATGTGACAGTGTTACGACGCTGGAGAGGGCAAGTCAAGATTGCAGACGACGTGCCGGGAAAAGAGAAAAGCCAACGTATTGTCCGATCCAACTTGTTCGTGCTCGCAAACCGCATTTTAGGTTTTGCGATTGAGATGGGTCTCGACTTGGATTGTTGAAAGTTGTTCTCGACAATCCACAAACAACTCTTCACAATCGTCAAATCATGCGAATCACTTCCACAAGGAGCACCTGATGTGGGGCAACACGATCGGCTGGGGAATCTCGGCGGTCATCGTCGTCATGATGGTGGGGTTGCTCGTCATGATCGAAAAGGCCAATGCCCTCTCGCCGCCGGGCGCGCTGGGCAGCACGGCGACCAATTTGGCGCCGGTGGCGTTTACGGTTGCGCCCAGCACGGTGGTGCCCATGCCCGAGCCGGGCGACGCCGGGCCGATCTATCGGCAGGCGGTCGATGAGCTGAATGCGCGGCCTTCCGATTATGACAGAATTCCCTCGCTCGACGACGCACGGAATCTCAAAGGTCTCGATCTTCTCGCCCAGGCGACGTCGATGAGCACGGCCACGATCTTTGCTCAGCAGGCGGATCGGGTGATCTCTTACGACAGCAAAAAACCGATGTTGGATGAATTGCTGACGCTCGGCGAGGCCGCGCTGCACGCGGGGCTGCTCGCCAAGGCGGGCAAGGATTATGATGCTGCCCTGCGCTATTACGACTCGGCCTTTTCACTGGGCGCGAAATTGGCCAAAGAGCGCGTCGTCTATGCTGAATTTCAAGTCGGGCTGCAATTGATGAGCGGGGCCGCGGGTGGAATCATGAGCTGCGCCGAAGAATCCGGCAACACCGCCCGCGCCGCGTCGGCCAAGGCGTTTTACGATGCGTATCTCGAATATAACAAGACCTACATCCTGCCAATCTGGAACGCCATTTCCACGCCCGATGATCGCCTGATTGCCAGGCACACCGGCGATATGTTCAAGCTCGCCGCCGACAGCCAGGAACGTATGTGGCGCGTCGAAGCCGCGCTGAAGCTCGGCAGAATGAAGTTCGACGTCGGCGACACCGGCCGGGCCGCAGACCAGCGCGGAGCCAAGGCGATGCTCAAGCGGCTGACCGCCGACAGCGATCCGTACGTGCAGATCGCGGCACAAAAAGGGCTGGAGCTGGATGTGAAGGGATTCAGGACGTTGAAGTGACGCCGAGCATCCATGGTCAGACCGCCGGTCACAAGGCAACTCTCGCAGGGTTAATCAGGCGCGAGATGCTTCAGAATTTCACCGATCTTCAGATGGGGACGCGGCATGGGCAGTCGATCGAGTTCGAGCAGAGTTCGCCATGCGTGAGGTGAATCCATCGGCTCGGACGGGGTGCGGCAGGCAAACACCTCGAATTCATATCGGCGATGGGTGAGGGAATGCCGTATCGTTTCAAGTTCGAGCGGCCGCGTAAGCTCAATTCCGAAGTGTTTGGCGACGTCGCTCACTTGCCCCGGATCGATCGTGGCAAACTGCCACATCCCCGCCCAGCGCCCGGTTGCGGGACGCTGTTCAACAAGCCATTTCTCGCCATGCGCAATGCACCACACCTGGCGGCGAATCAGAGGAGTCGGCTTGGCTTTTCTTTTCGCCGGGATTGTGTGCTGCAGACCCGCCAGACAAGCCTGGCAGTGCCGGGCAACCGGGCAGATCAGGCACCGAGGCGAGCGCGGCGTGCAGACCGTCGCCCCGAGTTCCATCAGGGAGGAATTAAAATCCCCGGGGCGAACGTGAGGCAACAAATTTTCCGCGCGCGTCCAGAGCAGCGCGTTCGTCAACTTTTCGCGCGGGTCGGTGATGATCTTGTCGATCCGGCAAATCACCCGCGCGACATTGCCGTCCAGAATCGGCGCGGCAACGTCATAGGCCAACGACGCAATCGCCCCGGCGGTGTAACGACCGACTCCGGGCAAGCTCAATAAGGCATCGACGTCGCGCGGCATCCGGCCGGCAAACACTTCGACCACACGGCGAGCGGCGTTCTGGAGATTTCGGGCGCGCGAATAATATCCCAGCCCCTGCCACAGCCGCAGCACCTGCTGTTCTTCCGCGCCGGCCAGCGCCTGAATCGTCGGAAACTGTGCGATGAATCGATGAAAATAGGGAATCACCGTCGCCACCTGCGTCTGCTGCAACATCAACTCACTGACCAGGACGTGATAAGGATCGGGAAACGCGCCGCGCGACGTGCGCCACGGAAGGTCGCGGCAATTGACGTCGTACCAGGCGAGCAGTGCGTTCGAAAAATCGCTCGATAAACCCAGCATCCAACCGCATCCTAAGCAACGCGCGACGGCTGACTAGGGAGCGGTGGCGATGGAGGCGGGCGCGTGTCGTCGCGAAACCTCTGCAATACACCACGCCGTCTGACGCGGATCCTGCACGGGGGGTTCGTATTTTTTCTTACGCGGCTGGGAAATGGCGGGTTTACGATGATAGTTGCAGTTGGGGTCATTCCAGATGCGTACGGTTTTGACTTGGAATAGGTCGGGATCGATCAGACGTGTCGGCGCGAAACGCAAGCGCACGCTGGGCAGCGCATTGCGCGGGACGACAAAGAACACCCGTCGCCCGCCATCCAGCAATTCGCCCACCACGCGCTGCTGCTCTTTAACGAAATCCTGCTCCGATTTTTGCTTGAGCAGATTGTAAAGAAACTGTGCCCGCTGCGGTTGAAACACCTGCGGCTCGTCCGGATTCATTTTGATGTAGCGCCGGATGAAACCCTGATTGAACACATCCGTGTGATAGAGCGGCCAGTCCCCGACGAGTTGCAGGTGATCGCAGATCGAGTCGCTGGAAAAAATCACCCCGTCGGCAGGAATGGCCGGCGGAATATTGCCGTAGCCTTTGGCCTCCAGCTCCGCTTGTCGGAGCGTGAGATTGCCGCGCTGTTCGCCTTCGAGCGAGGGCAAAGCGCTTTGAGCGTTCAGCAGGATCGATATGCCCGCGACCGCTCCGACAGTCAGCGGGGCGACAATTTGAGCGCGTGTCAGATTCAAAAGTGACCGCCCCCGAGGCAGTGCATTATCGTTCCGGAAAAAATCCATGATCTCGGCAGGTGCCGGTGCCTCGGAACGCGCGCCCGCAGGCGCCCGCCATAATTCGGCAAGCAGCCAAAACGCGCTGACAATCAAAGCGGGAAAGATCGTCAGCACAAACCGCAGATAGCCGATATGCGTGCCATCGGGCGCCCAGTAGTAAAGCATGTAGATGAAGATGCACGGCGCAATCCAGCTCATCAGCACCAGGGCAATCTTCCAACTCCTGGCGAACATCCAGATCAACCCCAGCAATCCGATCGGAAAAATCAGGAACAGGCCAACCTGATTGACATGCCGAAGCATCGTCTCCCAGTTGTCATCAAAGAAATCAAACGTGAAGCCGGAAGATTCGTTGGACGTGTCGTAGCCCGTGAAATCGCTGAAGGCTAAAAGATTGAAGCCCACGAGCACACCCACGGGAACCCACCAGGCGAGGCAGGCGGCGATGGATTCGATCAATCCTCGCCGGGGGAACCAACCGGCGGCATACGGCGCGATCGCGCGCGGCTCTCGCGTCGATCGCAAAATCGATGTCGAAGTGGGCACCCACGTGATGAGCCCGCGAGCGTTAAAGCGCCCACAGAACCGCGCGAACGCCTCGCCCGCCCGTGAGATCACCTGCGCAAGGCTGCGCCGGTGGACTTCGCGCATCGCCCAGAGCGTCGGGGGAATTATGGGCAGCAACTTGAAGAGAATGACGAACCCCAATGGCAGAAGAAGCAGCCCTTCGGTGTAACGAATCGTCACCGCGTATCCCAGGAGAAACCCCGCACCCACCGCCCGCCAAAGGCCGTTTTGTTGTGCCCACGTCAGCAGCAGAAACATCCCCCACGTCACGCAGAACAAGGCCGTCGCGTGCGAGTTGGGATTGTTGGTATGTCCGAGAACGTTGGGCAGGGACATCGTCGCGATCATCGCGATCAGCGCTGGGAATGAACCGGCAAACAGGCGCACCAAGCAAAACACGCCACCCATCGCCAGCGTCATGGCAATGGGGTTGATGTAATAGGTCAGAAGCGGGCCGGCCTCGCGTCCCCCAATCCAGTGCGCGACGGCGACCAGCACCGGCAGGCCGATCGGATATTTCGGATAAAAACGCTCCTTTTCCGGATCACCGAAATCGACGCCGATCCACATCATTCCGACGAACATGAACGGATCGCGCTTGCCGTTGACGGGGTTGATCGCGTCATAGCGCGTCGAAAGATGCCGGCTGAATTGCTTGCCACCAACGATGTAGCCATTCTGATCGACCCCCCCGTTGGCAGGCACCCAGTAAGCGTGATGGAATGCAAAGAACAGAACCAGCGCCAGTCCGGCGACGACAGCAATAACCCACCTGCGCGCGGTTGATTCCTCGGCGCCGAAAGGAACCGCGATGCGCGATGTCGCCCACATTGGAAGCGCGCGACGCTCCTGACGCAGGACCACCTCGCCGCGAATAACAGGAACATGCTCCACTTGTCGAAAAATAGCCGACACTCCCGCCGCTCCGTTGGATTAGCGGTGCGGTCATGGGAGATTACGAGCGAGCGAGAAGGTTGTTGATGGAGTTTTGCACGCCGCCGCACGAATGGCACCGCCCCGACGGAGCGATTCCATTCTGATCCGAACCCATCAGTCTTCGATCCTGTCGCGAAAC
>Ga0163154_10008786_pt1 | contig 11675 bp, 10 predicted proteins | sample OliLakLV19MP9P1_FD_148649 | JGI IMG/M metagenome (GOLD analysis project Ga0163154, IMG submission 148649) | Freshwater microbial mat bacterial communities from Lake Vanda, McMurdo Dry Valleys, Antarctica - Oligotrophic Lake LV.19.MP9.P1 | ecosystem: Environmental > Aquatic > Freshwater > Lake >... | reverse complement strand
GATCAGCAGCGAATCGACTTTGTCGATTTCTCTCGCCGCCTCGCGGCTCAGCTTCTTCACTTGGCCAGCAAAGAGCCAAGCCACGATGTGGGTGTCCAGATAGGTCACAGCAGGGTTTCGACTTCACGCGCCCACTCCGCCCGCGCGGCAGCATCCCAACCGGAGGCGGTTGCCGAAAGCGGCTCTTCCTCGGAAGGCGGTGCCAAACGGGCCAGACGCGAGCCCCGGTTCAACGAAACGATGCGCAGCGTCGATCCTTTGTGCGTGAACTCGAGCTCAGTGCCCTCAGCGACGTTATCGAGGAGGCGGAAGAGGTTTTTGCGTAGTTCCGTCGTCGTCATGCGTACATGGTAACATGTACAATGTACAGATCATTGCGCTCGGCCTTAGAAGATACGCCGTAAGTCGGCGAAGGTGTCGAGGATAATCAACCGGTCGGCGTCGCGGCGTAGTTCCTGGTATTCCAGGCTCCAGGTGCGTTCGTGCGGAATAAATACGGCGCCCAGGCCACATTCCAGGGCCGGGTTGATGTCGCTTTTGGGAGAATTGCCGATCATCCAAGCCTTCGTGGGGTCCATGTGGCGTTCCTCTACTAACTGCCGGTAGGCCGTTGGGTTTTTCTCGCGCACAATGCCGGTATGGGCAAAGAAATGGCCGATGCCGGAGCGTTCCACCTTCAGGCGTTGCTCTTCGAGGTCGCCTTTGGTGAAGAGAGTCAGTTCATGGTGTTCGGATAAGTGGGCCAGCGTGTCGACGACGCCAGGCAGTAACTCGATGGGCGCATCGAGAATGCGCTGGCCTAGCGAAAGCACGTGGACAATGTCGCTCTCCTTCACTTCGCGCTCCACCAGATGGTGGTAGCACTGCGTCAGGTTCCGGGCGAAGTTGGCCGCCCCGTAGCCGTTCACACGGATATTGGCGATCTCCATCTCGTCGAAGATGGCGCGCACTTGGTCAGTCGGCAAGTGCGAATGATCGAGAAACTCGAAGAATTGCGCGAAGGCGTCCTCGAAGTAAATGTTATTTTCCCAAAGCGTGTCATCGGCGTCGATGATCAGGTGGCTACGAGGAGGGCTACGAGGAGGGCTACGAGGAGGGCTACGAGGAGGGCTACGAGGAGGGCTACGAGGAGGGCTACGAGGAGGGATAGTGCCGGCCATGTCCGTTGGTGTGGGCCACTTTCTTAATCTGTTCGGCCGCCGCTTGCCGCCGTTGGTAGTTGGGCAGATAGTCGAGTAACTTGCGCAGCCGGACAGGTTCGGAGCGCGTAGCCAGCAACTGCTGTTTGAATTCGAGGTCGGGCAGGCCTTGGGCGAGTTGGAAGCTCAGTTGGGAATGGGTGAAGTCGACGGAGAAAGGTCTTTCGTCGTCCGGCATAGGGAAGGCTTGGCGAAAGGCGGCGATGGTGTGTTCGCGTAAGTCGAGGGGGATTTCGTCTTCGGCGTCGGAGAAGAAAGTCACTTCGGCTTGGAGGAAGTTCCGATCCTGGTTAAGGGAGGCGATCTCGAAGCGGCTTTCGCCCAGGGTGACGATGTCCAACTGGCCGTCAGGAGCTTCTTCAAGCACGCGGGTGACGCGGGCCGTGCAGCCGAGATTCACCACGCCACGGTCGACAGCGAGCACGATGCCAAAGGCACTCTCGTCGCGCAGCACTTCACCGATCATCTCCTTGTACCGCTCTTCGAAGATGTGCAGCGGGAGCTCGGTGCCCGGCAGGAGTACAACATTCAGCGGAAACAGTGGGACTAGCACTCCTTGGATCGTAACATGCCATGTTACTCTCGTCTGGTGCAATGCAAAGACAAGGTGGTGATCGTTACGGGGGCCAGCGAAGGGATTGGCTTGGCCTGTGCGCGCGCCCTCCTCGAGCGAGGCGCCCAAGTGGCGGGCATCGCGCGCAACGAAGCGAACTTGGGCCGCACCGCCGGACTCTTCTCTATCCCCGGCGATCTCACTGAGCCCGGCTTTGCCGCCCGCGCCGTCGAGCAGACCTTCGCCCGATTCGGCCGCGTGGATATCCTCATCAACAACGCCGGCGTGGGCCTTTATGCGCCCAGTTGGCAAGCGTCGATGGACGATACGCGCCGCTTGTGGGAGCTGAACTTGATGGCGCCGCTCGCGCTGATCCAAGCGGTGGTGCCGTCGATGCGCGCGCAAGGCGAAGGCTACATCGTGAACGTCGGCTCCATCGCCGGCAAGATGACTCTGCCCTGGCTGACGCTCTATTCGGCCAGCAAATACGCCCTGGGCTCTTTGACCGACGGCCTGCGGATTGAGCTGGCGGGCACGGGCATTCGCACCATGACCGTCTGCCCTGGTTACGTCCGCACCGATTTTCAGCGCCACGTGCTGGGTGGGCAGCCGCCGGCCCACATCTTTCGCGCGCGCGGCATGGCGATAACGCCGGAGCAATGCGCCGCCGCCATTTTGCAAGGGATTGAACGCAACCAGCGCACGGTGATGACGCCGCGCCTGGGTTGGGCGGTCATCGCCGCTGCACGCCTGTTTCCGCGGCTGGTGGACTGGCAACTACGCCGCATTAACGAAAGCCATTCCGTATGATTCTGCAACTCAAAAACACCCCCGGTATTTATCTGGTCGGCTTTATGGGCAGCGGCAAGTCCACGGTGGGCCGGTGTTTGGCCGCTGAACTCGGTTGGCCGTTCGAAGACTTGGACCACGTGATTGAAGCGCGCGAGAATACGACGATCAGCGCCTTGTTCGCCGAACACGGCGAAGAGGAGTTCCGCCGCCGCGAGAGCGCCGCTTTACGGCAGGCGATGTCGAAGGTGCCGCGCGGGAATCCGCTGGTGCTGGCCTTGGGGGGCGGCGCCTTTAGCCGGGAAGAGAATCGCTCGCGTCTCTCTGGCCACGGCATCACCATTTGGCTTGAGTGTTCGCTTGAGCGTTGCCGGGAGCGCGTCGTCAAGGAGCGCCACCGGCCCTTGGCGAAGGACCCCGAGGCGTTCAGCGCTTTGTTCCGCGCCCGCCAACCCGCGTACGCTTTGGCCGACTTCCAGATTGACGCCGACTCCGACGACGATACGGAGACTGTCCGTCGCATTCTCGCGCTGGGGCTAGTATCATGAAGGCTCATGCCGGTACTGGATATTGACGCCATCAAAGACATCTTGCCCCATCGCTATCCGTTCCTGTTGGTGGACCGGATACTCGAAATGGAGGAAAACCGCATTGTCGGCCTTAAAAACGTCAGCATCAATGAGCCGTTCTTCATCGGGCACTATCCAAACTATCCGGTGATGCCGGGCGTGTTGATTGTGGAGGCGATGGCGCAAACGGCGGGCGTGCTGGTGCTGAGCCAAGTGCCGGATCGCCACACCAAGGTGGTGCTGATGGCCTCGATTGAAGAAGCGAAGTTCCGCCGTCCGGTGCGCCCCGGCGACGCATTGCGCATGGAGCTGACTTACATCAAGAAGAAGTCCACCATCGCGAAGATGAAAGGTATGGCCACGGTGGACGGGGTCGCGGTCGCTGAAGCGATTGTGATGTGCACGATCGCGGAACGGGGGTAAAGATTCACCCGACCGCCATTATCGACCCCTCCGCGCGCGTGGACCCCAGCGCCGAGATTGGCCCCTACGTCATCATCGGCGCCGACGTGGAGATCGGCCCGCGCACGCGCCTGATGGCCAACGTATGCCTGGAAGGGCCCACCGTGATCGGGGCGGATAATCTCTTCTATCCTTATTCCACGGTCGGGTTGGCGTCGCAGGATAAGAAGTATCAAGGCGAACGTACGGAGACGCGCATTGGCGATCGCAATACGATTCGCGAATTTGTCACCATTCATCGCGGCACGGCTGGCGGCGGCGGCGTTACGGCGATGGGGAGCGATAACTTAGTGATGGCTTACGCGCATGTCGCCCATGACGTGCGGATTGGCAACCATACGGTAATCGCCAACGGAGTTACTTTGGCCGGTCACGTTACGGTGGAGGACTGGGCGACGATCGGCGCCTTTACGGGAATCCATCAGTTCTGCCGTATCGGCCAGCATGCGATGATTGGCGGCTATAGCGTAATTCTGCAGGACGTGCTGCCTTTCTCGATTACCTCGGCCGAGCGGGTGACGAAGGCTTATGGCGAAAACAAGATCGGCCTTGAGCGCCGCGGATTTACTTCGGCGCAGATCAGCGCTTTGCACAAGGCTTTTCGCTGGCTACGCGATAAGAAGCTGAATACTACGCAGGCCGTGGAGAAGATGCGCGCCGAACTGCCGGCCGATGCCACGCTCGACCAGTTACTCGCCTTTATTCAAAGCTCCGAACGCGGATTTATTAAGTAAATGAAGTACGGGCTGATTGCCGGCAACGGCCGTTTTCCGATCCTGGCGCTCGAGGCGGCGCGGGGCCTGGGGCATGAAGTGGTGGCGATCGGCATTGAGGAAGAGGCTTCGCCTGAGATCGCGCAATTAGCTACGAAGACTTATTGGATTTCGCTCGGTGCGTTGAGTAAGTTGATCGACATTTGCCATCAGGAAAAGGTGACCGAAGTGATCATGGCGGGCCAGGTGAAGCACGCTAAGATCTTCTCTGCCATTCGGCCGGATTGGCGTTTGGCGAAGTTACTATTTTCTCTGGAGGCGAAGAATACCGAGGCGTTGATCGGCGGCGTGGCGAAGGTGCTGGCCGACGAGGGGATCACCTTGGGGGATTCGACGCGGCTCTTGAAGCCACTGCTGGCCAGCGAGGGCGTGCTGACCAAGCGCAAGCCCAGCGACGACGAGCGCAAGGACTTGGACTATGGCCGCCGCGTGGCCAATGCCTTGGCCCAGGTGGATGTCGGCCAAAGCGTGGCGATTGCCGAGCGGGCTTGTGTCGCTCTCGAAGCGATGGAAGGCACCGATGCCATGTTGCAGCGTGCCTCCGGTTTGGTGGATGGCCGGCCGTTGCGCCTGGTGAAGGTGTCGCGCCGGCGTCGGCACTTACAGTTCGATGTGCCGGTGGTGGGCCCTGGGACGGTCGCCGCCATGAAGCAGAGCGGCGCGACGGCGCTGGCGGTGGACGGTGGACGCACCTTACTGCTGGACCGTGAGGAGATGATCGACGCCGCCAATGCCGCTGGAATTAGTATCATTGGGTATCCACCGGCTGACTAACTAACATGCGTTCATTGCTGTGCGGCACGGCTTATCACGAGTTACACCGGGCGGGCGCGGACTTCCTGGCTGCCCATCGCCCGGGCGAAGTATTGGTAATTGGCGCTTCGCGGGGGGTGGCGGAGGACTTTGCACGGTCGGTGTCGGAGAACGGGACGCTGGGCGTCCACACGGTGACGCTGACGCAAGTGGTGACTACTCTGGCCGCTGAAGAGGTGGCCGCCCGGGGACTCACGCCTATCAGCGGGTTAAGCCAGGAGGCGTTGGCGGCCCGGGTAGTACATGGCACTTACGATGCGCTCGACTACTTTGGCCCCGTGGCGCGCATGCCGGGCTTTGTGCGCGCATTGACGTCGACGCTAAAGGAACTACGGCTCGAATCGGTTGATCTTACGGCACTGAAGGCAGCGGGTGAGCCCGGGCCGGATTTGGCTCGCTTTGCTGAGGCTTACGGGGCCGAACTTACAGCCCGAGGCTTAGTAGATTGGGCGATGTTACTGACGTTGGCCGAGTCGATCGCGGCGCGGGGCCAACATCCGTGGCTACGTTTACCGATGTTATGGCTCGATCTGCCGGTGCGCTTCGCCCGGCAACGGAGCTTCCTGCGGGTGCTCGCCGGCCACGCCCCTTCGTTACTGGCTCTCGGAATCAGTCGCGATGCCGAGTCGCGGTTGGCACTTGGCGACTTACTCGGAGTTACCGCCGAGCAGCAGCCGGCGGTGGCGGGAAATACTCTGGGCCGCTTGCGCCGCGATCTTTTCGCCCCGCAGTTGGAGATGGCCGAGCCGACGGATGCGTCGCTCGACTTATTCTCCGCCCCAGGCGAGGGGCTGGAGTGCGTAGAGATCGCGCGCCGGATCCACGCGGCGGCCCGTGCCGGCACGCCGTTCGATGCCATGGCCATTGTCCTGCGTGGCGCGGATCGTTACCAGCCGTTACTCGAAGAAGCGTTGCGGCGCGCCGGCGTGCCATTCTATGCGAGCCGGGGTACGGCGCGGCCCGATCCGGCCGGGCGTGCTTTTCTGGCTTTGTTGGCTTGTGCGTCGGAGGGCTGCTCCGCTTCGCGCTTTGCCGAGTATCTATCGTTGGCCCAAGTGCCGGACTTGAATCCAGAAGGTGAACCCTTGCGGGTGCGGGCAGCGGGCGCGGCGATGCAGGACGAGGTGCTGGCCGCCTTCGCCGCGCCGGAAGAGGAGTTGCCGGAGCCCGAAGACAAGAGCGTGCCGTTAGCTACTCCCGCCGGTTGGGAACGCCTGTTAGTCGACGCGGCGGTGGTGGGTGGGCGCGCTCGTTGGGTGCGGCGGTTGGACGGCTTGAATGCCGAGCTACGCTTCCAAATGGCGCGTGCAGATCAGGACGTGGTGCCGCACCTGGAGCGCAGGCTGGGCCAGTTACGCCACTTACGCCAATTCGCCCTGCCATTGATCGACTTACTCGACCATCTGCCTGGGCAGCGCGCCTGGGCAGACTGGATCATGAAGCTTACGGAGTTAGCCGAGACGGCGCTGCGTCAGCCGGAGAGCGTACTGGGGATGCTCGCGGAGTTAGCGCCGATGGGGCAGGTAGGGCCGGTGGGTTTAGACGAGGTGTATACGGTGCTCGAAGAGCGGTTGCGTTTCTTACGCCGCGACCCCCCGCATCGAAGAGAGGGCCGGGTGTTTCTCTGCACGGGCGAAGAGGCGCGGGGACGAACATTTCCGGTGGTGTTCGTTCCGGGCTTGGCCGAAGGGATCTTCCCGCAGCGGGCCAATGAAGACCCCTTGTTACTCGATGTTTATCGTCCGGCTTTGGGTAAGTTAGCCGTGCAGGATACGCGGGTGGAGCGCGAACGCTTGTTATTGCACATTGCCGTGGCGGCGGCTGGGGAACGGATCGTCGTTTCCTATCCGCGGATGGATACGGGTAAGGCACGGCCGCGGGTGCCTTCTTTCTATGCGCTCGAAGTGGTGCGCGCCGCCGAAGGGCGACTGCCGGATTTGACAGAGTTCGGCAAACTCGCCGCTGCCGCCGCGCCCGCGCGTCTGGGCTGGCCCGCGCCGATTGACCCGAACCAGGCGATCGACAATGCCGAGTATGACTTAGCGACGCTCGAACGCTATCGCAACCGCCGCGAGGCGCGCGGGGCGGCGCGTTACTTAGTGCAGGTGAGCGATCCGCTGGCGCGCAGCCTGCGGGCGCGCTATGCTCGCTGGCGCAGTACTTGGAGCGAAGCCGACGGCTTGGTGCGTCCGGACTTACCCACACTCGATTTGATGGCTATGCAGCGGCCTTCGCAGAGTAGTTTCTCGCCCACTACATTGCAACACTTTGCCGAGTGCCCGTATAAATTCCTGCTGCATGGAATTCAGCGTTTACGGCCGCGCGAGGTAAGTGCGCCGCTGGAGCAGATGGATCCACTGACTCGAGGGGCTTTGTTTCATGAAGTGCAGAAGGAGTTACTCGAGAGCCAAGCGATGCCCGTTACTCGAGAAAACCTGACCGCGGCTTACGACGGGGCCGACCGGGTGCTGGATGAGTTGGCCAGGGAATATCGGGAGAAACTAGCGCCGGCCATTGCGCGAGTGTGGCAGGCAGAAGTGGAAGAGTTAAGGACAGATCTGCGCGGATGGTTGCGGCAGGTAGCCGCGGCGGGTGCGGAATGGATTCCACTTCACGCCGAGTATGGATTCGGGCTGAAGGAGTCGACGGTGCCGGCGGCTACGATCTTGGGTGAGTATCAACTGCGGGGCAGTGTCGACTTAGTGGAGAAACACTCTTCTCAACCAACGCTGCGCATCACGGATCATAAGACCGGCAAGGCACCGGAGAAGCAGCCAGTATATGTCGGCGGAGGAACGGTATTGCAGCCAACGTTGTATGCGTTGGCGATGGAGCAGTTACTCGGCCAACCCGTTGAATTCGGCCGGCTTTTCTACTGTACGCAGCGGGGCGGTTACCGGGAAATGCAGGTGCGGATGAACGAGCAGGCACGCCTCCATATTGGCCGGATTTTAGCCATTGTAGAAGAAGCAGTGAGCACGGGATTTCTACCCGCGGCGCCCACGCAGGAGGCTTGCGGGCGTTGCGACTACAGGCCGGTTTGCGGACCTTACGAATACGAGCGCTCTCGCCGTAAGTCGGCGCGGTTGGAGCCGTTGTATGAAATCCGGAGGATGCCATGAGTACGGTCTACGCGCTGCCCAGCGACAGCGCCGCACGCGACCGCATCCGGCATGGGCTGGGCGAAAGTTTGTTAGTGGAGGCATCGGCAGGCACCGGTAAGACTACTGAGATGGTGGCGCGCATGGTGAATGTACTCCGCTCCGGGGTAACGAAGATCGATCAATTGGCGGCGGTTACCTTTACCCATAAGGCGGCGGGTGAAATGAAGCTGCGTCTGCGGCAGGAACTGGACCGGGCCCGCGGCAATAGCGAGGGCGGGGATCGGGCGCACCTGGAGCATGCGCTGCAGCATTTGGAAGAGGCGTCGATCGGCACGATCCATGCGTTTTGCGCGCAGATTCTGCGGGAGCGGCCGGTGGAGGCTCGGGTTGACCCGGCCTTTGCTGAGATTACCGATTATCAGCGCGACCGGCTCTATTCGCGTGCTTTCCGGGGTTGGATTCAAGACCGGCTGCAGGAGGATTCGCCCGGCGTGCGGCGGGCGCTGAGCCGTTTGGCGTGGACGAAGCGAGGGGATCGTTCGCCTTTGGACGACTTACGTTACGCGGCGATTCAGTTAGTGGAGTGGCGCGACTTCACCGCACCCTGGACTCGCGTTCCCTTCGATCGACACGGCGCTATCGACCAGATTGTGGGCCATGTGCTGGCCGTGGGTCCGAAGTTGAATCAGAACTTCGCCGTCGTGCGGGAGTTGGCTACGGGCATTGCTCGCGCGGATGATATCTCCCGCCGGGATTATGATGCTCTCGAGGCGCAGTTAGTAAAGTTGCACCGCGACTTGATTTACAACAAGCGTAAGGGCGTCGAAGATCTAATGGCGGCGCTGACCACGTTCAAGACCTGCGCCGACGCGGACTTGGCGGCAGAGCTAAAAGAAGAGCTGGCGGGCTTTGTGGATCGGTATGAGGATCTGAAGCGCCAGTCCGGGCAACTCGACTTTTTGGATCAGTTACTCCTGACGCGCGACTTGATCCGGGATAACCTGCAAGTGCGCACTTATTTGCAGCAACGTTTCTCGCATATCTTTGTGGACGAGTTTCAGGATACCGATCCGCTGCAGGCGGAAATCATCTTACTGCTGGCAGCGGACGACCCGCAACAAAAAGATTGGATGCGGGCGCGTCCCGTCGATGGCAAGTTGTTTGTGGTGGGCGATCCTAAGCAGTCGATCTATAAGTTTCGTCGGGCCGATGTGTTGCTCTACCAAAAGCTGCGGCACAATCTGATCGGCTGTGGCGTCGGCGTAGTGCAGTTGACGCGAAGCTTCCGTTCCGTCCGGCCGCTGCAGGAGTTTGTGAACGCGGCCTTCGCGCCGGAGATGAATGGCGATGAAACGGCGGGCCAGGCGAGTTACGCGCCTCTGCTGCAGGGCGAACCGCACGATGCGATTCAACCCGCCGTGGTGGCCCTGCCGGTGCCAAAGATTTATGGTTTCCGCGACGTTAGCCGGAAGGTAGTTGCGGAAAGCGAGCCGGACGTGATCGTCGCCTTTACCGATTGGCTTCTGAAGCAGAGCGGCTGGACGGTCCGCGATCCGGAGAATAAACACCAGCGTGTGCCGATTCGGGAGCGCCATATTTGTCTACTTTTCCGGCGCCTGACCAACTTCGGGGTCGATATTTCGCGTGAGTATACCCGCCGTTTTGAGGCGCGGGGCATTTCGCACTTACTTGTGGGCTCCAAATCTTTCCATCGGCGGGAGGAGATTGAGAGCTTGCGCGCGGCGCTGACGGCGATCGAGTGGCCTGACGACGAGTTAGCTCTTTATGCCACGCTGCGCGGCAGCCTGTTCGCCATCAGCGACGCGACCTTAATCAAATTCCGGCATCAGCATAAGAGCCTGCATCCTTTTCAGCCGCGCGAGAGTATCGCCGAGGAGTTTGCGCCGATTGTCCACGCGCTCGACTTACTCAAGGAGTTACATCGCGGCCGGAACTGGCGGCCCGTGGCCGATACGCTCAACCGGATGCTGGAAGCGACGCGCGCGTACGCGGGTTTTGCCTTTCGGCCGGCAGGGCACCAAGTGCTCGCCAATGTCGCGCGCCTGGCGGACTTAGCTCGCGGCTACGAACTCGAAGGCGGCATTTCGTTTCGGGGCTTTGTGGAGCGGCTGGAAGAACAGGCCGAACATAGCACCGAAGTAAGCGAAGCCGCGGTATTGGAAGAAGGCTCCGAAGGCGTCCGGCTGATGACGACGCACGCAGCCAAGGGGCTTGAGTTTCCCGTTGTGATCCTGGCGGACCTTACCGCCAACTTGGCTCGTAAGCAGCCTGAGCGCTTCGTCAATAATGAGAAACAACTCTGTGCCACCGAGTTACTCAATTGCATGCCGATTGAGTTACGTAGCGAACAAGTGCGGGAGCAGGCGCGCGAGAGGGCCGAGGGGGTGCGCGTGGCTTACGTGGCGGCCACGCGGGCCAAGGACTTACTCATCGTCTCCGTGGTCGGCGAGCAAGAGATGGAAGGTTGGCTCGAGCCGCTGAACAAAGCGATCTATCCGCCGCGCTCGGCATGGCGCGTGGCACGGCAAGCGGAAGGTTGCCCAAAGTTCGGCAACTCAAGCGTGCTGGAGCGTCCGCCGGAGCAGATGGATTCGGGCGACAGCTCCGTGCGGCCGGGTTTGCATTCGCCGCGGATGGGCCCGCATGAGGTGGTGTGGTGGGATCCGGCAGTGCTCAATCGGGAATTCGACTCGGATTATGGCCTGCGTCAGCAGCAGTTACTCGGCGAAGGCGGCGCCGATAGTCTGGCGCCTTATGAGGCGTGGCGTGAGTCCCGGGCAGCGATGCTGGCCGAAGGTGCGCGGCCCAGCTTCCGCGTGATCACCGCCTCCGAAGAGCTTGACCTACCCCCCGCGTTCACCGGCCGTATCGAGACCGTGATGGTGGGTGAGCGTGCCGCGCGACCCTACGGCCCTCGCTTCGGCAACCTCGTCCACGCGGTGATGAGCCAAGTGGACTTGGTGGCCAACGTCGAAGCCATCATCCTGCTGACTGGTTTGCACGCGCGCATCCTGGGCGCCGATGAGGACGAGGCGCTGGCCGCGGCCAATGCCATTTCCGCTGCCTTGGCGCATCCGCTGTTGAGCCAGGCGCGGCAAGCCGATCGACTCCATCGCGAATGGCCGGTGAGTTGGCGGGCCGACAACCGTTGGCTCGAGGGCCGCATCGATTTGGCCTACCTGAGCGCGGGTACTTGGTCGATCATCGACTTCAAAACCACGGCCGACCTTACCTTACATCGCCGACGTTATGAGACGCAACTGGCTTGGTACGTGGCCGCGGTGGAGGCGCTGACGGGGCAGCCGGCGCGGGGCGTTCTGCTGGGTGTCTAGATAATCCACAGCCGGAATCGGTACCATTAGGTCAATGGGGTTAACTCCGCACGAATTTAG
>Ga0163154_10008784_pt1 | contig 11676 bp, 15 predicted proteins | sample OliLakLV19MP9P1_FD_148649 | JGI IMG/M metagenome (GOLD analysis project Ga0163154, IMG submission 148649) | Freshwater microbial mat bacterial communities from Lake Vanda, McMurdo Dry Valleys, Antarctica - Oligotrophic Lake LV.19.MP9.P1 | ecosystem: Environmental > Aquatic > Freshwater > Lake >... | reverse complement strand
GTGCCGCCAGTGCCGCCAGTGCCGCGAAGGTTTCACTCACCGGCCTGCAACTCGCGCGCGTCACGGGCGACCTCGCGGTCTTTCTCGGTTCACAGGCCGACTCGGCCCTGCTCGTGCAGGCGGCCAGCGATGCATGGGAACCGCTGCGGGCGGGTGACGTGGTACTGAAGGTCGATGGCAGTGCGCCGGAACTGACGCGGCTGCGAGAGGCGCTGTCATCGCCGCAGACGGTCACGCTGGTCGTGCTGCGTCGGGGGCGGACCTTCACTGTTGCCTTCGGCGGCACCCGCCAGCCATAGCGCGTAGCACGATATGCTCCGGCGCGCGATTCACCGCGAGGATCGCGCGCCCGATCCGAGCCATGGCGACAGTTGTTGGCGAAGGACGCGCAATGCCTGTGTCATGTGAGCTTCGACCGTCTTGGTGCTGATGCCGAGCCGGACCGCGATCTGCGTTTGCCGGACGCCATGCATGCGACTGAGCACGAACACTTCCCGGCAGCGCGGTGGCAGCGCCGCGACTGCCGCATCGATCGCCGCATGGAGCTCCGCGTCCGCGAGGGCTCGATCGGCATCGGCGCGGTGATCGTCGGCCGAGAGCTGGAGCGAGATCGCCAGCCTGGGTTCGGCGCGTGATGCAATGGCATCGTGGCGAACCACATTCAGCGCACGGTTCCGTGTGGCGTGGAACAGCCAGGCCTGCGGCGAGAGGTGTGGGTCGAGGGTGGTTCGACCTCGCCAGAGCGCCAGCATCGTATCCTGCACCACGTCCTCCGCGCGCGCGCCGTCGCCAACGAGTCGCGTTGCGAAGCGAACCAGTGGCGCATACCAGGCGGCGAAGATCGTATCGAACGCCGATCCCTCACCCGCACGCAGCCGCGCGACAAGGTCGTGATCGGTGATTTGACTCGTTACCGGCGTTGCGGTGGGCAGTGCCATGCGCGAGGCGTTTCGGTGCGGCCGGCAGTGACGCCGGTGCACCGCTCCAGAGGCAGGTAGTCGTGCTGCCGGGGAGAGCCGCACAGAATCAGACGACGGGTGCTACACCGTCACCAACGGTTTCGGATGCGCGGTTTGGCGGGCCGGCAGCTGGCAAGCTCGGCTGGCTGCCGTCGTGAGTGAATCCCCAGTCGCGCACTCATCCGTACGGACACCGTCCCCGCCTCTCGCCCCCTCTCAGCTGCTCACAGGATTTCGTGGAGCGTCGGACGAGGCGGAAGCCGACGGTGGCCGACCGCTGACCCGTACCCATATTTCCTGCTTCGCGTTCACTCAGCCTGAGACAGGGATTTCAGTATGCGCCGGTTCATCTCCGCACTCGCACTCACGCTCGCTGCAGTTGGCGGCACGTCGGCCGCTCCGTCACCACTCGACGCACAGGGCCTGATGGCCGACATGCACAGCGAGGTGAGTGCCGTTCAGAAGAAGCTGATCGACCTGGCGACGGCGATCCCTGAAAGCGCGTATGGCTGGCGGCCGAGTGCCGGTGTTCGCACCGTGGCTGAAGTGTTCAAGCATGTCGCGACGGACAACTATCTGATTCCGATCATGACTGGCACACCCGCACCCGCGTCGACGGGCATTACGGGGACGGACATGAAGACGATCGAGGCGTATGAAAAGCGCCCGATGACGAAGGCGCAGGTCATCGCAGAATTGACAGCGTCGTTCGGCCATCTGCATGGTGCGTTGCGCACCACGACCGATTCGAACCTGGCGGAGATGGTCAAGTTCTTTGGGCAGGACATGAGCCGGCAGAAGGTGGCGCTGCTCACGGTGACGCATCTGCATGAGCATCTGGGGCAGTCGATTGCGTATGCGCGGAGAATAACGTGGTGCCGCCGTGGAGCAAATGAGGGGCTGACGATGTTCTTGCCGACGGCGGCTTCCGATCGCGCCGGAGGCCAGAGCGCTGGGAGAGGGCCGCTGCAAATGCTGTGTCGATGTCAGAGGCCAGTAGACCTCGAACCACAAAGTCTCTTCTTCCGATGAAGCTGCCAACCGGAATCGGCAATCTGGCGGCTGCCCTGACGTTCGTTGCGCGTCTGGATTCGGACCCATTCCCGAGCATCCTGGCGAACGACCTCGCGGATTTTCTCCAAGAGCGGGCGATCAGCGGGTCAAACCCGTATCTGGAATTCGACGAGTTGCTCCACTGATTCGTGCCTCGTTCGACTGTAGCGACGATGCGCTGCGCGCGAGAGTAGTGTCTTATCCTCGACTCGGCGAAGTAGAGAAGCACTGTGATTATGGCCAATTGCTCCAGAAAGGCAACGAGCTAAAAGGCTGAACCGAGCGACAGGCCCCGGCCCCACATGGTAGTCAACAGTAGAGCATAATGACGCAAGGGTAGCGCTTGCGTTCACGGGGTATGCACTTACGGTGGCAGTGATGCTCAATCACCCGTGGCGGCGAGTGCGCCCATCACGTCGCTGGCACATTGTAACACGCCGGAAACGTCGTCAGCCAATCGAGCCTCATTTTGATTCTGCCATCCGTCGTCGACCACCTCACGAGGAGACGAGTGAGTCACGGCTTCCCACTCGGTCTCACACGGACTGCGACGACCACATGCGTACATGGTCGTCGATGTGTGACTCGACCGAGCGATATCTAGCGAGCGTATGCCGATGTATCAGGCGCGCGTAGCCGCGCCAGCCATCTTGGCGCACTCTGCCTCACATCGCCTACATGCCTCGGCGCACATCCGGCAGTGGTCGTGCATGGCGGCGTGTCGCTCGCACTCCTCAGCACAGGCCGCGCAGGCATCGGCACACAGGCGACAAAACTCCGCCGCCAGTGGTCCGCCGCGTGCCATGGCCCGTGCCGCCGCGGCGCACGCCTCGGCGCAGTCACGGTCGAGGCGAATGCAGCGCGCCATCTCCTTGACCATGTCCTCGTCGAGACATGCATCACTACACACCTCGCACGCGATCACGCACTCGACGCATGCTTCAAGGCACGTGTGATACTGCTGAGTGTCTGGGCGCAAAAACCTTGCGAGCTCGATGGCGGCCATGGTCGTGCCTCACTTTGAATGGTGACGGACGTAAAACGATCATTTCAACAGCAGGCCCGAGGGTGGGCGCTACACCGAATTTTCACGGCCTTCCAGGATTCGAGACCTGATGCGGATGACCGGCCGCCGCAACAAGTGATCAAGTCCAGCCCACTACTTTCCGTCAGCGTATCACGGAGGAGCATGTCGCGTGGCGACGTCTGACCGCCCGCCGGCAGGGAACGCGCTCGCCTTTCCATCAAAGTACGGGAAGAATCGTGCCAGTGCCTTCATGCCGCATGGAAAAAATGTCCGCTCTCGAGTCCGCGTCACGCGAGCAGTGTGCGCCAATCCGCAGAGGCCCGCCATCCTGGAGATTCGGGTTCGTGAGACGGGGTGGATACGCCCCTTGCGCAGTGGGTTGACCCAGCTGATCACGAGCGAGAAGATGAGCGAGAAGATGAGCGAGAAGATGAGCGAGAAGATGAGCGAGAAGATGAGCGAGAAGACGCGGATAGGACTCCAGCGCGTACGCCAGCCATGCAAGCAAGGCCCAGGGGTGCAAGCAACGTGCGTGCGAACGTCAACCTCGCGAGGAACAGCACGGTAACTGAGCCCATGAGCGCGCTCATTGCCTCATGCGTGAGTAATCCGACCAACGTGGGAGGCCCGAGCGCACCCGTCACAACATTTGGACCGAGCCACATCGTGGTGATGAGGTTCGGCAGCATCCACACGCTCTGGTTACGGAACAAGGCGAACTGCATCATGGCCATCGACAGCGCCGTACCTGCGAGCACCTCGGAGAGGTAGCGCGGTCGAGCACAGCGGACGCCAGCGTCTCGCACTCCATGCAAGGCGTCGAGGCGCTTCCCGATGAGTGGCTGATGCCGCACGTACCGCTCGCTTGCGCTGTGCACGGTGTGGTCGTGCTGGCCGCGCATACACGTGTCGTCTCGCGATTGTGAGAAGAAATCGGAGAGGTGCCGAAGGCGTGCCAACTGCATCAGCACCGCATCAGCTCGCACTGCTGACGAGTGCCGATGAGCCTGTACATGGCCCCGATGGCGCGCTCCATGCAGGTCAGTGAGCATGCGCGTGACCCAGTCGGCGTACTGGTCGCTTGGAATCCACCGCTCTGTATGCGGTTGTAACGGGAAGACCTATCCTTCGTGGAGTGCAAACGATGAAAGCTGGACAAGCCTTCCTGGCCGGAGTGGTCGGCGGTGCTGCCATGTCAGTGCTGATGTGGATGGCGCGTACGATGATGGGAATGCCGGCCAACCTCGAAATGATGCTGGGAACGATGGTAGCCGACCCGAGCACCACGACGTGGCTGATCGGCTTCGTGATGCACCTCGTGCTCTCCGGTGCGATTGCATTGCTGTATGCGTGGGGCTTCGAGAACGTGACGCATCGGTCCGGCTGGCTCACTGGCGTCAGTTTTTCGGTCATACATATCGTCATCGCCGGTGTGTTCATGGGCGTGATCCCGATGATGCACCCGCGGATGCCGGATCCGATTTTGCCGCCCGGAGCGTTCATGTCCAATCTCGGCGTAATGGGCATCGTGGCCGAGGTCATGCTGCATGTGATCTATGGTGCAATCGTGGGCGCGATGTACGGCCCGGTGATCCACCCTCGTCCGTCCTCGGCTGCCAGCCGCCCGCTCGCGTCCGCTTAGGTTCGTCATCTGTACGCGAAGTGTGTGATGTCGGCTCACGTCGACGAGTCACAGCGCGGCGGACCGCGCGCTGCAAGGGGCTGATCTCTGGTGGTGACCGCACCTCACTGTTCGGGTCGTCGTGGAACGTAGGAAATGGCTGCATCACTGCTCGGCGAGCATGTCTGCTTGCGAGTGATGCGAGGTGAGCTGTACTCGCGGCGTTTGGCACGTCGTCGGAGCTTCCGATTTCTGCGGGCACGGGAGTCACCTCGGCCCTTCCGGCGCCATCCCCTGCGATCATTCCATCGCTCAACGTCGCCAACGCGGTGCGCAGCCACACTGGCCGAACGCCAATCGCGGCGAGCGACGTGACGTTCGGCGGGTGCCAAACGACATGAGGACCGCCACATCGCTGGCGGTCCTCATGTGTCTCATCGTGTTTTTGGACGACAAACAGCAGAGCGGGAGACGGGACTCGAACCCGCGACATCAAGCTTGGAAGGCTAGCGCTCTACCAACTGAGCTACTCCCGCGTCACTCAAGCCTACCCGCTCCCGCTCCCACCAGCAAGCGGGACGGACCGGCCGCGCGAGAGTTCCCTCGCCCGCGGCCGAGCCACCCCCGCCCCAACTAGTGCTTGGCCGGCGGCATCAGCACCGTGTCGATCACGTGGATCACGCCATTCGTGGCCGCGATGTCCGTGGCGGTCACATGGCTCGCACCGTTCAGCACCACCTTCCCGTCCACGACCGCAATCGTGACCTTGCTGCCTTCGACCGTCGCGGCCTCGGTCAGCGTGACGACCGCAGCGGCCGGCACGTTGCCAGCGACCACATGATAGGTGAGCACTGCGGTGAGCTTCGCCGTGTCGGCAAGCAGCGCCGTCAGGTCGGCAGCAGGAATCTTCGCGAAGGCGTCATCCGTCGGCGCCAGCACGGTGAATGGCCCCGGACCCTTCAACGTGTCGATCAGTCCAGCCGCGGTCAGCGCGGTGGCCAGCGTCGAGAACGTGCCTGCGGCAACGGCCGTATCGATAATGTCCTTCATGTGGTCTGCCTGGGAAAACGTGAATTGCGTACAACGGGAACGGACGGATGCACCATTCCTGAGAAATGGCGGGACGCACCGGCAGCAGTGCGCAGCGAAAACCCGAATTCCATCCCGGGTCTGCACCTCCGATGAGTCATCAGCGCGATGCAACGCGGCGGATCATCGTCGTGACGGTGGAATGCACCACGGCGAGAAAAGGTGCCAGAACCGGTGATCTCGACGGCAATCGTTACCGGCCGCTATGATCTCGTGACGTAACGGCATCCGATGATGCTCCACCCACTGAGCCAACGACCATGAAGCGCCTCGCTCTCACCCTGCTGGCCATCATCGTTGCCACGGTCGCCTGGCTCGCGCTGTCGCCATCCCCGCTCCATCCCGTCGCCTGGGTTTCATCACCGTCGTCGGGCTACACGGGTGCATACGCCCCGAATGCCAGACTCGCATCGCCCACGCTGATCTCCCTCGGCGCGGACGTCGCGCCGGAACACATCGTGCTGGGCCGAGACGGGCTGCTCTACGCGTCCGTCGCCGGCGGCCGCATTCTGCGCCTGCAACCCGACGGATCGGCACCGCAACTCTTCGCCACCACCGGTGGCCGTGTGCTCGGCCTCGATTTCGATTCGGCGGGCAATCTGATCGCAGCCGATGTGTTCCGAGGGCTGCTGTCGATCACGCCGCAAGGCACCGTCAGCGTGCTCGCCGACAGTGTCGATGGTACCCTCATCGGCTTTGCCGATGCAGTCATCGTCGCGCGAAATGGCAGGATCTACTTCAGCGACGCGAGCACCCGCTTCACCACCGCCAGCCTCGGCGCTGCCTTCGATACCGAAGCCGCTGCGATACTCGACATCGTCGAGCATTCAGCGACCGGACGCATTCTCGAATTCGATCCCGCCACACAACGCGTCCGAGTCGTCGCGCGTGGACTCTGTTTCGCCAACGGCGTTGCACTCAGCACCGACCAGCAATCACTGCTGGTGGCGGAAACCGGCGCCTCACGCATCTGGAAGATTGCCGTCAGAGCCAGCAACCTGGATGTGTCGACGGCGTCGCCGCTGGCGAGCGTCCTCCTCGACCAGCTGCCCGGAATGCCCGACAACCTGATGCGCGGTCTCGACGGTCGCATCTGGGTTGGTCTTCCTGAACCACGCTCGCCATTCCTCGACACCTTCGCCGCCTGGCCCATGATCCGGAAGATCGCGCTTCGGCTGCCAGAAGCGCTCAGGCCAAAAGGCACGCCATACGGTCACGCACTCGCGTTCACGGAGGACGGCCAGGTGGTGGATGATCTGCAGGATTTCAGCGGCGCGTTTCCGAAGGTGACGAGCATCACGGAGACCCGCGATCGACTGTACCTGCAGACATTGAATCACCGTGGACTGGGATGGCTCCGGAACACGCGCTGATTCACTGCCGCACAGGATGCAGCCGGGCAGCTACGGTTTCGCGCTGAGGAGATCCCATTTGTTGCCTTCACAATCGAGAAAGACGGCAACTGTGCCGTATGCCTCCATGCGCGGCGGGGTGACGAACGTGACGCCGGCGGCGACCATCCGCGCATACGTCGCCTGATAGTCGTCCACCCGCAGAAAGCATCCGACGCGGCCTGCGTACTGGTCGCCGATCACGGCCGTCTGTCGCTCGCCATCGGCCTTCGCGAGGAGAATACCCGTCTGGGCGCCACGCGGCCTCACTACGACCCATCGCTTGGGGCAGCCATCGTCCGTCAGCGACGCAAGGTCTTCTGCCAGCTCGAAATCGAGCTGGTTCACGAAGAACTCGATGGCACGGTCGTAGTCGCGAACGACGAGCGCAACGACCTGGAGATGGGCCAGGGCAGGTAGACGGAGTGGGGTGACACACGGCAGGACGACGGGCATCGAAACCGATCCCGATCGCTCGACGCGAGCGGCGGGGAAATCAAGCCGGGAAGCCGCCAGACTGGGACCCGGCGCTCAGCCTGCGACCGCGGACCCTTCGGCGTCGCTCCCGTGTTGAATGCTGGTAGACTCTCCTGAAGGCGCGGAGACCGTCTGGGCTGCCGGCATCATTTTCCATGAGGGGGAAGGGCTGATGCGATACCACCCGCTCGATCGTACCGCGGCACTCCGCCGCCATGGCAGGCTTCTCAGCGCATCGCTGGCGATCTGCCTGGTGGCGCACCCGCTGGCCGCTCAGAAAACGATGCTGGTTGGTTCGGTGCGGGATGACCGCGGCGTTCCCGTCGCCGGTGCACAGATTCTGATTCGTGGCGAGCAGGTCAAGGCCGTCACCGACGCCGATGGGGTGTTTCGCGTCACGGGGGTCCCGCTTGGATTGACCTACGTCGCGGCGCGCGGGCCAGGAGTGATTCCGGCAGTGGAGCTGCTCCGCATCACGGCCACCGATTCGCTCGCGTTCGTGCTGGAACGTTTTCAAGAAGGTGACGACTCGGTGGAGTACGTCCTGAAGGCCGAGAAGGCCTGGGCCCGCGACCTCGAGCGCTACGCGGCCGCCACCAGCGCCTCACGGACGGCGTTCACGCTCACCGATCGCGATATCGCCCTGCTCGCACCAGCGGTCACCACCGATCTCTTTCGCGGACCCGTCGGTTTCCGCGTGCTCGGCGCTGGACTCACGGCCGTGATCATCACCGGTTCGCGAAACTGCGTCCCGAACGTCTTCCTCGACGGCACGGAACAGTTGCCGCGTTTCAACGTCAACGAAGTGCGACCGCGTTCGATCAAGCTGCTGCTGGCGTACAACAGCTACGCGATACTGCCTCCGCAGTTGCGATCGTTCCGCGCCGACCCGCTCTGCGGCACGATAGCGATTCTCACGCGATAGGCGGTACCAAGGCCGCCGTCACCGACACGCCGTCGCTGCTCAGCGCTTCCGGGTGGCGGCGCGGCCACTGTTCTTCCCGGCGACGCTGACCAGTGTTCGGTAGATCATCTCCGTCCCCTCGCGTAACGATTCGACGCTGACGCGTTCGTCGTTACCATGCATCCGACGCAGTTCGTCATTGGTGATCGGATACGGATAGATCCCATAGACCGGAACCCCGCGTGATCGCCACGCGAACGCATCGGTGCCAGCCTGAAACAGATAGGGCGTGACCTCGGCCGTCGGCCACTGCACCTTCGCCTCGCGTGCCAGCGTCTGATACAGCTCCGTATCCAATGCAGAAGGCGCGGTGTTCGGCAACGCCACGGTGCTGGCCAGTTTCACCGTCACGCGCGGGTCGTTCACCAGCTGTTCGATGAGCGCGACCATCGCGTGAGGATCGGTCCCCGGAATCAGGCGCAGATTGAGTGTGGCTTCGGCGGAGCCTGGAATCACATTCGAGCGGAATCCCCCGCTGATCAGCACCGGCGCGATGGTGTTGCGCATGATCGCGTGCAGCAGCGGGTCGCGCGAAATCAGACTGTCCGCAGTGCGCACCTGCGCCGGTGTGCCATCCACCAGCTCACGAAACCACCGGCTGGTATCGCCAGTGCTGGTGGTGCCCAGCGTCCGGAAGAACTGCCGTGATTCCGCCGTCAGCTGTACCGGTGTCTCATGCGCCGAGATTCGCGCAATGGCGGCACCGAGTGAGGCGATCGGGTTGTCGGGCAACGGCATCGACGAATGCGTCGAGGTGCCCTTCGCCGTCAGAATGATGCCGAGGACCGACTTGTCAGCGGTCGAGATACTGACGTAGCGCACACGCTGATCATCACCCTTGATGATCCACCCGCCTTCATTGAGTGCGAACTCGGCGTCCATCGAGGCCCAGTGGTCCTTCGCCAGCCAGCCGGTATTCATCGGTGCGCCTTCTTCATCCGCCTCGGCCATGAAGATCACATCGCGTGCGAGCGGCACCTTCCGCTCGGCGAGGCGCAGCGCAGCAATCGCGAACACCGCCAGCCCGCCCTTGAAGTCGATTGCGCCACGCCCGTAGACGTGACCGTCGCGAATGATGCCGGCGAACGGATCGAGCGTCCACTTCTCGCGCTCGACACCAACCACGTCGGCGTGCGCCGCGAGCAACACGGGGCGCTTGCTGCCGTCGCCTTTCAACCGGGCGATGAAGTGTACCTTGGCCGAGTCCGGCGTCTGGAAAATCTCGATCGTGAAACCGGCCGCGCGGAAACGCGGAGCGAGCAGGTCGGCCAGCGCCTGCGTGCGCCCCGGCGGATTGCTGGTATTAATCCGGATGACCTCGGCCAGCAGTGCGGCCGTCGGATCAGCGGTTGCGGCCTGTGCCCCGAGGCGAAGGGTCGGCAGCAGGAGGGCGCCCGCCAGCGCCAGGGACAGAGGCGACATCCGATGGGGGAGTGGCATGTCGGGAAGCTATGGGCCGCCCACCTCGCGGCAAGCACGACACCCCGGCCGAGCCGAGGAGGGCGGCGTACATCCACCAAGCAAACACCAGGGCACAGCCCCTTACTCCACCACCACCACCCGCTTGACCTGCGTGCCCGCCGCCAGCATCTCGGTCGGCGTGACCGCATTGATCAGGGCCAGCTGCTCGATCGGAATCACCGACGGGTTCTGCTGATTGAACTGCGTCAGCGTCATCGTGCTCCGCAACGTGACGATCCGCACCCGCTGCGGCTTCACACTCAGCAACCGCGGGTCCGTCACGCGCTGGAAAGATCCAATCGTATTGCGGAACGCTGCGTCATACACCTCGATGTTTGCGCGCGCGGTGATGGCCACCAACTGAAAGGTCACACCATCCTGCTGGATGAAACCGACGTAACCAGCCAGCTGATTGCCATTCTGCGTCTGCGCGACGAACTGACCTACTGCGGCCGTGTTGCCATTGATCGGCGTGGTGACCGTCCGGCCGGCCTGCACGCCCTGTTGCTGGAGGAAAGCGGCGAGTGCCTGCTGCGGCGCCTTGTTCCCGGCCAGCGACAATGCGATCTGCGCGTCGCCCCTGCTGCTGGCCCCAATCACCTGCTCGGCGCCGTTCTGCGTGCGCCATCCCGCCGGAAACTCGAAGCGGAACTGCATCGTCGGCTGAATGAACGTCGTCTGCTGGAAGTAGCCGTTACGCGGATCTTCACCAAAGACCATGCCGTCGATCTGGCGGAGGAATGCCGCGCGTTCAATGCGTGATCCGGCAAAGCTCTTGCCGGCAGCCGCGATCCGCTGATTCGTCTTCCCGACGCGATTGCCCGGGTCGGGGTGCGTGGAGAGCCACTCCGGCGTGCCGCGCGAGCCCTCGCCGCCCGAGACGCGCTGCAGAATCTTGAACATCTCCACCATCTCACTCGGCGCGTAGTTGGCGGCAGTCATGTAGCGGAAGCCGAGTTCGTCCGCCTGCGTTTCGTCGTCGCGGCCGAACTTGAGGAATAGCAGGCCGAGCCCCTGCGAGGCCGCGCCACCGAACTCCTGCAGCTCAGGTCGCAGCACCATCGCACCGATCAATCCGATCTGAAAGATCTGCTGCTTCGACATCTGGCTGACCGAGTGCTTGGCCGTGACATGACCGATCTCGTGACCCAGCACCGACACCAGCTGCGCCTCGGAATTCATGTAGGCCAGAATGCCACGCGACACGAAGATCGGTCCACCGGGCAACGCGAATGCGTTCACGATGGGATCGTCGACCACGGTGAAGCTCCACGGCAGCTCGGGTCGCTCCGAATTCTTCGCGAGCGGAACGCCGAGCGACGCCACGTATCGCTGCAGCGAAGAATCCGGGTAGATGCCCATCTGCGCTGCGGCGGCCTTCGCCCCTTCCTGCCCCATCGCGACTTCCTGGCCCTGACTGACCAGTGAGAGCTCGCGACGACCGGTGACGGGGTTTGTGGCACACGCGCTGATAGCGGCGAGCGAACCCGACGCGAGGGCCATGCGCCAGGCAAGTGCACGGTACGGTCGGAGAGAATGCGAACGATTCGACATGAGTAACGCCCCGGAAACCCGGAAACATCCGGTGATAAGATTCACATAAGAAACTTCTCATTCAGACGATTACCCGCGCA
>Ga0163154_10008783_pt1 | contig 11677 bp, 8 predicted proteins | sample OliLakLV19MP9P1_FD_148649 | JGI IMG/M metagenome (GOLD analysis project Ga0163154, IMG submission 148649) | Freshwater microbial mat bacterial communities from Lake Vanda, McMurdo Dry Valleys, Antarctica - Oligotrophic Lake LV.19.MP9.P1 | ecosystem: Environmental > Aquatic > Freshwater > Lake >... | reverse complement strand
GGCGATTGGATCTACGGCACCGACACGGTCCGCCAAGCGGGCACCCTGGGCGGCGTGCCGGAGATCGTGGGCTGCGCCATCGCTCAGGACGGCGGCCTGTGTGCGCACGAGGTCTTGCGACCACGCATCGGTGACTTTTTGGTGCTCGGCTTCGACGTACGCTTTCTCGACGATCAAGCGCTGGCGCGGCTCTTCACCATCCTCGAGCTGAGCGGCTACACGAGATCCACCGTCAGAGGCGGTGAGCGTCTCGAGACGAGCCTGCCCTTTTACACACCGGAGGGCTTCTCAGCCGCGATCTTCCCCGAGTTTTCATACAACTTCGGCAACGGTCTCGAGCTCGGCGCCGGCGCGCTGTTCAACCTCGGAAAGAGCTACACGAAGTTCGGTGACCCGGCCGCCGGCGGCTCGATCACCTTCGTTCGCGCGCGCTACACACTCTAGTGATCACCCGTCGGTGACGTCAGGCTCCACGAAACACCAGCGTATCTCAGGGTGTTTGGCCTGAAGATCGGCTTCGAATCTGTTCAGCGCAGTCACCACGAGCTCCGTGGTGAGGTCGTCGACGAGCTCGACCTTCATCGCCAGCATGACTTCGCCGGGGCCTTGCTGCACAGTCAAGATGCGCAACACCGACTTGATCTGCGGATGCCTCATGGCGACGTCGCGGTGTAGAACGCGGCTACGAACTTTGCAGCGGCGATGGCCAAGTTCGCGAACAGCGACTGGACGATGTGGGCGGTAGGGTTTTCAGCCCACACGGACGCGCAAGATACGCGGGATCAGGTGGTTCGGTGAAGGCGTCCTTTTTCTCGCCGCGTCGGTTCTCTCGGCGGCTGATTCTGGCGACAATGGCCGCCATGCGCCCGACCCACCTTGCTTCCTGCTTCGTCGCCGGCATCGCGCTGCTCCAGGGCTGCGCGGAAGAACGCCAGCCCATCAATCGCGTGCAGCCGGACGTGCTCACCAAGGAGTTCTTCGTCGGCAACCTCGTCGACCCGGACGACGACCCCGAGTTTTTCATGCGCAACACCGTGATCGACGTGGCTGCCGGGGCCGGCGCAGATGGTCTCTTCACCAGCTCCGATGCCCAGCCTGTCTCGCGTGTGCGATTCGAGATCACCGAGAAGCTATTGATCGCGCGGCTCACTTACGAGCTGGTGGACAACACCGACGGCAAAGGCGCCCGTCGGACGAATGATGGTCAGATCGTGGCGTCGTTCGAGATCCTGAGCCATTTCGATGTCCAGCGCGACTACAACGCGCAGACGGGCGAACAGACGAACGTCGTCGTCGAGAACACCTCGGACAGACCGTGGAACGAGCGAAAGTACTTCCGCGTCGATTGGTCGCGGAACCTCGTCACGGACGCGTACGACCTCGACACGCTGTCTCAGCTCGGTATCTATTACGGAGTCGAGTGGGCGCCTGTCGCCTACTACGTGAACGACCCGGAGAGCGCCGACCGGCCGGTGTTCGACCACGAGCGAGGCTACTTCGATGTCACGCACAAGGCGCTCGCTTCACCCTTGGTGATCGAGGACGAATACTGGGGAAATTTTCCGGCTTGCTGGCTGATAGGGGACTTTCCGACCACCAACTGCAACCCAAGCGAAATCACGTTGCGTCAGTCGTTCTTGCGCGTCGCCGACAGCGACTACGAGCCGCTCGCCATCGACGGCCGCATGATGGACATGTTTGGCTTCTTCACGATGGATCGTTACGGCTACGACCGTCGCTATGGTGTCGTCGACGACGACTGGCGCCGCTTCGCCACGCGCTGGAACTTCTACGAGCGCTCGCACGTAGAGCCGACCCTCGAGTGCAACACGGAGGCGACGACGCCAATCGGCTCGGACCCGCACCGTGATGATGACCAGAGCGGCACGGAAGACGAATGTGAAGGCGTCGGCGGGGGCTCAAAGTGCGACGCGGTGGTGGGCGAGTGCACCATTCCATTGAGAGACCGCACCATTCGCCCGATTGCGTGGCACATAAACGCCGAGTTTCCGCCTGATCTGTTCGAGGGTACCGCCGAGGCGCTCGAGGCTTGGAACCGCTCGATGCGCGTAGCGGTGGTCGCTGGCCGTTTGGCAGAGTGCCGTCGCACCGGCGAGAGCGGCTGCGAGCAGACGCTGGGCTGGCCCGATCGCTGGAGTGACGACTACGACCCGCCGAAGGGCGACGCCTCTACGGCAGAGGTACCGGACATATTCGTGCTCTGTCACAACCCCGTCGACCCAGAGCTCGGTGACGCCGAAGCTTGTGGCCCGGCAGGCACGTCTCCGAGGCTCGGTGACCTCCGCTACAACCACATGACGATCGTCGACGACGTCGAGTTCATGGCGCCGTGGGGCATCATGATGGACGCCGAAGACCCGCTCTCCGGAGAGAAGATCTCGGGCAGCGTGAATCAGTGGGCATTCGTGCTCGATCGCAATGCCAGCAGCCTGGTCGACATTCTCGCGCTCCTGAACGGCGAAATCGAAGCCGATGCGTTTCTCGAAGGGCAGAACGTGGAGGATTGGGTGAAGGCAAATCAGCCCGGGGGGCCAGCCGAACGCCACAACCCCATGTCGGCAGAAGAGCTCTCGTCCAGGTTGGGCGCCTTCGATCCCGAGGTGATGGAGCCCTACTTCGCCAATATGCCGCAAGCGAAGCCAGGCATGCCACCAGCCGGCCGTCGGGCGATGCATCTCGAGAACTTGCTCGAACAGGGCCGGCTCGGACCGGGCAACAGCGCGCTCGCGGCCAGGCTGGGTACGCTGCGGCATACGCCACTCGAGGCGCAGATGGCGTCACCTGAAATGGTGCAGCAGGTGGGCTTCGACCCGACGGTGCCACCGACCGCTGAGGCGATCGATCGCGCATCGCCATTCGGCCGCATGAATCCGACCATGCGTCGCGCTGAAGCCCGCGCCAAACGCCAAGGGCTGGCTGCGCGTCATTCGTGCCGTGTCGAGGCGCCCGAAGCCGACTATTTGCTGGGCATGGCGAAGCAGGCCAAAGAGCTGTTCCCATCGCCCGACCCCGAAGACCTGGACGCCGTCAATGCCCACCGCAAAGAGGTGTACGACTGGGCGCGTCGTGAAACCAGCAAGGGCGTGATGGCCCACGAGCTCGGTCACGCAATGGGCTTGAGGCACAACTTCGCCGCCTCGTTCGACTCGATGAACTACGACTTGCCCTATTGGCAGCTCAGAACGCAAAACGGCAGCGTGATGGACGACTGCGAGCCAGGTGAGACCGACGGCGCGAGCTGTATCGGGCCTCGCTACAAGGACCCCATCACCGACGTCGAGATCGAAGCGAACCTTTCGCGCTACGCGACCACCAGCACGATGGACTACCCCGGCGATCAGAATCAAGACATGTTGGTCACCGGCAGCTACGACCGGGCTGCGCTGCGGTTCGGCTATGGTGGGGTGGTCGACGTATGGGCGGCCGATGGCCTCAGCGTCGACGGCTCCGGGGCCGGCCAGTCAAAGGCCTTCGAGCTGTCTGCCTTCACGACCAGCCCTGGCTTGTTCGGTGTCTACTACTTGCCGCCCGTCGACCCGTTCGATGCCTACGTGTTTCGTCACTATTCGACGTATCAGCGCGAGTACGAGCTCTTGGGCGAGTGTTCTGCGTCGGACGACGAAGACGCAGTGCTCGGCCAGAAGTGCAATGGCGCCCCGATGGATGTCGTCGACTACCGCGACCTGAGCGACTTCGCGCCGGACCCGGACTACGCTCAGTTCAGCTGGGGCAACCAGCCGAAGGCGGTCGACCCGAGCGGGCGCGTTCGGCGCGGCTACATGTTCTCGTCGGACGAATACTCCGACTCTGGCAACGTGCCGTCGTTCTCCAACGACGCTGGTGCTGACGCGTACGAGCAGATCCGCTTTCTCGAGTCGGCCTTCGAGAACCGCTACATCTTCGACTACTTCCGCCGCAATCGTGTGCAGTTCACGTCCGAGGGCACGACTGCGCGCGTTCAAGGCCGCTACCTCGACAATTTGCAGCTGATCGCCAAGGCCTACTTCTTCGGTGCCGTGCTCGACGGCGACCCGGCTCAGCCGGTCGCAGAGTTTCTCGAAGACGGTAACTTCGGCAGCCTCGCGGTGGGCAGCACGCTCGCGTTCGATCTGTTCGCGCGCATCATGACCCGACCCGACCCCGGCTATTACTGCATCGCCGGCGCCTGCGGCGGGGTTCAACCATGGGGCGTCGAAGAAGACATCTACGTCGCCGATTGGGCCCCCCAGCCCGACGTGCTTCAAGAGGGTGGCTACTACTACGATTTCTCGGTCGGCCTCGGCGACGGCCGCTACTTGCACAACGACTACGACTACAGTCAAGGCTACTTCTGGGGCGACTATCAGTCTCAGGTCGGCTCCTACTACGACAAGGTCTGGGCGCTCTACTACCTGGGCGAGTCGTTCGACAGCTTCATCTCCAACTCGAAAGAAGACTTCGTCGACTCGCGCTACAAGAACGTCAACTTCGCGACGGTGTATCCGAACCAGATGCGCCGCCTCTTCGCCAACCTGCTGACCGGCGACTATTCGACGTATGCGCCATGGGCGACGCCGCCCCAAGGCGCCAGCGAGACGCCGCCGATTCTGCTGGAGTACCCGCGCTGGTACGACCCGACCGACGTCGGCACGCGCCCGGTCGGGTCACTGTTGGTCGACCCCAACTATGGGTGGAACACGCAGGTTTACGCGATGGTGTGGGGCACCATGTTCTTTCCCACGAACTGGTCCAATCAATGGGTGCACGACGCGCGCATCGCGGTGCTCTCGACCGACGAGGTCAATTGGCCTGAGGCGGAGACCTATCGCTTCTTCGACCCCCGCACCGGCTTGACGTACCGCGCACACAAGACCGGCACTGAAGACTTGCTCGGCAAGATCGTGCAAATCGGCACTGGCGCTCGCTCACTCGAATGGGCCAATCACCTACTCAGCATCACCTATCTCGTGGTCCGCGACATCAATGGTGATCCAGTGCTGCAGCCCGACGGCAGGCCGACGTTGATCCTCGACATCAATGGCGCGGCCCAGCTCGACCCAGCGACCGCAGGTTCACTGGGCACCTTCTCGAGCTATGTCGACACGATCGACATCTATCGACAGCTGATCGCAACGTTCGAGCAACCGATCGACGAGCTGCCGCAGCCGTGACCGACGATTCAGACGTGCACCGCAAGGAATCTTGTTTCTTGATTCAACCTCCGGTTGAATTGCTGAGCGATCTTGATTGCCGTGCCTGCGGGGCTTGCTGCCGGCAGATCCCCGATGGCACGGCGCTCGTCTCCGAAGACGATCTGGTTCGCTGGAAGCGTCAGGGCAGAACCGACATCCTCGATCACCTCGTGCCTGGCCATTTCAGTCAATTGGGCTTCGGTACGGACGAGACGGGCACTTGTTTGCACCTCGGCACCAAAGAAAGTCCCAACGATTGTTCGGTCTACGAGACGCGGGGCTGGGCCTGCCACGCGCTCGAGCCAGGCAGCTCGCAGTGCCTCTCGTACCGGGCCTCCTTCGCAGCGCGCGCGAAGTGACCGTTCAGTGGCCCACCAATGGCCGCGTATTGCCGCCATTGCCGCTGCAGTTGCCACAAGGCATTCCAGAGCTGCCGTGGCCGCGCTGACAGCCAGCTTGCGGCGCTGCGCATCGCCGGGCGATACGCTACGGTTCGCGGCATGGATCGAGAACTAAATGAGCGAGCATGATTCTCGACGGGGCTGTCACCAGCTGCAGCGCGAAAGGCGTCAGGCTTCAGGCCACAGGCTTCAGCCACAAAGAGCGCGAGAAAGAGGCAGCCAGAAAGAGAGCGAGAAAGAGGTCGCCAACATCGGTCATCTGGGCTCTGGCTCTGGCTCTGGCTCTGGCCGAAGCCTGTGGCCTGAAGCCTGTGGCCTTCTTTGGCCGAGAATCACGCACCCTGATTTAGAGCAGAAGTGCGTGCATTGATGGATCTCGATCGAGCCGTCGCCGAGCGTCGAAGCGTGCGGGCATTCCTCTCGGAAGAGGTGCCACGCGACCTCTTGGAACGCGTCTTCCAAACCGCGCAGCAGGCTCCTTCTTGGTGCAACATCCAGCCTTGGCGGGTGTACGTCGCGTCCGGTGAGCGTCGGGCTCGCCTGACTGCGGCTCTGCTCGCCGCCGCCAAAGGCTCGCCGCCCGAGCCCGACGTGCCATTTCCGTTCGATTACCCGGAGCCGTACGCCAGCCACCGAAAGAAGTGCGGCGGTGCCCTGTATGAGGCAATGGGTGTCGCGCGTGGAGACTCGGAGGGGCGGCTGGCAGCCTGGTTGCGCAACTTCGTCGCGTTCGACGCGCCGCACATTGCGATGATCGGGATCGACCGCCGTTTCGATCTGTACGGTGCTCTCGACGTCGGCTGCTGGTTGCAGACCGTGATGCTCGCCGCGACTGCCGCAGGGCTCTCCACCTGCGCCCAGGCAAGCCTCGCTGTGTACTCCAACGTCGTCCGCGAAACGCTCTCGGTGCCCGGCGAGGTGAAGCTCCTCTTCGGCATCGGCATCGGCTACGAAGACACGCAGGCGGCAGCCAACCGCTGCCGCACCACGCGCGAGCCGCTGAGCGCGAACCTCAGTTTCCTCGATTGACCTTGGGCGGTCCGGAACAGGCCCTTAGGGGCTGTCCAGAAATAGCTTGCGCAATAGTCCCCGATTGCATCGCTACGACGGGCGGCCTCGTCGCTCCGCTGCTCGAAATTCACTAGTATTCCTGTGCTGCTCACTCCTCACGCGCCCGCCTCGCATCGGTCTCGGCGCCATTGCTATGCAAGTTATTTCTGGACAGCCCCTTACTTGGTCCCGAACAGGCGGTCGCCCGCGTCGCCCAGACCGGGGACGATGTAGCCATGTTCATTCAGCCGCTCGTCGATGGCCGCGGTGAACACCGGCACATCGGGGTGGGCCTTGGTGAAGCAGGCAATGCCTTCGGGGCATGCGAGCAGGCAGACGAGCTTCAGCGAGCCCGGCTTGCTCTTCTTGATCCGGTCGACCGCTGCCACCGCCGAATTGCCTGTGGCGAGCATCGGGTCGCATACGAGCACATCGCGATCTTCCAGCGAAGGCGGCACTTTGTAGAAGTACTCCACCGGCTCGAGCGTCTTCGGATCGCGATACATGCCAACGTGACCGATGCGAGCGGACGGCATCAGCTGCAGCATGCCGTCGAGGATGCCGAGCCCTGCGCGCAGGATGCCGATCAAGACGACCTTCTTGCCGTCGAGGACGGCGCCGGTCATCTTCGTGATCGGCGTCTCGATCTCCTGCTCGCGCAACTTCATGTCGCGCGTCGCCTCATAGGTGATCAGCATCGAGATCTCGGACAGCAGCGCGCGAAACGACGCCGTGCTGGTGTCTTTTTGCCGCATCAACGAGAGCTTGTGCTGAACCAGCGGGTGGTCGACGACGGTGACGGACATGCCTTCTGTTAGAAGACTGTGCGGTCGCTCGCAATCGAAAGCGGCGAGCGCTTTACGTGAGCCGATCATCGTGCGACTCCGGTGCTGCCATGAGCGTCTCTCGTCCGTTTGCCCCAAAACGCGTCGGTGTTGTCTTCTCCGGTGGCCCCGCCCCCGCAGCCAACGCCGTCATCTCCGCCACGGTTTCGTCGTTTCGCCGGGCGGGCATCGAGGTGGTCGGCTTTCTGCACGGATACCAAGGCCTGATCGAATACGAGCCGACGCGCCCGCTGGTGGTCGGAAAGGACTACCTCGTCTTCTCCGACCAAGACTTGCGCGGGCTGCGCAACGAGCGCGGCATCGTCATTGGCACCTCCCGAGCTAACCCCGGCAAGAGCGTGCGCGGGGCCGCCGATCTGGGCGATGCCGAGCGGGTGGCGCCGCTCCGGCGGGTGTGGGCCGGTCTCGAGTCGTTGGGCGTCGAAGCGCTGGTTTCGATCGGCGGTGACGACACGCTGAAGACCGCGAACTTGCTGTACGAGTATCAGCAGACGCTGCCCGAGGGCGCTCACCGCGTCCGCGTCGTGCACGTCCCGAAGACGATCGACAACGACTACCGCGGCATCGATTTCACGTTCGGCTTCTTCACCGCGGTCGACGTGATGGCGAAAGAGCTACTCAACCTGAGAGCCGACGCGATGGCCACCCGCAGCTACTTCATCGTCGAGACGATGGGCCGCAAAGCAGGCTGGCTCGCCTACGGGGTGGCTGTAGCCGGCGAGGCGCATCTGGTCATCGGTGTCGAGGACATCGTGGGCGATCTGGCGATGCAGCAAGAAGCGGTCGACCCCAAGACAGGCGCTGTCGCGAAGGAGAATCGCCTCGATGTCGGCGCGCTGGCGGATCGTATCGTCGACTTGGTTCTAGCGCGCGAGGCCCGCGACAAACACTACGGCACCATCGTCCTCGCCGAGGGCCTCGCCGAGCTGTTGCCAGACTCGTTTCTGCAAGGCGTCGCACGCGACGAGCATGGGCACATCTCGCTTGGTAAGATCGATATCGGCAAAGTCATCGCCAAAGTCGCTTCCGACCGCTTCGAGGCGCGCACGGGTCGCAGCAAGAAATTGGTCGGTGTTCAGCTCGGCTACGAGTCGCGTTGCGCGGCACCGCACGCCTTCGACGTCATGTTGGGCTGCCAGCTGGGCGTTGGTGCCTTTCGCGCCATTGTCGATGAAGGTTTGGACGGAAACATGGTGAGCGTCGCTGGGCAGCTCGAGCTGCGCTTCGTTCCATTCAAGGAGCTGGTCGACCCGAAGACGTTGCGGACGGAGGTGCGCTTCGTCGAGCTGGGCAGCGACTTTCATCGCTTGGCTCGCAACGTGGAAACGCGGCTTCCTGGGCGAAAGCCGGTCACCTGACCCAAGGCATTCACCAACCGTGCCTAGCGTCATTGACGGGGTAGGGCAGGGTAATTAGGTTCCGCTGCACACCAACACGGCGGGCCCCAGAGGCTCGCCACAGCTCGAAACTACATCGTTTTTTCGGCCGTCCTAGCAAGTCCGCTGAGTGCGGATCAGGCACGGGTCGACGGAAGCAGTTCTTCCCAACAGCACACGGGAGTGAGGGAACGTCATGGGCAAGATTATCGGCATCGACCTCGGAACGACCAATAGCGTCGTCGCCGTCATGGAGGGCAAAGAGCCCAAGGTCATCGTCAACGAAGAAGGGTCGCGCATCACGCCCTCCGTCGTTGCATGGGACGACAAGGGTGAAGTCCTCGTCGGACAGATCGCCAAACGCCAGGCCGTGACCAACCCGACGAACACCGTCTACTCGGCGAAGCGCTTCGTTGGTCGTCGATTCGACGAGGTCACGGAAGAGGCCACGCGCGTCCCGTACAAGGTCGTAAAGGGGCCCAACGGCGACGTGAACATCGAGATTCGCGGCAAGGCGATGGCGCCTCCCGAGGTCTCGGCCAAGGTGCTGCAGAAGCTGAAGAAGGCCGCTGAAGACTATCTCGGCGAGAAGGTGACCGAGGCCGTCATCACGGTTCCGGCGTACTTCAACGACGCGCAACGTCAGGCCACCAAAGACGCCGGCCGGGTCGCGGGCCTCGAGGTCAAGCGCATCGTCAACGAGCCGACTGCAGCAGCGCTCGCCTACGGCCTCGACAAGAAGAAGGACGAAGTCATCGCGGTGTACGACTTCGGCGGCGGTACCTTCGACATTTCGATCCTCGAGGTTGGTGACAGTGTCGTGCAGGTCATCTCGACCAACGGCGACACCCACCTCGGTGGCGACGACGTCGACTACGTCGTGATGGATTGGCTCTTGGCCGAGTTCAAGAAGGACACCGGCATGGATGTGTCCAAGGACAAGATGGTCATCCAGCGCCTCAAAGACGCGGCCGAGCAAGCCAAGATCGAGCTGTCGAACGTGCAAGAGACGACCGTCAACCTGCCTTTCCTCACGGCAGACGCGACCGGTCCGAAGCACCTCCAGAAGCAGCTCACCCGCTCGAAGCTCGAGCAGATGATCCGCCCGCTCGTCGATCGCACGATGGAGCCGCTCAAAAAGGCGCTCTCCGATGCGAAGAAGACGCCCGAGCAGATCGACGAGATCGTTCTCGTCGGCGGCTCGACGCGCATCCCGCTGGTGCAAGAGACGGTCAAGAAGTTCTTCGGCAAAGAGCCCCACAAGGGCGTGAACCCCGACGAGGTCGTCGCCATCGGCGCCGCCATCCAAGCGGGTGTGCTCGCTGGTGACGTCAAAGATCTCGTGCTGCTCGACGTCACGCCGCTTTCACTCGGCGTCGAAACTCTCGGTGGCGTGATGACCACCATGATCTCGCGCAACACCACCATCCCGACGCAAAAGAAAGAGACCTTCAGCACGGCCAGCGACAGCCAGCCGAGCGTCGAGATTCATGTGCTCCAAGGCGAGCGCACCGAGGCCCGATACAACCGCACCCTCGGCCGCTTCCACCTCGAAGGGATCATGCCTGCACCGCGCGGTGTGCCCAAGGTCGAGGTCACCTTCGACATCGATGCCAACGGCATTCTCAGCGTGCACGCCAAAGACATGGCGACCGGCAAAGATCAGAAGATCACCATCACCGCGAACTCGGGCCTGAAAGAGGACGAGATCGCGCGCATGGTCAAAGAGGCGCAAGACAACGAGTCGGAGGACAAGGCCAAGCGTGAGCAGGTCGAGCGTCGCAACAAGCTCGACAACCTCTGCTACACGATCGAAAAGACCCTCGCCGACAACAAGGACAAGATCCCGGAGGCGGATGCAAAGGCCCTCACCGAGCTCGTGGCCGAGAGCCGCAAAGCGATCGAGACCCAAGACGACGCTGCGGTGCAGGTTTCACTCGAGAAGCTCGAGAAAGAAGCACATCGCATCGCTGGAGCGATGTACGGCGGCCAGGGTGGTCCGGAAGCGGGCGGCCCCGGCGGCCCCGAGGCTGGCGGCGCGAATGGTGGCCCGGGCGGCGCTCCCCCGGGCGGCGCGGCTCCCAAGAACAAGGACGGCGTCATCGATGCCGAGTTCGAAGAAGCGAATTAGCTTCTTCGGGTACTGAACGGCAGGCGAGCTGGTGAAAGACCGGTTCGCCTGTTCGCTTTTGGTGACTGTAAGTCCGAGCACGATCCATCCGTTCCACACCTGTCGATGTTGAACGGAGGACGGACAATGCGAGCGAGTCGTTGGGCTTTCGGTGTGATTCTGGCGGCGGTTGGCCTCGGTGGTTGCGGCGGCAGCCCGAGCTATGGCGGCGGCTACGCAGCTGAGTCGGCGCCTCAGAGCCCAGGCAAGGTTTCGCACCGCGCTGAGCCGCAGTCGCAACCTGGCGCCGCAGCCGAAGCGTCGGTGGGCAGCGACGGGGCGACCGCCATGCGCGGCGACTTCGATCGCCCGGCGCAAGAGCCAAACCGACCCGGCTTGGGTACGACGTGGGGTGAGACGCGCAGCTCGGCCATCTCCAGCGCGCCGTTCCTGCGAGCCGACTCGCGCTCACCGTTCGCGACGGCGGCGGTCTTCTACAACGACTCCGAAGGTTCACGCACGATGGCGAACGCTTCTGGCTTCCGTCGCTTCAATGAGAACACTGTCGACCTCGGCGGTGGTGTCGCCACAGTGCGGCTGAAGAACGGCAGCGGACGTTTTCTCAGTGGCTTCGAGGCCGGTGGCAAGAACTTCATGGTGGGCTCGGCCGGCGACCGCTACTCGATCGTGATCGACAGTCATG
>Ga0163154_10008782_pt1 | contig 11679 bp, 7 predicted proteins | sample OliLakLV19MP9P1_FD_148649 | JGI IMG/M metagenome (GOLD analysis project Ga0163154, IMG submission 148649) | Freshwater microbial mat bacterial communities from Lake Vanda, McMurdo Dry Valleys, Antarctica - Oligotrophic Lake LV.19.MP9.P1 | ecosystem: Environmental > Aquatic > Freshwater > Lake >... | reverse complement strand
CAGAGTAGCGAGGCCACCCCCAATTAGGACTGGAAATGAGCCAGTAGTCAACGTGCCATCGCCTGTATCGATGTCGCCCACCGTGCCATTGCCGGACACAGCACCGCCGCCTACGGTAAACGGAATGTTGAGCGCGCCGCCCGCGTGGGTAATATCCACACTGCCCGCGCCGCTGGGGCCACGGGTGAGAATACTGAGCGAGCTTTCAGCAAGGGTTCCAGTTGCCACAAACCGATCCGCAGAGACCGTGACATTGCCGCCAATACCCCCAATAGTGCCGCTGTCATTAGCACTGATGGAGCCAGTACTACTGGTATCGATTGACGTAACCGTAATGTTTCCCTGCTGGCTATTGAGAAACACGTTCCCGCCATCAAACCCTTGCGGGCTGCTGGTTTCTAAACGCCCTGCCGTAATGTCGTTACGGGCTTCCAGCCTAATATCACCCGACACGTTAGAGCTAGAGAATCTCGATTGCCCAAGAGTCGTATTGATTGTGCCAGAGGTAATGTTGGCTCCAGAAATTGAAATATCACGACCATTCGTAAAAATACTGTCGCCCGCATCCATGATGAAGTCGCCAACGCCGCTATTGTCAGCATCGGCAATGAACTGAATCGGGTTGGATGTGCCATAGCCCTCGCCAAAGCTTAGGTTAAGCCCTGACGCGATCTGGATATTGTTGCTGGCCTCTAGAGTAATTGCCGCGTTGGCAAACAGTAGAGACGTGACGCTGATGGTGATGTCTTGACCGGGGAAATCGCTTAAGAGAATATCGGGCAGTGCCAGCGCTACCGTGGCTGGATCGCTAGCTCCATTGCTAATCAAAATGTTGGTGGGATCAAGCAAAAGGCTGCCCAGTCTGCCAGCGCTAGCGCTCAAATCGACCGTTCCTTGAAACGATAGATTGTCTTTTCCTGAAATTTCGACAAAGCCCCCATCGCCAAAGGTAGTGCCTCCCCGAGCGCTGACCTGTCCGGCAAAGGCCGTAGTCTCATCCGCCCACAGGATCACCCGGCCACCGTCGCCGCTTTGCAGCGCATCTGCCGTAATTGTAGAGTCGGCGCTGACAAAGGTGCGATCGCTATTTGGCACCGTGCCGCGCCCCTGGTAGCCGCCGCCAATTTGCACGGTGCCGCCACCATTGATGCCGTTGGCATTGACGGTAGCGCCCGTCAGGGCAACGCGATCGCCCACCACATTGATCGCAGCGGTTAAGGCCGCAGCAGCCGACAGACTAGGTGCCGTCGATGACACGTCTAATCCGCCCGCAATCACAGTCGTCCCCGCCGTAGTCGGAATTGAGATGCCTGAACCGGTTAGCGCCACGCTGCCATCGGGGTTCACCGTTAGCCCCGTAGCGCTGGTAACCGCACCGCCCGTCAGCAGTTCGGGGAGAGAGGGCGGCGTGAAGTTAAGGTCATTCGGCGCTCCTAGCCCCCAGCCCCTCACTCCCGGCTGAATATCGAGACTGAGTACGCCTCCAGGCTGGCTTAAGCGCACCAAGTTTTGCCCCGGTACGCTGGCAACAGTAATCTGCCCAGCGGGAACCGAAATCTGCCCGGTGTTGGTCACACTGCCGCCCAGTAGCGTCAGGTTTTGCCCTGCCGCCAAGCTCAGATCTGCGGCGTTGACGATGGCTCCAGGCTGCGCCAGGGTGAAGGCAAAATAGGTGGGGCTGCCGACCAAGCTGGCATAGTCATTGCTGCCAACGGCACTAAACCAGCCGCCATTCATCCCAATGCCGCTGGCTGTCGTCGCCGTAAACGAAGCGGGCAAATCTAGCTGCGCATTGGCTCCAAACACCACCCCCGCTGGGTTGAGTAAAAACAGGTTGGACTGACCACCTGTCACCCGCAAAATGCCATCAATCACAGAGGCATCACCGCCCGTTACCCGCGCCAAAATGTTGCGGATTTGGGGATTTGATTGGAAATTGGCGATTTGATTGGCACTGAGGCCAAACTGCCGAAAGCTATGGAACAGGTTGCGGCCATGGCGCGATCGCTGCCCACCCGAAATATCCAGCCGATTGCCCTGGCGCGTCACGGTTGTGCGAGTCCCATCGCGGGCAGGCGTCACCGTTTGCGCCAGGACAAAACCCATCCCCAGGCTGCCCGCCAGCGGCAGGGTGACTAGGGCGACGGCTGCCCGCTTCAACCAGCCAGATTGTTTTGGCTGCACGCTATAGCGACCGCCTAGTTCGCCATGGTTCCACACTAGCTTCAAGTTGACCTGGAGGCGATCGCCCAGCCCCCGACGCTGCAATGCCTGGGCGATCGCCCGCCGCGCCTCCACCAGCTGCTGTGGCTGCCCTTGCCCCGACAGGCTAAGCGGATGACGACGATAGTAATACAGCGGCTGGGGAATCTGTCGAATCTCGGTAACCTCTGAAAGTCGCAGGCACAAGTCATAGTCGAACGCATTTTGAAACGACGGATCGATCCCACCCGCCTGCTCCAGTGCCGATCGCCGCAGTAGCCGAAAGTGAAACGTCATAAAATCGAGCAGCAGCCGCTCTTTGGAATACGGAATCGCGCTGCGCTGGTCCCATCCCAGCACTCGACCCACCTGATCCATCACCAAACAGCGGCTATAGACCATGCCCACGGCGGCATCTGCCTCCAAACCTGCCACCGTTTGCGCCAGCGCCGTCGGAGCCAGCCGATCGTCGCTATCCACCCAGCCCACATAGGCACCTGTGGTCGCCGCGATCGCCCCCTGCATCGCCACCCCTGTCCCCGCATGGGTCGCTGCCACTACCCGCACTCGCCCGTCTTGAGCAGCATAGCCACGAGCCACCGCCAGCGACCGATCGGTAGAGCCATCATCCCAAACCAGCAACTCAAAATTAGCGTGCGTTTGGTTGAGCACACTGGCGATCGCCTCACCTAAATACCGTTCCCGGTTATAGCAAAGGATGATTACCGAAATAAAAGCAGCCATCGTCAAATCCCAGCGCCAACAATAGGAAATCGTCACATCCACGTTACGCCAGACTTCAGAGCGAATCCGCCAGGTGATATAAAAACTTAACCCTCGCGCTTCCCGCTATCCTAGGTTTGAAGTGTTTAAACCCGTGAATTCCAACGCATGGCAGGACATAGTAAGTGGGCCAACATCAAGCGCCAAAAAGCCCGAGTCGATGCCGTTAAAGGCAAAACCTTTGCCAAAATCTCTCGGCAAATTATCGTAGCTGCCCGGACTGGGGTACCCGACCCAGCCGGAAACTTTCAGCTCCGCACCGCCATTGACAAAGCCAAAGCCGCAGGCATTCCCAACGACAACATTGAACGGGCGATCGCCAAAGGAGCAGGCAAAGCAGGCGGCGACTCGGCACTGGAAGACATCCGCTATGAAGGCTATGGACCAGGCGGCGTGGCGATTTTAATTGAAGCGCTCACCGACAACCGCAACCGCACCGCTGCCGAACTGCGGATGGCCTTGAGTAAACGGGGCGGCAACTTGGGAGAGACTGGCTGCGTCGGCTGGATGTTTGAGCAAAAGGGCGTGGTCACCGTTATGGGCGATCCCAATGGCGATCTGAACGAAGACGACTTGCTAGAGGCGGCTTTGACAGGCGGAGCCGAAACCTATGAGCTGAGCGAAACCGAAGACGGCGAACCCGCTGCCGATGTATTTACCACCGTGCCTAACCTAGAAGCCCTGCAACGCACTCTCAAAACTAGCGGCTACAGGGTGAGCCAAACCGAACTGCGCTGGATTCCCAACAACACCGTAGACGTGACCGAGCCAGAACAGGCGATCGCCCTGCTCAAAACAATGGACGCCCTAGAAGACCTAGACGACGTGCAATCGGTAACCGCCAATTTCGAGATGGCAGATGACCTGATGGCGCTCAGCATGGTCTAGGTAGCGGCTTCGGCTACTTGTGAAAATGCTACATAAAGGCATTAGTTAAGAAGGCTTTTGAGTCTTTCGGTAAGAAAACTATTGAAGCTAAGTAAGTGCCATTTCGGTAAAAGATTATGTACCATTCCGCAAGACTTTAACCGTATAGCGGAATTCCCCATCCGTCTACACGGTGGGGGGGTTCATCCGACTAAGGAATGAGAATTAAATAACTCCGCCATTCTTCTGTAGGGGCGAACGGCCGTTTTTCTGTAGGGGCGAACGGACGTTCGCCCCTACCAGCAATCAAATTCCCGATCTTAATTAAATCCATAATCCTAACTGACAAATAGGGCTGACAAATAGTGGCGCTGTGCCAAAATCGGCTCTGCAGCCAGGTGCGGATCTGCGGCCACTTGCTACGATGAAGGCTACTTGATTAATCCATCCACATCTTGGCATGTCCCCAGAACCCCAGACAGCAGAGCTTCAGGCAGAACTAAGAAAAGAGCTAGAAACCGCCGTAGACCATCGGCGCAACTTTGCGATTATTTCTCACCCAGACGCGGGTAAAACGACGCTAACCGAGAAATTGCTGCTGTATGGAGGGGCGATTCATGAAGCGGGAGCCGTGAAGGCACGTCGGGCGCAGCGCCATGCCACCTCAGACTGGATGGAGATGGAGCAGCAGCGGGGGATTTCTATTACCTCCACGGTGCTGCAATTTGCCTATGACGGCTACTACATTAATTTGCTCGATACGCCGGGGCACCAAGATTTTAGTGAAGATACCTATCGGACTTTGGCAGCGGCTGACAATGCAGTCATGCTCGAAGATGCTGCTAAAGGTCTAGAGCCGCAGACCCGCAAGCTATTTGAAGTCTGCCGCATGCGGGGCATCCCAATTTTTACCTTCTTCAACAAGCTCGATCGCCCAGGGCGTGAACCGCTGGAGCTAATGGACGAAATTGAGCGGGAGCTAGGGTTGCAGACCTACGCCGTCAATTGGCCGATTGGCATGGGCGATCGCTTCAAGGGTGTGTTTGACCGTCGCAAACGCCAAGTGCATTTGTTTGAACGCAGCGCCCACGGTAGCCGTGAGGCCGTTGATACAGTAATCGATCTAGGCGATCCGCGCCTTGAACAGCTGCTCGACAAAGAGCTTTACTACCAGTTCAAAGAAGATTTGGAAGTGCTAGAAATGGCAGGCTCAGAGCTAGATCTAGACCTGGTACATCAGGGTAAGATGACCCCCGTGTTTTTTGGCAGCGCCATGACGAATTTTGGCGTAGAGCTATTTCTGGACGCATTTTTGGACTATGCTCTACGACCCAGCAACCGCCGCAGCAGTAAGGGCGAAATTGAGCCAACGTTTCCCGACTTTTCGGGTTTTGTGTTCAAGCTCCAGGCCAACATGGATCCCAAACATCGCGACCGGATCGCCTTTATCCGCGTCTGCTCGGGCAAGTTTGAAAAAGACATGGTGGTGAACCATGCCCGTACTGGTAAGACGGTGCGGCTATCTCATCCGCAAAAGCTGTTTGGCCAAGGGCGCGAATCGCTCGATCAAGCCTATCCCGGTGACGTGATCGGCTTAAATAATCCCGGCGTGTTTGCCATTGGCGATACCATCTACAATGGGCAAAAGCTAGAGTATGAGGGGATTCCTTCCTTTTCACCAGAGCTATTTGCGTTTTTGCGCAACCCCAACCCTTCCAAGTTTAAGCAATTTCAAAAGGGTGTCACCGACCTGCGGGAAGAGGGCGCTGTGCAGATTATGTATTCGGCTGATGAAGCGAAGCGGGAACCGATTTTAGCCGCTGTGGGGCAGCTCCAGTTTGAAGTAGTGCAGTTTCGGATGAAAAATGAGTATGGGGTAGACACCTTGCTCGACCCCTTGCCCTACAGCGTCGCTCGCTGGGTGGGCGGCGGTTGGGAGGCTTTGCAAAATGCGGGCCGTTTGTTTAACACCGTGACGGTGAAAGATAGCTTGGGGCGTCCGGTGCTGCTGTTTAAGAATGAGTGGAATTGCCAGCAGGTGGACGGAGAAAATCCTGGGTTGCAGCTGAAGGCGATCGCCCCCGTCACCTCCGGTCAAGAGCCGGAAGCCAGTTGAACAAAACCAGTTAAGCTAAATTGCAAAAGATTAGCAAAACGAATTAGGTTTGTAGGATCTATTTGAGTCATAGAGATCGGCCAAATCTATTTGCCAAATAGATCAGCCAAATCTATTTGATTAATTTGCCCATTCTTTTGGTACAACTGCTAGGTAGTTCCTACGTCACCCCCGCTTGATGCGGCTCTGCATAGAGGGACAGATTATGGATGAATCATCTCAATCCCCTCGCCTCTCTGATGCGGCAATGTCTGCTCAAGCATTGCTGGAAGCAGGGCTGGCCGCCGTCAAACGGAAGGATTATTTAGCGGCGATCGCCCAGCTAGAAGCCATTCTGAGCCTGGAGGCCGAGCAGCCGATTCAGCTCAAAGCAAAAATGGGGCTGGTGGTGGCCTACGAACGCACCGGAGCAACCGCCGCCGCGATCGCGCTCTGTCAATCGTTGGCAGATAGCACCAATCGGCAGGCGCGGCAGTGGGCGCAAGACACGCTCACAGATCTGCGCCAGCGCTATCCTCTGCTGACTATAGAGCAAGGCGATCTAGGGCAAGGCGATTTAGAACAGGGCGAGCTAGAACAGGGTGAGCTGAACCAGAGCGATCGCGTTACACCTCCATCGGCGGCGGCTGAGCGATCTGATCTTGCAGAGGCGCTGACCCGACGGTTTTCTCCACCGCCAGTTCAGCCAACCCCAGACTTATCCGCCACTGATGCCCCCCTCCCTCAATCTATCGCCACAGACTCCCCAGCCCCCCAACCGGAAGAGCGGGGATCGCGTCCCGTCGCCCCGTTAGAGTGGCGGCAGGCAGGACGGGCCCAAAAGTGGGGACCGCTAGGCTCGGTAGACCAAGCGACGCTGCGAGCGGTAATGGCAGGAACGGCGATCGCCTTAGTCTTAGTGCTGCGAGCGGTTTGCCAATGGCTGACTCTGCTATTCAATCAAACCATTGCCCGCCTAACGTTCCCGCTTGACCTGCGCCCCCTTGCCATCTATGGCGACCCGCTGCTGCTGATAATTTTAGGATTGGCTGGGCTGTTTTTAGCTGTGCCGCTACTGCTGACGCAGCTGCTAAAATCCCGCTACCAGCTGCAACCCTTTACCCTAGAGGCGATTGCCCGTCACAGCCCCGAAGCGACACGGGTGCTGAAACGAGTGTTTGGGCAGCGCCGCCGTCCGGTGCCTGATCTGGGATTGCTGCCAACCTCTGTACCCATGCTGTTCACCTACGGCTCGTTGCCCAGCAATGCCCGGATTGTGGTCAGCCAGGGGCTATTAGAGCAGCTTAATGACGATGAAATCGCCACGCTCTACGCGGCTGAGGTGGGGCACATTACCAATTACACGGTTGCGGTCATGGCTTGGGTCGCGTTAACGACTCAGTTGCCGTATCTGACCTATGAAATCCTGGCTGAGTGGGGCGATCGCCAAACTGCTCCGGTGTTGTATCACCTGGCGCGGCTGGGTTCACTCCTCAGCTATGGCCTGTTTTGGCTATGTCGTGCTCCCAGTCTATGGCTATCGCGGTTACGGCTGTTTTATAGCGATCGCGCGGCTGCCGAAATTACAGGCAACCCCAATGGCCTCGCTCGCGCCCTGCTCAAGCTGTCGTTGGGCATTGCCAAAGACGTAGCGGTGCGTGGCCAAACCGTTGCCCTGCTGGAGCGCTTTGAACTGCTGATGCCAATTGGGGTAAAAACAGCGCTGACCCTGGGTAGCCTTTACTCGCAGGCTCCTGGAGAACCGCTGCTGCTGTGGGATTGCAGCAATCCATTTTGCCGTTGGCTGGCCATCCCCAACGCCCATGCCCCACTGGGCAAGCGGCTCCAATCTCTGATGCGATACGCTCAGCACTGGCATATCCATCCCGAGCTAAAGCTAAGCCTAGCGGCCTCGTCGCCGCGCGTATTCAATAAAGAAACCCGCCCGTTCTTGCGGCAAATTTCTCCGTATCTAGGCACAGTAGCTGGATTCGCGATCGCCATTTTGCTCTGGATCTTTGGAGCGGTGGCTGTCAAATTCAACTGGCTGGGGTTTAGCTGGATGTGGGGCGATCGCTCATTGCTGTGGGGCTGTAGTTTAATTGGCTTTAGCCTTGGCACCTTCTGCCGCATCAACCAATTTTTTCCCGATCTTGTGCGCCCTCACCTGCTGGTCAATCCTGCCTTGAGCGATTTATTAAGCCACCCCACCGACCTGCCGATCCACAGCCAACCCGTCCGGCTGCAAGGGACGCTGCTTGGCCACCAAGGGATAGCGGCATTACCAGGGCAAGATCTAGTGCTGAAATGCGACAGTGGCCTGATTCGGCTGCACCACTCCTCTCCACTAGGCTTGATCGGTGATTTGCTAGGAGCGATCGACCACCCCTCAATTTGGATCAATCGTTCGGTCACGGTCACGGGCTGGTTCCGGCGAGGAGCTACCCCCTGGATTGATATCGACACGCTGCAACTCCAGCAGGGTAGACCCCTCAAAGGTGGCCATCCCATCTGGTCTACGATTGTTGCCAGCGTAGCAGCGCTTTACGGCTGCTACCTAATTTATACAGGCCGCTAACGTAGTTTCACGCTGTGATTCGTAGAAACGCGATTAATGGCGTCCCTGCGAGTCACAGCGGTTATCCGGGAAGTATTGGATTAACGCCTAATTTAGCAGCACTGACTCGATTGATAAAGCTTTGACCCAAAACGAATTGAGATCTAAAAGATCTGAGAAATCTGCGGAAACCTTTTGCGCGCTAGTGAATCTCTAAGCTTAGGTGACCAGTGGAGTGTCTGTGTGAGGAGTGTACGATGACCCAATATCATTTAATTCAAGCTAGACCAGCCCAACTTGAAGCGGTTCCCATCAAATTTATTAGCGAGTCAATGCGCTTGATGCTGCATCGGCTGGCGGTGGGCGTGGCGGCAACTGTGGCGATCGCCTGCCAAGCCCAAGTCTCCGCGCCATTACCAACCGTAGCTGTCAGTCCTAGACCTGTAATTGCAATGGCGACCCTCCCCAGTAATGAGGCGGTCTACCATCGCGATCGCTTTAGGTTGGATTTCAGCGCGGTCTACCAACAGATTGTTTCATCGTTGGCGTTTGATCAGTGAGAGGATGGACTCAAACAAAACGGGGAGCTGAACTATGTGGCGGGTGACGATTCAATGTTCTGCCGAGAGCTGGAGTAAACACGCACCAGCCTTTAAGGCGATCGCCGCCAGCTATGCGAGTACGCCTCTAGCCTCTAAGAAGATGAAAGAGGATGAGCGGCGGATTATGGAATACCAAATTGAAGACCTGGGTGCAGCCGAAGAATTTATCGAAGCCTGCATGGCTTTGGATGGCTTCACCGCGACCTTTGAAGCCTTTTAATGCTTGGGATTTTTTAGGGCTAGCTCGGTAGAACCAAGCAGTCATGGGCTGACCAGCAGCAGGTTAATTCAGCATCATTCGGCTCGCTTTGATCGCCCAGTTGGGTCATGGTCAAATTGCCGATCGCCGTCTTCAGTTGAAATTCGACTAGTTGCCCGACGTAGGTAGAACTAACTACACTAGCTGCAATCTGGTTGGCGGCGGCATCGCCTCGGCGAATCCTCTCTGGGCGAATCATTAGCGTCACGCGCTCGGCCATGGCTGGAGGCGTGTGGGGAGCGATCGCCTTCACCGTTATGCCATTCACATCCACCGCCACCCAGTCAGCCTGGACTGCCAATACCTGCCCCTGAAGGAAATTTGCCTTACCAATGAAGCGCGCCACAAACGCAGAGGCAGGCCGATCGTAGATTTCCTTAGGTGTCCCTACTTGCTCGACGCGACCATTCGACATCACGGCAATGCGATCGCTCAAGGCCAATGCCTCTTCCTGGTCGTGGGTGACATAGATAAACGTCAGGTTGGTTTGACGCTGTAAATCGCGCAGTTCTTGCCGCACCTCTTCGCGGATTTTGGCATCTAATGCCGACAGCGGTTCATCTAGCAGCAGCACCTTTGGCCGACTGATCAGCGCCCGCGCCAGTGCTACCCGCTGCTGCTGCCCACCGGATAGCTGAGCCGGACGGCGATCGCCCAACCCCTCAATCTGAAACATCCGCAGCGATTCTTGCACCTGGGGCGCAATCTCAGAGCGAGGCACCTGAGCAATCTGCAACGGGTACGCAATATTTTCCACCACCGTCATATGCGGAAACAGGGCATAGCTTTGGAACACCGTATGCACATTGCGGCGATAGGGCGGCAGCGTCGTCACCTCCTCTCCCCCAATATAAACATGGCCATATTCCGGAATTTCAAATCCCCCAATCAGCCGCAGCGTCGTCGTCTTTCCCGACCCACTTGAACCCAGCAGCGAATAAAACTCCCCCGGACGCACATCCAGCGTCACATCCCGCACCGCATACACCTCACCACTCGCCCCACCGTAGATCTTGCTCACCCGATCTAAATCAACAATGCGATCGCCATCCATGCGTCCCACCCCCAGCAATCTCGACAACCCTTCCTCTAGCCCTACCGTGTCCCCTTCATCCTACTGCTGCGCAGAAGCAAGCTTCATCCCTCATCCCTCATCCTTCATCCTTCATCCTTCCCCAACCCCTGACTCGCCAACACCAGTACCGTACTTGCTGTGAGCACTAAGGTGGCGATCGCCGCAATTTCTGGCGTAATATTGGTGCGCAATCGACCCCAAATTTCCATCGGCAGAGTATTGTCGCGCCCGGTCAGAAAAATGGTTACCACCACCTCGTCAAACGATAGCGTGAATGCTAGCAACGCCCCGGCAATTACCGCACTGCGGATATAGGGAAACAGCACATCGCGGAACACCTGCACCGGGGTGGCACCCAAGTCATAGGCGGCTTCTTCTAGCGTGCGGGGAAACTGTCCTAAGCGCGTCAAAATCGATCCTAGCGCCACGGGTAGACCAAACATCGCATGGCCAACAATCACCGTCCACAGCGACAAATCTAGCCCCAAACTAGAAAAATAGGCCAGCATCGCCACCCCCGTCACCACTCCCGGCAACAAAATTGGCAGATTCAGCGCGATCCGAAACGCATTTCTGCCAAAAAACCGATAGCGATAGATCGCAAACCCGGCCAGCAGTCCAAAAACCGTGGCCAAAATTGTTGCCATGGCCGCTACCTTGAGCGAGTTCCACAAGGAGACGCGGATGGCAGTATCGGCAATCGCGGCACTATACCACCGAGTCGTAAACCGTTTGAACGGCAGCGATAGAATTCTAGAGTCGTTGAAGCTCATCAACACCAGAACGGCGATCGGCAAATAGAGAAAGGCAAATACCACCGTTGTCCATAGCGCCAACAGCCAAGGCCGAGTAGACTTGCGGGGCAAATTGGCGGTGGCAAGCGGTGATGGATCGGAATTCGTCATGGCAAACACGTCAGAGCAGGTAAACAAATGCAGCTCAGGTTCTGCCTCTACAATAAGGGGACAGATTGTAGAGTCCAGTGGCCTCCAAAATATCTGCGCCGCCAATGCCTTGATGCTTAAAGTTGTGGATGGTAAATAGGACGCGCTGATGTTCCATCCCGTGCAACTGATAAATTTCGTAGAGCATTACTATAAATTCTCCCCTAAGCTTGTCCCTCTTACTCCAGTACGATAGGCTGGCACTAACGCCCGTTTCGCGATAGTTTGCGCATAAATCAATGCGAGCTGCGATCGCATCTCCTCCTCCACTGCCAGGAACCCCCCTATGATTGCC
>Ga0163154_10008780_pt1 | contig 11681 bp, 7 predicted proteins | sample OliLakLV19MP9P1_FD_148649 | JGI IMG/M metagenome (GOLD analysis project Ga0163154, IMG submission 148649) | Freshwater microbial mat bacterial communities from Lake Vanda, McMurdo Dry Valleys, Antarctica - Oligotrophic Lake LV.19.MP9.P1 | ecosystem: Environmental > Aquatic > Freshwater > Lake >... | reverse complement strand
CGTATCGACCGCGACGGCGCTGACCTTGTGCTCGGACAGCAGGCGCGCGGCGGTCGATACGCGATCGCTTGGCGCGACGGTGACGGGTGACGTGCGGGCGAGGTTCGAGACACGCTCGCTCGGCGCCACGCCCGCGCCGCGCGCGCGGCGGATGTCGCGGTCGGAGAGGACGGTCGCGAGCGCTCCTGCTGCGTCGAGCATCGGGAGGTGCCGGCAGCCCCGCGCCTCCAGGGCGTCCGTCGCCTCGGCGAGCGTGGTCCCGGGGCCGCCGGTCGCGAGCTCGTAGCTCGCCAGCGAGGAGACCTCGGGGTCGAGCCCAGGTGGCGCGAAGCCCGACGCGCCGAGCTGCGCGACGAGGCGCAGGAAGTCCGTCTCGGTCACGATCCCGACGAGCCGCCCGTCCGCGACCACAGGCAAGCAGCCGATACCGTGCACGGAGAGCTCGGTCACCGCGGACACGATGAAGTCGTCGGGGGCCGCGGTCACTGGGTCGGCGCGCATCACCGTCGCCACGGTGCCGGGATCGTCGTTGCGTGCCCCGGAGTCAGGTCCGAGGATTCCGGCGCCCGTGTGCTCCAGGAGGTCGCGGTCGGAGAGGACCCCGACGAGGCGCCCCGCAGCGACGACCGGCAGGTGGCGCACCCCGAGCTCGTCCATCAGGGCCAGCGCGGAGTGGAGGGTGTCCTCGGGCGCGACCGTCACGGGGTCGGCCGTCATGCATTGGGCGACGTTCATGGTTCGATCGAGCGGCGGTCAAAGGGGCGCGCGACCAGAGTCTGACAGGCGCCGCGGCCCTTGGGGATGGGCCGATGTGAGAGCACGAGCGCTCTCACCGCCGCGCGGGGCCCCGCACGATCGCGCGCGCCTTCTCGGCCGGGTCCTCGGTCGAGGTCAGCGCACCGAAGACCTGCTCGAGCGTCCCGTCGTGGCCCGCGCGGCTGCGTAGGTCGTCGAGGCTGCCCTCGCCCACGAGTTGGCCCTTCAGCAACACCGCCATGCGGTCGCACACACGCTCGACGATGTCGAGCAGGTGCGACGTGTACAGAACGGCGCCGCCGCGGTCCGCCCAGGCGCGCAGGACCTCCTTCACCATCGCCGCGCTCGGCGCGTCGAGGCCGGTGAGCGGCTCGTCGAGGACGAGCACCTCGGGCTCGTGGAGCAACGCGCATGCGAGCGCAGCCTTCTGCCGCATCCCGCGCGAGAAGCGCCCGATCGGCTCGTCCGCGCGGTCCGCGAGGTCGAGGAGCCCCAGCAAGCGGTCGGCCTCAGCGAGCGTCGCGGCGTCCGTGAGGCCGTGCAGGCGGCCGACGAGCATCAGGTGCTGGTGCGCGCTGAGGTTCGGGTACAGCGGCGCGCCGTCGGGGACGTAGCCGAGGTGCCGTTTTGCTTCGAGCGGCGCGCTGGCCATGTCGTGGCCGGCGATCCTCACCACGCCGCTGGTCGGCGTCGCGAGCCCGACGAGCGCCCGCACTGCCGTCGTCTTACCCGCGCCGTTCGGTCCGAGGAGACCGAACACCTCGCCGCGGCGCACGGCGAGGTCCAACGAGTGCACGGCAACGTGCTCACCGTAGCGGTGATGGAACGCGCACAGCTCGACGAGGGGGCCCGTGTGCATGCGCAGGGCCCGCGGTCAGATGAGCAGCGCTTCGTCGTCGTGCTGCGACACGTTGAGGCCGGTCTTCTCGGCGACCTCCTCCATGATCTCGTCGCGTCGTGACGTCGGGATCGCCTTCACCCGACCCGCGCCAGTGTTCGGTCCACCAGCCGCTCCGGAGCCCACGCCCGAGAGGATGTGGACCTCTTGCGGCTTCATCTCCTGGAGCCGTTTGATCCAGAGCTTGACTTCGACGTCGGCCGAGTTGTCCTTGTCATCGGGGCCCTTAAAGAAATTGGCCTCGATGACGAGGTGGTCGAAGCTGGTCGCGTGCTTCACGAGCGTCGCGAACTGCGTGGGCTTCTCGCCGGTCACCGCCGAGAACACCTTCGCCGAACCCCACTCGAACTGGAGGTGCACGCGATCGTACATCGCGAGCGTCGAGCGCAGGTCGTACGACGTGAGGTCCCGTGTCGAAGTGAAGACACGGAGCTTCGCGCGCGGGAGGTGCTTGTCACGCAGCGCGCGCAGGTTCTCGGTGATCTCCCGCAGGTCCGGGTGATTGCTGGGGTCTCCGTCGGAGCCGACCACCACGATCGTGTCGACCTTCACCGCTTCACGCGCCAGGATGATGATCTCGCGGGCCGCCGTCGTGACGATGAGCGACGCGCGCGGCAGCGAGAGCCCGCGGCGCGCCGTCAATGCGACCTGCGGCGCCGAGATGTCGATGACGAGCGTGCGCGCGAAGCGCTTCGTCTCCAATGGGCCGGTGACCATCATTCGACCGTTGGCGGACGTCCGATCGGGCTGCCGGGGCTCGAGTGAGCGGTCCTCGGTCGGCTGCTGCTGTTGTTGCTGAGCGGCGCTCTGGGCCGCGGCGGCGGCACGCTCGAACTTCTCGGTGCCGGCGCGCGGCAGGATCATCTTCTCCGAGAACTTGACCGCGATCTTGGCTGGGGCCTTGGGCGCCGGGCCATCGGTTGCCTTGGCGCCCGTGACCTTCACTGGGGCCTTGACCGTGACCTTCACTGGGGCCTTGACCGCGACCTTCACTGGGACCTTGGCCGCCGTGGCCTTCGCCGGGCCGCCAGCGGAGGCCTTCGCCGCAGCGCCCGCCTTCGCCGGGGCCTCCTTGGGGGTGCTCTCCTTGGGAGCGACCGCCTTCGGGCCCGTGTCCTTGCTCGCTTTGGGCTTGGGCTTGACGGCGCTCTTGGGCTCGGCGCTCTTCGACTCAGGCTTGATTCCGGGCTCCGCCGGGTCCTTCAGAGGCGCCTTCGAAGAGGACTTCGACGCGGGCTTGGCATCGGCCTTGGACGGGGCCTTCAGGGGAGACTTCGCGGGAGTCTTTTCCGCGTCTACGGTCTTCGACATGGGCTAGGGTCACAGGCCGGGGCCCGACGGGCCCCCCCGCGAAACGAACGGGAGAAGCGACCGAGCGCCCAGGATGATGGGCCCCGTCGCGGAATCGGGTGCGTCAACACAGCACCCCGCGCAGTGGCAGAGGGTAGCGCTTCCGGGCGTCGGATTCCAGTGGGGACCCGTGGGGATGCCTCAGGGGCGTCTCAGGGACGATTCAGGGGCGTACTGCTCGCAACCAGAGCGTCCCGCAAGCCAGCGCGGCCACCTGGGCAGCGGCTGGGCTCCAGGACAGCGTGGGGGCTGCCGGGCCCCGCGTGTCGAACGCGCGCCGCGCTTCGGGTGCAACGAAGCCACCCGCAGTCAGGACCGCACACCACTCCGCCTCACCGAGCCACGCTCGTTCGAAGCCGAGGCCCACCCCGAGGGCCTCCGTCGCCGGCGACTCCTTGTAGCGCTCCAGGAGCACGTCGACCGTGCCGCCTGGCTTCGTGACACGGAACAGCTCACGCACCGCGGCCGTGAGGTCGAGGGCGTGATCGAGCGCCTCGACCGCGAGGACCCGATCGAACTTACGGTCATTGAAGGTCAGCGCCTCGAATGGCATGCGCTCGAACCGGGCCCGCGAGGTCCAGTCCGACAGCGCCTCGGCCTTCGCGATCATCCCGGGCGACACGTCGAGCCCGATCGCCTGCGCGCCAGGCGCCAGCTTGCCGAGGAGGCGCGCCGCCCAGCCGCCACCGCAGCCGAGGTCGAGCAGCTGCATCCCCGGCTTGACCGTCATCGCGGCGAGCACCTGCCGCGTGACGTCGATGGCGCGCTGCTCCATCTCCTCGGCGCGGCCTCTGGCAGCCCAGGCATCGAACGTGTCTGCGAGCTCGGCGTGAGTCATGGCGTGGGCGAAGGGCAGCCGCGTGCATCGACGAAGTCGTCGAGCGGCGCGAGGCAGCGCTCCCAATCGTACGTGCGCTCGACGAACTCGCGCCCGCGGCGGCCGAGCGCGCGCGCCTGTTCCGGGTCGGTGAGGAGGCCGATGACCGCGTCCGCGAACGGCGCGGCGTCGTCGGCGACCAGGAAGTCCCGACCCGCGGCGCCTTCGACGCCTTGTGTCGCCGGCGTCGTGCCGACCGTGGGGAGACCCATCGCGAGCGCCTCGAGCACCTTGTTCTGGATGCCGCGCGCGATGCGCAGCGGGGCCACGGACACCGACGCCTTCGCGAGCCAGTCGCGCACGTCGTCGACGAACCCGGTGACCGTGACACCAGGGACCTCGGAGAGCGCGCGCACCTCGGCGGTCGGGCGCGAACCGATGATCGTGAAGCGTGCGTCGGGCAGCCGCCGCCGCACGAGCGGCAGGACCTCGCGCACGAACCACACGCAGCCATCGACGTTCGGGTAGTAGTCCATCACGCCCGTGAATGCGATGTGTAGCGGCTCCGCGTGCTGGGGCCTCGGTGTGTAGTACACGAGGTCGACGCCGTTGCGCACGACGAGCGACGGCGCGCCGGGGATCGCGTCGTTGAAGATGCGCTCCTCCAGCGGCGTGCAGAAGACGTTGGTGAGCGACTCGTGCGCGATGCGCTCCTCGAAGCGCCGCAGAGTGCGGTACTCGCGCTTGTAGATCATGCTCAGCGGGAAGCGGTGCTTGCCGGCGTATTGCAGCCACTTGTCCGAGTCGAGCTCCGCGAAGTGCATGATCCACGGGATCCCGCGGCCCGCGAGGAACGCGCCCATCGAGGACGAGTAGGCGTACGCCAGATCGGTCTGGTCGATGCGCTGAGCGACCTCTGCCTGCATCTCGCGCGACCCGTACACACCAAGCGTCAGCGGTTTCGACGTCAGGAGCAGCGGCAGCGATGCGAGCTTCTTGCGCCGCTCGTCGTGCGCGATCGTGTGCGTCGTGATGCCTTTTTCCGTCAAGACACGCGCGGCCTCACGGTCGGCCTCGTCGTGCGCGAACGCGAGAACCTCGACGGTGTGGCGACGCGCGAAGCGCTCGACGAGTCGCCACGTCGTGATCTTGTCACCGCGGTTCGGGGGATAAGGGACCCTCTGCGAGAGGAACAGGATCTTCAAGCGGCCATGATCGTCAATGGAGCGGAGCTTCAGCGTGTCGGCGCCAGCGCCACACGGCGACGGGGAAGGTCGAGGAAGACATGGTGAGCGCGCAGCGCCGCGAGGCCCAGGTTGCCTGCGATCCAGCGATCGTTCAGCAGGCCGGCCTCGCCCGACGCCGGATCGAGGAAAGTCGCGGGGAGCTGCGGGAAACGAGCGCCGGCGATCTCGACGTCGGAGAGCACGCCACGCCAGCCGCGGATATGACCGAACGGACCGACGAGGAAGACGGACTGGAGGTCGACGATCGCCGGCGCGAGCTCGAACTTCTGTACGGCCCATGGCGCGACGCTGAGCGTGTCGTTCGAGCCCGAGTCGAGCCGAAACCACAGCGGCTCGGAGTCGCCGATGCGTGCGCCGATGCACAGCGCGGTGCCGTCGAGGGCGATCGGGCGCCATTCGAGATCGCTGCGGTCGAAGCGGGCCGGGTCGAACACGAGCAGCTCGCCCGACGCGGGGCCGATCTGGAAGGTGGCCCGCGCCAGCACGTCCGCACCCAGGACGCCATCGACTTGGAAGGCGGCGGCAGCGCTGGCGTGCTGGGTGTCGAGCTCGACGAACTCGAGGCGCGCGACGGTCAGCGGGCCGACGGTGAGCGTGCCCGAGCGGCGCCAGCGCGACTCGACGCGTGACCCTACACCGTCGAGCGCGGCGGAGCCGATGTCCTCCCAGCCGAGGTCACTCGCCAGCGTGCGGTCGATCGCGCTCGCACCGAAGCCCGAGTCGAGCAGGAGCGTCACTGCTCGCGAGCCGTCGAGCGTCGCGCGCAGATAGAGGCGGCCGTCGACGCCGAGCTTCGACTCGACAGTCGCCGCCAGGCGTGTGTCGAAGAGCGTGTCACGCGCAGGCGGTTGTGGCGGGCCGAAGAAGATGGCGGCGACGGGCGTCGCGAGCTCGATCTCCTCGACGATCGTGGCGTCACCCGGCAGGACATGCACGTAGCGCTGGGGCAAGCGCGCGCCCGTGACGCGCGTGTAGGCCTCCAGGCGAACCCTGCGCTGTTCACCCTGGATCTCGTACTCGAGCGGCAAGCCGGTCTCTGCTTCGATCCAGATGGTCGCGCGAAAGGGCGTGTCCGGGCGAGCGAGCGTCAGCGCCGTGCGCGTGGGCGTGCTCTGGTGTCGATCGACGGTGGAGGTGAAGCGCGGCACCCACGGGTCGAGCCATAACCCGGTGCGCAGCCATGCCTCGCAACGCACACGCTCGGCCGAGCCGAGCCCGAGGTAGCGCACGAGCCCACTGGAATCCTGCGACCAGGAGCTGAGCCCGTCGCAGCCCTCCGCGCGCGGCGCTGGTCCCGAGAGGTCAAAGAGTGAGCGCCCCGCCGAGTCGAAGCAGAAGCGGAACGGGGTCGCCGTGCCCGCATGCACACGCGCGCCGATCAACTCGAACGCCCCGGCGTGCTCCAACAAGGACTCGAGGCTGATCGCTCGCCGGGCCATCGTGAGCACGTCCTCGCTGTACGGCGCGGTCCGCACGGGGGGCGGAGTCGTGCACGCGGCGAACGTGAGCACGAGGAGCATTGCGCGCCGGAGCATCGGTGGAGCGTACCTGACGCGGCTACGGCTGCTCCACTCGTCGCCCGACGAACGTCCACCAACGGCCGCGTGGGTGCTCGGCGTCGATGCTGAGGCCGACCTCGCGCAGCGCGGGCCGCGTCGCCTCGACGTGGTCGAAGCGGCAGCCGCTGAACACGTAGCGCCCGCCCGGCCGGAGCCGCGCGCGGAGGTCCGCCGCGTGGGCTTGCAGCACGTCGGCGTAGATGTTCGCGAAGGCGAGGTCGTAACCCGTGTGCTCCGGCCCGAGGCACGTGAAGTCGCCGACGACGAAGCGGCAGCGGTCGGCGACGCCGTTCCAGCCCGCGAGCTCATTGCCCTCGGGCAACGCCATCGGGTCGATGTCGAACCCAAACGCCTCGCGGGCGCCCAGGAGGCACGCGGCGACAGAGAGCACGCCGCTGCCGGAGCCGGCGTCGAGCACGCGGTCTCCAGGCCGCACGAGCGCCTGCATCACACGCAGCACCGTGCGCGTCGACGCGTGCCGCCCCGAGCCGAACGCGCCGCCGGGCTGCAGCGTGAGGCGCAGGTCCGTCGCGCGCGGCGGTGCGCCCTCGCGCCACGGCGGCAGGAGCACGAGGCGCCCGACGCGGAACGGCTTCCAGGCCTTCTTCCAGCTCGTGGCCCAGTCCTCGGGTGGCACGGGGCGGAAGCGCGGCGTGAGCCCGGCGAGCTCCTCGGCGCCGGTCGACACCGCGAGCGCGCGCAGCGCGGTGACGAGCTCCGCGCGCAGCGCCTCCGTGTCGTGGTGCGTCGACACGAACGAGCGCACGACTTCGCAGCCCTCGGGCGGCGGCTCGGCGGCGATGCTCGTCGTGCCGAAGACGACGCTGGTGCACGGCCCGATGGCGAGCGCCTCGGCGACGAGCTCGCCCCAACCGATGGGCACGTCGACACGCACCTCGATCCAGGCGGGCAGGCTGTGCGGAGCAGGAGCTTCAGTGCTGGGCATGTTCCGGCGCGGTTCAGGGCAAGATCAGGAAGTTCTGGAGACGAGGTTCTACGAGCGCCGCCGCGGGCGCCGCGCGTACCGACGGCGCGACGCGGGCGTGCGCGATCGGGCGGGTGTCAGGCAGGGGTTGAGCGCGTGGAGGGCGTGGCCCGGGTTGTACCGCTTCCACCTCGGTCAGAACGGCAGGTCATCGTGGTCGATCTCGAGCGGGCCGGAGCGAGGCGTCTCGGCGCCCACGCGCCCGGCCCCGATGGGCCCTGGGTGCGGACCCGCTGCGCCGGGTGGCGTCGGCCGCGGGCCGCGAGGTGGTGCCGCGGCACGTCCGCGGCGGCCCAAGTGCGCCAGCGCGGCCTCTGTCACGTCCGCGAGCGTCCCTTGCACATAACCCGCGCCGCGCTCCGCGCCTGGGACCCCTATTCGGGATAGGGGTAGCTCACGCAGGAATGCCACGTGGCGGCGGTCTGCTGCGCGCGGGTCGAGCGAGAGGACGACGCCGCTGTCCGAGGCCCTCCGCATCAAGCGACCAAAACCCTGGCGGAACTTCGCCAATGCGCGCGGCATGTAGATCCGTTGGCGCTGAACACCCTCGCCCAATACCGCGCACTGCGCGAAGTGGAAGCGGTCAGGCACTCCGTAGGGCAAGCGCGCGATCAGCACCACCTGCAGCGTGTCGCCCGGGAAGTCCGCGCCGTACCAGAAGGTGTCGACGCCGAGCAGCGTCGCTTCGATGCGCTCGCGGAACAGCTCCGCCAGCTCCTCCTTGCCGGCGCCGTCCATGCCTTGCCAGTAGAGGGGCAGGCTGCGCGCGCGGAACTCCGGTGCGATCCGTTCGGCCAGCGTGCGCACGTCATCGAGGCTGGTGAAGAGCGCGAGGATCCGTCCGCCCGTGCGCTCGGCGAAGTTCGGCAGCCATTCGGCGATCCGCGCCAGCCACGCCGCGCGCTCGCGCTGCGGCGAAGGCAGGTCCAGCGGCACGCCGACGAGCACACGCGCATAATCGAACACCTCGGGCGCGGACACCGTGCGCACCTCGCGCGGCGCGTCAGGCCGCACGAGGTCGCCGATCGGCGGACCCTCGCCTGGCTCGCCGTGCACGACCTCCGCGTCGTGCTGCGGCCGCACGTACCCCTCGGGCACACCGGGTAGCGACGCCGCGAGCTGGTCGAGGCCCAGGTAGCGCCGCGCGCCCTCGAAGCTGCCGCCGAGGCGCGTCGTCGCCGACACGAACGCGGCGGTCGCGAACTTCGGCAGCACTTCGCGGCCGAGGAGGCGGTCGGGCAACAACACCCGCGCAAGGAGCACGAGGTCGCCGCGCGCGTCGCGCTCGACGTCGTGGAAGTAAGTGCGGGTCAAGCGCGCGCGCGACTCCTCGACGGGCAGCCACTGACCGAGCGCCTCGCCGAGCGCCGCGAGGTCCTGGCGGCCAAGCTCCAACGCGCGGCGAATGCGGCCCATCCGCCGCAGCTTCAGCGTCTCGAGCGCGTCGCCGATCGTCGCGAGCCACCCGTCGAGGCGTCCCGCGCACGCCGCAGCGCGTTCGCGCGCGAAGACGAGGCCGCTCTCGGGCTTCGGATTTGTCGTCTCTGCAGCGCCGGTCTCCGTTGCGCGCTGCGAATTCGCCATGGGGTCCCAGAGCCCCACGGATTGCGGCCGCTCGTCGTCGACGTCGTACACGTCGCCCTCGCGGGCCGCGTCCTCGGCGCCTGTGTCGTATTCAGCACCGCCTGCGCTCTCACGGTCAGGCGTCGCGCCGCCGCCGCCTTCGACGTAGATCCGGAACAACGCATGTTCGTGCCGCGGATCGAGCCCCGCGAGGCGCTCGGAGCGCCACTCCTCGAACGCCTCCAACTCGCGCTCCAATCGCGACAGCGCCAGCAGGAGCTGCTGTGCCTCCGCGCGCGCGCCCTCGACGTGCCCGCCGACAGACATGCCAGCCGGCAGCGCGCGCACGAGGCGCTCCAACGCGCCGCCGCCGCGTTGCGTCGCCGACGACGTCGACACGCCCGGCACCGACAGCCGCACGATCGCCTCCATACCGTCGACGAGCGAGTAGCGCGTGCTGTACGCGCTGCCCGCCTGGTCGTGCAGGTGCTCGCACTCGTCGAAGACGATGCGCCGGAAGAACTCAGGCCGCGCGAGCGCGAATGACTGGTTCGTGATGACGACGTGGCTGCGCTCGGCGCGCCGCCGTGAGACCTCCGCCGCGCAGCGCACGCGATCGTCGGCGTGCGCGCAACAACCCGCCCGCGCGCGCACCTGACGCAACAGCGCACCGAGCCGCGCGCGCCACGGGCGCTCGGAAAGGAGCCGCACAGGCGGCCGCTGGGGGAAACGATCCAGGTCCCCGTCGAGGTCCGCGAGCGCGAACAGGGCGAGCGACGTCCAAGCGAGCCACGTCTCGGGCTCGTCACCGCGCGCAGGTGTCGTCGCGCGCAATGCGCGCCAACAGAGCGAGTGTTCGCGACCCTTCAACGTCGCCACACGGAACCCTGGCGCGAGGCCCGCACGCCCGAGCGCCGCGAGCGCGCGCGGCACCTCGCGGTCCATCGCTTGCTCCTGCAGCGCGCGGGTGTAGGTCGCGACGCCGACGCGGACCTCATGGCGCCGCGCGAACAGCAACGCTGGCAGGAGGTACGCCAGGGTCTTGCCCGTCCCCGTGGGCGCGTGCACCAGGACAAATGCGTCGTCGCCCAGCGCGCTCGCGATGGCCTCGGCGACGCGGTGTTGGCTCTTCCGGTAGTCCCCCGGCGCGCCGAACATCGCCGGCAGGTGCTCCTTGAAGACTTCGTCGAGCACGCGCAGGTCGTCGGGCGAGAACGGCGTCGCGTCCTCGCGATCGGGCGGATACGGCAGCTCGTCCAGTTCGTCCGCATCCGCGCGCGTCCACGCGGGATCGAGCGCTGCCAGCGGGTCTTCGTCGCCGAGCTCCGTGCCCAGCGCCGAGCGCAGGACGCCGTCCTCGAGCTCCACGCCGGCCAGCGGCGCGAGCGTCCGCGCCCAGCGCAACGGCCGATCGACGAGGTCCAGCACGATGCCGATTCGACGCGCGGCCTCGGCGTCCGTCGCGCGAAACGTCGCCATCGCGCTCGTCCAGCCCCGCACGGCGAGGGCGAGCGTGAAGGGGCCGCGCTGCTGGAACCGCGCGACGAGGTCCGCCAATGCGACGAGCACGTGCGGCGGCAACACTGCGCCATGCGGCGACGGCGCGGCCTCGTTCGGTAGCAGCGCACGGATCAGCCCTTCCCGGCGCAGCGCGAGGCGCCCCGGCGCCAAGAGGAGCGCGATCTCCTCGAGGCCCACGACGACGAGCGGCGTCTCGTACTCAGTGAGGCTCGCGCCACACTCTTCGTCCAATGCGCGGGTCCACGCCGTCGCGAGGTCGCCGTCGGGCGCGACGAGCACACGCTCGCCGATGAACTCGCGCAGCTCGGGCCAGACATCGCGCGCGGCGGGCGCGCCTTGCAGCGTCGCTGCCTCCAACCCGAAGCGCTCGCGAATCCGCGCCGTGACCGCGGCGTCCGGGCCCACGACGAAGGGGCGCGTCGCGAGCTCGCGGCCCTCCCAGGTGCCGTCCGCGCAGAGCCGTGCGACGGAGAGGCGCACGAGCCCGTCGAGTCTCGGATCGGGCCCGGTCGCCCACGGCACGAAGCACGCGAACCCTGCCGGCCCCACGGCGTCGGCCCAGGGCAGCGGCCCGGGCGATGGGGCCAGCGGGGAACCGGGCGTACGCATGGGCCACAGAGCGTACGCTCGCCGCGCAGCGCCGGCCCGTGACCCACGGCCTCGGATGGCGCAGTTCGTGCTAGCAGCACACTTGGACCCCATGCCCCGGCGCGCCAAGGGTAGAATCCTTCGCCGTTTTCTCCGCCCGACCTCCCTGAGCGGTCGAACTCAGGGCTGACGACTACGCCCCGCCATGCCCGCCGCACACGCCGTCGCTCGGGCCGCCGCCTGGGCCGCCGCCTGGGCCGCCGCCTGGGCCGGAGCGGGCCCCCACCCGCTCCCTAGCCAGGCCCGTCCCTCCACCCCGAGACCATGAAGATCACCGACCTTCCCGTAGAGGGCTACGAGCGCGTCGCCCGTTGCATCGACGAAGCGACCGGGCTCC
>Ga0163154_10008779_pt1 | contig 11681 bp, 12 predicted proteins | sample OliLakLV19MP9P1_FD_148649 | JGI IMG/M metagenome (GOLD analysis project Ga0163154, IMG submission 148649) | Freshwater microbial mat bacterial communities from Lake Vanda, McMurdo Dry Valleys, Antarctica - Oligotrophic Lake LV.19.MP9.P1 | ecosystem: Environmental > Aquatic > Freshwater > Lake >... | reverse complement strand
GGTTGGTGTTGAAGCCACTCAGCTTCACCGCCAAGCCAGGTGAGACAATCGCGATTGTTGGGCAAACCGGCGCTGGCAAAACAACGCTGGTGCGCCTAGTGAACCGCACATTCGACACAACCAGCGGGCGGGTGTTTGTCGATGGCATTGATGTTCGTGATTGGAGCCTGGATAGCCTGCGCTCACAGATTGCAACGATCGAACAGGATGTTATTCTGTTCTCACGCTCAATTGCGGATAATATCGCCTTCGGTGCCCGTGTGGCCGTACGCCCCGAACAGATCATCGAGGCCGCAACACTCGCCCAGGCCCACGATTTCATTATGGGCTTCCCCGAAGGCTATGAGACAATCGTTGGCGAACGGGGTGTCACCCTTTCGGGCGGCCAGCGCCAGCGCATTGCGATTGCACGCGCATTCCTGAGCGATCCACGCATTCTGATATTAGACGACTCGACCAGTGCGATTGACAGTACCACCGAGGATCAGATCCAGCGGGCCATGCGGCGGCTGTTGAAGGGCCGCACAACCCTGCTGATTACCCATCGCCTGGCGCAGATCCGGACTGCCGACCGCATCCTGGTGCTGAAGAATGGCACACTCATCGCCCATGGCCGCCACGAAGAATTATTGGCAACCAGCCCGATCTATCGCCAGATTTTTGTTCGCGAGGAATAATTATGTCTATTATGGGCGGGCTGAATGCCGAAGCCTACGACCGTACCTATACCGATGCACAGCTTATTCGGCGCATGAGCCGCTATTTTCTCCCCCATGCCAGGAGCGTCGGAATAATCTCACTGATGGTTGCACTGATCTCGCTGGCTGCGACGATCACCCCGCTGGTGATTTCGCGCGGGATCGATCTGCTGACGGTTGACCGGCGAACACAGATCATTCTGGCGCTGGCCGCTTTTGTGATCGTGCTGGGTGTGGTGAGCTGGCTGTTCAATTTCGTCCGATTGCGCCTCTCATCGCGGGCAGTTGGCGATGTCGTCCTGGCATTGCGTGAGGATGCGTTTCGAGCAGTCATGCGTCGCGATCTCTCATTCTATGATCAATACGCCGCTGGGCGAATTGTCAGCCGGGTCACATCGGATACCCAGGATTTTGCAACCGTTGTCACGCTGACCGTCGATTTGCTCAGCCAGTTGGTGCTGGTTGTTGTTATCTCCGTCGTTATGCTGCTGGTCAATTGGCAATTAGCACTGATCGCCATGGCCATCGGGCCAGTGGTTGTTATCGTCGCAGTTGTCTTCCGGCGCTTGGCTCGGCTGACCATGCAGCAATCGCAGCGGGCACAGGCCACGGTAAATGCCAATATTCAGGAGACGATCAGTGGCATTGCGGTGGCCAAGAATTTTCGCCAGGAGGCGGCGATCTATGCCGATTTTCAGGCGACCAATAATCTGGCCTATCAGGTACAATTGCGGCGCGTGGCCGTGTTCGGCAGTATCTTTCCGCTGCTCAATACGCTCGCAGGCATTGGTGTTGCCATTGTTGTGTATACGGGTGGCCGCCTCGTGCTGGACAACACCATCACTGTTGGCGATTGGTATTTGTTTGTGCAGAGCCTAGCGATTTTCTTCTTCCCGATCACCAGCATTGCCTCATTCTGGAGCCAATTTCAGCAAGGGCTGGCCGCCAGTGAGCGCGTCTTTGCGCTGATCGACGCAGAACCGATGGTCGTGCAGAATGCGGATGAAGCAGTTGAGCATCTGCGTGGCGAGATTCGCTTTGAGAATGTAGACTTTAGCTATGGGCAGGAAACACTTACGATCGAGCAGCAGCGTTCAGCCGTTCTCGATCACTTTTCGCTGCATATCCCGGCTGGCCAGACGCTGGCGATTGTTGGGCATACCGGCGCTGGCAAATCGAGCCTAGTCAAATTGATCATGCGCTTCTATGAGTTCCAGGGTGGCCAATTAGTGATCGATGGCCACGATATTCGGATGCTCAATCTGGCTCAGTATCGGCGGCAGTTGGGATTGGTGCCACAGGTGCCATTCCTGTTTACCGGTACTGTTGCCGAGAATATTCGCTATGGGCGGCCAGATACAAGCAATGCACATGTTGAACGTGTGGCCCGCCAACTCGGCGATGGCAGTTGGGTCGATGATCTGCCGCAGGGGCTGCAGACCGATGTTGGCGAGCGGGGTGCCCGATTATCGTTGGGCCAGCGCCAGTTGGTTGCACTAGCGCGGGTGGTGCTGCAAAACCCAGCCATTCTGCTGCTCGATGAAGCAACCGCCAGCATTGATCCATTCACCGAAGCCCAGGTTCAAGCAGGATTAGCGGCAGTGTTGCGTGGCCGAACCAGCGTGGTGATCGCCCATCGCCTCTCGACAGTACGAGCAGCGGATCGGATCATTGTGCTGCGTCAGGGCCAAATCGTGGAGCAGGGCAATCACGAGCAACTCTTGGCGCAGGGCGGCCATTATTCCGAACTCTACACAACCTATTTTCGGCATCAGGCAGCCACCTATCAGCCATGGGAAACAGATGATCCAACGCTTCTGCATGAGTCGTAGGCGCAAAGCTTCAGGCGTTTGTTCTCTTACGCGATACCAGAGAGGGTGATCACTGATATGGAACTCTCACTCACAACCCCAGCGCTGCTCTTTCCGGCGATCTCGCTGTTGCTGCTGGCCTATACCAATCGCTTCCTGGCATTAGCCGCCCTGATGCGCGATCTATATGCACGCTACACAGCGCAACCCAGCCCGATCGTTCGTGGGCAACTGAACAATTTGCGCTATCGGATCGTGATCATTCGCAACATGCAATTCTGTGGCGTTGCCAGTTTCTTCTTCTGCGTCCTGAGTATGTTTATGCTGTTTGCCGGGCAACCGATCATTGGTACATGGCTGTTTGGCGCATGTCTGATCCTGTTGCTCGTATCATTGGCACTCTCATTGCGTGAGATCCAGGTTTCGATTGATGCCCTGAACCTGCAGATGCACGATATCGATGCCCTGCCATAACAGGAGTCAGAAGCCAGAATGAGCGCAACCCTTCTCCTGACTCCTGACTCCTGACTCCTACCCCTCCCGTAACCAAACCCGCATCTCTGCCAGGCCACGATTCGCCCACACACAATACGGAATGGCCGTGATCATCATCGGCTCATGCACGCTGGGCTGTGTTCGATACAGATCATGCCCCCAGGTATGCTCGGAAATCACCGTTGCACGGCCTGTCAGGATCGTCACACCGCCGAGTAGTTCTGGATGATGCTCGATCACAAAATCGGTATCTGGCCCACAGGCCACCCGATCAAGCGGCCCAGTCGGGTTATCGATCCCTTCCAGGCAGTAGAGGATCGGCCCGCGTTGGAGTGCAACGCGCCCAATCGCACTGCGAACCATGGGATTGGCATACATGCGCAGCACCGGCATATGCAAATCCAGGGTGATAACATCGCCAGCCTGCCATTCGCGCACAATCTGCACATACCCGCGATCAAAGCTGGCATCTACAGCAGCACCATTGACCCGCAGGGTGAATTGGGAACACCATCCCGGCACGCGCAGATGCAACCCAAAACGCACTGGTTTGTCCATGTCCAGCGCCAGCCGAATAGCCCCATTCCAGGGATAGTTGGTTTCCTGGTGCAGCCAGATATGGGTTTGGCTAATCTTAACCTGGGTGTGCCCAGCGGCATACAAGTGCAGCCATAGCGAACTCGGCCCGGTTGCATAGAAATATCCGCCAATGCTGGCAATCAGGCGGGCGATATTTGGTGGGCAGCAGGCACAATCAAACCATTCACTGCGCTGTTTGTTGCCGCTTGATGCGAGCGGATTATCATAGAAGAAGCGCTGCCCATCAAGCGCAACACCGCTCAAGCTGCCATTATACAGCGCTCGCTCCATCACATCGGCATAGCGGCCATCGCCACTGAACTGGAGCATCCGATAGTTCCAGAACACCATCCCAACCGATGCACACGTCTCGGCATAGGCCGTTTCATCTGGTAGATCATAGGGTTCGGTAAAGCCCTCATTCTTTGCCGATGGGCCAATGCCGCCAGTGATATACATGCGCTGCTCACAGACGCTCTTCCACAATCGTTCACATGCTTCCAGCAGGGCCAGATCGCCGGTTTCATTGGCAAGATCGGCCATAGCCGCATACTGATACATCGCCCGCACCGCATGGCCCGTCACACTCTGCTGCTCCCGAACCGGCACATGCGCTTGGTTATACTCATAGGATTTGGCCCAGAATGCCGCCGGATCTTCACCACGCGCTCGCGCCTCGATATCATAGTAGTGTGGCTGGTGACCACGTTCATTGATGAAATACAGCGACAGATCCAGGTAGCGGCGTTCGTTGGTCACCTGGAACAGTTGAACGAGTGCCAGTTCAATCTCCTGATGGCCACAATAGCCGCGCAACTGGCCCTCATTGGTGCCGAACACCTGCCCAATATAATCGACATAGCGGCAGATCGGATCAAGCAGTGTGCGCTTGCCTGTTGCACGGTAATGCGCCACAGCCGCCTCGATCAGATGACCAGCACAATACAGTTCGTGCATATCGCGCAGGTTGGTCCAGCGCTTGGCAATCCCAACCTTCTCATAGGTCAGGTAGGCCGAATTCAGGTAGCCATCCGCTGCCTGGGCGGCTGCAATCCGGGCAATCACCCGATCAAGCAGTGCATCGAGTTCAGCATCTGGATGTGTCGCCAGCGAATAGGAAGCCGCCTCGATCCATTTTGCGATATCCGAATCCCAGAAGACATGCGGTTTGTTGGGGTTTCCTGGTTGCCAGGCCAGATCCCATGCGCTAATACGGCCAGTCTGTTCACACAACTCATACTCACGCGGGAGTGTCACCTCGCGATTAACCGCCATCCGTGGTGCCCAGAACGAATCCTCTAATGTCACATCCGTGAATGGAACGGGCGTCATAATCCGCTGCATGGTCATCTCCAACAGAACAGTATTCAGGAGTCAGAAGTCAGGAGTCAGAATAGGTAGCACATCAGCAAGCGTTTGCATCTGCTCAACAACCTCAATCATTCTGCTCGTTGCGCTAGTATACCACTGTGCTTCTGGCGGAGCGTGGCGTAGAGTACAGATTCTGTACTAGGCGCGACGTGAACTTTTGCGGAGCGAGCTATTCCTCGATATGAGTCATCTCAGCAAGCATTATACATCCATCGAAACGTCCATGATATATACCAACGCCAATCTTGAAGCAGGAGGGGTTATTCAACAACGCTCAACGTGCGTTCAGCAGCTCGCCGCAGAGCTGGCAAGCCTCAAATTGGAACTTGCTGCGTTGAAGGCAGCTATGTAGGGTATTGACGAGAGCGGGGAGTCATAGAGGGCTTTTACGCGGCGGGGCTTCCGCATGTGTACAGTGTCGTTCAGGGCTAAAAGTATAGTTGCTTGCCTTTATCTCTGATTGAAGATCCAGGCATGCCTCTATCGTGTGGGCCACAATACCATCTTGATCGCTCGTTTTCGACTACTATTATTGCGTCAAAATGGCTATTAATTGTTGTTGGACTTCTGCTAGCTTCTGTATGCGAATAGCTCCAGCACGATACAGTATTATGCTATCCTCAGCAGTAAACAGGCGATTTGGCCGAATGTTACTCGTTTGTCGCAATCCTCCATCAATAAAATCGGCTTGATCTAACACAATCGCATCGCTATCACGAACTGTTTGACTCGTAATTTGGCACAAGATAACATCGTTGCCACGCAAACTTGCCAACACAAGAGCTGGGCGCTTCTTCGCATCGCTCAAATCTGAAAAGGGAAAATAAGCAACCACGATGTCGCCCTTTACAAATGCGCCCATGCGGCATCCTCTTCTGGGCGATCCCAATCACGTCTCAATACTGCTTCGGTTGCCAGCATCGTCGAACGAGTGCCCATATCCTGATCGAGCAACAGATCAGCAAGATTACGCTCAAGAAGATAGGACACAAAATCGTACACGACCACTAATTTTTCCGGTGAGAGTCGGAGTAATCGCTCACCGATGTCCGCGATGGTGACTGCCTGCATCTGATGCCTCCGTACGGGCTATCGACCAACTGATGTATCTAGCATTCATGATACCACAGCTTAATGATTCATAGGCAAACCATACTAACAACGAACGGGTAGCCACAAACGGTCAACGCTGCCATCCAACGAGTAGTTTAGCTGCGCTATTCCTCGATGTGAGTCATCCGCATGAAAGATTATACGTTCATCGAATTGGCCAAGATGTACGCCAACGCCAATCTTGAAGCAGGAGGGGTTATTCAACAACTAGCAACGCTTGTTCAGCAGCTCGCCGCAGAGCTAGCAAGCCTCAAATTGGAACTTGCCGAATTGAAGGCAGCGAAGTAGTAAGGATATTGGCCGAGAGCGGGGAGTAATAATGTGCGGGATTACTCATTAACGCCAAGTTCCTTCAAGCGGTCAATTGCGTCTTGTCGATCTTTCGGGTTCGTATACAGATCCCGTGCTTTGCGAAAGTCAGCAATCGCCGCTTCAGACTGCTTGCGCTGCTGGTAGATTAGGCCGCAATTGCTGTAGGCAGCGGCATCCGTGGGATCGAGGACGATGGCCTGATTGAAGTCAGCGATTGCTCCCTTAAAGTCGCCCTTGGCTTTGCGAGCAACACCGCGATTGTAGTAGGCAGCGGCATCCGTGGGGTTGAGGGTAAGAGCCTGAGTGTAGTCAGCGATTGCGCTATCAAGGTCGCCCTTGGCTTTGCGGGCAGTGCCGCGATTAGTGTAGGCCAGGGCGAGCTTGGGGTCGAGGTCGAGCGCTTCATTGTAGTCGGCCAGCGCGCTATCAAGGTCGCCCTTGGCTTTGCGGGCAGTGCCGCGATTGGTGTAGGCCAGAGCAAGCTTAGGGTTGAGGGCAATAGCCTGAGTGAAGTCGGCCAGCGCACCGTCAAGGTCGCCCTTGGTATAGCGGGCAGTGCCGCGATTATTGTAGGCATCAGCAGACTTAGGCTCAAGGGCGATGGTTTGATTGTAGTCGGCAATAGCGCCATCTAGGTCGCCTTTGTTTTTGCGGGCAGTACCGCGATTATTGTAGGCAGCGGCATCCGTGGGGTCGAAGTCGAGCGCCTGGTTATAGGCCGAAATAGCTCGCCCAACCTCTTTTTCTTGCCCTGGCGCTTGATACAACCACCCCAGTCGAAAGTAGGCATCTGCTGTTCCTGGGGGTTTTAGATGAACATCCTGGAGCTGATCAAGTATCTTGCCGATGATTTGTGTAGCACGAGCGTAGTCCTCGTTGATATATGCCGACTGTCCGACTGCAAACAGCGACAGGAAAGCCATACTCTTCGGAGCGTCATTGGTGATGAAACCAGCATACGCCGATGGGTTCACCAATTGGGTTCGCCCCTGTGCGCCACTCTCTTGCAACTTCACCTGCGCTGCATCAAAATCAGGCTGGCGCAAGTGAAAGTAGTTAATTGTGAGCTGAGGGCGTGTATTCGATCCCCAGATTACCATACTGGCTTGGTAGCGCTCACCCAATACTCTTGCAGAATCTTTGTTTTCAGCTCTGATCGGGGGGCCATCATCAACCTCGACGCGCAGATGAGCGACGTTGAGGGATTGAGCCTGTTGGCGAATAGCTTCTTTTATAAGATGCGCCTCGTCGTCGTCAGGGACACCATTTGGGTGATAGAACGGCGCAACGATAATCAACGTCTCACCGGCTTGCTCCGTTGCAAACGCGAGTGGCCGGTTCGTAGGCGTTGGGATTGGTGTTGGCCCTTGAACAATGACTGTCCCAATGTGGACTTCCAATTTTGCACCACGACCAATCGCAACTCCCTTTACCTCGCTGAGATCGCCAACCTTAATATCATCGCCTCCCATAGTGTTGGGCGTACTGCGGTCGTCTGGGGTATTTGTCGGGCGAGGAGATGAACCAGATGCGGGTTGAAGCTTTGCGAGTTCGGCACGTATATCTTCAATCTCAATGAGGATTTCGGGTGGCGTGTTTTGCCCTTGTACTGCCGCTTTCTGCTCCAGAATGCGGAGGCGTCGCGTGTACGACTGGCGCAATGCTTCAGTATGGCGCTGTTCTTCATCACTCATCGAATGTCACCATTGAACGATATACTCGTCTGGTTCATCAAAACGCTTCTGTCATGCTCCCCTAAAACTTGTCAAGTCGAAATGAGAGGGTCATCCAGGTGTTGCTGGGTTTGCTTCCAGTTTAGATAAAACTCCGTTGGAGTTTGATAGTTCAGCGCACTATGCGGACGTTCCTCATTGTAGTGCTTCCGAAAGATCTCCAAGCGTACGACGGCCTCACGCATGGAGGTAAAGACGTACACATTCAGACATTCATCCCGAACGGTGCCGTTAAAGCGCTCCTCCTTTCCATTTTGCCACGGGCAGCCAGGGTCGATATACAACGTCTGGATGCGACGATTGGCCAACCACTGCTGGACAGCACGCGCAATAAACTCGGCTCCGTTGTCACTGCGGAGCGCATCTGGTGCCCCGTAGCGCGCCACAAGGCGCGCCAGGCGCTCGATTACGCGCGCTGCTGAGGTCGTGGTCGTCACATCCAGATCCAACCCTTTGCGGGTAAACTCGTCCATCACCGTCAACACCTTCACGATGGTGCCATCCACCAAGCGATCCTCCACAAAATCGTAGGCCCAGACATGATTGGGATAGCACGCAACCATCGGCGCGATCCGCTCCCGCCGTATCCGACGCCGCACAACCCGTTTGACCTGGAGGCGAGCACGTTGCCACAGCCGATGCACCCGCTTCCGATTAATCGCACGCTTTCGGCGTAGCACTGCCCAAATCCGGCGATAGCCATACCGTGGATGCCGGTGGGCGAGGGTGGCAATCTCGTCCACGACCTCCGCCTCATCAGTGCGTGGATGCGCCTGATAGTGATAGGTGGCCCGCGAGATGTCCACCAACGCACACGCCCGTCGCACCGAAAGACCCTGCGTCACCAAGTCCTGCACGGCATCGCGGCGTTCTGCAGTGGTTACCGTTTTTTTCCCAGGACCGCTTTGAGCGCATCGACCTCCAACATACGCTCGGCGAGCAAGCGCTTGAGCTGGGCGTTCTCCTGCTCCAGTGTTTTGAGGCGCTGCACCTCATGGACAGTCATGCCACCATACATGGTACGCCAGCGGTAAAAGGTCGCCTCAGCAATCCCATGGGTGCGACAAACAGCGGCAACCGTTTGATCGCCTTGTTCGGCGTACTCCAAAATCTTGATAATCTGTTCAGCCGTATGCTGTCTGGCTTTCATACGTCCTCCTGTGAGGACGACTCTATCATATCCACTGGCCTCGTTTTTGGGGCTCAGGACACACACCGCGTAGTAGGCCAGCAGCATCCACAAGGGGAAGGGCGGCAGTTGGGTGGCTGCTCCGGGCATTTGCGAAACCAATCGCGCTCCCTCGGTCAGCCATGTGAGTGGCCCCCAAGCTACCAGCGCAGCAACCTGGCCGAATGGCTGCCAGATCAACCCACACACCAATGCTAGCGTGACCAGTAACATGATGTAGGGCACGACTGGCACCAGCAAGATGTTAGCGAGTGGCGCGACAAGGCTTAAATTTCCCAAGCTCTGGACTCAACTACAACGTGTTGAGAGCGCTTGAGTTTCGGATTGTGCTCAAGCGAATGAAGAATGTTGTCTAAAACACCAAATGTATTCGATGATGTTATAGTTGAGAGCAGAACGATTGATCATGCGTTTGCCCTCACCCGGGCTGCGCTTCCGGGGTGAGGGATGCTCGATAGGATCAACTATTTTGCACTTCGCTATAAAGTGACCCAATGGAAGCTTGATCGTAAAGTCTATTGAGGTTGATTCGCTGCTGAAGCCTCAATTCGTGGTAGCAGCACGTCTATCATTAAGTCCCAAATGATGGATCTCTCGATGATGTCCAAGCGTTCCTGTAAAGAACTAAGTAACTCATCGCATTCGGGACACGTGTGTGCAGCCATTTTTCCAAAACCCCTTGCAACAACCAGGTTTTCTCTGAGGAGGGTCGTGATCAAACCGAATGCTTCGTGAATGGGTGCAGTCTGGATAAAGATGCGTGCAGCATCGTCAACATTGCTGACCATTATGTCTCCTTACCATATAGGGATGTATATCTCAGGTACATCGCCACGAAAATATCCTGACGAAAGTGGAACTCCAAGCATTGACATAACACTAGGCGCATTTGCTAAGCCTGAGGGCTTAATTTTGTGCGAAATCATACCTGGCTTTGTCTGGAATACATTGGTGACATGCTGCCAATAGGATGAATCTAGTGAGTTGAAAACCATTTCAACAGTTCCTCCTGGACGAGCAAAGTTGGCAACTCCTTTTTCAATCTCCCTAATAGTGCTTGGCGCAACGCTGACTACGACATCAGCCTTGTGCTGTAATGGACCACTGTATCCGACATAGTCTGCCGTAATGAGCTCAATCCTACCAGAGGTATATTCAGGTACACCTCTTAAATTAAACGCACCTTGACGTATGAGATCCTTATCATAATCGATTCCGTAAACTTTAGCGTTAGGATATGCCCGTGCAAGTGTTACCAAATTAGAAAGCTCATCGCCAATACCCAATTCGACAACAATCTTAGCAGAAGCTGATGTCGCCGCCCTTGGAGGGTTGACCGGTGCGTCACCAGACAAAAGCAATACTGATGCAACCATGATACAAGCGCCACCAAGCCATAGGGCAGGTCCAGAGAGCATTGGCAGAATTGGCGGAGGACTCAGCTCTGGCATGAACATAGGTCCAGGTGGTGGAACAGTTTTGAATGGGTTGGGCTGTGTTTCCACGCCTCCTGGTATGGGAGGCATAACTAGACCTTGGTTGGTGTCATCTTTGCCCCATGTCGTTCCGCCCGAGGTATTACATGTATCTCCAATATTCAAAATTGGTATACACCAACGCCCTGTTGGATCACCATTTACAACCGGATTTGAGAAGCCGTACTGATCATCCTGCTGGCAAACTCAGGCCGCAGCGTTCATGAGCCGTACAAACGGTGGATCTGCCCGGGCGGTGAATGCCTCGCCTGCGAGAAACGTACTGACCCGGATGATGTTGAGTGCGGTAGCGACGAACAGCTCTTGCAGCCGGTTCTTGGCTTCCCCAACGTAGCGCGCTTGCCGTAACCCGCAGCGCCGTACGCCTTGCGATAAACTGCCCTCGATTCCGGCACGCAATGCATACTGTTCCTGAAATGCCGGTGTCTGCTGCCGTTGCCGTGCGGCTTGCAATGCTGCAAAGCGGTCGTGTTCCCGAATAATCAATTGGCGCCCGCGTTGTGTTGATCGCGTGCAGGCGGTGCGTACGTCACAGGTGCCACAATCGGCGCGTGCGAATTCAATATGAACAACCGGGTTCCCGTGGTCATCGTGTTCGTGACGCCAGTGCTGGCTTGCTTTGCCTGCGGGACAGTACGCCACCTCCGCCTGCCAGTCCATGCGAAAATCGGCGGTGCCAAACCCCGTCTTGGCGCGTGCCTGCCAACTCGGATCGACGGGCACCGGGCCAAACACGTCTATCTGATGCTCGTGCTGGCTCGTGACCAGATGCTCGGCATCGATATAGCCAGCATCGACCAGATGGGTGGCGGGCAAGCGGTCGGCCTCCGCCAAATGCTGGTGAATCGTGTCGGTCATGTCGGTATCGGCAATCGGCGCCGGGG
>Ga0163154_10008775_pt1 | contig 11682 bp, 7 predicted proteins | sample OliLakLV19MP9P1_FD_148649 | JGI IMG/M metagenome (GOLD analysis project Ga0163154, IMG submission 148649) | Freshwater microbial mat bacterial communities from Lake Vanda, McMurdo Dry Valleys, Antarctica - Oligotrophic Lake LV.19.MP9.P1 | ecosystem: Environmental > Aquatic > Freshwater > Lake >... | reverse complement strand
GCTTTCTTCTATAGCTTTCCTGATGTGGCGGGAAGTATAGCTTTTGCAATCACGTATAGCATCAGACAAATGAAAACCATCTGCCACGCCCTAGATAAGGTGTATGTGGCTTGTCATTACGCAATACGCTTTGGTAGGTCGTAGTGGGACACTACGACCAAACGGTTTTTTGTATTAGCAAGCGGGACGCTTGCGGGTTTGGTAGGTCGTAGTGGGACACTACGACCAAACGGGAAAAATGGAACGGTTTTGCCAAAAATGCCTGTATCTGAATTTAAGAACAGATTATCTTTTGGCGAATATACAACATCTTCTATCAAAGAAACAGTAGGGAAACAAGTTTTTGTCCAACTTTGATACGTTTTATTCAATTGTAGGCAAGAGATGCTTGGGGATGGCTGCCATTCTATCTCAAACAAAAAATTTATTGATACACCTTTTATATAATCGAATAGGCATCTTGCAGAAGTACTATATAGAAGGACTTGAAATATTTTTGCAAGATGTTTAGTGTTTATTTGAAGGCTTATTAGTTTAGTAATAGTGTTACATCTGTAATGCTGTATCAACAGGCTTCAGCCTGTGATTGAGTTTTACAACAAGCTAAAGCCTATCGTTACGTAGAATAGTAGCATTACAAATGTAATACTACCAAAAAGCGGGCATTGTTCTAAGAACAATGCCCGCTTTTCTATTTTATTTCTAATACATAGCTTTATTTACTATGTTGGAGTATAAGTTTTCTATTTGTATGTTTTATGTATTTTGTACCTGACCCTGTTTGCTCAAGTCCTATTTTTATATTATCTTTTGTGTAAGTATCTATTACTTTATTGTTTAATCCCACAATTTCTACACTATCAAAATTGTTTGCTAACGCATTTATAATGGCTTGTTTTCTTTCGTATGATGTATTTGCTTCTTGCAATTCATCAAGGCAATCCTCTATCTTGGTGCAATCAGCAATTTTTATTGGCTCTGTAGTATTTTTTGGTGGTATTTCTTCAACATGCTTTTTTTCTTCCACTTTTCCCTTTTCCTCTTCGGGTTTCTTATTTTTCTTGTCTTCTTTAGAATCGATAGTTTTGTCAATAAAAGCGTAGCTTTCACGAATGTCTGAGTTTTTTGGGCTTTCATTACAAGCAGTGAATAGTATTGCCAAGCAATAAGTAGTCAGAATGTGGTGTACTTTCATGGTAGTTTTGGATATTGTTTGCAAGTTAAAACTTATTTTGAAGAATACCAAATTATTTTGGACAATTTACTTTATATGTCCATGTAGTGCCTCTTTGTTCACCTCTTATTACCACAGTGATGACTCCACAATTTGGTTCTATACTAATTTCACCTTTTCCGCTTACTAAACCATTAGTACTGCCTAATCGTTTGGAGGTAGGTGGGTTTTCGGTCCATTCACCACAATAAACATCTAAAGCGTCAGGTTGTGAATCCATACTATATTCTATACGTACGATTCCTTTTTTAGTTCCTAAATCATGTGTATTGTAGGTAGTGCCTTCGCCTCCTGATTTGCTTTCCTCATTACAAGGGCGTGGTGGAGGCATATTTCTACCTATAGTTACAACAGTATCTTTGGCTTGATAAGCAATATTATATAGGTTGTATCCTTGTTGTTTGATAGCTATTTTTAGTAGCTGTTTAATAGCTTCATTTGGAATTTGTATTTTACCGCCTTCATTTGTCTGTGTTTGTATGCTGGTGTCTTTACCCAATTTGTTTTTAAAATCTAGTGTAAGTTCGACTCCTTGTAATACCTTTTGACTTATGCTATCTTTTATGGTAATATAGGCTTTTTCTAGTATAGGTGAAATAGGTAGAGTAGCTTTGGTACAACTATTCCAAGCCCACAAAGCAGACACTAATAACAACAGTGGTAATAATAACCACCACCACGCCCATTTTTTCTTGGGTGTTATGATGTAAAGGTTTATTTTTTCAGTGTGTATGTGTAGTTTATTGTGGTCGTATGTGGTTGTTTTATTTTTTGTATTAGATCGATAATTGCCTTTAATCTCTATAGTTTCTCCTACTTGTATAGGAGGTGTAATAAGTTCACCTTTCCCATTTATTTTTTCTCCTTTTAAGTCCACTTCAATTTCGGCATTTGGCACTAAATTACCTTTTTCATCTTCTACTCTTATTGTTAGTGGGGTAGCAATTTTATCTATTATTGTTATTGGATCGGGTAAATCTACATAAAATAAATGTTCTGTCTTATTAAAATCGATGGTGCAATTTTCTGTTTGCGATAATGTAGCTTGTTGTATCGACAAGTGTAGGGTAGTTTTAGGCAATATGTTGGGCAAAGTAATTTCGCCGTTACTATTGGTGAATATTTGAAAGCCATCTTTTCCTTGTATAGATATGATAATAGGCAAATTAGGGATACTTTCTTTGTCTTTTTTGTTTTTGAAAGTTATGTTTCCTTCTAATAGTGGTCGTTTGATCGCGACATTATAATCACCAAAGCAGGAAGTACGAATAGTTTTTTCGTTTACTTTTTCATTATTTTCCCATATTTGATGTATTTTTATGATAGTTTCTACGGAATTATCAAGTAACCTGCCTGTTTTTTCGTCTTTTTTAGTGGTGTGAAAAGGCACATTAAGTAGAATAACTACACCTTTTTCATTAGTAGTAACTGTTTTAGGTGTTTGTCCTTCCCAAGCAAAATAGATGGTTTCATTGGCGGGAATAATTGTTAAATCATCTTCATATTTGAATGTAAAATGTAAATCGCTTACTCGATAGGTAAGGTGTTTCTCAAGTATATGTTCATCAGCACATAAATTGTTTTCTAAAAACCCCCAACCTGTTAAGACGCATTTTGATTTCGCACCGTTCCGAATCCAATAGATATAAGATTCCGAAGGAATTTCGAGCGCATTTTCTAATGCTTTGATAATATCAAGTTTATTATTAAATTTTTGTGCTTTACAAAATAAACGGCTTACTTGTCTTTGCAAAGTATAGATGGCATCTGCTTGTTCGGAAGCATCGAGTTTTTTGAACGGTATGATTGTTCCTTCAAGCTCTGTAGACCATCTTATTTTTTTGCCATCTTCTGTCACTTCTGCAAAAACAACATAATCGTCTTCTTCCAAAAACATTGTTTTTATTTGGCTGAAGCGTTTAGATGCTTCGCCCCATACTGTGCTATAGGGTCTTAATCCTTTTAGGTCTGCTTCGTATAAGAGTTGTTTCATAAGTTATTTTATTTATTTCTGGCTATTCTAAAGCCAAGATATGGGTGTAAACAGCTTTTAAAATGGCTTTTATTGCGTTGTGTGATGCGGTTTGTTTTTACTGTTTCAGTGTACGATCCACTACGCACGGCTATGTATTTAGTTTGTTTTTGATTATCATACACTGCATACCAATCGTGTGTCCACTCTTGTACATTGCCACTCATGTCGTATAATCCCAATTCGTTAGGCTTTTTTTGTGCTACAGGATGTGTTTGCTCACCACTATTTTCATCATACCATACCACTTCATCTTCGTTATTGCTACCAGCATATAAATAATTTTTGCTTTTATTTCCGCCACGGGCTGCGTATTCCCATTCAGCTTCAGTGGGCAATCTATAGTTGCTACAAGTAGTTTCGTTGAGTTTTTCTAAAAACATTTCTACATCAATCCAACTTACATTTTCCACAGGGCAGGTTAGACAATTCTTGTGGATAGATGGGTTTCTGTCCATTACGGCTTCCCAAAGTTCTTGTGTTACCTCAATACTATTCAAATAAAAACCATTGACTGTTACTTTATGAACGGGTTTTTCGTCCGCATCTCCTTTATTGTTACCCATCATAAAGTTTCCTTCTTCTATAAAAAGCATAGATAGCATTTTATCAAATTTGCTTACATGGCATAATTTTAACCTATATTCTTTTAACTCTTTTACCATTCCTCGCAAAGTGTCTGTTTTATAGCCTTTTTTAGATGCACTTAGTATTATTTTGGCGCATGATGGTATTTTATCAAAGTGGACTTTTCCGTATTTATCAGTTTCCATATTTCTAATTTCTTTATAGATATCTTGATAAACTATGGTTATTTGTACTTTGGCTTGGGGTACGGGCTTACCTTCATCATTCGTTAAAACTTCAAAGGTAGTGTCAATCGTTTGCAAAGATAGTTCATATTTTTTAGGAATATACCATAAAGATGCTTTTTTTTCTTTTTTTTCGAAACAATCACAAATTATTTTACTTTCTATTTTCTGTAATGGCAAGACAAATTCAAATAAAAACATCCATCTATATCCAAAGTTTGCCATCCCTTTATTATTTGTATTTTTTTGTTCTTTTTTAATATCATCAAAATTGACCGAAACAAGTGTTGTTGCGGGTTGAATAATAGGTCTACGTTTGTAAGTATCTACTACTTCAATATCTAATGAAATAGGCATAGGTATGAAAGGTAATAATAAAAGCATAAACCACCATGACCACCTATAATTTTTAAAACGCAATATATAGGTGTCATTTTCTTTTGTATGCAAAAAAACAGCTTCAGTTTTTAGTGTTCTTTTATTTATTTTTTTTGTTGCGACAGCTTTCACTTTTATGTCTAAGGGTACTTGAGTCCAAATATACTCGCCTGATTCGTTCGTAGGTATGATTTTCTCTTGTTGTGTTTCGGTGTCTATATATTGTAACGTGAGTAATGCTTCAACTATTGGTTTATTCTGTTTCAATACCCTAAAAAGCATATCTCGTTTGGGTATTGTAGGCAAGCGGACAATAGACACATCTTGTCCTTCTGTGGACATATAAGATTGCAAATACACTTCTTTTCCTTCTTTATTTTGATATACTTTTATAGCTGTTCCAAACCATACACGTGGCAGTATTATGCATCCATGATTATCCGAAGTATGGCTGATAGTTTGTCCAGCATAATTAAATTCCCAGATGCTGTTAGGGATTAATACATCATTTGTATCCCAAATCTCAAACCGCATGTCTTCAGTAGGATAGGGTAATGTAATGACAATGTTTTTGCTTTTAGTAGCTAAAAAGCTGTTTTTATAACGCTTCTTGATTTCTTCTATAAATAATTCTTTGCCTTCAGAAACTTCTACAGCGAAGCTACCTTGTGTATCTGTTGTACATACTTTATCTAATATACCTTTCAAAATAGTTTTGAAAGAAATAGCAGGCAAGGCTGTGCCGTCTTCATATTGTACAATAAACACAAGTATATATCTTGGAATTTCTATAAACTTTCGCAATATATCTGTATTTGCATTTGGAGTGTCTTGTATATAGCCCCATTGTGTAAGCACTACATGTAACTGATTGTCTTGATAAATAATAAAAATGGCTTCTTCGTTTGGTATAATCAAGGCAGTTTGTATCAATTCGCGCAAACTTTCATTTTCATATTGTTTTGAAAGTTGGTAAATTTTTTCTATTTGTTCACCTAATATATGCCTTGCTTGTGCTTTATCTTCCGCGGACAAATCAGCAAACGGCTTTACATCACCTTGCAAATCTGTAAACCAAAGCATAGACTTTTGGTCAGAAGTAAGGATAGGCTCAGCGAATAAGGTATGGTATCCACTCGTTGAAAGTGTGCCTTTTAATGCTTGATATGCCGTTTTACTTTCTTGAGAAAGTAGTTTTTTCTTTTCTCGTAAAGTTGTTTGTGCTATTTGTTTTGTCATACAAGTATTAAAATATAAAATTGTTTGCTCATGCTACTAAATGCAGTAATATTAAAATATAGGTAGTGTTATAGTTGTAATGCTATTTTAATTTGGAGATTATATTGACAAATAAAGTATTTGATAGCCCCCTATGTGATTTTGTATAGACTTAGAAAAGCTCAAAGCTTTTCTTACTAATCGCGAGGCTCGTTGTCTGATCCATACAATTAGACCGCTCTATATATGCCGTTAGTCCACTATCTTTACCTACTCCAAAATGGTCATCTTGCACAAAAACGCTTACGTATGCCTGCCAATAATCTGAGAAAAAGGCTGCCTTCTCCCTAAAAAAAGCAGGGGTTTTGTCGTGAAATAATTGTGCATCCTTAACACCACGCCCTCCAACATGAAAAGCTATAATCTGTCTGTTAGCTGGATTTAAGGCAAGCCAAAGCTATTGTTTGTTCTCTTTATTACCCACAGATGTCCACATCTCATCTAATTGAATACCTAAAAATTCTATCCGTAAACCGCGCTCTTTTTCATACACCTCACACAACAATAAATCAGTCTCAGGTACTATACCAGTATATTCAAAAGGCTCTATGTTTTCTATAAGTAATTCATTATCAACTTCATATAAATCTTCTATCAAAATTTCTTCAACAGCTGTGTAGGCATCTATTACTTGCTTATCTTTTTTTTTAATCAAACGAAACACCTCTTCATCAAACCTATTAGCTAAATATTCTGGTACTCTGACAAATTTTGTGTTGAACCACATAGAAACATAGAGAACATAGCCCGAAACACTGTGTGCCATATCTTTCTATGTGGTTTATACCTTGCGCCACTAAAATTGTCGGAGCACTAATATTCTTCGCTGTCAGGTAACGACATGACCACATTTAAGTCATCAACACTAAGCGCGTACACTTCGCGAATATAAGCACCTAACCAACTAATACTCACATCTATTACACGACAAATGCCCTGCAAGGAAATACGCTCAAGCAACAGCTTTTTTATTAAACTTTTTTCTTCCTCAGATACAAACCACAAAGAACCACCCTCTACAAATTGACGATTGCAATTATGGCAGTAATAGTTCTGTTTAGCATAATGCGTATGACCATTTTTTTTGGTAGACGAACTCGAGCAATAGGGACAAGTCATAAGTTTTTTTGCAAAGGTACAAATAGAACGTGGTTCATCAAGCATTTTAGCGCAAATCCAATACTTTAATTTTTTACACGTAATAATTAACTGATAATCAGTTGTTTACAACTTACCGTTAAAGGCTGGTTTTTATCTTTGCGCTAAAATGTCGGAAGAGCCTAAAACATTACAAATATAACACTACCAATGTTGAAAATAAATCTATTGAACTTGGAAAAGAAAATTTATAGTAACATTGATTTAATACTATCTAAAAACTAAAAAAAGTATGGCACTCTGACAAATTTTGTGTTGAACCACATAGAAACATAGAGAACATAGCCTGAAACACTGTGTGCCGTATCTTTTTATGTGGTTTATACCTTGCGCCACTAAAATTGTCGGAGCACCGAACATTTTATTTTTTGTTTAACCAATGAATAAGTTTAGGTGTTAGCAACCGCTCATAAAGTTCTTTGTCGGTTATTTTGGCTAAGTCATCAAGGTGCGAGAACCCAACATTAGGCACACTTGATAGGCTAGAAAGGTATTCATAATTTGCCTTCCCTATACCCACAAATTGCCAAAACATAGGTTTATGTACATTTGTAGCAAAAATATCTTTGATAAGTGAAATGGCTTTGCTGTCAAATCCGCCATCTGTCATGAACAAAACGAGTCTGTTTTTGTTGGGGGCAGGCAAGTCTGTTATATAGGTTTTTACAATTGCTTGTACTATTGGAAGTTCGTTGTTTCCACCTTCTATCTTGGTAGGCATAATAACTGTTCGAACAAATCCACGCAGGTTTATACGTTCTATAGGAGCTACTCTTGCACACCTATCGGCATATATCCAAGTATCAGCAATTTCTTCCTCGGTCAAGTTTGCAGCAATGCCAAAAACACGTTCTATGGTATCTTGTATAATTCCTTTTTTGTATAGATCAGTCATAGAACCTGATTTATCCAATACCAACGCAATGTCGATTTGAGCGTCGTGCAAAGCTTGCGCATTTTCCATTTGGAGTATATTTTGCCAAGCTTCTTTAGCCGTTTGAATGCGGTCTTCTATAGGTTTGTAATTGTAAATGTTGCCATTTGTTCTAAAGGTGTAGGTGATATCTACTTGCGTATATGTTTTGCTAGACAAAATATCAAAAGATACAGGATACTGGTAATCAGCTTCAATTTTTTCAAAGCAAGGGTGTTCGGCTGTAATTTTGGCTTGTACTTTGGGGTGAAATAGCGGCACTTTTTTGAAAAGGTATTTGCCTTCGTTATTTGTGATACCTTGTTGCAAATAATTTGGTAGTTGTAGGCTTATATGTGCATCGGGTACAGCATTTCCATTGATGTCAAATACCTCTATATAAAAATCGATGTCTATATCAGCAAGACCCTTGATGAGGTTATATACAATACTTTCATCAGAGCCTAATTTAGTAAAATTAAAGCTCCAATTTGCTACTATAGGTCGCTCACCAAAAAAATACAAGTTTTCGGTACATGGTATTTCTATCCATAAAGTTAACCAATCAGACAATTGTTTGGCATTTTGGTATCGTTTCAACGTTTCTTGTATTTCCATGACATGGAAGCGTAAAATACGCCTCAACACAATTTGTTCTTCAGGTGTATGCTCTGCGAAAGGTTTGGATACACCTTGCGCCTCCGTCATCCAATGTATTGTATCTCCTTTTATGCTTGGTTCTGCAAAGAAAAGGTATTGTTGGTTGGGTGTGAGTATGGTTTTGATAGCTTTATACTGTGATAAACACTCATGCGAGTTTGTATAGACAGACCGCAGGTGTTTCAATAAAGTTTCAGTTATCGTCTGGTTTGCAGGCAACATAGGGTAACACGTTTTTTATATAGTTTTTCGCAAATCTAAGAAAAAAGTATTTATTATTGATGTATTATGTTGTAATTTTAAAAAATATATTTACTTTGCATAAATAAATTTGTCTTTTATGAATAAAAATTTGATTTTCGAAACTTCCCTTGTAGGCTACAAGCCTATCATTTGGTATGGAGAACTATTGATAAGCCGTTTTTCGCAAATTCAAGACGTGTTACGCGAAAAATTAGGGGAAGAATACGCACATTTATTGGCAGAACCTACAATGAACCCTGCGCAAGCGGAAGTTACTTGGCTTTCGCCAGTTATGTCTGCCTCATCTGTCAATTTAGAAAGCTTGCCTGCACAAGAGCAAAACCAAATCCGCGAAAAATTGGCGAGAATGCTAGCTAAAATCCGTGCTTTAGCTGAGGAGCTAAAAGCTATCCCAAATTATGAACAACTTGGTGAGATACTGGAAATATGCACTGAAATCCCTTCTACAGACTGTGTAAAGGTGGATGGAGAAAAAATTGCTATGGTTATGTGGGGCTTCTATGGCGATAATCAAGGTTTTCGTATCCGCGATAATCTGCAAAAAATACCCGTAGTTACATCTGAAGCAACTAAAGAAGAACCCGCCAAAGAACAAACTGAAAAAAAACAAGACCCTCCAATAGAAACGCCACCACAAAAGAAGGAAGATAAGACAGGCAAAAAACCTGTCAATTATTGGAAATGGCTTGCGCTTTTGTGCTTATTGTTTCTCATCGGATTGTTTATTTGGTGGTTGTTTGGTGAAGACGATACAAAAGACAAAGGCAAAAAGTACTTACCTAAAGAAGAGGGCAAATTGCCCAAATTGGATACCAGCAAGATTATCAAAGACCCGAAAGACCCATATAAACGCGAAATCATAAGCAACCGTTTAAATATTCGACTTTCTAAAGGTACAAACTCCGAAGAATTTGCACAAAAATTTAAGGAAAAATATACGTCTGAAGACATCAAAATTGTGTCTTACCTTAAAAAATATGGCATATTACAAATAGAATTTCCTGAAAAAGACAGAGAAACTCTCAAAAAGGAATTCAAAACATTTAAGGAAGTACGTGCCGTATTCGAAGAAAGTGTATTTGATGCAAAAAAGAAACCATCTGACCCTGACTTTGAAAGCAAAGAAAGCAGTTGGTATTTTGACTATATCAAGGTATATGATGCATGGAATACATCAATGGGCAACGCAAACATAATAGTTGCTGTAATTGATGATGGATTTGATTTAGAACACCCCGAACTGAAAGGCAAAATCGTAAAACCTTGGAATATTGCCGATAATGACTCCAATGTCAATACAGCCAATGGCAAAAAGTCGCATGGCACACACGTAGCCTCCACTATAGTAGGCAAGGCAGACAATAATTCGGGTGTAGCAGGTATTGCCCCTAATTGTTCTCTTATGCCCCTGCAAGTGGCTGATAATAACGGCAAAATACAAGGACTTGCCGTATTTTATGCCATTTCCCAAGCCATCCACCAGAATGCACACGTTATCAATATATCTTTAGGGATGATTGCCGGGATAACTCCTGAAGAAGCCTCTAAAATACCTCTCGACAAACAAGTTGAGGCATCTAAAGAATCGGGCATTGAAAAGGCATCTCTTTATGCTGATATATTCGAGGAGGCTTACGCCAATGGTATTGTTGTAGTCCAAGCTGCAGGAAATTCTAATCTATTGGCTGGTATAGACCCAATGAAGCGAAGCAACCATACTACAATAGTTGTAGGAGCAGCCACTCCTAAACAAGAACGAGCAAGTTTTAGCAGTTTTGGAGAAGAAGTTGAACTTAGCGCACCCGGTGTGCATATTTACAATGCTGTGCCAAATAACAAATACCAATACATGGACGGTACAAGCATGGCTTCACCCATCGTTGCAGGTGCTGCTGCTTTACTTAAATCTATTAATCCTGACTTGACACCAGCTCAAATTAAAGACTTTTTGATAGAAACGGGTTTGCCTCTCAAAGATAACAATGGTATGAGGCGCATGGGACCGATCATACAGCTGGGCGATGCCGTAGAAAAAGCAAAAAAATCTCGCAAAGATGCCAATCTACAGCCTAAAATAGATAGCCTCGAAAGAGTCATAAGAGATTGTACTGAAGGTAGAAGCAAGAAAAAAGAAGAGGAATTGGTCATTCCTTGTGACTCCAAAGACATCAAATTTGCCGTAGGGCGCTGGAAAGCTACTGAAACTCTTTACAATACACGCACCAAGGAAAGCATATCCCTTATCTTTGATATTGATGCAGATGGGACAGGGCTACTCACTCTCCGAGAACGTAACGGCGCAATTTGCAAAGCGAAACTAAAAGTGCAAATTAAAAGTGGGTTACTCATTATTGACCAACTCGAAAGTGCTGCTTGTGATAAGGGTGAGGGCTATGAAGCCTACGTATTTCAATTCTCACCTGATTGCAATACTGCTGCCAAATGTTTGGCTAAACGTAAGAGTAAAGGAGACAATGAATTTGGCTTTTATTTAAAGAAGTTGTAAGCCAATATTAGTTGAAATGTTTGTTTTTTTGGCACTTTGACAAATTTAGTGCTATAAGCCAAACCACATAGAAATATAGGGGACATAGCCGAATACGCTATGTTTCTATGTGGTTCAACACAAAATTTGTCAGAGTGCCACTTTTTTATGAGGCACTCGCAAAAAAACAAAAATAATAGGGTATCGTGTCAGCTGTTTAAAAGGCTTTCAAGAAAAGTCTATTGTTTACTTATGATAGTTACAATGTTATTTATTTTCTACATTATATTATGCCTCAAAAAATATCTCAAAAGCCGTTGCGTGATAAGAAGCGGTTGCTCATACAAGACAGCGTTCTTGCCTACAATTCATTGAAGAGTACCCTTTCATCGCAAAAGCAAGACGCTTTATTTGCCTCTCCTGTCATAACAGGAGAGGGCACATCTATTATTTGGTTTACAGATTTGG
>Ga0163154_10008772_pt1 | contig 11686 bp, 10 predicted proteins | sample OliLakLV19MP9P1_FD_148649 | JGI IMG/M metagenome (GOLD analysis project Ga0163154, IMG submission 148649) | Freshwater microbial mat bacterial communities from Lake Vanda, McMurdo Dry Valleys, Antarctica - Oligotrophic Lake LV.19.MP9.P1 | ecosystem: Environmental > Aquatic > Freshwater > Lake >... | reverse complement strand
TCTGTGGCGGCAGTGGCATAGATACTCATCATACAGTTTCCGACAGGCTTTTTTGAGTGATCTCCTGCGTCTCTGTTTCCTGTGATTGTGCAGGGGCGTTTTGGAAGAGAGCACGGCACGGCGGAACGAGACCTGCACGCAGACATTGATTCTGCTGGACTCTTGCAAGAAGTCTAATAGAATAAACTTTGTAAACCGCCGCGAAATGTCTGGTCGCCACTACGGACAGTGGATTTTGGTAGTCCTGTCCAGATTGAGTGGGAAATCGGGCTGAATATGCCTCAAGAGTCACAATCTCACCTCTCGCAGCGGGTACTGAAAGTACCCGGAACCCCAAAGTACAAGCGTCTTTACCTCACCCCCAATCCCTCTCCTGATACCCGAACAAGTTCGGAGGAGAGGGGAGTCAATTCGAGTTGGTGCGTCTGAAAGACGCTTGTTTTTTCCAGACGGGGGTTGAAAACCTCCGGTGCATAACGTGAGTCACAATGATTCTTACTACGAGCCGCCGGAAATTCTTCGGGGACGAATGAACTATTGTCTCTACAGCGCGTCTGAGATGCAGAAGAGCAGCTTTTGCTTTTCCACTCATATAAGGGAGGGTCGGTTCTATGCGGAAATTTGCAGGAATTTGTATGCTCTGCTGCGCTTCAATGGCGTTGGCGCAGAACATCACACGCGAAGGCGTGCGCGGCATTGGCATTGTCGAAAACGAAGAGGGCAAAAAGGCTCGCTTTGCTTTGTTTGCGAACAGAACGACATCGGGAGATCGCTCGGTTGTGGGCGGCAGTTTGGAACTCCATGTCGTTAATCGTGACACAAGACGCGGGGTTGCGATTGTACTGCCGCAAGTCAAGCGTTTAGCGGTTTCTGCCCGCCGTGCGGAATTTGGGGGTCCCGGCGTTCTGATTATCACCGAGGGGCGCAATCACCGCCGCATTCCCGGTCAGGTTGTGGCTAACACCGCCGATTTAGGCGTTCCCGCCAATGAAGAGGACGCTGCGGACACTCTTCGCGTCCATTTCACGCCCCAGAACCCCGATGGACGTGAGTTTCACTTCGAAGGCGAACTGGAGCATGGCGATATTGCGGTTCACCCGCGCCCTTAATCCAAAAGATCGAACTGCTACTGATTTCGGCATTATCGGCTAATGCTCTTGTCGGGGGTTTTAAACCCCCGCCTGACATGGCGTTCCGCCAAGCGTCCTTCGGACGCGACAATTCCGCAGATGAGCGTTCTGTGGCGACATTCAGTAACTGATGTTACGCACCGGAGGTTTTCAACCCCCGTCTGGAAAAAACAAGCGTCTTTCAGACGCACCAACTCGAATGGACTCCCCTCTCCTCCGAACTTGTTCGGGTATCAGGAGAGGGGTTGGGGGTGAGGTAAAGACGCTTGTACTTTGGGGTTCCGGGTACTTTCAGTACCCGCTGCGAGAGGGAAGTCAGTAAAAAAGAAGGAGATGCCGAATTTTTCGGCATCTCCTTCTTTTTTTGTGTATACTCAACGACAAAGAATGCGTCTGTCTTCACGAGGCAGACCGCTATCAAATGATCACAAGGAGAAAACACACGCCATGGCAAACCCCGTATTGACGCGCTCCGAGGTTCCTATCGAACACACTTGGGACGCCACCAGCATCTACCCGACCCACGCGGTATGGGAGACGACCTTTCAAGAGACAGAGAAGCGACTCGAAGAAGTCAGCCGCTATGGAGGCAAACTCGGCGATTCGGCAAACGCACTCGCTGAATGGTTCGCCTATTCCGAAAGCGTCGTCAACACGCTTTGGAAACTCTACGTTTACGCGGGGCTGTTTTCCGAAGTGGATACCGCCGACTCCGAAGCGGCAGGACGCGAGGCACGAGTGCGCGGACTCTATGCCCGTATCATGGGAACATTCGCCTTCGCCGAGCCGGAGTTGCTCGCGCTGTCGAAGGAAACCCTGACACAATTTCAACAATCCGACCCGCGCCTGTCCCATTTCGGACAGTATTTCGACCAATTAGAAAAGCGCAAGCCGCACGTCCGCTCCGCCGAAGTCGAGGAGTTACTCGGTACGGTGCAGGAACCGTTCGGGACTTCCAACAATGCTCACAGTGCGCTGGCAGACGCCGACCTTGTGTTCAAGCCGGCAGTCGGTTCCGATGGAACGACGCACGAGATCACGCAAGGCACGATCAATGCTCTGCTCATTCACCCGGATCGCGAAGTGCGCCGAACCGCCTTCGAGAACTACGGCGATGCGTTTCTGGCGGTCAAAAACTGCATCAGCAATACGCTCGCGTCGGGCGTTCAGCAAAATGTGTTCATGGCACGCGCCCGCAACTACAATTCGGCAATCGAGGCGGCACTCGGAGCCAATTTCATTCCCACCGATGTTTTCCATAACCTCATTGCGACGTTCAAGAAGAATCTCCCGACGTGGCACAAGTATTGGGATTTGCGCCGCCGCGTCTTGGGTTATGATACGCTCCATGTTTATGACTGCAAGGCTCCGCTGTCCAAAGCAAGCCCGGTTGTCTCATTCGATCAGGCGGTGGATTGGATCGAAGAGGGCATGAAGCCGCTCGGCGAGGAGTATGTCGCCATCATGCGGAAGGGAGTGCGCGAACAGCGTTGGGTGGACATTTACCCGAACAAGAACAAACGCATGGGCGCGTTTTCCAGCGGCGCGGCGGGAACCTTTCCCTATATCTTGATGAACTACAACGACGATGTGTACAGCATGAGTACTCTCGCGCATGAGTTGGGGCATTCACTCCATTCCTATTATGCGTGGCAGACCCAACCGCTGACCTATTCCGACTATTCGATCTTTGTCGCCGAAGTCGCGTCGAACTTCGATCAGGCGTTGGTGCGGAATTATCTGCTGGAAACCAACCCCGATGCGAACTTCCAGATCGCCCTGTTAGAAGAGGCGATGGCGAACTATCACCGCTATTTCTTTGTCATGCCGACGTTGGCGCGGTTCGAATTGGAGATGCACGAGCGGGTGGAACGCGGCGAGGCATTGACTGACCAAAGCCTGATGGACTTGATGACCGAACTGTTCGCGGAGGGCTACGGCGGCAAAGTGGAACTCGACAAGGACAGAATCGGCATCACTTGGGCGCAGTTCCCAACACATCTCTACTCGAATTTCTATGTGTTCCAATATGCGACGGGCATTTCCGCCGCCAACGCGCTGGCAAACGGAGTTTTGCGCGGCGACGAAAACGCCCAAGAGAAGTATCTCGACTTCTTACGTGCGGGGAGTTCGCAATATCCGCTCGACGCGCTCAAAAATGCGGGCGTTGACCTCACTCAGCCGGAACCCGTAGACGCGGCATTCGCGCTGCTTGCCGAGTATGTGGATCGCCTCGAAACCCTGCTGACTACGTAATTCATTATGACTGATGAGAAATCTCTCGCCTCCCTTAAAAGCGAGAGATTTCTCATGGTTGCCGGAATGCCTGCGCCTATGTGATAATTCCAACACAACACTTACGAGGAGAAATCGTGGAACTCGCAGACATACTGGTTTCTGACCTGAATGCTCTGCCTTATTTCATCACAGAGGCACAAACAGGGCAGACAGTTCCTGTACGTTTTGAACCGCTGGCTCTCGATGATATTTCCGAACTTCAGAGCGACACTTGGAATCAAGCCGTTTTTTCTGCCGTTTGGCAAAATTATGCAGGAGACACAAGGACTTATAAACTCGTCTGTACCGCAGAAAATGGCACGCGAATACAAGGCATAACACGCTTGGGCAAGGTCTTGCAATTCGGCGGATTGCTGGAAAAAAGTCTCTTGGAAACGGCTCCCTTCAATCGAACACAAAGCAGTCAGCGGCAATATCGTGGAGTGGGACGTGTTCTGATTGCGCGTTTGGTCGTTGAAAGCCACTTCTTGGGAGCGAGGGGAAAAGTCCGCGTGAAACCTCGGCGTGGTACAGAAGCGTTCTACGAAGTACTGGGCTTCCGCAAGTTCGCTGGCGACTACAAATATATGGAATTGTATCCGTCTGAGGCAGAACAATTACTGAACCAGAGTTTACTCAATCAATGAAGAAAGCAGGTTGGTTCCTGTTGGCGAAAGCGAGGAAAACCGATGCATTATGAACGCAAAGACGAAGAATACGACCCCATTTATCAGATGGCAATGGACATCATCGATCAAGAGTGGATCGATGCGGGAATAACACGCGAAGAGCTTGAGCAAAACCGACAAATCGTTGCGATCATCGATAGACTGAGAGCATCGGGAAGGTCATTGAATGCGATTGAAGCGGAATGGGAAGGCAAAAGCAAGGAGCAAATTTTGCTGGAATATGCTCTTATTTCGGTTCTTCACTGAAGCATGATGCCCTCAAAAATGCGGGCGTTGACCTCACTCAGCCGGAACCTGTTGATGCGGCATTCGCGCTGCTTGCCGAGTATGTGGATCGCCTCGAAACCCTGCTGACTGCGTAGAAAAAAGAACGAACAGAACACTCCCCGATCCAAGAGGCGATTGACTCTCATCGGGGAGTGTTCTTATATCTCCACGTTTCAGGGCTTTCCGATGCGTGCCAGTCCGGTGTTGCCCCAGTTGAACAGCCGCAGTGCCTTTGTCATACGCGGCAGAGCGGGGAGTTTGTCCGTTCCATAATTGCCCGCCTTGATGTACAGTTTGTGTCCGTTGCTGGAAATGGTATAGGCTTTGGCGACTGACTTGTAGGGGGCAGTCGGAGAGCCATTGCCCGTTGCGTCATTGCCCTGTGCTGTGTCCACAAACCACGAGCCGCTGGCAACAGTCCACAACTCGTATGCTCCCATGTCCGGCGCACTGCCCAGAATGCGCGGCAATCCATCGAGGTCGGTGGCGGGCAAACTCGGTGCGGCGGCACTGCCTGTGTTGATGCAAGGTGAAGTGGATTGCAGACGATAATTTCCACTCGTGGCGTTGACAAACTGCGGAGTGGTGTTGATGTTACCCGTTCCCGCATAGCCGCGCTGGGTATTGGAGTAGGTCACCGACGAAGTGCCGACGAAATCGTCGATCTCTGCGACGCCGCCGTTCCTTATAGACAAATCAGATAAATCTCGTACATTGCGTGTCCGGAGGACGCTTGGCGGCACGCCATTTCAGACGGGGGTTTAAAACCCCCGCGCTGGCGAATGTACGGAGTTTAAACGATTTCTCTATAAAGAACGGCGGCGTCGCATGGTGAGATTTTCCTTTCACAAACAACCAGAGATGCAGTGACGCGAATCACTTGGGCTGGACTGTGAGCCGATGAACTGCGAGTTCGAGGGCTTCCAGACGCGCCTTCAGTTCGCTGTTCTCTTTCTTCAATTCGGTATTGCTGACTTCAAGTTTGCGGTTCAGCCCTTGAATGGCGGCAAGCGCGACGCCATCGGCATCCACCGTGTCGATATGTTTGTCATCGAGTCCCAAACCACCGAAGGCGGCAAAGAAGTCCTGCGCCATGACGCCGATATGCCGAATGTCGGTGTTGGCTTTGTAGTTCCAAGTGGTGAGGGGCATGGCGAGGAGTTTCTCCAGAATGCTGAGGGTATCCACCGTCCGAAAGTTGGCTTTGAGGTTTCTGTCGGAGGCGGAACTCCACGAACCGTTCCCTGCCGCAAGCAGTACGCCCGTGGTTGCCGTCGCGTTGGAGAAGATGCGTGTGCCACCCGAAGCGCGAACATTGAACTCGTTGGCAGCGGTGGAGGCAAAGTCAACGAAAACGCTGTCCGCCCAAACGAACGCGCCGTCATGGTTGGCTTTGGCACGCAGTCCGGCAGCAAAACTGCCAGAGCCCGCAGCAGTGTTGAATTGACCACCCGGCACGGTACTCTGAATGCCGGTGGCGCGGTTGACTTGTCCTCCGCCTATCGTGGCATAGTTGCCACTGGCGGTGTTGTCTGCGCCGCCCCCGACCGTATTAGCGATGTTGCTGGCATTATTTCGGAGACCACCCCCCACCGTGGCAGTATTGCCGCCTGCTGTATTGGAGCTGCCGCCGCCAACCGTAGCGAAGTTTGCGGAGGCAGTGTTCTGACCACCCCCTCCGACCATGGAATAGACACCGTTGGCGAGGTTGCCGATCCCTCCGCCCACCGTAGAACCGTTGTTACCAGCAGTGTTTCTGAGACCGCCTCCTATTGTGCCGTACTCGGCATTGACGATGTTAGGGGAGTTCTGACCGAAATACATTCCTCCTCCTCCGGCGATGGTTGCCCCTGTTGCGCTGGCACTGATGCTGTTGAGTTCGTACCCGCCCAGCACATTGACACCCGTCAAGGTGTTTCCATTTATGACGATGGTGGCGTATTGTAATTGCAGAGCGCGATGGTTGTTTGCCTTGAGTACCAAGGGCTGCGCGTCAGTCGTGCCGAGGAAGTTGGTGGCAGGGAGAGTCCCCGCGTTGCCTGTCAGGTTCCATCCGTTGACTACCGGCGCGTTGGTGATCTTGCTGTAGTCCACGCTCTGGATCATGGCGTTGGTGATGGAGTTGTTTCCCAGCAGCGAGGTGAGGGCATTCCATGTTCCCAAGCCCGCCGCATCGGAAGTCAGCACCCTGTTTGCGCCCGCTCCCGTGGGAAGCATAAAGCCGGTCATCTGTGCGGTTCCGGCTACGTCCAGCAAAGTGCCGGGCGCGGCGGTTCCGATACCGACATTGCCATTGCCCAGCATCACTACCTTTGCTGTCTCTGTTCCTGTGGAGCCGGGAGAGAAGATAATATCTCCGAACTCCCGCAGCTCAAGCTTGTTGTCAGCCCGTCGGAACAGAATCCGGTGATTGTTGTCCAGACTGCGAATTTGTCCATCGTCGCCGAAGAACAACTCCTGACCGCCGTCGAGTTGGAGACTGCCGCCGCTGACGTGGAGTTTTGCGGCAGGAGTGAGCGTGCCGATGCCGACATTGCCGTTGGCGAGCAGACGCATCTTTTCGGTATTGTCGGTGCGGAAAACTAACGGTTGAGCATCAGTGGTTCCGAGGAACTGGCTTGCCGGATTCGTGCCGGAGTTGCCGCCAAGCAGCCACGCCAGCGGATTGAAAATGTTGGCGGCAAACTTATCGGCAGTGATCGTCCCGGCGGCAATGTTGGCTCCCGTGAGGGTTCCATTGGCGAGGTCGGCGGCTGTTATGGTTCCGTCGAGGATGGAGGCGGTGGTGATGCTGCCGTCCGGCACGGAATTGGCTTTCAGAGCGAATGCCACGGAGACCAACTGCTGACGCGGCGCAAGTGCCGCATCTGCGCCAACTTTGATTTCCAGCCACAAATTGCCGTTGAAGAGATTGGCGGTATTGGTGTTGAGCAGAACCGCGAACGTGCCGTTTTTGACAGCAACGGTGGCAAGCGTCTGATTCCATTTCTCTGTTCCGGCAGAGACAGCATCCCAAAGCGAGAAGCGTATCGAATAAGTGCCATCGGGAACGGGATTGCCCGCCGGTGTGGCGAGTTGCCCCTGAAAATTGATGAGGGTCGGTGCGGCAGTGACTTGAGCATGAACCGGGCTGACAGCGGCGATGCTTAGCAGACCGAAGAGAGTGAGACTAAGATGACGGAGTCGCATGGTGTGTTCCTTTGTGAATCAATCCGTGAGTGCGAGATTATCCCGCTAAGACTGCGTGAAAACGCCTTGATTTGGAGTATAACAGAAGGATAAAGCGCGGGAGAATTTTGGCAGGAAAGCGCGACATTTGGCAGAAAAGTGCAACATTTTGAGGGGCGTCGTCAGCAGGGAGGTTTGACACCGCACTTCCGGGAGCCACAGAACGATTACACCAGACAGTACGACAATCGGGAAATTTCTGCGGACGCTGCGGAAGAGCAGATGCCTGACGATGGAGGGGGCGGCGCAGCAAGCAGGAATTCATCGTGCCACATTGCATCGCTGGGAAAAGGGGCAGGCGCAGCCACGACTGCCTGAGTTGGAGGCGTTGCTGGATGCGCTGGGCGCAAGCGCAGCACAGAGGTGTCAGGCTGTCGCGCTGGTGGACGCGCCCCGCGCACAGGCATTGGTGCGTGTGCAAATCGCCCGCATAGCAGAGCAGAATGGAATGGCTTCCATGCCGCACGGCGGCGATCTGCTCCGTGCGATGCGATTGCGGCGGGACTGGTCGCTGGAGGAGATCGCCGCTCGCCTTGGGATGACTTCGTGGACAATCCGACGCTGGGAGAAAGCGGAAACAAAGCCCTCCGTCGAACACTTGCACAGGCTTTGCTATGCTTTGGAGGCGAAAGAGGAGGAGATTCTTGCGCTGACCTGCGGGCAGTTTTCCCGGTTGACGACGACAGCAGGGAGAACGGTGCAGGAATTAGAGGAACGGGTGCATCAGTTTGCCCAAACGCTCTGTGATCCGCCCTTTGGCTTGAAGGACCTGGAACTGCTGATACTCCGGGCGGAGGCATGGACGTTGGCGGCACGGAGCGTGGCTGGTATGCGTCTGCTGACCGACGTTTACGCTCTCACCTACAACCATCTGTCTTATCAAGACCGGTTCGTGGAAGCCGTTGTTGTTTCCGAACACTATTTTGACCTGATGCCCACAAAGATACCCGACCTTTGCTCCCAATTGGAGTGGCAGAGTATTCGGTTATCGGTGGTGCTGGACAGGCTGCAAACAGGAGGGCGCACGACGCCGAAGCAGTGCCTCAAAGAGTTGGGACGGGTACTTCCTCTCACCAAAGGCACTCGCAATGAGCCGGACGCATTGTATAAAATCTCGCAGATATTGCTGCGGCAAGGTGCTTACGACGAAGCGATACAGGCTGCCGAAGAGGCGTCGCAGGCAGCCGCAAGGAATATGGGTGACGAAGGGGGAGAGTGGTTCCGGGGAGGAATGGGAGTCCAGCTGATCCGCGCAGGGCGTTTTGCGGAGGGTCTTCCCTTGCTTTCGACGGGTCGTTCGGGCGACTGGTATCGGCTGGTGGAAACGTCGCTGTGGAAAGCGGAGGCTCTTCTGGGTCTGGGTGAGAAAGAAGACGCTGAGCATTGGCTGGCACGGGCGCAATCGGAACTCATTACGTATGAGATAAGACCGCTTCAACCGCGCTTGGATGCGCTGAAGGCACGACTTTAGGTTCTTTCCCTCACCCCCCAACTCCCTCTCCCAAACAAGTTTGGGCAGAGGGGGTTGAGAGAGAAGCGTTCCGTCATTGACCTTCGCCTTTTCCCTTTCTTTGCGGTCATGGCGACGAGGAGCGGCGCGTCAGGGCGGATTCGAGGCGTTCGAGGCGGGCTTCCAGTTCCGCGTTTTTGGCTTTGATGGCGGCATTCTCTTGCTGATTACTCTTGAGGGCATCGATCTGCTTCTGCTGAAGGATGGTGCGGGCGTTGAGAGTTTTGACGGCTTCCACGAGTACGGGAATAACATTCTGATACGCCACCGATTTATAGCCTTTGCTGTCGGTCATCACCAATTCCGGCAGAATTCGTTCCACGTCTTGGGCAATAAACCCGATCTGCCGCCCTGTGCCGAAGTTATGATCGGGGAACGCTTTTTGGTTCCAATGATACGTCACGCCCCGCAGGTTGAGAATCGTTTCCAGTGCATTCTCGAAGGAAGAGATGTCCTGCTTGTAGCGGGCGTCGGAAATCAGCGCGGAACCGTTGGAGCGCACGGAACCGCTGGCGTTGATGTCTCCGTTGACATCGAGCGTGAAGTCGGGTGAACTGTCTCCGATGCCGACACGCCCGTCCGTCGTGACCCGCAGTGTTCCTCCGTTGATGAGGGTGCTGGAGACATTGCTGTTGTTGATCAGAAGCGATCCGCCGATTGCCTGGACTTCGTTGTTGTCGAGGTGAAGCCCAAGGGTGCCTGCGGAATTGATGATCTGGAGAATGCCGCTTCCAAGCGTCGCAGTGACATCCCTATCAGAGACGATGCGAACGCCGCCTGCCGCTCGAATGGAAAACTGATCGGCAAGTCCTGATGCGAAAGTTGCCGCCTGACTGTCCGCCCACACAAACGCGCCTTGATGTATGGCACTCGCCCGCTGTCCCGCCGCAAAACTGAATGCGCCGCTGGCACTATTGTCCGTGCCGCCCGGAATGGTGGCGAAACTGCCTGAAGCGTTATTGTCGCGCCCGCCGCCCACTGTCGCGCCGCCGGGAATGGAGACGATGCCGCCGCTGGTTTGATTTTGGAAACCGCCTGTGATCACCGAATAGCTGCCGCTTGCGATGTTACCGAAACCGCTTCCGATGAAACTGCCCGCGCCCCGCGCTTGATTGGATTCGCCTCCGCTGACGGTTGCATTCCAGGCATCGGTAAAGTCGGCATTGCCGTTTCCAGCAACATTGAGCGAACCGCCGCCCACAGTCCCAAAGCGATCCGTGACCCTGTTTCCTCGATTGACGCCGCCGATGGTGTAGCCTCCTCCTGCAATGGTCGCCACATCTACTCCGACTGTGATGGAGTTCGCGGGCGCACCGGCAAGTACATTGACGGCAGAGAAATCGGCGGTGACAAGCGGCGTAAGGCGTAGACCGCGTACGTTGTTGACCCGCAGTTCCAACGGCTGATTATCGGTTGTTCCGAGAAATTGGGTGGCAGCGTTTGTGCCGCTGTTCCCTGCGAGGAGCCATGCAAGCGGATTAAAGATTCCTGCGGCAAACTTGTTGGAAGTGATCGTTGCGTTGGCGATTTTGGCGGCAGTGACGGCACTCGCGGCAAGCGCGTTTGTGGTGATGGCTCCGTCTTTGACACTGTCGGCTCGGAAAGCATAGGCGACAGTGGCGAGCTGCTGGCGCGGAGCAAGTGGAACGTCGCTTCCCACTTTGATCTCCAAAAAGAGGTTGTTGTTGAAGGTTCCGGCAGGAAAACCGGTCAGCAGAACCGCAAAGGAACCATTGCTGACAGTGACATTGGAAATGGTTTGGTTCCAGACCTCATTGCCCGCGCCTGATACCGCGCTGTGGAGGGAAAAGCGCAGTGAGAACGTGCCGTTGGGAACAGGATTGCCAGTAGGAGTGGCGAGCCGCCCCTGAAAATTGATCAACTGCGGTACAGCGGCGACTTGCGCGGCGACGGGCGAAACGGCGACAGTGCCGAGTGCCAGTAGTGCGGCGATTAGGGGCGTTGCTTGCTGCGCCCTGCGATGTATGCGGTTCATGGTATGCCTTTCGAGGCGAGACAAAATGAGCCATAGAACATTGGCTACGGCTCGGATGTTGGTTTTGGTTAGGAATAAGTGCAAGTTCTGTGCCGTTTCGCCCTATCCTCTGCTGCGCCTCTTTTTTTGTTCGGTCATCCCCACCAAAAGCGGGGCGGTCAGGGCTTCATAGAGGGCGAGAAGGTGTTCGACGCGCTCGCGGTCACTCGAAAAAGGGGCGGGGCGATAGAGTTTGTCAACGGCGGCATCGTTGGCGGTGTGCGCCTTGCGGAGTTCGAGGGGCATGGTGCGCGGGTCGTAGAGATCGGCGAGCGAGGCAGTCGGATAGAGGGCGCGGGCGTCGAGAATAGCGTCGGCGCGTTGGGTGAGGCTCGCCCGATGCTTGTCGTTCAGGTCGGGCAGGGGGAAATTATTATAAACGATGCCGATGGAGTAGAGGTAACGGCTCTCAAGTCTGCCGCCGACTTGGCGCATCCACGCATTAGACCTCTTGCGTAAGTCGGGTACAAGAACGTACCCGACTCAAAAACAGCCGTCCTACGGACGAAATTCTCTTGCCTTGAGAGTGCGAAGCACGGCACGGCGGAAC
>Ga0163154_10008769_pt1 | contig 11689 bp, 10 predicted proteins | sample OliLakLV19MP9P1_FD_148649 | JGI IMG/M metagenome (GOLD analysis project Ga0163154, IMG submission 148649) | Freshwater microbial mat bacterial communities from Lake Vanda, McMurdo Dry Valleys, Antarctica - Oligotrophic Lake LV.19.MP9.P1 | ecosystem: Environmental > Aquatic > Freshwater > Lake >... | reverse complement strand
GCTGGAAGAGCCCCTCACGCCAGAGGAGCCGCGCGCGCACGAGCGTCGGCAGCGTCGTGCCAGGGGCCAAGAGCGCGCCGCCGACCGGCACGTTCGGACGCCATTCGAGCCAGTCCTTCTCCGGCTTGTCGACCAGCGCGAAGCGGTGCCCCGTGCTGACCGCCCGCCCACCGTCGGCGGGCGTCGCGAAGCGCACCCCTCCGACGAGCATCGACTGCAGCGACTCGAGGCCCACCTCGAGCCCCGAGGTGAGCCCGAGCTCGAGCTCGAAGCCCCCGCTCTCCCAGAAACGAGTGCCCGTGCGGACCAGCTCCGCGAATTGCGGTCGCACGTACGCGCGCGCCTCGACGGACGACGCATCGCTCGCAAGGCCGACCGCGAGGACCGTGCCGACCCGGACCTCGCGGTACTCGACGGGCGCGCCGGGGCGCAGGCCGAAACGCAACGGCGCCTCCAGCACGATCTCGAGGCCACCGTCCTCGATCGGCTCGTCCAGCGGCGGGTCCTCGAGCGCGACGAACTCGCTGCGCTGGACGCCGCCATCTGGGCCGGGCACGACCGCGAGATACCGCGCGCCGATGATCGTCTCGAGGCCCGACACCGAGTCGAGCGCGAGGTGCGGCCGCACGATCCAGAAGCGGCTGCCCTCGCGCGCGAGGCCGCTCGCCTCCGGCGCGAGGCGCACCGAGAGCTCGATGTGCGCGAGCGTGGGCGCGAGCTGCACGGCCTCTATCTCGCCGACCTCGATCCCGAGGTGGCGCACGGAGTCGCCCATGCGAATGCCGTGCCCGTTGACCGCCTGCACGAGCACCAGCGGCCCGCGGCCGCCGAGGCCCTGCGAGAGCAGGAACACGGTGATACCCAGCGCTAGCACCGGGAGCAACCAGGCGAAGGAGCGGCGGGGCTGCGGCTCGCGCAGCGCGGTCGGCGGGGTGCTCATGGCGGCGCGCGGCCCAGGTCAGACCTCGTGGTCCTCCCAGACCACATGGGGATCGAAGAGCGCGCCGGCGACGAGGCTCGCCAGCACGAGGAGCGCGAACGCGACCGCGCCCGGACCGGCAGTCACGTCGGCGAAGTCACCAAGCTTCACCCACGCGACGACGACCGCGACGAGCAGCACGTCCAGCATGCCCCAGCGCCCCGTCCAATCGACGAGGCGATAGGTGAACGCGCGCATCCGTCGCTCCATGAAGCCGCGGCCGACCGTGATCGCGAGCAGCGCCAGGAGCTTCAGGAGTGGCAGCACGAGGGAGCACAGGAAGACGACGCCGCCCACGAACCACTCGCCGCGCTCCAGGAGCCCGACGCTGCCTGACCAGACGGATGCGTCGTTCGTGCGGCCGAAGCGCTCGATGTGCATCACGGGCAGCGTGACCGCGGCGGGCCAGAGGATCAACGCTGCGGCCGCGACGGCGGCGGTGCGCGCCTCCGACAGGCGCTGCCGGCGCGGCGCGCGCACGACCGCGGCACAGCGCACGCAGCGCGCGCGCTCGTCGCCCCGGAGCGACGGCATGTGCTGGACGAGCCCGCAGATGGGGCATGCGGCCAACGGGCCGGAGTCCTGTGCCGGGGACGTCATCGAGGTGAGCGTAGCGCGGTCCGGGGCCGCGCGGCCAGCCCTCGAGTGTTCGCCCCGCGCAAAGGTCTATTCAACCGCTGCGTCCAAGAGTCTGAGCCAGAATTGCTCAGACTCGCGCACGGCCCCGTCAGGGGCCGTGACAGAGGCCTCAGAGGCCTCTCTGAGCGAGAGCAACCACGATCGAACGATTGTCGCTCACGCTCAGAGGCGTGCAAACCACACGGCGTGGGCCCGATCGGCGTCGACGCCGAGGAGCGAGTCGAGCACCGGGATCTCGATGGACATGAGCAGCAAGAACAGCGCCGCGACCCCCACCGCGTAGGTCACGAACCCTCGGTCGCGATACAGCCGCTCGGGAGCCAGCAAGGGGCTGTCCCGCTGGCGAGCGAGCTGCATGGTGTACGCGAGGAAGCTGGCCACGAGCGGCGCGCAGAAGATCAGATCCGAACGGTGCCCGACGAAGAAGATCCCGCTGAGGAGTCCCAACGCCAACAGGTAATGGACTGCGCTGACGAGCAGGCGGTCCTCGTCGTACCACCGGAACGAGCTGCGGTAGCTCGCGGCGCGGGCGGGGTCGCCGATCGCGCGGTACTCGGCCAGGCGCTTCGCCGCCAAGCAGTACGCCGCGACCATCCAGTACGCGAGTACGAGTGACAGCGGCGGCAAGCAGTCGGGCACGAACGCGAGCCACCCGAGGAGCAGTCGGATCGGTTGGATCGCCGAGCCGCTGAGCACGTCGATGTACGGCCGATCCTTCGTACGGACGGGCGGGACGCTGTAGAGGCACCCCAACAGCCAGAGCGCCAGCGCTGCGACGCCGAACGACGTGTTGAGCTCGAACGCCACGAAGATGCCGACGCTGCCCAGGACCCCCCATTCGAGCAGCGCCCCCCACCCTCTGACCTCGCCGCGCGGAGCGGATCGGAAGCGCTTCTTGGGGTGCAAGCGGTCGAACGGCGCGTCCAGGTACTCGTTCAGCACAGCGTTGCTGGAGGCGACGACGCAGGTGATGAAAAACGCTCCCACCAGCACGAACGCTGCTTCGAGGCGCAGGACCTCGGGGCGGTAGAAGACCGCCAGCACCGCGCCGAACAACATGAACGCGTTCCTGTACCAATGGTCGATACGCGCGAGTTGCACGTACGGCCTGGCCGAGAACTCGGGTCTAACGGCGGGCAGAGAGGACGGCATCGACGAGCTCCGAGATTCCTGAGTGCCGGAGGAGCGCGAGGCCCCCGTGCGGCGTAGATGCGGCGGCGGCGCTGCGCGCTGCTTTCCGCCCGATCCAAGCGGCGTGCATGCCTGCGGCGTGCGCACCTGTGACGTCGACATCGAGGCGATCCCCGACGTAGAGGGTCTCGGCCGGCGCGGCGCCGAGGCGCTCCGCTGCGACCGCGAAGCCGCGCGGGTGCGGCTTGAAGGCGTTGATCGCAGGGTCCGTCGCATCCAGCCGTACGGTGAAAGCGTCGCGCACTCCGAGCGCGACGAGCTTCTGCTCCACCGGGTAGTCCGAGAACACGCCGAGCTCGAGGCCCGCCGCGCGCAGCCGTCCGAGCGACGCCGCGAGCGCGGGCCGCGCGCACCGCGCGAGGTGTCGCAGCGGCCGCTGGAACATCCAGTCCTCGACCGCGCGACGCACGTCGTCGACGGGCACCCCGAGGCGCGCCGCGGGCCGCGTGTACTGGAGCTCCGCGAGCGCCTCCGCTGGCCGCCCGAGCTCCCGGAGCTGCTCTCGGTCCTCACGGAACGCCTTCAAAACACGCATGGTCCCGAGCGCCCGTCCGGGCCCGGCCAGCGGCGCGAGCGCGAGCTCGACGAGCATCTTGCGCCGCATCCGGGGCTGCAGGTACAGCGTCCCGTCGAGGTCGAAGACGACGCAGCGGAGATGGGCGAGGCTCGGAGCGTTGGGCATGGACACTCGTCAGGTTGCATCGACGGTGGGCCGGTCGGGACTTGTACGGTTCGTGGCGCGCGGTCCCACGGGGGGACGACGGCGTATTCTGGGATCCGCAGCCCTCAGGCCAGCCCCCAGGCTCCGCTATCCGGCCGTCGGCCGTTCCAACGGCCCCGCGTGTGTCCGGAACCACCGCCACGCGTACACGACGTGGACGAGGCTCCACAGGCACGTCACCGACAGCCCGATCGCGACCCCGAACGTCGGCAGCCACCACGCGAAGAGCGTGATCTGCGCGGTGTTGAGCGCGAGGCCCACGAGCGACAGCGTGATGGCCACGCGCATCTGGCGAGTCACCAGGTAGAAGACGTCGTTCGCGACCGAGAACGACACCACCATCACCCCCGGCGTCAAGATCAACACGATCGTCCACACCGGGTCGTGGAAGTCGACCGGGAAGAGCGCTCGGATGACAAACGGTAGCGCCGGCAGCGCCAGCAGGATCCCGAGCGAGATCGTCGCGCCGCTCAAGAACGATGCGCGCCAATACACCCGCCGGAGGCCCTGCACGTCCTTGACGCCCGCGAGCGCCGACAGCGCCGGCAGCGCAGTCCGATTGATGCCCTGCATCACGAGCCGCGCCATCGCGACGAGTCGCTGCGCGATGCGCAGGTAGCTCACCCAGGCGACGTTCGCGAACAGCGGCAGGATCAACGACGGCAGGATCTGCACGCCGAGCGCGTCGACGTTGCGCACGAGCCCAACCTTGGCCCCTTCGCGCAGCGCGCGCCCGAACGGCGCCCCGCGCGCGCGCAGGAGCGCCACGATCGGCGGCAACGGCTGCCCGGCGCGGCGTGCTTGGCGATAGTGGTCGAGCGCCAGCAAGCTGCCTCCGATCGAAGCCAATAGCGTCCCGCCGAGCGGCCCGTACGCGTCCCCGGTCACGAGTGCGCCGACGCTGACGAGCACGACGCGCACGAGCTCCTGTCCCAGGTCGATGCGCGCGAGGCTCGCCATCCGCCGCGTGCTCTGGAGCGCCGCGGACAACACGATGCGTGGCGCGTCGAGCAGCGGCATCAGACACATCCACACCGCGATCGGCGCGATCTCGGCGCCGTAACGTGGATAGACGCGCTCACACAGCGGTCCGAGCGCGAACCAGCCGATGAGCGCCGCGACGAGCGCCGTCGCCGGCGTGAGCCACGTCAGCGCTCCGAGCCAACGTGCGACGTCCTCTCGGCGGCCGGCCTGGAGTGCACGCGCGACCTCGCCCGTGGCGACTGCAGCCAGGCCCAGGTTCAGGAGCGCCCACAGGAGCGAGAACGCCGCGACGGCCGTGTAGAACACACCGAGCTCGGACGCGCCGAGCACGTGGGTCAACACGACCGAGCCGACGAGGTTGCTCGCGGCGTTCGCGAACGCCGCGCCTTGCAGCGTCGTCGACTCGCGCAGGAAGCGGCTGCCGACGAGCTCCTTGACGCGGCCGCGCACGGCGCTCAGGGCTCCGTCCTGGCGAGCGCGGAGAGCTCCATACCCGCGGTGCGCGGGAGCAGCAGCGCGTCCCCCACCGTCCCGCCGAGCTGCGTCAGGTCGACCTCCGCGTAGCCCAGTGCCACGAGCTGGGCGAGGGCGGCACGCTGCTCGGCGCCGCGCGGGTGATAGCTCTCCTGGAGCAGCTCGACGAGGATCACCGGCCGACAACCGGTACGCTCGAGCCACGGGACGAGGCCACGCAGCACCGCGAAGTCGTAGCCCTCGGTGTCGGACTTGATGAAGTCGACGTGGGTGATGCCCTCGCGCTCGAGCCAGTGGCTGGCGTGGTGCAGCGTGACCTCTTCGGGCTCGATGACCGTGTCCTTCGACACCATCGAGTTCGGCCGGCGGTCGAACATGATGTCTTCCATCAGCGAGTTGGCGCCGGGGTTGTGCGCCGCCTTGTAGATCGTCGCGGTGCGGTCCTCGTCGCCGAGCGCTGCGTGCACGACCCGCACGTGCGGATTGCCTCTGAAGCGCGCGGCACAGCGCTCGTGGTAAGCACGCACGGGCTCGAACAGGATCCCACGCGCGCGCGGGCGGGCCTCGGTGAGGTGCTTTGCGAAGAGGCCTACGTTGGCGCCGATGTCGAGGAAGGAGCCCTCCTCGGGCAGGTAGGGCACGACCCGCTGCACGTCCCGGCGCACGATGGGGTCGTGCCAGCGCTCCCACTCCTCGAGGCTGCGCGTGCGCCACCCGAGGCGGCCGAGCACGACCCGCAGGCGATGGACGAGGACACGGAGCATGGTCGATTGGGTGGCCTTGGCCAGCGCCGAGGAGTCTATCGGCTCTGGCGGTGCTCCCACCACACTCGAGGACCCTCCAGGGCCAAAGGAAGCCCGACGATCACCCGCCCAGCGTGCATTTGCGCGTGATCATTCTGCTGGCGCCAACCGAGTCACGCGCCCGAGCGAGTTCCAGTCCTGGACGTAGAGCGCGCCGTCGTTGCCGAACGCGACGCCGTGCGGTGAGAGGAACTCGCCCGCGCGCCAGTCCGCGCGCGGGATGCCGTTCTGGGCGCGCTTCGCCGGATCGGGCTGCTCGGCGAGGTGCACTCGCAGCTCGCCCGACTTCGCATCGACGAGCGTCACGCGCCCCGTGAGGTCGGCGACCGCGTACACGTCACCGCGCCGCGCGAGGCTGCACGGGCGGCGCAGGTCGGCCTCGAGCACGTCGACGAGCTCGCCGCCCAGCGTGAAGCGCTGCAACCGCCCATTCTCGCGGTCCGCGACGACCAGGAGCGGCGGTTCGGCATCTGTGTCCAGCCAGAGCCCATGCGGCGTGCGCATCTGCCCAGGCTCGGCGCCATTGCCGCCGAACGCGCGCAGCCACTTGCGGTCCTTGGAGTACTCGTGCACCCAGCTCCGCCCGTAACCGTCGGCGACGTAGAAGCCGCCGTCCGGTCGCACGGCGATGGCGGTCGGATTGAACTGCCCCTCTTGCTCGTAGAGTTCCGACTCCTGCGGCCAACCCAGCGTCCAGACGACCTCGCCGGTGAGCGTCAACTTCGCCGCGCAGTGCCGGCCGAGGTGCACGATGTAGAGGAACTCGGCGTCGCCCTCGCGCACGAGCGCCATGCCATGCAAACCGCCTTTCCACTCCGCGCCCATGCTGCGGACGAACGTCCCGTCGGGCTCGACGACGACGATCGCGTGCTCCGAGTCGGTGTTGAAGTAGACGCGGCCCTGGCCGTCGACGACGACGTTGCCGTGTGTATTGCCGAGCGTCACACCGTCCGGCAGCTTGGGCCACGCTGCGTCCCAGCGGAAGCGGTGCGCGCCGCTGCCGACGATCACGTCGTCGGGCGCGGCGCCCTCACGCTCGCCGCCGAGGCCCTGGTCCGCGCCAGGGTGGACGAACAGGGCCAGGGACGCCGCGGCAGCCAGCGGTACCAGCGGGAGGAGGAGCGCGAGAGTCGGTTGCATGGCAGGCAGGGTGAGGTTCGGCTCACCTCCGCGCAAGCCCCGGGCACCCAAGCCTCGTGCGTGACCGGCAGGTCGCCCCCCAGGAGCTGGTCCCAGGACTACAGCGGCAGCGAATTGTCAGCTCCTTCGCACGTCCGCAGCAGCGTTGGCTGCACACCGTCTCAGCGCAGCGACATCGGGAGCACAGTCTCCGTGTTGGCGTGCACCGTCACTTCGGCCGTTCTAGTACGCAGCTCTACCAGGTACTCGCCAGGCGCAAGTGGCCCGATCCGTTGGCTGCCATTCCAGCCCAGTCCCCGCTGCCCGCCGCTGCCCGACAGCTCGGAGCGTGAGACGCTGAATCGAGTCGATTGCCCAGTTGGGCCCTTCAATGTCCCTTCCGCCGACACTTGCCCCCCACGATCGAACTCAACATCGATCGTGAGGCAACCCCCGACCGTCGGTGCAATCAATCGAAGTACGTTCGTGCCTGGTTGCACGTCGATCGATTGCGTGAAGGGCAACACGAACCCCCCTTCGAGCGGCCGGACTGCCGCTGTCCATGACCCCACCGGCAACGCAACGCGCGAACTGAAGTCCGACAACGAGCCGCTGGAGGCGCCAGTCATGGGATCGAAAAACATTGCGGCCCAACTATGGGCAGGCGCGTGGTCGGAACCACGCACTTCGACACGCAGCTCCTGTGATGCGATTGGCGCGAGCGCGAGGAGAATTTCGTGATGCGCGGCGCTGATCGCGACGCGCCTGACGGCGCGCCAAGTGATCCCTTCGAAACGCGCGCGAGCTTCCAGCGCGAAGTCACCTGGCGCCGGGAAGAGCACGTGGAACACCTCCGCTCGACCGGCCGCCCGCTGGACCATCACCTCGGAACCTTTGGCGGGTCTCCAACCGTCGTTCACGCGCTCGACCTCGTCGGCGAAGAGCTCGACGTCGGTGAATTCTGAACCGGTTATACCGCTCAACGTAACGAGTGCGCTGGGGGACGACACGCGCAGCACGAGCCCTTCCCTATCGGGCATGAACACCCCCGCGGAGCGCTCGTCGACCGCGGGCACGTTATACACTTCGATTGTGTAAGGGATCCGCTCGAGCACCGCGAAGCGAAAACTTCCGTCGTCTGCCGCGCGAGTCTCGTACCCGTCGAATTCGCTGTCCACTTCGACCGGGTTCGCGGTGACAAGACAACGACCGAGCGCTTCGTCCCCGAATCCCGCGACACGCCCTGCGAGAACCCCGCGCGGCGCGAGCGCGACGTCACCGAGCTCGAGGAAGGTCTGCCACAACTCGCGCGCGCGATCGCGCTTCGCCACGCCATGCGCCTCGTGGGATGCGAAGACCGACACGTACCCGAACCCCTCGGCCGAGAACGCGAAGGAGCCGTCCACCGCGCTCTCGACGGAGTCGCCTTGGCTGGAGTACCCGCGCCAATCGAACTCGGCGAGCACCACAGTTGCGCCCGAGACCGGCACACCGGCGGCGGACACGACTCGCCCACGTATCTCGCACGTGCCGGGCTCGATCGTCGACGCCGCGGGCTCCGGAGCTGGGCGCTCGAGAGTCGAGGACACGGTCTCGACGCCGACGGTGGGAAGCGCGAAACGCGAGATGCCCTGCGCCGCTACCCGCGCGGCCGGATCAAAGGCTGCCTCCAGTTCGATCGATTCTCGGCCAGGCGGGCGAACATCGTCCCTGTCGGGCGTGCTCAGGTGAGCCAGCGCGATGGCCGTGTTCGCACGGTCCAGTCGCGACGTACATTGCGTCGCCACCAAGAGCGCGCCGATCGACAGCGAGAGAGCCGCGATGAAGACCCAGCCAAGGCGGCGCATCGAATGATATTACCTACAAGATTGGCGCTTGGCCTCAGCGCCCCGCGGCTGTCGATGTGGCCCTGCCGTAAGGCCAGAAAGTGAGCAATCTGGACTTGTACTAGGGCCATGTTGTACGATAACGTCACTCCATGTCGTTGCACTTCGTGCTCGCGGAGCGCCTCAACGCAGCGCTCGTCGAAACGGTGTCATCGGAATCGACGCGCCGGGACGCACGCCTGCCCATGGTGCCCGGCAAGGCGCACGCCGTGATCGGGTTGCGGCGAGCGGGCAAGACGACGTTTCTACGCCAGCTCCTGGCCGAACGACGGTCGAACCTCCCGCCTGAACGAGCGTTGTACCTGAGCTTCGACGATGACCGGTTGGCGGGCATCGAGGTCGACCAGCTCGGGTTCCTGCTCGAGGAGTACTACCGGCGGTATCCGGAGCTGCGCGGCCGCGAACGTGTGCTCTGGCTGCTCGACGAGATTCAGTTCGTACCGGACTGGGAGCGCTTCGTGCGGCGTGTGATGGATACGGAGCTTGTGGACTTCGTCGTCTCTGGCTCCTCCGCGAAGATGCTCTCGCGCGAAGTCCACACATCGCTGCGCGGGCGCGGGATGGAGACGATCATCCGTCCGTTCAGCTTCCGGGAGTTCCTGCGGCACCGTGGCGAGGAGCCGTCCAAGGCGGCGCAGCGGTGGACCGCGGCCGAGCGCTCGGCGGTCGAGAAGCGCTTTCGCGAGTTCCTCTCGGAGCAGCTCGACCCGGAGGCGCAGGGGCTCCCTGCCGCGCTCCGGGTCGAGCTGCTCCAGGGCTATGTGGACAGCGTGCTGTTCCGCGACGTCGTGGAGCGCTTCTCCGTGTCTCAGGTGACGGCGTTGCGCTGGCTCGTCCGGCACTGCCTCCGTGATCCCGGCGGCAACTTCAGCGTGCATCGCCTGACCAAGGACCTGACGGCGCAGGGGCACGGCGTGGGGCGAGACGCCGTGCACTCCCTGCTCGGTCACCTCGTCGATGCGTTCTTGCTTGGTGAGGTGCCGATCGCGACGGAGTCCGAGCGGAAGCGGAACAGCAATCCGCGCAAGATCTACCCCGCCGATCCTGGCCTCATCCCGGCCTTCGACTCGAGTGGTCGAGGGAACGTCGGGCATGCGCTGGAGACCGCCGTGTGGAACGAGCTGCAGCGCCGCCGCATCGACGTCGCGTACGTCAAGACCGCCGAGGGGTTCGAGGTGGACTTCCTCGCGCGCGACTTGACTGGCGGCGAGGAGCTCATTCAGGTTTGCGCCGATATGTCGTCTGCCGAGACTCGCGCGCGAGAGTTCCGGGCGCTCACGGCTGCGTCGAGCGAGTTCCCGCGCGCCGCGCTGCGGCTCCTGATGCTCGACCGCGATGCGCGCCTCCGTGAGCACCCGCCTGGGGTCGAGGTCCAGCCCGCATACGAGTGGCTGCTCTCTGCGCCGGTCGAGCGCTGAGCATGAGCACGCGTGACGATGGGCGCTGCGGCAGCTCCGGCGAGTAGGGACGCGCCGCTCTCCGCCCCCCTCCGGCTACGCTCGCCGCCTCTCTCTTGCCTTACTCGACGTCGGACCTGGCGGCGAGCACGGGCCGGAAACCGAGAGAATAGCTCACGCGCGGACCGGCAGGCCGCCGCGGAGACGCCCCTGAAGCCCCCCCGGATGACACGCAGCGGGCCGCTTCCACCCAGGAGCTCCTCGTCCTCGCTCCGGTCCGCCTCGCTCGTCGGGCTTCCCATCGGGAACGTCCCCGGCGATACATAGATCCGCATCTGGCCGATGCAGTTCACGCGTTTCGCCCCCGTGCGCTGGTGCGAGGCGCACGAGTCGGCATGGGCAGGCGGGGCGCGGGGCGGGCCCGCAAGAATACGCGCGAAGCCGAGCCGGCACTCACTGAAGTCGGCGCGGCCGCGCGCCGCCCGCGGTGAACGCCCATCGCAAGAGCGTCGCCCAGAACCGGTGGGAGGACGCGCGCGCCGCGCTCGAGAAGAGCGACGACAGGTGACGCGCATCGCTTTCCTCGGTCACAGAGGCTCGGGTCGCCTCCGAGACCGGCCCCCATTTCAGTTCCTCCGCTGTTCGGACCGGCGTCTCACTGCTCCGATGCCACCGGCCCCTCCGCACCAGGAATCGAGTGCCAGAGCGAGTTGCATCTCCGCCCCGGCCTGTGGCGAAACTCTCCACGTGCGAGGCCATGCTTACGTCGTTCTGGGTGCCACCGGGGGCATCGGCTCGGCGCTCGTGAAGCGCATCCGCGGACGGGATGGAAACGTCGTACTCGCTGCTCGAGACGAACACCGGCTTGCCGCGCTCGGCGCAGAGACCGGCTCGCCGTTCATCGCCGTCGACGCGGCCGAGCCCGAGGACGTGAAGCGCGCCATCGCGCTCTGCACGGAGACCCACGGTCGCTTCGACGGCATCGTCAACTCGGTGGGCTCGATCCTGCTGCGCCCCGCGCACCTGACGAAGATCGAGGACTTCGACGCCACGCTGCGTGTCAACCTGCGCTCGGCGTTCGCGGTGGTGCACGCGGCCACGGCGGCCATGCGCAAGGGTGGCGGATCCATCGTCCTCGTCAGCTCCGCCGCGGCGCGCACGGGGCTGGCGAACCATGAGGCCATCGCGGCGGCCAAGGCCGGCGTCCAGGGCTTGACGCTTGCGGCCGCGTCGACGTACGCGCCGCAGGGCATTCGCGTGAACTGCGTGGCGCCGGGGCTCGTCGACACGCCGCTCGCCGCGGCGATCACCAGCTCCGAGAAGGCGCTCGAGGCGTCGCGCGCGATGCACGCACTCGGGCGCATCGGCCAACCCGACGAAGTCGCGAGCGCGATCGAATGGCTGCTCGATCCAGGCCAAGCGTGGGTAACGGGGCAGATCCTCGGCGTCGACGGTGGGCTCGGCAGCGTCCGTCCGCGGTGAAGCGCCCGTGTCCT
>Ga0163154_10008767_pt1 | contig 11690 bp, 9 predicted proteins | sample OliLakLV19MP9P1_FD_148649 | JGI IMG/M metagenome (GOLD analysis project Ga0163154, IMG submission 148649) | Freshwater microbial mat bacterial communities from Lake Vanda, McMurdo Dry Valleys, Antarctica - Oligotrophic Lake LV.19.MP9.P1 | ecosystem: Environmental > Aquatic > Freshwater > Lake >... | reverse complement strand
ACGCGGACAAGCGTTTCCTGTTTCCGCAGGGTCTGCTGTGCCTCTTCGTTGCTGTCAACGGAGGCGCGAAACTTTTCCTGCCAATGCTGAATTTCCGACACAGCCTCCCGCTGATCTTGAGAACGCAGGCGGAGCAACGCGCCGCACAAGAGGGCAGTGAGGACGAGACTTACCCAAGAGAAGCCTGAGATTCCTGTGGTCTGTCCTGCGATATTCACTCCGATGTTCAGCGCAAATCCAACACAAATCCCCGCGAATTTTTGCCTGCTCCCGATCCTATCCAAAGGTTTTCTCTCTTGCATTGTGTTTTGCTCTGTTCGTGAGACGATTCGTGCGATACAATTTTCTATACGTGCGATACAATTTTCTATAGACGAGCAGGCAGATTATCGGCGCATCCACAGGGAAACTCAAGACTTTTTGGGAGCAAAAAGACGTTCCCAGAAAATTTCTTAGGATTTTGGAAAGATGAAGAAGGAATATGCACCGAAAATCTTGTATACTATTTCTTGGAGAGAGAACTCTCCATCCCCCAATCGTTTCATCCAGAAGCGGAACGACGGAAAATGTCGCGCCCGCTTTTGCCAATAAGATAGAAACGGCGTTTCGCGCACTCCCGGCGAAATGCCCGTCTCGGAATTTTCCCATATCTCCACAAGAAGAAGCAGGAGAGGAGAAACTACTCAGTTATGAAGCCATTATCTCATGTCTTCGCTCACAGACGCACTGTAACGAATCGCGCATTAGGTCGCGGTATTGCTGCGCTCTTTGGGCTTGCCGGTCTGATGGGACTCAGCCGCGTTGCCCACGGGCAGATCGTCGCCGAACCCATCACGCCGCCCGCTGAAGGCGTCAATGTTTTGACGCACCACAACAACAATGCTCGCACGGGCGTCAACCCATTCGAGACACTCTTAACGCCCGCTCGCTTGCAAACCGGCTATACCCCGACGGGCGGAACACGTCAAGTGTTCGGGAAGATGTTCGAGCGCAGAATAGACGGCGAGGTTTACGCCCAGCCGCTCTACGTTTCCAATCTTGCCATCACGGATCGGGAAACGGGGCGTGTCGCACTCCGCAATGTCGTCTATGTCGTGACGACCACCGGCACGATCTACGCCTACGACGCGGATTCCAATGCGGGCAAATACATACGCCCATTTTGGATCGTCAACTTCGAGTATTCCGCTGTAGACATTACTGCGACAGACGCGGCAGATGTCTACACTGACTATCTTGATTTCGGTGCCAAACTCGGCATTATCGGCACTCCCGTCATCGATCCGGTTCGACAAGCACTCTACGTTGTCGTTCGCACTCGTGAAGGGTTATCGTACCGCCAACGACTGTATGCGTTCGATCTTTCGACCGGCAATCAACGCCCCAATAGCCCGCAACTGATTACGGGAAGTGTGCGCGGAACCGGAGACGGCAGCGACTTCATTGACGGCAACTCGGTACTTCTTTTCGATTCGATTGCCTCTTTGCAGCAGAATCAGCAGGCGGCACTCCTCCTCCAAGATAACAAAGTTTTTGTCGCATGGGGTTCTCATGCCGACATCGCGCCCTATCATGGATGGGTACAGGCGTTCGATGCGGGTACGCTTCAGAGCGTCGGAGCCTTCGTCACCACTCCCAATGCGTCATCGAGTATCGGCGATCCGGGTGCGCTGGCTGTCGGCGGGGGAATCTCCCAGAGCGGCGCAGGAATTGCGGGCGACGGCAGCGGCAATATCTATGTCGTCGCGGGCAATGGAACCTATAATCAGGACATCAACGCCAATGGGGACGACCTCAATACTCCCGGCGACGGCTTGAATATAGACGGCTTCGATTATGGGCAAAGCGTTCTGAAACTGCGCGTCGCTCCCAGTGGTGCGCTGTCGGTTGCCGACTATTTTACGCCGTTCAATCAGGACGAATTGACAAACACGGGAACCGACTTGACCACAGGAGGCATTGTTCTGCTTCCTCCGTCGGTGGGCAGGGCAGCAAACCCCGAACTGCTTGTCGCTGGCGGCTTGGAGGGGCGCATCTACCTTCTGGATCGCACTGCTCAAAGCACAGGACAAGTGACCCGCATGGGACGCTATCGTGATGGCGCAGACACCCAAATCGTCCAATCGTTCCGCAACGCAATCGGCTCGCTGTTCGGGACTCCCGCCTACTTCAATGGCAAACTCTACTACAGTGCCAGTGGCGACTCCCTCAAAGCGTTTCCCATTGCGAACGGACAGATTACGACCTCCCCCATTCAGAGTTCGCGTGTCCAACTGGAATATCCGGGAGCCACGCCGAGCATCTCTGCAAACGGGACATCGAGCGGAATCGTTTGGACAATCGGAGCCAACTATCCGGCAGTCATCCCCGGCGACACTCCCCCCGGACCAAGTGCCTATCTGTTGGCGCACGATGCGGCAGATGTCACCCGAACGGTGTTTAGCAGCCTCGCGCTTGGAGCGACAAATTCAGCGGGACCCTACACGAATTTTTCTGTTCCCACCATCGCCAACGGCAAAGTTTATGTCGCGGGCAAAGGTCGCCTGACCACTTACGGTTTTGCCCGACCCCGAGAGGCACGCGCCTCGCGCTTCCAGATCACCGGTCCAACCCTGCGATCTCCGATATTTTCCACTCCTATCCTCAGCGTTCGCGCAGGATACAGCTTTGCCATCACCGCCATCGGAGCCGATAATAATCCGCTTCGTATCAACGGTACAGTGCAGTTGGCGTTCCGTGTTGGCGGCTATGTGCTGCAGGCTGGCGGCTCGATCACGTTCGCCAATCAATCGCAGGTTGTCATCAACCGGGCATTTATCAATCCCGGCTTCTATGAGATGATCGTAACGGACAGAAACGGAACATCGAGTTCAACTTTTATCTTTGTCAAAGGCAATACCGATGAGGGAACCGACCGATTTGTTGTCACGGCGAAGTCAACGGCAGTTGTAGGCGAAGTGGTCTCCTTGACCGTGCGTTCGGTCTCCGCAGGCGGAACTCCGACGGTGATGTATGACATCCAAACAACGCCTGCCCCCCCCTCATTCGTTCCTCACCCCTTCTACGTCTATGGAACACGTCCCGGCGGAACCTATGATACGGGTTCGGGTTTTCCTCTTTACCGCGCTCTGCCCTCTCCCTCGCCCGCACCGCAACTTTTCTTCGAATCGGTCAAAACCGTTCAGATTCGAATGAATGATGTCGGCGAGCAGGTGATCATTGTCACGGATGGGATCAACACAGGAACCATCAAAATCACCGTTCGGTAGAGACTGATCGGTGGATTTGCTCTGCCCTCTTCCTTTTCAGGAAGAGGGCTTTTTCTTTGTGCTGTGGAAATTTACCCGGAACATTCCGGCAAAAAGTGTCCGTATGAGAATACGAAAGGGTAGGTGGCTCGATTGGGCATCGTCTTCAAGTTTTTTGGAATCGCGTTCGCGATTGTCCTCTTTTTGTATTTGATTGCCAATATCCTGCGAAGTGCGCGGCGATTGGACAGACGAATTGCCGCGTTCAAGGAAGAGCAAGAGGAAGAAGCCAGCCAAGGCAAAATCCTCAACCCTTATGCGGCGTTAGCAGAACTCTACACCGACAGTACCGCACAAGAGAACACCAAGCCACGCCGCAAACGTCGCGGATAGACCGATTTTGCCGCATTGCGCTCAAAGCCGAGTGCATTCCCCCTTTCCAAGGTTTGTATTTCACTCTTTCCCGTGCCGTCTCAGAAAATTGCGGGGAAACAACACAACTCTCGACGATTCTTCCGTTGGCACGCATTGTGCATACTTTTGGCTTGGAAGAAATGAGCAAGCCTCTCCACCCCAATTTTTAGAGGCGGCTCGTCGAATAACTTATGACGTAACCAGGCAGTACCTTGCCATCGCGGACTCTCTCTCTCCTTATTCCGCGAGCAGGGTGGTGGAACTCCATCGCTGGTAACAAGGAAGGGTTAGCGTAATGCACGAAGAGCCAGTGGCACAGAACGAAGTCTCGCTGCGCGAGTATCTCGATTTACTTCGCCGCCGTAAGGCAATCATCATCTCCACGTTTGTCGCCGCGCTGTTCATCGGAGTGGCGGCTATCCTGATTTCACGCCCCGTCTATCGCAGCACCGGACGTTTGCTAATCGCACCGACCAATCCAATGATGTTTGGGCGCGATGCCAATAACGATCCACTAGGCTATCTTAGCAACCAACGGCAGATGCACAATATTCAGACTCAATTGGAAGTGCTTCTGACGCCGAAATTGATTGCGGATGCGTTTATCGCCGTCAATCTTCCGCCGACAGACCCTCGCGCTAAAGTGTCTGTTGACCGGATTAACGAAGATGTGGACATTATTGATGTGGTTTCTGAAGCGCACAACCCTGCCATTGCCGCCGGTATCGCCAACAATCTGATGAACCTCTATATCGCGCAAGATGAAGACTGGCGCAACGGGGACATCAAGACATCCATTGATTATGCGAAAAAAGAAGTCAAGGCGTCGATGGATCGCTGGAACAAAGATCAAATTGCATTGACGAATTATCGCAGCAAAGAACAGATCACCGATTTTGCGGGACAGATTCAATCGCAAACGTCAATGGTTGCCGGACTGCGAACCCGCCGCGACCAAAATCAGCAAGACCTCGACAATCTCGATAAGATGCTTGAGGTCACGCAAGGGCAGCTCGCGCAACTTAATCCAACCATCAAAAGAGTTTCGGACGCAACCAATCTCAATATCGCGAAGATGCGTGAGGAGTTGATGACGGTTAACGCCGACTATCAAGGCGCGTTGGCACTCTATAAGCCTGATCACCCCAAAGCCATAGCGGTCAAAACCCGATTGGATACCCTTGACGCCGCGCTGAAAAAAGCCCCTGATACGTTTAAGGTAACAGAAGTTATCACGAACCCGGAAGTGCGCGAAGTGGAAGCGAGTATCCGCAAGATGCAAGCCACCCAAGCGGGGTTGTTCTCCCAATTCGCGACGATTTCCGCACAGCACGATCAAGCCGACAAAAAACTCAACAACCTCAGTCAGCGACAATCCATGCTGACACGATTGATGCTCGCGACGGATCATAGCCAAGATCATCTGAAAAAAATTCAGGATCGTCTGGACGAGTTGAAACTGCGCGACGTGGCAAAAACTCATCCAATCACGGTTCTCAATCCTGCCCGCGCCGAAGACGAGCCGGTTCGCCCTCGCAAAGTCATAATGATCGGGATGGCGGCTGCCGCCGGTCTGTTCTTGGGCGTCTGTTTTGCACTGTTGCAAGAGTTCCTCGACGACCGCATCAATGCACCGGAAGATGCCCGCCGCTTGCTCAACGTTCCGGCACTCGGCTATATTCCTCGCATCGAGAAGGAAGATCAGCGAATGCTGACTTCCGAGAAAGCCAGCGGCTCGCTGTTAGAGAGTTATCGCGTTCTGCGCTCGAATGTCCGCTTTGCCGCCGTGGGTGAGCCGCTAAACTCGATTATGGTGACGAGTTCAGCACCGGGCGAAGGCAAATCAACGACTGCCTGCAACCTCGCTATTGCGATGGCATTGGATGGCAAGCGCGTGATTTTAGTGGATGCAGACTTGCGACGCCCGACTATTCATGAAAAATTCGGCGTTCGCAATACTCCGGGTCTGACCAATGTGCTTGTTGGTGCACTGCCCCTCGATAAAGCGTTGCAGAATACAGAGGTCGAAAATTTACAGATACTCGCGAGTGGACCTATTCCTCCCAACCCTGCCGAACTGCTCAACTCCAGTGCGATGGAGCAGGTTCAGGAGATGCTCAAAGAGCGTTGCGACATCGTGATTTATGATACGCCGCCGTGTCTTTCTGTTGCAGACGCACAGATCATGGCGGCAACGGTGGATGGATTGATCTATGTGGTTCAGGTCGGTTCGACCCGCAAATCGGCGATCAAGCATGGCAACGAGCTTCTGCGCCAAGCACACGCACGCATTTTGGGCGTCGTCTACAATAAGATGCAGATGGACGGCAAAAAAGACAACTACTATTATGGCTATTATAGCTACTATCATAAGAAAGAGTTGCCCAGCGCGAAATCCAACGGCAATGGCAAGAACGGTCATAGCAACGAATGGGATTCGCTGACAGCCGAAGGCAACAAGGAAAAGGCTCTCGCGGCAGGTGATGCCGCAGAGAAGGAGTAAGACCAAGATGACCGCAACGCATTTTGCCCCGCGCAAAGCGGGCTATAAAATCCGCGTTTTCTGTGGCACAGTGATCTGTTCGCTCCTTGCGGGCAGTCTACTTGCCGGTGGCGCACGCCCTGTGTTCGCCGACGAACCCAAAACGGGGACAGTCGCCCCTCTCCAAGATGCCGACTATCTTGTCGGGGTTGATGATGTTCTGACCATTGTCGCCCCCGGACATGATGAACTGACTCAGCAAGTCATCGTTCTGCCGGATGGTCAAATCTCGGTTGCCGGAATCGCCGAACCGATCAAAGCGGACGGCAAAACCCTCCGGCAACTGAAAGCCGATATTTTCAAGGGTCTCGATAAGCTCTATAACAACCTGCAATTGACTGTTGGACTGAAAGAGACCAATTCGCGCACCGTGACGATGGTTGGCGGGCGCACAGGCGGGCGGTTCCGCCTTTCGAAGGGGATGCGAATCTCCGGTCTGCTCGGATTGTCCGGCGGATTGCCCTCAAAAACGAAATACGTCAAAGGCACTTTGATCCGCGATGGCGAAGTCATTAAATTGAATATGCCGAAAATCATTGGGCAAGAGCCTGATCCCGCCGCCGACATAGCACTCAAGCCTTTGGATACGATCATCATTGACTTTGTAGAGGAGGCTCCGCCCCCGACCTACAGTGTCGCCGGGGCAGTGCAAAAGGGCGGCAGTTTTCCGATGCCTCTCGATGGCAGCCCGATCTCCTTGGGGCGTGCTGTCTCGGATGCCGGCGGACGTACCGAACGTGCGGCTTTAACCAAAGTGGTTCTTGTTCGCAACAATAACGAGAAGATCGAACTGAATATGTACCCACTGTTAGTCGAAGGCAAAGTGGATAACCGGGAAGCCAGTATGAAGATGCAGGACGGCGATCTGCTCATTATTCCTGAGTTGGATGCGAAGTATTTTGTTTCCGGGCAGGTGAACCGTCCGACCACGATGTTCCTGCCGGAAGCCCGCACCGTGACGGTGACCCAAGCTCTCTCCGATGGCGGCGGTCCGACACAGAATGCCGATCTCAGGAAAGCCGGTATTATGCGAGTCGTAAACGGAGAAAAAACGTGGCTGCCCGTTAATATTGACGATCTGCTCAGAAAGCCCGACGCGAAACTGAAAAAAGGCAAAGACGGCAAGACGATTGTACAGAACTATATATTGCAGGACGGCGATGTGCTTTATATTCCGGTCAAAGGCAAAGGGTTCTCTATCAACGACCTGACCAGTCCCCTTTGGGCGTTGTCTATGATGGGCTTCAGACTCCAGTAGTTCGCTCGTTCTGTTGTTGCCTATAGCGTCCCTTCTCTCGATTTTGAGAGAAGGGACTTTTTTTGTCAGTTTCGGCTTAGTAAAAATTTAACAGAAAAAGATCAGTAAGCCGTAACATCGGCAGAATCTCAAACGTAACCCTAACTATTACAAATCAGGAAAGTTGACTTAATCACTCAAGGAGATCATGTTGGGTCATTAGGTTATTAGGTCGTTGGAGCATGAGGAGATTATGATGGAAACAATTCGTGCTGTGGTTGTTGACCCGGCAAAAGACACAAAATTGGTACTGCAAGAGGTTGAAGAGACGGCTCCCCTTCCCAATGAAGCCGTCGTGAAGGTCGAGGCGATTTCGCTCAATCGCGGCGAGGTTCGCATGGCGCAAAACGCCCCGGCAGGGCGGCGTCCGGGCTGGGATTTTGCCGGAACGGTGCTGGAAGCGGCAAGCGACGGTTCGGGAGCCAAAGCGGGGGCGCGTGTTGTTGGCATGGTGAGAAGCGGCGCATGGACGAATCGCCTGAATGCGGCGCCGGAGCAGATTGCCGAGCTGCCCGATGCGGTTTCGTTTGGGATTGCTTCAACGCTTCCGGTAGCAGGACTGACTGCATATCATGCTCTGAGCAAAGGCGGCTTGCTTCTCGGCAAACCTGTTTTAATTACGGGAGCAACGGGAGGGGTCGGCAATTATGCGATTCAACTGGCGAAACTCTCCGGTGCGAAGGTCGTGGCGCATATTCGCCGCGCCGAGCAGGAGGCAGAAGTTCGGGCGGCAGGAGCAGACGCAGTGGTTATCGGGAGTGATATTACCGTGTCCAAACCTTTTGGAGAGTATTGGCTAATCGTCGATTCTGTCGGCGGGGAAACCTTGGGGCAAGCCCTGCGTTCACTCGATCAAGGCGGCACCGTCGTTTCGCTCGGTACTTCCGGCGGCAATGAAGTGACATTCGAGGCGCAGAAATTTTATCCCATCGGCGGTGCGAAACTCTACGGTTTTATTCTCTTCGATGAGTTTACCAGTCTTGAAACCGCAGGGGACGGATTGAAGCGATTGGCAGAATTGGTCGCCGCTGGCAAAGTCACCCCGCACATCGCCGTTGAGGACAGTTGGGAAAACATCGCCGCAATTTCGCAGGATTTGCTTGCCCGCAAGTATCCCGGCAAAGCCGTTTTAAGTGTGAAATAGAGTCAATATAGACACAAGAAAGCAGACAACCTATGAATACTCTGTTCGATACTGTCAAAGTGGGCGATTACACGCTCAAAAATCGCTTTGTGATGGCTCCCATGACGCGCTCGCGTGCCGATGATGCGGGAGTTCAGCCGGAAATCGCCATCACCTATTATCGTCAACGCGCCACTGCCGGAATGATTATCACCGAAGGCACGCCGCCTGAACCGCTCGGCAAAGGCTATACGCGCATTCCCGGAATCTACTTGGAGGCACAGATCGAGTCATGGAAACCGATCACAGCCGCTGTTCATGAGGAAGGTTCACGGATTTTCCTGCAACTCATGCATACCGGACGTATTGCCCACGAGGACAATCTCAACGGCGAGACGCCGGTTTCGTCGTCCCCTGTTGGGGCGGCGGGGCAAATGTTCACCAAAACAGGTCCCAAAGATCACCCCATTCCCCGTGAATTGACGCATGATGAGGTTGTCGCTGTCATTGAAGCCTACAAAAAGGCGACAGAAAACGCCCTGCGAGCGGGTTTCGATGGCGTCGAACTGCACGCGACCAGCGGCTATCTGCCGTCGCAGTTTTTACATTCGAATACCAACCTGCGAACCGATGAGTGGGGCGGAACCGTTGAAAAACGCGCCCGTTTCATCTTGGAGACACTCGACGCGATGATTTCTGTTGCGGGCAGCGGCAAAGTCGGCATCAAAATCGGACCCGGTTTTCCGTTCAACGACATCAACGACGCCGACCCGAAAGCAACCTATACGTATCTTGTCACGGAGTTGGCGAAACGCAATCTTGCTTATCTCGACGTATTGGATATCCACCCCGGTTGGGACGTTCTTGAAACTCTGCGCCCGCTGTATCCGCATACGCTGATCGCAAACGGCGGCTATACCAAAGAGCGTGCCACAACCGACTTGAACAACGGACGCGCTGACCTAATCGCCTTCGGTACAGCATTTCTCGCCACTCCCGATTTACCGGAGCGATTCGCGCAAGACGCACCGCTCAACGAGCCGGACAAAGCGACATTCTACATGGGCGAAGCAAAAGGCTATATCGACTATCCGACGCTTTAGGTTGGTGGGTCGTTAGGTCGTTGGTTGATTAAGTCATTAAAAACACAACTGCCTTATCGTGAGTGCATTGTCCCAACGACCTACCAACCTAATTATCTAAAAGGAGATCACAATGAACAGCAAGAAAGTCGCCCTGATTACGGGTGCGAACAAAGGCATCGGTTTCGAGACGGCGCGACAATTGGGCAAACTGGGCATCACGGTTTTGGTCGGCGCACGCAATGCCGAGCGCGGGAACGAGGCGACTGCCAAACTGAAAGCCGAAGGCGTTGACGCGCATTTCGTCCATCTCGACGTTGACGATTTGACGACCCATACTGCCGCCGCGCAGTTTATCGAAACCACGTTCGGCAAACTTGATATTCTGATCAACAACGCCGCGATCAATCTCGAAGGGGAAACGGGAACCAAGCCGACAAGCGAAACCTCGCTGGATGTTTACCGCAAGACGTTCGAGACGAATGTATTCAATACGATTGCCGTGACGCAGACTTTGCTTCCGCTGATCAGGAAAAGTGAGGCGGGGCGTATCGTCAACTTGTCGAGCATTCTCGGCTCAAATACGCTTCATGCAACGCCCGGAAGCCCCATCTATGATTTCAAGGTTCCGGCATACAACATCTCGAAATCGGCATTGAATGCGTTCACTGTCCATCTGGCTTATGAACTCAAAGAGACGCCGATCAAGGTCAACGCGGCACATCCCGGCTGGGTCAAAACCGAAATGGGCGGGGAGGGCGCGACAATGGAAATCGAGGACGGCGCGAAAACCTCCGTGCATCTGGCGACATTGGGAGCAGACGGGCAATCGGGTACGTTTACTCATAACGGCGAAACCTTGCCTTGGTAACTTTCAGGTCGAAAGTGAGGGGAAAATGGACATTCGAGCAAGCGTGCAGAAGTTGATCGCACAAGTCGAGCGCGGAGAGTATTTCGAGGCATACGAAGCGTTTTACCATGACGACGTGACGACGCAGGAGAACAGCGATCCGCCACGCACAGGTTTGACAGAGATCGTTTCGATGGAGCAGAACGTCATGAGTCGCTTCGCGTCCATCGAAGAATTAAAGGCGCGGGCGGTCTTGGTAGACGGCAATCGCGCCGTAATCGAATGGATTTTCGATGCGACACTTCTCAACGGAGAACGGGCGCACCTTGAAGAATTGGCATTGCAGACATGGGACAGAGACAAAATTCGCTGCGAGCGGTTTTTCTATGAACTGCCCGCGAATTTGAGAATGAAGGAGTTTGAGCCAAATGGCATTGAATAGTTATCGGCTGCTGGGCAAAAGCGGTTTGTGCGTGTCGCCGATTTCGCTGGGAACCATGACGTTTGGGTATGATTGGGGCTGGGGCGCACGCCATGAATAGGGGACGGGAGTTTCGGGAAACGCGAACGCATCAAAGCGGCGCGTGACGGAACGCCTCCTCAATTGCTGGTCGGCAAAGTCCATCAAGGCGTTTCAGTCAGAGAGATTGTGTTCGTGCTTGGCTTCGCGAAAGACGATGCCGAGTTTGTCCTCTGCCCCCAAAAATCGGAACACTTTGCGGGCGGCAAGGTGACTCTACTGTGTGCCGTCGAAGAGAACAAGGCTTTCGCCGCCGTTGGTATTGGTATCGCGAACCTTTGGAGAAGCAACCGCCTCCCGCCGATTGACCAGAATTTCGAGCCGACGCACGATTTTGGCGGCGCGATCCGTTGCCGCAACTCCCTGCGAATTGCCCACCTCGAAGAGTGTCCGACTCTCCAGTTTGACCACCGCCGTACTGCTCTGTCCCCAAACCACAGAAACTATGCCCAAAACCAAACACAATACCAACAGACCTCTTGCCTCAGTCGGGTACAAGAACGTACCCGACTCAAAAACAGACGTCCTACGGACGAAATTCCCTCTCCCTATCGAGTGCGAAGCACGGCACGGCGGAACGAGACCTGCACGCAGACATTTATTCTGCTGGACTC
>Ga0163154_10008764_pt1 | contig 11693 bp, 9 predicted proteins | sample OliLakLV19MP9P1_FD_148649 | JGI IMG/M metagenome (GOLD analysis project Ga0163154, IMG submission 148649) | Freshwater microbial mat bacterial communities from Lake Vanda, McMurdo Dry Valleys, Antarctica - Oligotrophic Lake LV.19.MP9.P1 | ecosystem: Environmental > Aquatic > Freshwater > Lake >... | reverse complement strand
TCACATCCCCGACCCGGCGACCGGCAAGCCGCATGAGGCATTGGGTATGGTGCTGCCGTTCACGGTGCAGTAAGTCAGAGGAGCGCGGCGATCATCCTCGGCGCGGTCTTGCTGATCTACTTGCGGCGACGTATGATTGAGAAGTGATGTGTGATGTTCGCAGGCATTCTGGGCCTGAGCGGCGCGGGGTATCTACTGCCTGATTGACTGACAGATAAAAGAAATCGCCACAAAAACACAAAATGCACAAAAATTCGGCTCAACGGGATCACAGGGAGTCAGAGCCGCACGCGTTAGCAAGCGGCCCCGTGCTGACGCGTGGGCTTCCGGGTCAGCTCCCTGAATGCCCGTTGAGCCAAAAATTCTTCTCCTCTGTGGCCTTTGTGTTTCTGTGGCTAAATAAGATTTGTCAGTCAATCAGGGCAGGAAGGCAAACCTATGAATCTTAATCAAATCATTGAAGCGACGCTGATTAACGAATGGCGAGCGCGCTTAGGACAGTTACCAAAAAAATAACGGAGGAATGATGCAAGAAAAACCACTGGTCATGCCCAAAAATTTTTGGGCATGCGATAAAATCCATTTGCGCTCTTGCTGTGAAGCTGATGTAGAAATTTATGTAAACGAAGAAAAAGATAGCGAGAGTATTCGGTTTCTTGAAGGGAGGGTTGATCCACCCCGAGCAGCAGCGTTGTGGAAAGAGTGGATTGACAGGCAAGCTAAGCAACAGGACCCTAACTGTTTGGCTTTTACGATTGAATCGCTTGATCAACAAATTGTGGGTTTTGCCAACATTCGGGATTGGACGAATCGCGCGGGTACATTTACATTTGGTATTCGCATCTTCAACGCCTATCAAAGACAAGGCTTTGCTTTGGATGCCGCGAAAATCATCCTTCGGTATGGTTTTTTTGAATTGCGTTGTCAAAAAGCCAATTCGTCGACCATCGAAACCAATGTCAAATCGATAGCCTTTCACCAGAAATTAGGGTTTCAAGCGGAAGGACGCATCAGACGCAATGATTTTACCGATGGCCACTATTATGACGCGCTTTTATTTGGGTTAACTGTTGAAGAATTTATCAACGTAGACAAAAGGGATTAAGTATACATATCAAAGGTTCATCCACACAATGACCACATTCACAGCGTACAAACGGTGGGCTTTGAGAGACGAAAAAGACGAAGCTGACTTGCTCGATATTGTCGCGAACCACATCATCCCGCACTATCAGCGATTGGAGCCAATCGTCCGCCTTGAATTACTGCACATTCTTGAGACTCGATCCTACTTGGCGCTCCAGCATTGGCCGAGCCGATCACATTGGGAGGCTGTAAGGGCTTCGGATCGGTTTACATCCTGGTATCAGGCATACGAACCGATTCTTTCGCATTGGGACCAGATCATGGAATTCGAGGCAGAGTGGGAAACTGAAGATAGTTTATAACAAGGAGAAATAGCATGCAACAGCGTGAACATGATCTAATTCTTAGCCAGCTTGCCCGCTGTTACGGCATGGAACAAACCCAACTCCGCTGTCTGACGGATAATCCCGAAGATGGTGTTTATGGGTTCACGCGGCAAGGGCAAGACTTTGTAGTGAAATATACGTTAGAAACGGTGCGCAGTTTTTCCACCCTGCAAGGCCAGGTCGATTGGATCAATTTCCTGGCGGCGCACGGGGCGCTGGTCAGTCGCCCCGTGCCATCGCAACAGGGTGGCTTGATTGAGCAACTGCCGATCAACGACACTTTTGTGTCAGTGGTGTGCTATGAACATGTACCAGGCGCGCGACCTGCTGTCCCAACCTTGAGCGCTGAACAATGGCAAATCTGGGGTCAAACATTGGGCAAATTGCACGCGTTGAGCACGCAGTACACGCCTCAACCGCATGGACGCATCGACCATTGGAACGCAAACGCAACCCGTGACCGGCGCACCATCCCGGCGGATCAGACCCTCGTTCTTGAAAAATTTGATGCCTTACAGCACTACTTTCAGACTTTGCCCCAAGCGTCCCACGTCTACGGTTTGATTCATAATGATCTCCAAGCCAACAATCTGTTCCTCGACAATGGGCGGCTCTGGGTTATTGATTTTGATGGCTGTGAATATAACTGGTTCATATTTGACCTTGCCACCTCGCTTTATTTTACTTTGTGGGAGCGACCTGTAGCCCAGAGCAATGCCGCGTTTGCCGCCTTCGTGTTAGAGAATATGCTAGCCGGTTATGCGCGTGAATACTCGATTAGAGCCGAGTGGGTTGAGCGGATGCCAATCTGCTTGAAACGCGTGGAGATGTATAACTATGTCGCTATCCTTGCATACAATCAGGTGACAGTGCAGAGCAGCCTGGAGGCGTTGCCGCCTAAACATCGCGCCTTACTCAGTCGCTACCGCTACAATATTGAACACGATGTGCCTTATATCGAGTCTGCCTATTTTCCATGGGCAGCGGTTGAGTAAACGAAAGGCAGTGACGATGACCCTAACCCTTCGTCCGATCACTGTTGAAAATTGGGCGCAATTTAGGGTTTGTGGAAACTGGTGAGATCGAAGATGGCGAGTCGGTTGCCCAGCTCGACTACCGCCCACTTGATGCCTAAGCACCAAACAAAGTTTCGTTTTCAATCAACTACGCTGGGTTGCCCGTCGTCATGCCAAGCGCCAGTGTCATGACATCATCCAGCGCGGTTGTCCGCCCAGTAAGGCAAGCCGCCTCAAACTGGGCTTCACCGAGGGCGGCGCGAGCAACTGCGACTGTTCGTTCGTGGATGGCCTGTTGCTCAATCGAGCGCACATCCCCACTTGCCTGGCGACAGGCTTCCGCCGCACCCAGCAAGTGGGCCGCATCAAGTGGATGTTCGTTTAGCGCTGCCACCCCAGCCAGACCTTCAAGCCCCGCGGTCGGAGGCTTTGGGGTGCCAATTTGCGCGTAGATTGCCAGGCTTTCCACATAGTAGGTGTGTGCGCGTTCCCAATCGTCCTGGATCAGCGCCAGATTACCAAGCCGACCGAGCACTAACGCAACCATGTGTTGATACCCCAATTCGTGCGCCAGCGCCAGCGCCTCCCGTTGATAGTGAGCAGCTTGTTCATATGATTGCTGGAGTTGCGCCACGACACCTAAATCACTGAATGTCCAGCCGATACCGTGTTTGTCATCTAGGGTGCGGCAGAGTTCTAGCACTTCATGAAAGAGCAGCAAAGCCTGCGCGTAGTTGCCTTGCTCGTATGCAACTACGCCTAACATCGCCTGGGTGTGGGCAATACTGGTGACCATGCCGACTGCTTTGTGCAGGGTGAGACTTTCCTGCAGGAGTTGGCTTGCCCTTTCCGTATCGCCCTGGGAGAGTGCATCAGAGCCTAACTGCATCAGCGCATCAGCAACTCCATAGGGAAAGGCATGTGTGCGTGACAATGCCAGGCGACGTTCATCTAGAATCCTGGCCCGCTGGAAGTCACCTTCTCTGCTGAGAAGGCTAGCAAGCTCACGCGCCACTTCATAGAAATCAATAAATGAACTTGGCTGCAATTCAATGTGCAAATATTCTTCATAGAGCGTGCGTGCGCGAGTCAAATCACCCAAGCAGTCAGCGCCAAAGGCAACGGCATATAAGGCTTTGGCACGTATGGTGCTAGGCGGTGTTCCGCACTGGCGATCCATCTCGCGCAATGCCCATTCAGACCAATGCGCTTCTTTGTGGATGTCGCCATGTTTCCACCAAAACCAACATAACGCCGCGCTCAACTGGGTGACGTGAGCGTAATTAAGGTTGGTGCGCCACCAGTGTAACGCGGCCCGGAAGTTGCTCTGTTCTAGGATGAGGCGCTGATACCACACGTGCTGTTGCGCACTGTACAAGAGGGGGCGCGCCTGTTCAGCCAACTGTAGAAAGTAAGCGGCATGTTGCTCACCCGCCACCGCTTCCTCGCCCTGTTCCGCCAACTTTTCGCGCGCATATTCACGAATCGTCTCCAACATGCGGTAGCGGGTCGTCTCGCCGCGTTGATCGACCACGACCAGGGACTTGTTGACCAGTTGATGCAACAGCTCGAACGTGGGCGAGTGTCTCTGATCTACCACTGTCACTTGTTCCGCCGCCGCGACCGTCCACCCACCGGCAAAGACCGCGAGACAACGGAACAAGCTGGCCTCGGCAGGACTGAGCAGATCATAGCTCCAATCAAGCGTGGCGCGTAAGGTCTGATGGCGCAGCAACGCGGTTCGTCGTCCCGCGCTGAGCAAGGCAAAGCGATCCTGCAAGCGGGCGACAATCTCCGGTAGTGTAAAGCTCTTGCAGCGCGCCGCGGCCAACTCCAGCGCCAGCGGAATGCCATCCACTTGTTGGCAGAGGTGGGCGATCAGCGGCGCATCCTGGTCCGTGAAACGCAGATCGGCTTTCACCGCCTGGGCGCGTTCGATAAACAGTTGCGTCGCGGCAAAGGGTTGTAGATCGGTCAACGACCAAGCAGACCCATCAGTCGCCGCGCGGGTCGGCGTGGACAGCGGCAACAGCGGCCATTCGCGCTCGCCGGCAATATTCAATGCTTCACGGCTAGTCGCCACAATGTGGAGCTTGGCCGCAGCACGCAACAAGCGATCGACCAGATCGGCGCAGGTAGCAATGAGATGCTCACAATTGTCGACAATCAACAGAAGCTCTTTGGGTTGCAGATAGGTAATCACCGCTTCCAGGGGTGTGCGCTCTGGAAATTCGGGCAACTGAAAGAGGTCAACCAACAAGCGCGCCACCAGTCCAGCCTCCGCGATCGGCGCCAGTTCCAGCAACCAAACGCCATCGGGAAAAGTGAGGGTTTCGGCAACGGCCAAGGCCAGGCTGCTCTTGCCCACACCGCCCACGCCGGTCAGCGTGACGAGGCGATTCTCCTTCACCAGTCGTTGCAGGGCAACCACGTCCCCCGCGCGGCCGACAAAGCTGGTCAACCGATGGGGCAGATTGGTCAGCCGCGGTGCCGTCGGCGGCGTAGCACGGTCAGGTTGCGCTGTTGCATGGTTTGTCTGGGATGGCGCTGGGCTGGCAGCCGTTGCCTCACGCGCACGATGCGCCAGCGCCAAAAGCTGCGCTACCGTTGCCGGTTCCTGCGCCAACCCCAGGGCCGGGACAAAGACGGCCAATAGCGTCAGCTCATCGGGCAGGCGTTGATTGTGTTCCAGGCGGCTGATCTGGCTGATGCTGTAGCCCACCGCCAGGGCGAGGTCGCGCTGGGTCAGTTGGGCGCGTTGGCGCAAGTAGCACAGCAGATCGCCAAAGGTGGTAATCGAGGTGAGCAAGTCGAGCTTGACGGAAGCTGATCGGGACATTGTGCCTCCTGGTATCTACAGAACCCTGGCAACACTGTCAAAAAATACGCAGCGACTGGCAAATCAGCTGGCAAAAAATGGCAACATTGTCAAATTGAAAGCGGCTATTATAGTGGAGCATCAAGTATACCATGCTTAACTATTAGATTACAACCGCGGAGAAAAAATGATGTCAACCGAAACCAATAAAGCAATCACTCGTCAGCTTGTTGATGCCATCAATCTGATTTTATTTTTAGCATCGGTGAGGCGTTTTGAGGCAATTGTTTACAGATATTGCCAGTAAAATCAATTCCAGGTTGGTATAGTGGAGTTAGTTATGGACAATCAGATGATTTTCCAGTAATCCATAGGCTCATCTGTGAAAAGTGGCCAAACCCATGTTTTTTCGGCTGACAAAACATGGTGTTTTCACACTTTCGGCTGATGAGCGAATATATTGCATATTCCCATTCAGGCAGCTCTTTTGCACATTTGCTGGAACCCCGACAGCAGATTTGTGTGAATTTACCACAACTCCTTCGGCTACGGTTCCCTCAAACCAGATTAGATTGGGCACGTTTGCTTCGGCGCGCTGAGCTGACTATCGATATGCCCACAATTTGCTGCCTAGTTCGCGATGAGTAAAGTAGGCAACCCATGATGCCAAAACTTGCGTTACGAACGCAAACAATCGCTACCCCTCAGATGGTGTTGGCAAGCCACCTGTTAGAATTGTCGGCCACCGAACTCGAGGCCGTGCTGCAACGTGAGGCGGCTAGCAACCCAGCGCTGACGCTTGATGTGACCGACGACCCGACCTGGCAACAAGAGACCTTGTCAACGGCGGAGCGATGGCAATATTCAGATGGCTCGTCGAGCGAGGACCACACACGTGATTTTGATGTGGGCGTCTGGCAGGCGTCGGCGCGTGAGCAATTGGTTGCCCAAGCGCGCCTGCTCGTTGCCGCCGACGATCTGGATATCACCACCTATTTGATTCAATCACTCGACGCGCATGGTTATTTACGAACGACAAATGAGGCATTGGCCAGCGAGTTAGGCGTCACGCTCCAGCAGATCGAGCGCGTGGTGAGCGTTCTGCATGAGCTAGAGCCGCCGGGAATTGGCGCCAGGGATATGCGCGAGTGCTTTTTGTTGCAATGTGCTGCGCTGAGCATAGAGGGTACAAATTGTGACCTGATCTGCCGGATTTTACAGGAAGCCTGGGATGACTTTATCGCGCAACGCTGGCCACGCGTTGCGCGTATACTCGGTGTTAGTCTAAGCACAGTGGAATCCGCACGCAACTTCATGCGGCGCAACTTGTATCCCTATCCACTTTTTTTAATCGAAGAACCGATCACTGACACAGTCATCTTTCGCCAAGCAGATATTATTGTTCGGCGCAATCCGAACAGAGCGACGGATGAACAATGCCAGTACCTGATCGAGTTGCCCGCCGCCGAACGCTATCAACTTGCCATCAATTGTGATTTCCAACAAGTGCTTACGGCGGACGCCACGAGCAGCGAAGCGTTGTCGGCAGGGCAACGGACATGGGTGAGCCAGTCGATTGCGCAGGCGCAATCGTTTATCAGTGCGGTCAATCAACGGTGGGCAACGTTGCGCGGCGTTGCAGCCTATCTTGTCGTGCAGCAGGCCGACTTCTTTACCTTTGGCCCCACGCACCTCAAACCATTGACACGCGTAGCCGTCGCCCAGGCATTGGGCATTCATGAATCCACCGTAAGCCGGGCTGTGTGCGACAAGATTTTACAGCTTCCCAATCGTCGCCTCATTGCCCTCAGCGATCTGTTCGACGGATCACGCAGTGTCAAGGAGGCGCTGCGTCACGTGCTGGAACAGGCAGAAAATCCACTGAGTGATCAAGCGCTTCTACTACGCTTGCAAGCACAGGGCTGGACCCTGGCACGGCGCACCGTGGCAAAATACCGTGAAGAACTGGGCATCCCACCGCGCAATCGCCGTCAAGTTGCCCGTCGCAGCGGGGCAGTAAAACAGTAGGACAGTAAAAACAGTAGGACAGTCCATTGCCCCACTGTCTTACTGTCTTACTGTCTAACTGTCTTACTGCCCCCTCTGTCTCACTGCCCTACCGACGTAAATGGAACTAAACCTATGCACGCATGGCTTCACTTCCACATGGCCGACTCACCCTTGCGCAGCACTGATGTAATTGCACTGCTCAACGATGCGGGTGTTATAGCCGAACCATTGAATTTGGACCGACCCTCTGGCGTCGGTCTGGTTTTCTTTGCCGAGGTCACGGTCTCCTTATGCAATTTTGTTCAGACCTGTAGTCGCAATGGTCTGGATCGGCTGCTAGCCATTGCCACCACGGGCAGCGCGTTGGCAAATGGTCATGGCTGGCGCTTGTTGCAAGCCGGCGCGGCGGATGTATTGGTGTGGAAACCGTCATCCACGCGCGCCCCCTTCAATCCTGCGCAGATGGTGGCGGCGCGGTTAGAACGTTGGCAGGCAGTGGATGCAGTGTTGGCCTCACCGCTGGTGCGCAACAGCCTGATTGGGGATAGCCGCGCCTGGATCACCGTATTGCGCCAGGTGGTTGAAGTGGCGCGTTTCACCGATTCCGCCGTCTTGATTACAGGTGATACGGGCACCGGCAAAGAACTGGTCGCACGCCTGATCCATACGTTAGACGCCAGACGCAATCAGCATGATTTGGTCATTACGGACTGCACGACTATCGTCCCCGAACTCTCCGGCAGCGAACTATTTGGGCATGAACGCGGTGCCTTTACCGGCGCGGTTGCAATGCGCGATGGCGCATTTTCGCTGGCGCATGGCGGCACCTTGTTTTTAGATGAAGTGGGTGAACTGCCGTTGGGATTGCAAGCGCAGTTATTGCGCGTCATCCAGGAGCACACCTATAAGCGGGTCGGCAGCAATGTGTGGCGCGAGACCGATTTTCGGCTGGTTTGCGCTACCAACCGCGATCTGTTGCAGGAGGCAGCCCAAGGCCATTTTCGCAGTGACTTATACTATCGGCTGGCCAACTGGACCTTCAAATTGCCGCCTCTGTGCGAACGGAGCGAGGATATTATTCCACTGGCCCGCCACTTCATGAGTGAACTGCATCCCAACCATGAACCACCCGAACTGGATCAATCCGTGCAGGAGTATCTACTCACGCGCACCTATGCCGGCAATGTGCGCGATTTGCGCAGTCTAGCCTATCGCATCATGTATCGTCATGTCGGGGCGGGACCGATCACGATTGGCGACATTCCCACCGACGAGCGGCCTAGCAACGCTGGTGAGCCGGCAGACTGGCAAACACCGGCGCTGGAGCAGGCGGTTCATTGTGCCTTTGCCGGCGGCGCAGGGCTGAAGGAGATCCGTCATGCGGCGGAAGAGGCCGCGATCCGGATTGCGCTGACGGAGGAAGCGGGCAATTTGCCGCGCGCCGCCCGCCGCTTGGGCGTGACCGACCGCGCTTTGCAAATGCGGCGCGCCGAACAACGCCAGCGCGTGCTCGACGCGATGCGCGGTCCGACGAGGCTTTTCGATGTTGTTTCAGAGTCTGTAAAAGAGTAAAGTACCGCACTGTCACCCTGTAAGGGTCTGTTCTCTAAGACGAAAACAGACCCTTACAGGGTGACAGTTGTGAAGTTATTTATGAAAAAGGTTGTCACTGTCAAGCCAGGGATCAACCGCCGTCTGGCTTGCAACGCGGTCAGCCCGCTCGTTTGGCAGCCTGAGCGGACTTTGGCGCCGATTGGGTAACCGTTTGCCCCGCCGCACGGGCGCAATCAGCTTGAGCAACGTGCCGCCCAGCACAAGCTTCTGCTCGGCTGGCGACAAACCCAGCGCTTGCACCTTGGCCAGTTCAACGCCGGGGTGCAGCCACGGCCCATCCGAACCAAAGAGAAGCTTGTGGGCGCCGGCCCGTTGCACCGCTTCTGCTAAAAGATCGAAGCGGCGTACACCCGATGTATCGCTATAGATATTTGGGTGGCGCACCAGGTAATCGATCAGTGCGTGCTGCGCCCGCCAGTCATCGGCAAAACTGCCCAAGTGCGGGATGATAAACGACACCTGCGGGTATTCGACCGCCAACAGTTCGACGGTCGAGACCTCGCCCATCACATCATACAGCACAGGCAAGCTGTAGGCCGCCGCCACTTCACAGATTTCACGCGTGATGCGGGCGTCGTGGCGATGCACCTTGATGCCGACAAAGCCATGCTGCTCCACCGCCGCGCGCACCAACGCCGCCACCCGCCCCCGATCATGCACGGGGTGAATAAAGGCAAAGCCGTAGAAACGATCCGGTCGGCTCTGCACAATGCGCGCCACTGCGCGGTTGGCAAGCGCGTAGTCCGAATGAAAGGCGGCAAAGAGCACCGTGCGCGCAATGCCGGCTTGCGTGGCGCGCTTCAGGTATTTGTCGAGTGGGGCCGCCGTGTCCCACGGGCCGGTCAACCCATCGCCTTGGCCGGCGTGGCAGTGGCAGTCGATGATCATGAATGGGTGACCCTCCCCTCTCACTCCGCAATAAAATCATTTCTCAATCCGTGCAAGCCTGGTTAGCTGCCGTAGAGGTGTTTAGCAAATACCTTCGCTGCCAGGGTGTTCGCTAAACGCCTCTACAGTTTGTCCAGAATGTAGCGAAAGAGTTACCTACCATCCACAGACCAATGCCACGGTTCGCTTGGCAGATTTTTTAGCCCAAACCTGGCCGCATTACTGGCTAGCCACTGAAACCCCGGATTGTTACGCGTTTTGATACCCTGACCATTGTATGTAAAATCGATGGCGAGCCCCTTTTCGTGTTGTGATCGTCCAGGTGGAGCAGTTGGCGGACTACATTGAGAAGACGGTTTCTCATAAATATCATAATGGCTGCTTCCACAATTTTGCTTGCGCAACTCGATCTGGCGCTCAATTGAGCGATACCCGCCACCGCTCAATTTGACGCCATCCGCTTCGGCGGCAGAGAGCAATGCTTCGACCTGAGGCGCGATTTTCCGAGCTACTTGAATGCCACGCACGCTGACGATGTCAGGTGATCCTTGGGGTGGAATACCGATCCCCGGGACGTAGGGGGCAAGAACTGTATCTGAACCCTGTGGTGGATTCCTCGCGCCAGCCGCGATCAGCGCGCCCTCGGTTTGCGGCCCGACGATGCCATCCACCAACAGTCCATGTTTCTGTTGAAAGCTGCGAACCGCGCTCCGAGTCATTGGACCACTAATGCCATCTACCGCCAACTGCACTCCCATCAGCTTGTTCAACGCCTGTTGCACCCAGCGAATATACTCAGGGCTACTTCGATTCACCGGACCGCCCAACGGCGAAGTCGGCGAACTGATAGGAGCGGGAGCAGTGCTGCCTAACTTTTTCCGCACAAACGAAGTCGCTTCAGCAACAGTAACCTTGCCATCTTTGTTTACATCAAGGGGTTGGTTTTGTTGATAGGCAGTTGAGGGTGAGCTAAACAGCACATAGTTACTGCCTTGGCCAATGGCCGGTGGCCAAAGAACTGCCATGTAGGCATCGTCGAGCGTTTTAAGCCGCCCCTTGTAAGGCGCAAAATATTTCGCCACATAGTCGAGTTGTTGCTCTGCTGTCATGCGGGCCAGGGCATCCGTTGTTGTGCCCAGGTTTGTCGCCGTTTTTGGCATAAACTGGATCAGCCCGGTTGCACCGCTGTGTGGATTTCTGGCTTGTGGATTAAAACCGTTTGATTCAAAACTCATAATGGCCATCAGGAAATTTGGGTCGGCACCGAGTCTTTGTGCTATCTCAATGACCTTCTGCCTGAACGCCTGGCTTGTGTTTTCAATGCCCGGCACAGGCATGAGACTTCCCAGTGTGCTACTGGGAGGCACTTCATCTTTCCAGCTTTCCCATGCTTGCTCGGCATACTCTGTCTCTGCGGGTTCAGGCTGCCCCGCCTGACTTACACGCTTTGTCGCGGGTTGACCCCCGCGCACAGCCAGCAACGCCCGCTCGGTGTCCGGCCCGACGATACCATCCACCGGCAAGCCCTGGCGCTCTTGAAAACTGCGGATGGCGCTGCGCGTCTCTGGCTCCATCACGCCGTCCACTGCCAGGCGTAGATCCATGATCTGGTTGAGCGAGCTTTGCACCCAGCACACATATTCGCTCGCCCCCCGAGCGCGCACTAGCCAGGGGCGGGGTCGCACCCGCGGCCGAGTTGACCGCCGCGGCATTTGCCGGCGACGGCTGGCTTCGTCTTCCCATTCCTGGTTGGAGAATTCAGCATTTTCCTCCTCTGCGAATTCTCCATCAAACACAAAAGGTTCTATGCTGAACTGAGTACGGTGTACGTGCATTTTCGGTTCTCCTCTTAGGACTCCAGTTCGCTCGCTACAT
>Ga0163154_10008763_pt1 | contig 11693 bp, 11 predicted proteins | sample OliLakLV19MP9P1_FD_148649 | JGI IMG/M metagenome (GOLD analysis project Ga0163154, IMG submission 148649) | Freshwater microbial mat bacterial communities from Lake Vanda, McMurdo Dry Valleys, Antarctica - Oligotrophic Lake LV.19.MP9.P1 | ecosystem: Environmental > Aquatic > Freshwater > Lake >... | reverse complement strand
TAAAAGAGATCTCCGCTCAAAATGCCAAGAAAAAGTCTGTATTATCTGCACAGTTACAACCGAAAAAGGTAGAAATTAAAGAAAGAGTTTTTAGCAAAAAAGTTAAAGCTAATGTCCTACTTAGCCGCTCAAAACCCAAAATAAATGCCATAAAAATTGCGGAAAGTAAAAACGAAAATACTGAACCCGATCGGCGATCGCCTAAATCTAAAAATTCTCCATGCCAAATCACACTAAGCGAAAAAGCTTTGCAAGATCCCTTAATTAAAAATTTTTTGGATCGATATCAATGCTCGGCTAATTAATCTGAATCTACGAAGTATTGAATAAGATAGTTATTGCCAATGGCAAATGTCGTCAAAGATCGTCAAAGATCGTCAAAGATCAATTTACCCTCGTTTGAAAGTTTTAATTTTTGACCCCGCCAGTTCATACTGTTGCTAAACCAGCTATAAACCCAAATCCCAAAGCTGAGGAGATCTCGCACGGGCACTAGCCATAAAAACTTGGATGCAGAAGGATCTTTAAGCCCCCATACGCCTACAACCCAAGCCAAAAGCAATCGACCGACCCAAGCGATCGCTACCCCCAACCAACCCCAGATCGAGCCATTAGATATAACTAAAAATATCAAGCTGGTAACAGTACCTTGGGTAAAAAATAAGCCTAAATAGCCCCAAGTCCGAGATACCTTGGTGCAGTATGCCCAGCGCAGTTGACGGTCTAGTAAATCTGAGAATTTATTGGTTGAAATTTGATGGTCGATAATGTAATGGGATAAAACTACCTTATAGCCAGATTTTGATACTAAATAACCAATTTGATAGTCATCAGCCAAATAGTCGGCGATCGCCACAAATCCGCCAATTTCTGTTAAGACATTTTTACGGAGGGCAATAGTTGTACCTAAAGCAAATTTGATCCCCTCTAACTGATTAGCCACTAATACGCTTGCCAGATAATCGGTAGAAATCCCCACTGCCTCCAGAGTTGCCACCCATCCCTGCATAATTGGTCGATACAAACAGGTCACAGCGCCTACTTGAGCATCGGACAAAGGTGCAACTAAAATCCGCAGATACTCTGGATCGACTCTGACATCACTATCAGCTAAAACTAAAACGTCATATTTAGCATAGGGTAAAGCATTTGCAAGATTACTGATTTTATAATTTGTGCCAATCAGGCGATCGCTCTGGACTATCTCTATATCTACGCTGGGAAAGTCTAAAATAATTTGATCGATTACGCCAATTACAGGATCGTGGCGATCTCGCACCGTAAAGATCATTTGATACTGAGGATAGTTTTGAGTGCAAAAAGAGGCAAAATTCTGGTAGGCGTAGGGATCTAAACCGCAAACTGGCTTCAAAATTGTCAAGGGTGGTTGATAATCTCGCTGAGAATCGATCTGGGAATTTAATGGCTGATTTCCCCGATCCAAATCTTCTTTTAAATCTTTTTCTAAATCCGTTAAACAGTTGTACCTAGGATCTGGATTAGAGAAAAAGGCGATCGCTGCATAGATCCCAAACCAATAATAAACTGTTGCAGGCACACATAAAATCAGTCCTAATAGATAGATCACACTAAATTTAGCCAACTTTAATTTAATTTTGCTAGAAATGTACTATTCTAAATCCACAAAAACACATAAAATTAGGCGGATTCGATTAGATATTTCAGTCTCTCAGTTTATTTAGAATTTAGTGAGAGACTTAATCTAATTGGGAGCACAATAGATATAGAGGAGTGAGCCATGAATATACGTAAAGATGCCCTAGAAGTTCTCAAAGAAACCAGTCGGACTTTCTACATTCCCATTAGTAGATTACCCATAGGTTTACAAGAGGCAGTTGCTTCAGCTTATCTTTGTATGCGAGCAATTGATGAGATTGAAGATCATCCTAGTTTAGATAATGCCATTAAATCCGATCTGTTACAGAAAGTTAGTGTAATTTTACAATCTGGAAAAGATAGTTTTGCCCCAAACAGTTTTGCTAATGCCTTGAGTACCCACGATCATGTGTTACCAGAGGTGTCTTTACGCATAGGAGAATGGGCAATGATGGCTCCAACCGCGATCGCTCCGAGAATTTGGGATGCTACAGCCGCAATGTCCGATCGGATGGCATATTGGTCGAACCGTAATTGGCAAATTCACTCAGAGGTCGATTTAGATGGTTACACCTTCAGCGTGGCAGGGGCGGTAGGTTTATTACTATCAGATCTATGGGCTTGGTATGACGGGACTCAAACTAATCGGATGCAGGCGATCGGCTACGGTCGGGGCTTACAAACCGTTAATATCCTCCGCAATCGTCCTGAAGACCTGCTACGAGGGGCTGACTTAGTTCCCGATGGTTGGACAAAAGAAGATCTAATTGCCTATGCTCGTCGTAATTTAGCTTTGGGCGATAGCTATACTAAATCTTTATCGCGAGGTGCTGTTTTAGATTTTTGTCAAATCCCACTAACACTAGCCCATGCTACTTTAGAAGCGATCGCCCACGGTGCGGATAAACTCACAAGATCTAATGTCATGGCACTAATTGAAAGAGTTTGTAGCTAGATTAGTAACTAAATTAAATATATTTATCGCTAAATGAATACTTATTCTCAACTTACTAAACTACATCCTGAGACCTCTACTAAAGGCGATCGTGCTAGTTCTGACATCCGTAAAATTGGTCTTAATCCTAATTTTTGGTATCCATTAGCGCGGTCTAAAAATCTGCGGGTAAGTAAGCCCTTGGCAGTTAGTTTCGCGGGTGAGCCGATCGTGTTAGTTCGCCCTGAAAAAGGAGATTTATTTGCCCTAGAAGATCGTTGCGCCCATCGTCAGGTACCGCTACATTTGGGCGTAATCAGGGGAGAGCGGGTGCAATGTCATTATCATTGCTGGACTTACGATCGCCACGGCTCGTGTGTGAATGTCCCCTATTTAGATAGTGAAAAGCAACTTCCTAATGGTGTCCGCAGTTATCCCACACGGGAGGCATATGGACTAATTTTTGTCTATACGGGCGATGTGAATGCCCTGGGATTTTCGCAGTTTCCCGAAGTTTCGACTTTTGCTAATTCTAAATATAAAACGCGGATGCTCGATCGCCCGATCGCATGTCATTACTCGTTTATGCATGAAAATTTGATGGATATGAATCATCAGTTTTTGCACCGCAGCTTGATGGGATCGATCCGTGCTACCTTGCTGGATATAAGATCGGGTGATGATTGGGTTGAAGTAGACTACACATTTTCGCGACTGGCGGGCAAGCAGCCTTTAGGGGAAAAGTTTATGATCGGCGATCGCAAAAATACTGGAGACAATAGTAACGAAATCGATAAAATGACCATTCGCACGGGCTATCCCTATCAGAACCTTAAGTTTTGGACGGCAGGTAATTCTGAACCCGCTATAGACCTTTGGAATTGCTACGTTCCCACCGATCGCGAGCAACGCCAAAATCAAACCTACGGACTGATAATGATTGCCAAACCCGATATTCGAGGGCTGATTCACCTGCTGTGGCCCTTTATTACCGCTTTTACTAACGGAATTTTTGCCCAAGATCGTGAAATAGTAGAAGCCGAACAACGCGCATTCGATCTACAGGGACATGATTGGAATCATGAAATTTCTCCCGCCATTTTACAACTAAGAGATTTATTAATTCGTAAAGGTAATCCCTTTTAGTTCTTTAGTAAGGGTTGTTTAGAAAGGTTATTGAAGAACTGATTTCTGGGAAACTTCAGCTATATCCATGCAATCGTATCGGTCGAAAGGCTGATGAATCCAAGGGCTATCGGGCAAGTAGTCCACAAAAAAATCGGGGGCGATCTCGCTGACAGCTTTATACCAAATTACGGCGGTTCTAATCTCCGAGACATCATAATTTTCGTGTTCGTTTAGCCAGATAATAGTCTGCCCAAGGGTCATACCCGAATCCACTAGATCGTCCACCAAAAGCACTTTATCGCCGAGGGTGGATGTTGTCATGGAAATAGATCTGGCAAAAGTTAGGCGGGGGCGGCGGACTTTAAGATCGTAAGAACTAGCAGAGAGAATCGCTAAAGGTTTTTTGAAAATTCTAGAAAAAATATCTCCTACGCGCAAGCCTCCCCGTGCCAGACATAAAATTTGATTAAATTCCCAACCCGATCGATAGATTTTTACGGCTAACTGTTCAATTTTTCCGTGATACTCTGACCAAGAGAGTGAAATTTCAGATGGAATATCTGACATAAAAAATTATTATGGATTATGGGTTTAGGTTGGCTTTGATTTCTGTCAATGACTACTTTAGCAGTAAAATCTAGACTAATTCGGCGATCTGTTCGGACAGTGCAATCCACCCCGGTTGCCAGAGATTGCGATCTTTTAGGGCTTTAGCATTTAGCCAAAAACTGACCGAGCGATCGCAAGTGGCTTTTAATTCGGCAAACACTAAACTTTTTTCATTTTTCCGATTGGTAACGATAAAGTGTCGCCAGCCAAAGGTATCCTCTTGGGCAGTCCATTTAGAGCCAACTAGGTAAGGAAATTTCTGTTTTTTGGGCATTTTAGACTTATATTTTTAGTTTATATTTTTCAACTTACGTAAAGTGAAATTTATTAATTAGTGCCGTAGATTTTAGTTGTAGCATATGCATATATGAACTTTGAACCTGCCTACAACCGCCTACCCCTTGCTGAAGTTCCCAATCGCATTGGTGGCTTTGTTGCCGATTTATGCTGTTGTGCCTTCGTTGGTAAATTGGCAGAGTCCTTATTGAGTATCAACGAGCAATCATGGCTGGGTTTAGTCATATTTACCTTGGTTTGGGGCGGCGATCGCATTTTAATTGCGGGTAATAATCAAGGGCAAAGTTTTGGACGGTGGCTTTTTAGCCTTAAAACTGTGGATATGTACTATGGTAAATCGGCAGGCATGGCAGAACTTTTGAAGCGGGAGTTTATTCTTTATCCGTTTTTAGCATTGCTGTTGATCGCGATTAAATCTCCAACATCGGTGGCAATATTTGCAGTTTTACCCTTGGTAGTTGATGCCGCTTTTGCGATCGCTGACAGCCGTAAATTGCAAACGTTACACGATAAACTAGGCGGAACAATTGTGGTTATCACCCGCCGAGGTTTTCAGATCGATCGCAAATTAGCCCGCATATTTTCCCTAATTAGCCGTTTACCCCTTCCTAATTTTCCCAAACCCGATTTTACTAGGCGTAGCTCTGAGGAGTATTTCACCATGCGCCAACCAAAAACCAGTAAACGCCGACCGCGTAAACGGGGATAATTTTTTATCCTAATTGTAAAAATATCCTTAAAAGAATATAGATTAAGGTGAAAGAGCCGCAATGCACTCAATCTCAACGCTGACATTTAAAGGTAGCTTTGCCACTTGGACGCAGGAGCGAGCGGGAGCGGGATCGAGGAAATACTGGGCATAAACCGCATTCATTGCGGCAAAATCTGCCATATCAGCTAAAAATACCGTAGTTTTAATTACATCGCTAAAATCAGCCCCTGTCGCGGTCAGCACTGCCTTAATATTTTTTAAAACTTGCTCGGTTTGAATCGTAATGTCACCTTCTTCAACTTTACCCGTATGAGGATTTAAGGGAATTTGTCCTGCCAAATATATGAGTTTAGAATTTGCAGAAATAGCGATCGCTTGATTATAGGGACCAACGGGTAATGGTGCGTCTTCGGTACGAATAATAGTCTGAATACTTTGTCGAGACATGGGCTATTAATTTGTTGTTACTGATTTGATTGGTCTGGAGTTTGCTTCAACATTTTGGCGTATTCTTGGTCATTTAGATCGGTTTCGGTAGTGTATGCCAAATTATCAGCACTGATTACTTCTTCAGAAATTGCAAATTCGCGGGCAAGGTCGAGCTTTTGCCTAATGTCTTCGGGTAATTGGGTCAGAGTTGTGGCTCGGTTAGAGCGTTTCAGGTTTTTTGCTTTAATTTTACTGTTCCAAACTTGCAAAACAAAGTACCTTACCATTGGAATAGTCAAAAATAATACGGCATAGCCTAATAAAAGTGGATAGGTACCTGCAACCAAGGCTAAAAATCCTGTCAAACTGCTACCTAATTGCGTAAATAAGTTGCCCAGAATTAACGATGCCCCTAAATAAAATACGCCGAGCGCGATCGCCAACGTGATTTTTGCCGTTCCTGCTTTACTAAATTGCCACAGGTCTTCTTGTAAATAGCTATCAGATTTTCTGGATAAACTTAGTAGAGATGGTGTTCTTGATGCTGCTACCTTTTGTAATTCTGGAAACGTATAAGCAAGGGTACCAATTTCTGTAACTTGGGGCAACCCATTAAATCTTGCCAAAACTGGAATCATATAGTCTTCAAAGTCGGCGATCGCATCGGAAACATCATCTAAATAAGGTGTAATTTGTTCGGCAATCACAACGCCATCGTTGCTACGAATTACATCAGAAATGGCACGATTACGACGTTCTTCGAGGTCAAAGTTAGGATTACCATCCCCAAATAGAAAAGAAAAAATGCTTTCTAGGAATCCTATTTTAGGTTTTTCAGTTCGTTCTAGGATGGGACGATCGTAATAGCTTGGGGCAAAGACATTCCCAAAATCTATCCAAAAGAAATTCGGGATAAATCCAATTCCACCGCCGTCTCGATTATCCGAACTATTAGAGTTATTGTTGCTATCATCACTACTTCGGCTTTGCATAGCTATAAATGCCACAATAATGGCAATCACCACGATCGCGATCGAGACAACTAATAAAATCCCAAAGGAAATTCTAATCAGATAAAATACCCACTTCCACAGCCCTGCCAACCATGCCTGAACTTGGAGCTTAAAATCGCGATCGCGTAAAACTTGACGTAATTGAGTCGGAAACACATAGACAATTTCTCCTGTTTCCGAAACCTGCATATTTGCACTACTTCTGGTCGCAAGACTTAGCAAGTCTCTTTGTACCAAGTTTAGATCTAAACCCGACTGTGCCGAAACATCCCCTATAGTGACACGGTAATTTAGTTTTTCTACGGCGGTGATTACATCAAATTGAGAACTCATAATTATTAGATTGTTAAGTTGGTAAAACTCTACTACTGATTTGTTATTGCGCTTTCTTATTAAAAAGGTTGTTGAAAAATGGTGTAGTCAGCGTAATTATCCATCTCACTTTCATTATGAGCGATTGTCGGAACTAAATTTTGCACTAAATATTGAGGTACAGTTACAGACTGGGTAAAATTCTTTAAGATTTCTTGAACTTGGGGATGACTTATGCGCCGTAAAGCCCTTAAAGCCGAATTTTTAACCGAGCGATCGCTGTCTTTTAACATTACCGAAAGTGGATAAATGCATTCTAAAGAACCAATTTCGCCCAGAGCAGCCGCAGCGTTACATCTTACGTGGGGAAAGCGATCGTTGTATAAAACCTCAATTAATAAAGGGACAGCTTGATCGATTGCCATTTGTCCCAAGGTGCGCGCCGCGACAGTACGAGTGTCACTAGAAGGGCTTTTTAGCATTTCCGAAAGAGCAGGAATGCAGGGAGCTCCAATATTTTTTAGTGCCTGTGCCGCTTGAGATTGAACGTTTAGATCGGCATCGGTTAATCGGGCTGCTAAGGCATTACAGGCTAGAGGAGAGCGAATTTGTCCTAACGCCCACGCAGATTCTAGTCTGACGGCTCTCTGAGGGTCGGTTAAGGCATTTATTAAAGCGGGAACTGCCAGAGGAGAATTAATTTGTCCAAGCGAATGTGCGGCATGGATTCGGACTAATTCTTCACCGCGTTTGAGAATATCGACCAATGGCGAAACTGCTGTCAGTCCACCCCTACCCAAAGCTTTTGCCACTGACGCTTGCACGTGTAAAGACTTGTGGTTGAGCATTTTAATCAGCCAGCGCATTGCCTCCATTGTGCCCATACATCCGAGTGCAGTGGCAGCATGAGAATAAAGTTGGCGATCGGGGTCAGCTAAAGCCTCAACTAAATTAGGAATAGCCTGTGGAGACTGCATATATCCTAAAGCCAATGCCGCTTTTTTGGCGATCGCTAAGTCACTTCCATCTAGACGGGCAAGTAAGTCGGGAATAACATTATGCTTAGATTTAATTAATTTACGCAATGCTTGAGAGTACTGGTCAGAGCGATTAGCAGCATCAAATTCGGCTAAAATTGCCGCAACTCCTCCGACATCAGGCGCAGATATAGACCAATTACGAGCAGGCTCCACGGGAAGAGTATAATCTGAGAGTCTTGGGAGCTCTGGCTTACGAACAGTATTTAGATTATTTTTGCCTGAGTCTTCCATATCTATTTACTCTTACATATCAAGACACATTTAGATCGCTTCACACATCTATCATACCCAAAACTAAATTAACTCTCACAATATTTCCCTGACAATACTTTTCTAGTTTTTAGAAAGCCAGAGAAAGCCAAAGAAAGCCAGAGAAAGTCAGAGAAACCCGTAAAACCAGGGTAAAGTTAAACCTCTTCAAAGTTAAAGAAAATTAAAAAAGATTTAAGAAATTGAAACCAAATAAATCCCAATTCATTCTAATTTTGCTAGCGATCGCTCTGGGCATCAGTTTTCGGTTTGTGGAGATTGATCGCAAATTATATTGGCATGATGAGGTTTATACGTCTATGCGGGCAACAGGCTTTACTCGTAAGGAAATCGATCGCGACTTGTTTCAAAATAAATTAATTTCTGTTAAAGAACTCCAAAAATATCAACAAATTAAGCCCAACAGTATATCCACCGATACGATTAAATCTTTAATAGTTGAAGACCCCCAACATCCACCGTTATATTTTTTAATGGCTAGGGAGTGGCTGAATTGGTTTGGTGGTTCTATATTGGCTTCGCGATTTTTACCCGCGCTTTTAAGCCTGTTGTCATTGCCCTTAATTTATGTTTTAGCAATTGAGTTATTTAATAATAATTCACTATCAAATTCTCATTTGACTGGCTTAATTGCTATGGCATTTTTGGCTTTATCCCCTTTTGATATTTTATTTGCTCAAACCGCACGGCAATATAGTTTGTTAACCGTTGGCATAATTGGTACTAGCTACGCATTACTACGGGCATTAAGATTAGAAACATTTAAGAGTTGGGCATTCTATAGTGTAGGAGCGGCGATCGCTCTATATACCCATCCGTTTTTTGGCTTAAATCTAATTGGCTTTGGAATATTTATTCTAATCAGTCATCGAGCACATCTTAAAGCATTTATTTTATCTACAGGTGTGGCGATCGCATTATATTTACCTTGGATATTTGTATTAATTTCTAATTTTAGTCGCACAACCTCAACGACTAACTGGAGCAATATCCCTGTTGGTTTTGACTATTTATTAAAACTCTGGACTTTGAGCTTTTCATCACTATTTTTCGATCTAGACTTTGGGTTTAATAATCCCATTACTTATATCTTACGAATTCCAATAATTGTACTGATTGGTTTAGCTTTTTATAGAATTTATCGTTCTATTTTTATTAGTAATCGGGCTAAGTGGTTTATTTACACTTCGGCATTAGTACCATTTTTATTATTAGTATTGCCAGATTTAATTTTAGGAGGTAAGCGATCGGCTGTCAGTCGCTATTTAATTTCTTGTTTTCCCGCAATTCAATTGGCTATGGCTTATTTATTTACGCAGATATTAAGTCCAGATACTACACTTGAGGATGATAAAAAGTATAAAAAAGTTATTTGGGGTCGGAGAATCTTAGCGATTTTACTGACTGGCAGTATAGTTTCTAACATAGTAAGTGCTAATTCCCAAACTTGGTGGAGTAAAGATTTGAGTTATTATAATGCTGAAGTTAGCGATCGCCTTAATGCCGTTTCTAATCCTGTATCTAGTCCTATAGTTATCAGCGATCTTGGTGATGATTTTACTAATACGGGAGATTTGATTTCTCTTAGCTACAGACTCGATCCTGATGTAAGGCTACTACTTTTAAATCAAAACGCATCTTTAAACTTAATCAATAACCTAGTTAAGAATTCACCATCGCCAATATTTGTATTTCGTCCTTCTTTATCTTTATTTAAATTTTTAAAACTTCGAGATCCTGAAGATTTAATTTTTCCTGAAGGGCAACTTTGGCAAATCAAGAATATTCCAATTAATAATTAAAGTAAAAAAATTAACTCGTTAGAAACTATTTACTAACTAAATACTTAATGTTTTTTAATTAAAAATTCCTATTAAATACTTTAATAATCCAATTCAAAAAATCTAATTAATCGATCGATTCGCTCAGAAATACTAAATCCGTTGCCAAAGTTGGATTTCATAACATAAATGCTTTTTGAAAAGATTTGATGCCTGTAGTCCTTCATCAATTAATCGTTTTAGCCATCTTCCTAAAAAGTAATTCAAAATTTTATAAATGGGCGGAACAGCGATCGCGACAAGATTGGCAATATATTTCATTGTAGAAAGACCAAAGGTTTGAAAACTTTGTACACAAATATCAATTGTTGGGGCAATATGGGCGGAAATATCATCAGTGGTTATGAGCTTAAAACCCGCAGATTCCATCGCTTTATGCAAATCGGCATTAACCAGACAATTAGAAAATATGCCTTCTTTATATGCAGGATCTTTACGTAACATATCCGCAAGTAATACATATCCCCCAGATTTCAAGATTTGCGATGTGCCATTAGCAATTAATTCAGGAGACATATACTGGCTACTTTCGCTAAACAGGAGCAGATCGTAATTAGCACGATCGGAATGATTTTGAAAATTTTGCACGAATTCATCAAAGGTTTTAGGATAAAAGATTGCCTTACCGTTTGTCCGTTCTAAAAAATTGGCTTCTTGAAGGGGATCGGGTGCCAATCCATCAACTTTTAGACCGCGATCGATCATCTTTACGGCATTACCACCGTTTCCACAACCGACATCTAAAACGGTATGAATCCCTGTGGGGATAAAAGATAAAAGGTGCGTTGCATAGGCTTCTTGGGCAGTATGTAACTTTGAGAGGGTTAATTCATCTGTACCAGACGGAATTGGTTCCCAGTAGCCATAATGAAGATAGGAAGAACCTGTTAGGTCTAAATAGTATTGAAGCGCGGCATTTTGATAGCGAGTTACGTTGTTCATAATCTAAGCAAGTAAGTGATAGAAATAAACCGAACTTAGAAAATTTAAGATTTTTACAACACTGAATAAATTTTTAAGATAAATTTTTAAGATAAATTTTCACTAAAGATATTAATCAAATATTTTATTAAGTTCGCATTATTTCACACTATTAAATGTACTTTGTCGTTGCTACTTACTTAACAAAAACTTATATATAGTAGGCATAAAATAAGTATGAAAAAGAGCCTCATGTCCGCGATCGCATCTCAAACATGAAACTCTACAAAAGTAAAAAATTAGAAATTAGTTAGAAATTTCAATCAAGCCAGCCATTCAGGGATCGCTTCTTCTTTAGTATTAGTTCTACGCTCAAGAGTTTGACGTTCAAACTTCATGTGAATAGCACGGTTTTGTTCGCCATCTGCGGCTAAAGCAAAAATAGGGTAATCAATTATGCCATCTTGGAAAGACATATGATAGCGAAAGGTACCGTCAGAATTAAGCTTAATTTGCTGACCCGCGATCGTTACAGTTGCATCAGGCTCGGTTGCCCCATAGACAATAAGC
>Ga0163154_10008762_pt1 | contig 11694 bp, 11 predicted proteins | sample OliLakLV19MP9P1_FD_148649 | JGI IMG/M metagenome (GOLD analysis project Ga0163154, IMG submission 148649) | Freshwater microbial mat bacterial communities from Lake Vanda, McMurdo Dry Valleys, Antarctica - Oligotrophic Lake LV.19.MP9.P1 | ecosystem: Environmental > Aquatic > Freshwater > Lake >... | reverse complement strand
GTCGTCAACGGCAGGTCTTCCACGGCGACTCCCGAGATAACCTCGGCGGGAAACTCCGCCGCGACCGCGGTCGGCGCCACGAAGTCGGCAGTGCGCAGGCGGGGACCGATCGCGCGGCGGCCCGACAAGACGCCGGCGACGAGCGCCTCGACACCGCGCCCGTAGGCGCTCGTCGCGCCGCGGCCGGCGATGTAGACGTGGCGGGTCATGGGCGGAGACCGGGCACGGAGGATAGCGCGCGCTCAGGGCGCCGACGGGAGGGCCGGCAAACGCCTCAGGAGCTCCGCCGGCGTCTGCATGCAGAGCCGACCCTCGAAGTCGGTCGTCGCGAGGATCGTCGCCGCGCGGGCGCTCCAGCGCTCGGTCGCGACGTTGTGCAAGTCGTACGCGACGCGGATGAGGGGCGTCACCTGGCTGAACCAGGCCGTGATCTCGACCTCGTCGCCGTAGGCGAGCGGGGCCATGTTCCGGCAACGCGACTCGGTGATGAACATCTTGAATCCGAGGTCGCGGATCGCGGGGATGTCGAGCTCGCGACTGATGAATAGCTCGGTGCGGGCGACCTCGAGCCATTCGTAGTAGCGCCCGTGCCAGGCCACGCCGAGCAGGTCGCAGTGATGGAGGTTCACCCGGACGCGGGTGCGGATGGCATGCTCGGGGCGGCGGCGGCGGGTCAATGCGATCTCCAGGCTCGGACGTGGGTCAACGGCCGCTCGCGAAGCGGAAACGGCCGATGGAGCAGCGAGTCCCGTCGCGCCGCACTTCGAAGGCCCCACCCGGCGCCGGGTCGCCCTCGTCCCGACTGACGACGACCTCGAGGTCGTCCCCGGGCTCGATCCGCGCGAGGAACTTGAGGCTCGGCCACGTCTGCACGGTGCGGCCTTGGGCGGACGTGCGCTCGAGGCAGGGGAGGACGAGTCGCTGGAGTTGCACGGCGCCCGCGAGAATTGGGTAGCCCGCGAAGTGGCCTTCGTAGAGCGCGTAGCGCTCGGGCACCCGCACCTGGAAGACCCATTCACGCGGGTCGTCGTGTGTGTGCGGAGCGCGAGTCGGAGCGCGCCATTCGAGGTCCCGTGTGACGGGCCGACCGTCGCGTCCGAGGCCGAACAGGAGGTGGTGCGCCGCCGGCACGAGGGTGCCGTTGTCGTCGCGGTCGAGCTCCGGAACGACACTGAGCGCGACCGTCAGGGGGCTCAGGGCCTCGGCGGCGCACCGCAGCGACCCGTAAGGCGCTCCGTCTGTCACCACCGCAGCGAGGAGCTGTCGCCCGGTCGGCCCTGCGATGTCGCGCACCGCCACGTCGCGTACGTCCGACCGCGCGAGGAGCGCCGCCTCCAGCGCGGCGGCCTCGGGTGAGGTCGGCGCCGGAGCCACGACGCGGGCGCGCACCGCGCGCGAGTCGCCGAGTTCGAGCAGCTCGCGCCGCTCACGAGGCTCCCGAGGCTCCCGAAGCCCAAGCGACGCAGCCCATTCGCCCAGGCGACGTCGATGGGCCTCGGCCAGCAGGAGGACGTCGAACGCGCAGGCGCGGACCCCGTCGACCACCGCTTCGACCGCGATTCGTCGCGCGCCGAACTGTGCTCGTGCGACGAGCGGCGCGAGGAGCGCGGCGAACAGCGCGGTCGGCTCCGTCGGCGTCAGGGTCGAGGCAACTCGCCGCCCGGCAGTCAATTCGAGGGTCTCTGCCGTGTGACGTGCCTCGGCATCGACCTCTGCGGGTGTCAGAGCGCGGCACGGCGTTGCCTCACCGTGGGCGAAGAGCGCCACCGCCGGCTTTCCGTCGGGCCAGCGCGCGGCCCGGGCGCCCTCAGAGCCGCTCCGCACGCAGTCGTATCCCCGTTCGAACTCCCCCTCGAGAGCACCAGCCAGCCGCGCGACGTCGAACCCTCGCCCGACGCCCGTGTCGTGCAGGAACCCGACGCTCGCCGGGCGTCCGAGCACCGGCACGACGTTGTCGCGCCGTCCGTCGACGGGCAGTGCCGCCGTGTGCCCCCGCAGCCAGGTGGCGCAGAGAGCGACGGCACACGCGGCGTAGTCATCACCGAAGCTGAACGAGATCTCCGACGTGGCGCTGGCCTCCGGCAGGAGCGCGGCGAGCCGCATCGCGCGCGCGCGGAGTTGCCCGCGGGTCAGCGACTCGCACACCGGCTCATGCGGTGCGCCGTGCAAGAGCAGCGCGGGCCACCCCTCGCCGGGTGTCATGCCCCGCGCACCTCCCGCGCGGTGAGCTGAGGGAACCGGCGCCGGCGCAGCGTCCACTCCGCAGCGAACATCGCGCCGACCAGCAAGTAGGCGAGGAGTCCGTTGTAGAATCGAGCGGCGCGAACACGGCGAGTAGGCCCGCGACGGCGCCATTGACGGCGAAGAACGCGCACCAGAGCCTGGTCCACAGGCGGCACCACGCCCGCTGCTCCTCGTCGAGGTCTGGCACCTGGAGGCGCGCGAAGCGCTCGACCATCGGTGTCACACCACGCCGGAGCGTGCTCCCGAAAGCCGAGAGCATGAGCGTGTTGATCGCGATCGGCACGGCCAGGATGAAACCCGAGCTGTCCAGCCACGCCGCCAGGCCGAGCGCCGCGAGGCTGACGAACGGGAGCACGGAGAGGTGGCGCACGCCCTGCCACGCGCGCTGCCGTGAGGTGCCACCAACGACCCTCAGGGCCACCGTCGGCACCAGGATCAGCAGGAGAACGAGGGCGACGCGGCGTGGGCTACCGGCGAGGAGCCCGCGCCAGACCACCAGGGGGTACACCGCTGTGAGGACAAGCGCGACACCCTGCAGGAGGAAGCGGAGCGCGTGCCACGACCGGCTGCGTGCTCGGCCGAACTCGACTTCTTCCGGCGGCTCGACGCTCGCTCCGTGCGCGGCGTCGGGCAGCTGCGCGCGAGCTCCGCCGTAGTCCTCACCGTGGGGCGCTGCGTTCGGCCCGCCGCTGAGCGCGCGCGTGCCTCGGCCTTCGGTCATGAGGTGACGCGGGTGGCCTGACGCGAACGGATGAAGTCGGCCAGGGTCCGCACCGAGTAGTAGTACTCGCGGTTCTTGGGGTCGTTCTCTTCGGTCTTGACGCCGAACTCCGAGAGCACGGCCAGGGCGAGCTCGAGCGCGTCGATCGAGTCGAGCCCGAGACCCTCCCCGAACAGGGGGGCGTCGGTGTCGATGCTCTCTGGAGTAATGTCCTCGAGCGCGAGCGTCTCGACGATCATCTGCTTCAACTTCTCTTCCATCTGCTTCAACTCGTCTGCGAGGGAGTCTCTGACATTTCTGGGGGCCCGATCCCCGAGATGCTAACACTCGGCGGCTCGAGACTGGATCCCGGTCGACACAACTCGTCCGCCGTCGCCCCGAGCGCGCCGCCGTGCCCGGCGAGCCAGTCCCGGTACTGCGCGACCACGGCCCGCTGGAGCGTGCGGCTCGAGCTACCCGGCGCGGGCCGATGGATCGCCAGCACCTCGATCCTGAGCACGCTCGCCTCTAGCGGCGGGGAGTACATGGAGACCTCCTTCGTGAGGAACGGCGGTTCGGCTGCGACCGTCAGCGCCACCAGCGGCACCCCCGCGCGCACCGCGATCTCGAAGGGAGCCCGACCGAACGGGTGCAGGCCCCCGGGCGGCGAGCGGGTCCCCTCGGGGAAGACGATCAGTCGCAGCCCGCAGCCGAGCCGTTCCTCGGCCTGCTCGACGACATGACCGATCCCGAGCTGGTCCGCGCCCGCCCGTTGCCCTCGGATGTGCCCAGCGGACTCCAGGATCCCCCGCAACAGTCGGCGTTCGAACAGCTCGGGCTTGACGATCGTGCACCCCCACCGAGCAGCGCCGTGATGGCCGTGATGTCGGCGAGGGTGGGGTGGTTCGCGATGACCACGCACGGCCCGGGCGGCAGGCCGGCGAGGCACCGAGTAGGGTCGAATTGGATGAGCCCCACGCCGCACAGCCAGTCGTGGAAGAACGTGTACGCGCGGGCAGTGAGTCGTTGCAGGCGCCGCATGCGCAGCACCGGGTCGCGCCGCCAGAGGCAGGACAGCACGGCGAAGAGCACGTAGCCAAGCGGGGCGAGCAGCGAGTAGCTCCAGAGCGTGAAGAGCACGACGCCGCGACGCCAGAGCCGCCGGAGGTGCCGCCGCGGGAGCTGAGGCGACGGATCGGTCATGGGGCCCGACAGGATGGCGCAGAGCTCGGACCGACGCCACAGCCGGCCAGCGGATCCCCGTCCGCCGTAGGCGACCAGCGGCGCGTTATCATCCCGCTCGCCATGCCCAACGTCAGCTCCATTGTCCCCCTCTATGACGTGGTGATCTGCGGGGGAGGACTCGCCGGTCTGCTCCTCGCGCGTCAACTCCGCCGCGAAGAGCCAGAACTCTCCGTCGCGGTGCTCGAGCGCACGACCCGTCCGTTGCCGGACGCTACTCACAAGGTCGGCGAGTCGTCCGTCGAACTCGCGTCCCAGTACCTCGAGCGCCTCGGCCTGACCGAGTACCTGCTCGACCGGCATCTCGTGAAGCTCGGTCTGCGTTTCTTCCCCGGCGGTGGGCACCTGCCGCTGTCCCAGCGCTCCGAGGTCGGTCCGTGCGCCGAGCCCGTGGTCCGCTCCTACCAGCTCGACCGCGGGCGCTTGGAGAGCGACCTGCGCGCCTTCGACGAGGCCGACGGCGCCCACCTGCTCGAAGGGGTGCGGGTGACGGGCGTGGACCTCGGCCCGGGAGACGAGGACCACGTCGTCCGCTACCGCGCCGAGGACGGCGGCGACGACGCGTCGGAGCGGCAACTGCGCGCCCGTTTTGTCGTCGACGCCGCAGGCCGTCATGCCCTGCTGCGGCGCAAGCTCAAGCAGAGCCGCGGCTCCCTGCACCGTGCCAACGCCGGCTGGTTTCGCGTCGAGGGTCGCATCGACATCAACGACCTCGTGCCGCGCTCCGACACCGCGTGGCACGAGCGCCCGCTCGGCCCGGAACGCTGGCGCTCGACGAACCACTTCATGGGCGATGGTTACTGGGTGTGGGTCATCCCGCTCGGCACCGGCAACACCAGCATCGGCATCGTCGTGCACGACGAGGTCCATGGGCACGAGTGCATCTCGAACTACGAGAACGCGATGCGCTGGCTCCGCGAGCACGAGCCGCAGTTCGCCGCGCACATGGAGGGCGTGGCTCCGACGGATTATCTCTGCTTGCGGAACTACAGCCACTCGATGGGTCGCGCGTGGTCGGAGGAGCGCTGGGCCATGGTCGGCGAGGCGGGCGCCTTCGTCGACCCGCTGTACAGCCCCGGTAGCGACTTCATCACGTTGGCCAACTGCTTCACCGTCGAGCTGATCCGCGTCATCCGGTCCGGCGGCAATGCCGCGGCGAAGGCGATGCAGCTCAATGGGCACTACCGGTCGATGTTCAACGCCACCATCGACCTCTTCCGCAACGCTGCCCCGGTTTACGGGCACCCGAAGGCGATGGCGACGAAGGTGTTCTGGGACAACTTCGTCTACTGGTCGTTCACCTGCCACTTCTATCAGCAGGAGCTCTGCAAGCTCGACGCCGACGCTTATCAGCCGTTTGTCGAGCTCGGCCAGTGTTTCCTGCGCCACGGCAGCCACGTTCAGCTCGTGCTCCGGTCGTGGGCCCAGCTCGACCCGGGGGTCCAGGTGAAGGAGTTCATCGGCGCGCCACACTTCCCGTCGGTGCTGATCGACGCGCATATGAAGACCAGCCAGAAGATGTCCCGCGAGGAGCACCTCGCTTACCTCGAGCTGCGAACCCGGCAGCTCGTCGAGATCGCGGGCGAGATCCTGCTGCGCGCCGTGCAGATCGTCGGGCCCGAGAAAGGGCGTCAGCTCCTCGCCGACTGCAAGTACGAGGAGTGGGGCCTGCGTGTCCCGCCGGAGCGGCTCGAGACCGAGGCGCTGCAAGGGCACGCGCGCCGCGTGCGCCTCTCGACGATCGCGCGCGACCTCGAGCGGACGGTCGGCAAGATCACCCCGCACCCGCTCGCGGCGGCGGCGCGCGAACTGCTCGCGCCCTTGGCGCACAGTTGAGCTGCGCCGACGGCGCGCATCAGTCGAGCTGAGGATTGACGCGCGGCAAGAGGACGTCCCCTCGACCGCGCGACCACGCGCGCAGCTTCGCGCGCAGGGCTCCGAGGCCAAAACGCGCCAGTCGGCCCATGTGGCCGGGGTGGCGCAACGCGAGCTTCGCGAAGTGGTGCATGACACGCCGCTGGCGGTAGAACGCGCGCAGCGTCTCCTGGTAGTGGCGGTCGAGTTGCTCGTGCGTGAGCCCCTCCGGCGCCCACACGAAGTTCATGCCGTTCATCTTCTGCCAGTGGTCGGTGCGGATGTTCGTTCCGTAGAGGTCGCGGTAGATCGGCGACCCCGGATAGGGCGTGAACTTCGACAAGTTCATGATGTCCATGGGGATCCGGCGTACGAAGCGCTTCGTCTCCTCGATGGACTCCAGCGTCTCGCCCGGGTAGCCGAGCATGAAGAGGCCCTTCGTGCGGATGCCCGCATCCGCGGTCCAGCGGACGGCTTGTTCGCTCTTCTCGACGGAAGCGACTTTGTCCATGCGCTTCAAGAGCTCGTCCGAGCCCGTCTCAAGGCCGAAGCTGATCTCCCAGCAGCCGGTCGCCCGCATGCGCTCGAGTACGTCGGGCTTCACGGTGTCGACGCGGGAGGTGCACGTCCAGGTCATGCCGAGCCGCGCCTCCTCGAGTAGGTCGCAGAACTCCATCACGCGCACCCGGCTCGCGAGAAAGAGGTCGTCGACGAAGCCGATGTGCCGGACTCCCCAGCGCTCCTTCAGGTGCCGCATCAATTCGACGACCTTCGCAGGCGAATAGGCGCGCAAGCGCGCGCCGAACGTCGAGGTGTCGCAGAAGCGACAGTGAAACGGGCAGCCCCGTGACGCCGCAAGGGTCGCCGCCGGTCCACGCGGAAAGTCGAAGACCGCGGGGCGATAGGCGTCGGGGAAACCCTTCAGGAGGTCCCAGGCAGGAAACGGGAGCGGGTCGAGCGTTTGCAGTTGCGGCGCCTTGCCCGTCGAGACGATCGCGTCGCCGTCGCGCAGGAGGAGCCCCGCCACGGAGTTCAGGTCGCTGCCCGACTCGAGGGCGCGCAACAGGTGCACGATCGTCCAATCGGCCTCGCCGTCGACGGCGATGTCGAATTCGGGGAAACGCTCGAGCGTCTCGCGCCCCATCGACGAGACGTGGGGCCCGCCGACGACGACGGTGACCCCCGGTAGCCGACGCCGCACCTCGCGCGCGATCTCGGCGGCGCCCCACACTCCGACGGTGAACAACGTGATCCCGATCCACCGCGGTTGCAGCTCTTCGAGGCGTTCTACGACCCCGTCGACGCCGAGCCCCTCGATGTCGGCCTCGATGATGCTCGGCTCGAAGCCGTGCTCGCGCACGTTCGCGGCGAGGTGCAGGAGCCCGAGCGATGGCGCGCGGTTCGTGATGTGCCTCAGGAACTCGTAACCGGGCGCGACGCGCTCGTACGGCGGGCTGACGAAGGCGATGCGCTGCATGGGGTCATCCTCGAGCCGGCCAGCATGCCTGTTGCGCCCAGGGGCCGCAATGGGAACCACCGTTCCGATTCAGCGACGCGAGCACCGCCGACTTCGTGCGCTGCGCCCCGTCACCAGCCGCGCCGACGAGCTCCGGGCGGGATCAGTCGACAACGGATAAGGTTTTGCGCGGGTTACGGAGGACCCCTCGCATCGCGCACGGAGCATGACGTCGCCGAGCGGCCCGCGGGCGCGCCAGAGCTGTGTAAGCCCCCTACGCCTCGAGTGCCGTGGGCCTTGGTTGTCGATACTCCGGGCCCTTGGTATGGTCTGGATCTGCCTCGGGCTCGCCTTCGGGGAAGTCGCTCCGAACATCGCTCGCGCGCAGGGATCCGTCGTGGCACGTTCGCACCGTACTGAACGAGATCTTCGCCAAGGGCTGCCCGGGTGAAGTTCCTCCGCCGGAGCCCCGGGAAGTGAGCGCCGGCAGAATTCCATCAGCAAGCGGCTGACCAGTTCCCGCGCTGCGGGAGTCCGAAGCTTTGGAGCTGAACGTACCCGCGACGCTATCGACGTCAACGGTGGTGAAGCCTGCGCCTTTCTCACTGCTCCGAGACCGGCTGCGGCTCCGCCCAACACGACTATACTTTCATGTAGTGCTCGATGGCGCTGGCATGTAGTGCTCGATGGCGCTGGCATGTAGTGCTCGATGGCGCTGGTGGCCCAGATCCCTGCGTCATTCGCCGAATGGGGCGATATCTCTGCGATGATGATGCGAAGGTCGAGCCAGGGATACCCAGATCTCTCCGGGAGCCGGGGTTCAGCGGTCGATGAAGCAGCGACGCATCGAGCCGGAATGCGCGCGAGTCGGAGCCATGCTCGCTCAGGCTCCGACGCTCGATCCTGCAGGGTGTGAGCCCGCCTGGAGAAGTATCCTTACGCGCCCCTGCGGCCGCCGATGACACGCTACCCGTCCGCTCCACTCCGAGGCACCCAGGCCCACCGGCCCGGAGAGCCGACCGAGGGGGTCGGCGCTGCGCTACGTGTCCAGGGGGTCGAGTTCTGGCACCGGGACGCGGCGCGCCCCGCGCTCGACGGGCTCTCGTTCGAGGTCAGGCCCGGCACGATCACGGGGCTCCTCGGGCCGAACGGCGCCGGCAAGACGACCTTCGTCGAGCTCCTCTGCGGCGTCTTGCGCCCGCAGCTCGGGCACATCGAAGTGTTCGGCCTGGACCATCGTCGGCGTGACGCGCGGGCGCGGCTGGGTCATTGCCCGCAGGACCTTGCGCTCTACACGACGCTCACGGCCGCGGAGAATCTGCGCTTCTTCGCGCGGATGGCGGGGGTATCTCGCAGGAACCTCGCCAGCCGCGTCGATTGGTGCCTCGAGGCCGTGCAGCTCACCGCGCACAGGGATCAGCGTGTCGAGGAGTTCTCCGGCGGCATGCAGCGGCGTCTGAATCTAGCCGTGGCCATGGTCCACACGCCGCGACTCCTCGTGCTCGACGAACCGACGGTCGGTGTCGACATGACGTCGCGGATCGCGATCTTCGACACGTTGCGGATGCTCGCCGGATCCGGCACGACGATCCTGTACACGACGCACTACATGGAGGAGATCGAGCGCCTCTGCGAGGACGTCGTGGTGATCCAGCGGGGGCGCGTGCTGGCCTCTTCTCCGACGAACGAGCTGCTCTCGGCGGGGAACGCGGCGCACGTGTTCGTGCTGGAGCTGGCGGAGGGCAGCGACGGCGACGTCATCGCGGCGCTCGTCTCGCTCGGGCTCCACGCACAGGCGCTCGCTGGCGGCCGCGTCGAGGTCATGGGCGAGGACCTGCCCACACTCATGGCGGGGCTCGCGCACGTCACTGGGCGCTTCTCGGTCTCCGCCTGCCGCTCGAAGGTCCCGACGCTGGAAGACCGTTTCCTGGAGCTCATCGGCAAAGGAGAGCGCCCGTGAGGCAGATCGGCTCGAACCTCTGGACACTCTTCGCGAAGGAGTGCCGCTTGCTCGTGCGCGACCGGCAGGCCGCAGGGCTCCTGTTCGCCATGCCCGCGGTGTTCGTCTTCCTGCTGTCGCTCGCGCTGGCCGACATGTACGACCAGAAGACGAGCGCGAGCCTGGTGCTCGCCATCCGGAACGAGGACTCCGGCGCACATTCGGCGCGCCTCGTGGAGTTGCTCTCGGCCCGCGATCAGGTCCATGTCGTCCCTTGGGACAGCGGCGAGAGCGCGCTCGAGTTGTTCCGCGCGAAACAAGCTCGCGCCGCCGTCCGCATCCCCGACGGCTTCTCGAGCGCCCTCGAGGAGCTCTTCGGGGTCGTGAAGCAGGACGCCAGGAACGCTCCAACCGAGGCCGAGCCCCGGGCCCTCGACCTGGGTGACCGCCGCATCGAATGGGCGGTGGCGCCGAGCGCCGATCCGGTCTATCCGGCGATCGTGCGCGCTTCGCTCGTGCTGGCGTACGTGCAACTCGTCCAGGAGGAGATCGCGCGCGGCACCGCCGAGATGACGGGCGAGCTCACGCGCGAGATGGCCAACATGGCGCAGAAGCTCCAACGCCTCGCGGCTTCGCTCCAGGACACCGTGGGCCAGCTCGAGTCGACGGCGGCGCAACTGAGCGGGTCCCGCGAGGACGTCCGCGCGTTCGCCGTCGCGGCCGCCGCCGAGAAAGAGGCGCGCGCGGAGGCCGAGCGCATCCGAGCCCAGATGGGCGAGGACTCACTGCTCGACGGCCCGAGCGGCGCGGTCGAGGCGCGCCCCATCGGCATCGAGACCCCCTCCATCGAGATCCTCGGCGACGACGAGCGCCGCGAGCTCGACCGCCTCCTGGGCCTCGCGGACTCGCCCTCGGAGCTCGGGACGGGTGCGTTCTCGCAGGGGGTCGACGAGGATGCGCTGCTGGTGGCCGCGGTCGACGAGCGCGGCAAGACCGTGGTCCCCGACCCGTTGCAGCAGAACGTCCCCGGCTGGTCGCTCTTTGCTATGTTCTTCATCGTCGTGCCGCTCTCCAGCCTGCAGCACCGCGAGCGCAGCGAGGGCACGACACGTCGTCTCGTCTCCGTCGGCGTGCCGCGCAGCGTGATCTTGCTGGGGCGGTTCATCCCCTACGTTCTCGTGGGCTGTCTGCAGTTCGCAGCGATGGTGCTCGTCGGCATGTACCTCGTGCCGCTGGTCTCAGGCGTCGGGTTCGAGCTCGGACCGAACCCGTGGGGGCTCGTGCCGGTCACGCTCGTCTGCGCGTTCGCCGCGACGGCCTACGGCCTCTTCGTCGCGACGTCCGCGCGGACGCCCGAGCAGGCGGCGGCGTTCGGTGCATCGTCGGTGGTGATCCTCTCCGCGCTGGGCGGGATCATGATCCCCCACTTCGTCATGCCGCCGTTTCTCCAGACAGCCGCGCATGCCTCGCCGATCTTCTGGGGCCACCAGGCCTACCTGGACGTCCTTTTGCAAGGCGCGACGATCGGCGAGCTCGTGTTGCCGCTCGGCATCCTGGTGGGTTTCGGCTCGGTCTGCCTCCTCGCGAGCGGCCGCCGCGCCGTCGCGTGACATGCCATGCAAGCCCTTCGCCCTTCGCTCGCGGCCGCGCTCGGCGTCGTGCTCGCGGTCTCGACCGCGTGCACGTTCGACCGCAGCGTCGCGCTCGACTCCGGCACGCGCTATTCACGGACCCGCTGGAGCGAAGACCCTGCGGTGCTGTGGGTGAGCTATCAGATCGAGGTGCTCACCCTCGACGGACGGCGCGAGGGGCTGCGCGTGGTGGAGGATGGCGTCTACTACCGGCTGGAGCTCGACCCCGGGATCCACGACCTCGAGGTGCGGCTCGCGTATCGGTCCCCGACGCAGGAAGTGCGCTCCGAGCCGGTCGTGCTCGAGGTCGAGGTCGAGGCGGAGACGCAGTATCGGCTCGTCGACCTCGGCGGGGGTTTCGGCCCTGACCGCCGCTTCGTGCCGCGCCTCGTGCCCGGCCCGCCGGAGGCGCCGCAGCCGATGGCGCCCGCGAAGTAGCGCGTCGCGACCGAGGCTCAGTCGCCGGAGGCAGCCGAGCGCGACGGAGGCTCGACCTCGACGGCCTCCCCGGGCTCCTCCCCGGGCTCCTCCCCGGGCTCCTCCCCGGGCTCCTCCCCGGGCTCCTCCCAGAAGTCGAAGAAGTTGAACCAGTTGTCGGGCGCCTCGCGGCAGCGCCGCTCCAGCACGG
>Ga0163154_10008760_pt1 | contig 11695 bp, 11 predicted proteins | sample OliLakLV19MP9P1_FD_148649 | JGI IMG/M metagenome (GOLD analysis project Ga0163154, IMG submission 148649) | Freshwater microbial mat bacterial communities from Lake Vanda, McMurdo Dry Valleys, Antarctica - Oligotrophic Lake LV.19.MP9.P1 | ecosystem: Environmental > Aquatic > Freshwater > Lake >... | reverse complement strand
TAAAAGATACTATATATAAATAAGAAAATAAAGATTTAATATACGCATTTGCTATTTTAGAATTTAAAACTATTCAATAAATATTTATCATTTCTTGTATTTTAATTCACATAAAAACAATAAATTGTAATTTGTAAAAAATTACCATTCTATGAAGAAAACAATGTATTATATCAATAATATTTTTATATTTGCCAGACTTTTATCCATAAAGAACCTAATTAACTGCTCGACGTCAAACTCAAATAGTTAAGACAATGACCAAGTCCAATGATTGGTAGTTGCTATGTTGACCTTAATTAATTTTACTTTATATATGACAGTTATGTACAAAAGAACACGACGTGTTCTAAGCATTTTTTTGACATTGATCACGATGAGCGTAGGGGTATTTGCCCAAAATGTTGGTGACTACCAAACCTCTCAATCAGGAAACTATACTTTAGCTGATAGATGGGAAGAATGGAATGGAGCTAGTTGGGTTGCTGCAGCAACTTCACCACCGTCAAATAACACAACAAATGTTGCGGTAAAACACGCAATAACTTTTGATCAATCTAGAACAGTAAATAATCTTACTATAGATGCCACTCAAACTTTAACTGTCAGCAGCGGTGTTACCTTAACTTTAGGTACAAACTCAACCATTAATGGTACATTAGATGTGAGTGGAACTGTTGACTTTGGAAGCTTTGTAGCCTCAGGATCTGGAACTGTAACTATTAACATAGCTGCAGAAGTTTATACGCAGCACGCTAGTGGTCTTAATACAGCAGTTTCTGCAAGTGGGTCAGTACAAACCACTACTATTAATTTTAGCCCAAGAGGTCTATACCACTACAATGCAGCCGTTACTCAAAATACTGGAAATGGTATTCCTGCACTAAACACTGGCGGCATAATGTACGCAGAAGTTGCATCAAGTAATGTTACTCCTGCTACTCAAAATGATGCTAGACTGATATTAAGCAATACAATTACAGTAAACACTGGTGCAACCTTTACTTATGCAAATGCTGGATCAAATAGATACCTAGTTGATTTAGGAGCATTTAACGTAACTGGTGTTGGTACATTTACAATGTTGACTAAGTCCGGCTTAATAATCTCTGATGGTGTCGGCATTACAAGTATCGCTAGCATTCTTTCAACTTTGGGTCAAATTAGAACAAGTGGTGGCAGAACTTATTCTGCAACAGGTACATACATTTATAAAACTGCAACAACTGGTGTTACAGGTGATGCATTATCTGCTGCAAGTAACATTATATCTTACGGACCTGGTACTTTAACACTTGGTTCTGCGATGACTTCTGGAAATGTGTTTTTGTATGGAGGTACATTCAACTTAACTTTTAATGCATTAACATTAAATACTAGTGCAAATTTATTTTGTAGAGGTGGAAATATAAATGTAAGTCCTGTTAGTAATTTGATAGTTAGCACAACATCAGATTTACAATACGATGGAACTGGCAATATGAATGCAGGAAATGAAATGCTAGCAGGATTTAGAACGATATTTTTCAATACTAGTGCAGCCTCAAATACCATAACTTTAATACAAAATATAACAATACCTGCTGCAACTGTATCAATTAGAATGATTCAAGGTAAGTTAAGCAAAGGTGCATTTGCCTTAGCCTATAACGTTAATAATAAATTGAGATACTTAAATACAGCGGCATATACTACTGGTGATGAGTTTTTAGCATCAGGTATGAACATAGATATTCAAAGCACTGGTATATTAACTCTTAATGAAAATAAAACTGGTTTCACTGCCCAATTTACGATAGCCACAGGTGGAATTTTAAATGACAATGGTTTCTATGTTGACGGCACTGGTTCTGTCACATTCCAATCTAGTTGTAAGGCTATCACTACATTTGCTACAGGATTTAATGTGACTTCTGGACCATTTAGAACTTCTACTGTTAATCTAGGTTCAGGGACTAACATATTTGAATATGCAGGAAATGTAGCCCAAGTAACTGGCACACAATTAGGAGCAACAGTGAATACTATTATCATTAACAACTCTACCGCAGACGTTACTCTATCTAATACAACTACTTTAACTAACCTAACACTTACCTCTGGTAAAATTATATTAGGTAACTTAAACCTGACTATCCCATCTGGAGGTACACTATCTGGTGGTTCAGCTTCTAGCTACGTTGTTCAAAACGGTACAGGTGCATTAAGAAGAGAGGTAGGTGCTAGCAATGTATTATTTGCCATTGGTAGCTCTACTACTAGCTACACACCAGCAACACTAAACAATAGCGGCACAGTAGATAATTATAGAGTTGATTTTTTAAATGGCGTATTACTTAATGGCACATCTGGTGGCCCACACGCTAATGCTCATTATTGTGTAAACAAATCTTGGGATATAACAGAAGAAGTAGTAGGTGGTAGTAATCTAACCATCACATTTGGATGGGGCACTGCTGATGAAAATGCATCTTTTGACAGAAGCGTATCTAAGGTACAGCACTATATTTCAGGAGCTTGGGACAATGTAGCTACCGCTGGTAGTGCAGCTGGTAATCCTAGTGCGGGCAGATATACACAAAGCGTTAGCGGTGTAAGTTCTCTGTCTCCATTCGCTGTAAACGGTAGTCCAGGCAATCTAAACCCATTACCTGTTAAACTGGTAGCATTTGATGTAGTAACAACAGAATTAAATACTGCTAAACTAACTTGGGTAACTGCTAGTGAAGAAAACAATGACAGATTTGAAGTACAACGCTCATTTGACGGTGTAAACTATTTAAATATAGGAACAGTAAGAGGTAACGGTACTACTCAGGCTACTATCAACTACAGCTTTACAGATCACAATTCTGTAGGTACTATCTTATATTACAGATTACGTCAAGTTGACTATAACGGGCAGTTTGAGTTTAGCCCGGTACGTGTGCTAAAAGGTGCAGAAAGCAATGGTATGCAGATTACAGCATTGTATCCTTTGCCAGCAGCTGAAAACATAAACGTAAGTGTGACTGCTCATAAAAATGATAACAATGTATCGTTACAAATTATCAGCCTAAACGGTACAGCTATAACAACTAAAACAGTTGGATTATTGAGAGGAGTTAATAGCTTTAACATTCCTGTTCTAGACTTGCAACCTGGTAAATACATCATCAGAGTATCTGGTAATGTAAATGCCCCTCAACAACAAATTTTCATCAAGTTATAAGGACTTTTTGAAATAATACCATTTAATTGTATATGCCCCTGGTAGTTAATTCTACTGGGGGTTTTTATTTTAAACATTCCTTTAAAACATTTTAGACATTTATTTTCATTCTGTTTAGGTACAATAGTACAAGACTATGGATACCCTGATAACTACTCAAAACCTAAGAAGCCTGTGGTTAATTCACCCACAAGTAGATGACAGCCTGTTAAGCTATTGCTTAAACAATGCTGCCCTAGATGATCTAATTCCTATTACTAGCAAAACAATGCACAATTGGTTGCTTAATATTCCCCTAAACCTAACTGATGAACAAAGAGCTCAAGCACTAGCCTTAGCTGATTTGGCTAAACTAGTACTTAGCAAAAGTGCTTGGCATAAGTATTTGACCAGAGCTAACTGGATGAGTACCCCAGCCGGTTTACGCTATGCAGATATAGATGAAGCAGAGCTAATGTCTAGGCAAGAATGGAGCATACTGCTAAAACAAGCTATAGATGAAGCGGAGGGTTGCAAAGTAAGATTAAGAAAATTGATAGAGTATGACATAGATTTATTGCCACTAACTAAGCCCAATTGGTGCAGAAAAGCCACAGTTAAGTCAAATTTTGGAATGTTTTAAATCAACTTATAATAATGGAAGAAATAATACCGAAACGATGGTGGGCTAAGTTGCAACGCCCTGCCAAAAAGAAATGGTTGACAGACGGCAATAAACAACTATGTAATGAAATACTAGCCTGTAAAGAATTAATACAAAGACAAGAAGACGAGCTAAATGCAACCCAAAGAGAAATAGCAAGCATTACAAAGTTGTTGCAAGAAACATTTGGCTCAGCCCACCAGGCATTGGGGCATAAGGTTGTGCCCGTTTCAGCATTTGATGCTAAACTGAAAGAAAACTTTAAGCAAGTAGTACAACGGTATAGCCAAACTTAATGCATTATCCAATACATAAAGGCTAGGGCTATTAACATCAGAACTATTGGCTTTGCCCAAAACATCAGCAAGTCTTTGTTTGATTTCCTTGGTATAGGCGTGTCGGTGGTAGGCTTAGGTTTACGCACCTCATTCAACCAATCGTCAAAATGTCCAGGAGCTGCCCGTGTCGTCTTACCAAAATCATAGCTAGGTGCATATATATGGGTGGATCTTCCTCTAAGTTCGGTATCAAATTTTGATTTCTCATTGGCTTGTGAAAGAACCTGCCAAGCTGAATTTATTTGATTAAACCGATGCACTTCTGCGTCTGTGCCAATGCTGTCTGGGTGATATTGTTTTGCTAATTGTCTATAGGCAACTCTGATTCTTCTAGCATCAGCAAAGTCGGGTAAACCCAGCGTATGATAGTGATTTACAAAGGGTTGATATCTTGTCATAGCCAACTGATATTACTTAATGCATTTCCCAAGTGGCGCCTTCTTTTTCATCCTTCACCTTGATGTTCATATTTGCCAATTTATCACGTATGGCATCGCTCATATCCCAATTCTTAGTATCACGAGACATTTGTCTTAAATCTAATACTAAATGCATTAAGTCTTTAACCACCTCATTGTACCCAGATTGAGAATTTGTTGGATTTTTTAGACCTAATATATCAATCAACATTGTGTTAAATGTAGATTTAAACAATTGAAAATGATAAGTTGACAACTGTACAGTACCAGCCTTTATTTTATTTATAATGCTTACCCCCTCAAATAGTTCACTAATTAGTCTTGCTGTATTTAGGTCATCATTCATCACAGCGTGACATTGTAATATCCAGTCTTCTGGTGACCAAGTTTCTCCAGCATCATTATGTACTTCGCTGTAGGTATTTAGCAATTCGGCTGCCTGTAGTAACCTATATAGGCCCTTCTCTGCAGCTTGCAATCCTGTATTGCTAAAGTCTAAAGTAGAGCGATAATGCGCCTGAAGTATGAAAAACCTAATGGTCATTGGATCATAAGCCTTTTCTATAACATCGTTACCAGTGCCAGAAAACAAGTCGCTTAATGTTATGAAATTACCCAGACTTTTGCCCATTTTTTGTCCATTTATAGTCAACATATTGCAGTGCATCCAGTACTTAACTGGTTCAGCATTGTTTACTGCTTTACATTGTGCTATTTCCCCCTCGTGGTGTGGGAATATTAAATCCATTCCACCTCCGTGAATATCAAACTCAGTACCAAGGTATTTGCGACTCATAGCAGAACATTCTATATGCCAACCTGGAAATCCTACACTCCAAGGGCTAGGCCACTTCATTATATGTTCTGATTGAGCTTTCTTCCACAGGGCGAAGTCCGCAGGGTTTCTCTTTTCAGATTGCCCAGCTAAAATCCTTCTGTTTTCACCAGCACCTGCAATTAAATCTTCTACTACCCTACCACTTAGTTCACCATAGTTACCTCCACCCTTATGATAAGCAATTACATCAAAATATACAGAACCATCAGCCTCATAGGCAAGACCTTTATTTATAATTTCTGTTATCATTTCTATTTGCTCTATGATGTGACCAGTCGCCCTTGGCGAAATAGACACTGGCAAATTATTTAATGCAGACATACTATGCTCGAACTCATCAGTATACAGATGGGCTATTTCCATAGGTTCTACTTGTTCTAATCTAGCTTTTTTTGCTATTTTATCTTCTCCTTCATCAGCGTCATTTTCTAGGTGTCCTACATCAGTTATATTTCTTACATATCTTACCTTATACCCTTGATATTGTAAGTATCGAAACAATATGTCGAAGGTAATATAGGGCCTAGCGTGACCTAGGTGTGGACTTCCATATACCGTTGGTCCACATACATATAGACCTACCCTACCAGTATGAATTGGCGTAAATAGTTCCTTCTCTTTTGTCAACGTATTATATACGTATAGAGGTTGTGGGGCTGTTGTATTTTCTATTTCTGCCATAGGACTGCGGGTACGGAATATGTGATTGACACAATGAGCAAATATAAAACCATTAGACAAGTTGCAGAATATTCAAATAGGAATACCTAAAATTGGCATATTCTTTTCATAATAAGTATTATAATTGTGAATATGATGAAAACGATACAGAAAAATATAGCTGCTATAATGCTTTTAGTTGTGAGCATAATGGTAATAAACTTGCAAGCAAACGCACAGTTTCAACGTCCAGAGCAAATACAGCTAAGCCAATTGCGTAGCAAAACCCTAATGGTAGTACTGTTAGAGCCTAGTACGCAATACCTAAAAGACAACCAGCAAAACAGACCTCAAGTAGATTTATATATGAATGCCATACAGAAGTTTAACGATATGTTGGCTGAAGTGGCTACCAATCACTACCACTATGGTAAAAAGGTATTGACCGTAAAGGAAAACCAAATACAGGCAGAATTGAAAAAACCAACTGGTCCTAAAATGGCATTCTTGCAGTATGAATTAATAATTGGGCAAGTAACTCCAAATATGTTGATTGAAATGTACTCAGGCGACAATACCACCAATGAACTTCGCAAAAAGTCAATTGCTGAAGGTTACAGCAAGCTATCAGTTTATATGCCTGGTGTGGGTGCAGATAGAAAACTAGAACGTGTTATGTACATTCCTATGCAATGTGCCTACCCAACTAAGGGTGACTTAACATTTGCAGTGCAAAATATGGACAGGCTTTTGGCTGTATATCAAAAGAAACCGAAATACGAGTTAGACGAGTTTAAGACTGATGTTGATGCAAATAATCCTTATCTATTTAAGCGTATGTTGCTAATAGATGTGAATATGATAGACCCAGACCTAACCGATGAAAAAGCACATAATTACTACAGAGGTAAAAAACTTCAACTAGTGGATTATGCTAAAGTAAATGAGGCAATTGTAAATCAAGATAGTGGTTTTGCCTATGTAATGGTGTTGCCTGCTAGCCCAGATAAATACGGCGCCAAAATAGAAACAATGCACTTAGTTGTTGATGCAAAAGATGGAAAAATATTGGGCAGATCTAAGCCAACCAGAATGGCAGGTAACAAAGTTGCCCTGAATATTGGTGGAAGTGAAATACAGGACTATTTAACTAAGTAGATAGAAACTATATCATTAGACTGGATAATGTGGGCCCATTTATTATTAGTTTGTGAATAGGCTCTCCATTTCAGACAGGGCTTTTGTTAGGTACGTTAGTCTTACGCTTGCAATAATTTGTTGCCTTGGCGTACATTACATAAAGCAACCCGACGCAAAGTGGCGCAGCAATCAAGCTATAATGTGGGACGTGCAAGAATATTATGCATATCTGCCTGCTACTTTGATACATAAAGATTTAGGATTTAGCTATATAGATGCACAACCTCAAGCAATAAAAGATAAGGTATGGTTGCATCAGCCTGCCGATAAGGCTGGAAGTAGAGTAGGTAAAATGTCACTCGGTATGGCAGTAGCTTATACCCCATTTTTTCTTACAGCGTACGCAATAGATTTAAGTAGGGGAAATGTTCCAAACGGTTATTCTACTATATACCATTTGGCAATAGCCTTATCTGGTTTGGTCTATTTAATTATAGGCTTAGCCTGTCTGGCGCTGTTTTGTTATAGGCTGAACCTTAGCATTCCAAGTATTTGCTTTGCCTTGATATGCCTTACATTTGGCACAAACTTATTCTACTACTCACTATTTGACGGGGGTTTTAGTCACACCATTTTATTCGCATTGTTAGCAGGTATACTTATGTTAACCCAATTATGGTATAGCCATCCAAAACTGTTATATACAATAGTATTAGCATTTAGCCTAGGATTAGCCATTCTTATTAGACCAATCAGCGTTTATATGGTAGTTATTCCTGTGTTTTGGACTATTGGTTCTGGTTATAGAGTGGTATGGCATTATATTAAAACATATTGGAATCACATTTTATTAGCTGGCTTACTAGTATTGCTACTTATAGTCCCACAATTATTGTATTGGCACGCAGTCACAGGGCAGTGGTTCTACTACAGCTATACCAATCAGGGCTTTTTCTTTGACAATCCGAAAATCATTCAGGGACTGTTTGGCTATCGTAAGGGTTGGTTTATTTATACCCCCATTGCTTTGCTTATATTTCCAAGTTTATTGCTACTCTATAAAGAGTTAAAACCACAATTTTGGAGCATATTACTTTATCTTTTCATTCATCTATATGTCATATTTAGTTGGTGGTGTTGGTGGTATGGGGGCAGTTTTGGTACGCGCACTATGGTAGATACTTATGCTATATTAGGTATTGGCATTGCGCTGATATATATTAAACTAATGACTAGAACTGGGCAACCAATGCCAGCCTGGAGAAGTATAATAAAACCATTATTTATTGTATATTGTGGTGGGTGTATTTGGTTAAATATGTTTCAGACGAAGCAATACAACAAACAAATAATACACTTTGACAGTATGAATAAAGATTTATACTGGGCTACCTTTCTCAAAAAGGATTCTTTGCAAAAAAATAAATTTGATAGCTTAGTTAGCCCACCTGATTATGAGGCTGCAATTAAAGGTGTAAGATAATATCCTAAAATTTAATGTAGCACTTGTCAGGTATATGTGTTAAAACTCATACTATATGTAGGCTAAGACCTTAATTTTGTTGCAGAAACCAGTATTGAATCCATTCATAACTGATTAAGATAAATATATGCAACAGCATTCCGTATTATACCAGTATTTACCTATCGTATTTCAAGCGTTTTTTGCACTAGCCTTTGTAGTAGGCAGTATGATTGCCAGCCATAAGTTAGGACCTAAGACTAGGACTAAACACAAGTTTGAGAGTTTTGAGTCAGGTATTCCCAGTGTTGGTAATGCTAGAGTACCGTTTAATGTAAGGTATTTCTTGACGGCAATATTATTTGTATTGTTTGACGTAGAGGTTATATTTATGTATCCTTGGGCTGTAAACTTCAAAGAATTAGGCATACAAGGCTATGTGACTATGGGTATTTTCTTGTCTATATTTATGCTTGGTTTCTTATATATCATTAAAAAAGGTGCCTTGAAATGGGAGTAATCTCTTAACTAATTTGTTAGACTAATGGAATATATACCATATATAAGAACAAAGGGAGTTCTATTACATTAATTAAAGAAAGCAACAGATAAAATGAGTGAGATAAATATGGGCCAGGCCCCTGAAGGAATTCAAGGATCGGGATTTTTTGCCACCAGTTTTGAAAAAGTTATTGCCCTAGCACGTAGTAACAGTTTGTGGCCACTGCCATTTGCAACCAGTTGCTGTGGTATAGAGTTTATGGCGACTATGGCTAGCACTTATGACATTGCCAGATTTGGATCTGAACGACCTAGCTTTAGCCCACGCCAAGCAGATATGCTAATGGTGATGGGGACTATAGCTAAAAAAATGGCTCCTGTAGTGCGCCAAGTATATGAGCAAATGGCTGAACCCAAATGGGTAATGGCTGTTGGCGCGTGTGCCAGTAGTGGTGGCATATTTGACACCTACTCTGTACTTCAAGGCATTGACAAAATAGTACCTGTTGACGTATATGTACCAGGATGCCCTCCACGTCCGGAACAAATAATTGACGGACTAATGCGTGTTCAACATTTGGCTAAAAACGAGCCTTTGAAATATAGAGATAGTGACGAGTATAAGAAATTGTTATCAGGCTACGGCTTTGATTAATCTATACAACATCACTTAATACCATACTGTAATGACGCAAACTGCAACTGAGCTGGTTCCACACATTCAATCACTACTAGGTAATGACCTATTAGATGCATACCTAAGTTACGATATGACGACACTAGTAGTGAAGTCTAATGCTGTAATTAATGCACTGAAGACGCTAAAGGAAGATGAGAAACTAGATTTCCACTTTATGACTGACTTATGCGGTGTTCATTACCCTACTAATAAAGGGCTTGAGCTGGGTGTAGTATATCACCTACATAACTTTAAGACCAACATTAGAATTCGGATTGAGACATTCTTTAGCGAATTAGACCCACGCTTAGAAACTGCAACCACATTGTGGCCTGCAGCAAACTGGATGGAACGCGAAACCTATGATTTCTACGGAATTATATTTGAAGGTCACCCAGACTTGCGCAGAATATTGAATATGGACGACCTTGGAATGTTTCCTATGTTGAAATATAACCCTCTTGAAGATCAAACCCGTACAGACAAAAACGACAAAATGTTTGGCAGATAATGGCAACACCAATGGAAGAGATTATAGAAATTACCAATTCAGATAAGAATGTAAATCCACTGGAGCAACTGCATAAGGAGGAGGACCACTATACACTAAACTTAGGACCAACCCACCCAGCTACGCACGGTGTGTTTCAGAATATATTGCAAATGGACGGTGAGCGCATAATGAGTGCAGAACCTACCATTGGCTACATACACAGGGCATTTGAAAAGATAGCAGAGTATAGACCCTACTATCAAATAACCCCCTTAACTGATAGGCTAAATTACTGCTCGTCACCTATTAACAATATGGGTTGGCATATGACGGTAGAGAAACTATTGGGAATACAAACACCTAAACGTGTCGACTATTTACGCATCATATTGATGGAGTTGAGCAGAATATCAGACCACTTAATATGCAGTAGTGTAATAGGTGTAGATACTGGTGCCTACTCTGGATTCTTATATGTGTTTCAAGAGCGTGAGCACATCTATGACATATTTGAGGAAATATCTGGTGCTAGATTAACAACCAATATGGGTAGAATTGGTGGGTTTGAACGAGATATAACACCGAGAGCCATCCAAAAGTTAAAAGAATTCTTAGTAAGATTCCCAAAAACTTGGAAAGAATTTGAAGGCTTATTCCAAAGGAACAGAATATTTATGGATCGTACCATTGGTGCAGGTCCTATATCTGCAGAGCGTGCCTTGGCTTATGGCTTTACTGGACCCAACCTGCGTGCAGCAGGTGTTGACTATGATGTTAGGGTTATGACGCCATATAGCAGCTATAATGACTTTGAGTTTGAAATTCCCATAGGTAACAATGGAGATACATATGATAGGTTTCTAGTAAGAAATGCAGAAGTATGGGAAAGTCTGAAACTGATACAAGATGCCTTTGACAATTTGCCAGAAGGTCCCTACCACGCAGATGTACCTGACTTCTATTTACCACCTAAGGAAGATGTTTATAACAATATGGAAGCCCTAATCTATCACTTTAAAATAGTGATGGGTGAAACGGAAATACCTAAAGGTGAAGTGTATCACGCTGTAGAGGGGGGCAATGGTGAACTGGGATTTTACTTGGTTAGCGATGGAGGTAGAACTCCTTTTAGATTACATTTCCGCAGGCCTTGTTTTATATACTATCAGGCATACCCTGAAATGACAAAGGGTTCACTACTAAGTGACGCAGTATTGACTTTGAGTTCCCTAAATGTAATAGCAGGAGAATTAGACGCTTAATCTGAATTAATAAATGTAGTTCGACTTATAATTCCTTTTATTTATATAT
>Ga0163154_10008757_pt1 | contig 11699 bp, 8 predicted proteins | sample OliLakLV19MP9P1_FD_148649 | JGI IMG/M metagenome (GOLD analysis project Ga0163154, IMG submission 148649) | Freshwater microbial mat bacterial communities from Lake Vanda, McMurdo Dry Valleys, Antarctica - Oligotrophic Lake LV.19.MP9.P1 | ecosystem: Environmental > Aquatic > Freshwater > Lake >... | reverse complement strand
CGACCTCAATCCCATCAATCGTCGCGCCGTGACCCCACCCCACCCAATCGAGCCGCATCTGGGGGCCCGATTGGGCTCGACAGTTGCCGTGGAGTATTGATCGGCCCGCTCGCAACTACACAACTACACAACTATGTGGTGACAAGTTGTCGGTCGTGCTCAGGGCAACGTGATCTTGCGCACGCGGTTGTACGGCTCCGGCTCGCCGCCCGTGCCGTCGGCAACGTAGATGGTCTTACCATCCGGCGTCACGTCGAGGCCCTCTTGGCCGAAGAACCGCGACTCGATTCCCGCACCGTCGACGAAGCCGGCGACGCCATCGCCCGCGGCCGTCTCGACCTGACCCGCCGTTGAGATACGACGGATGCGGTGGTTGCCCGCGTCCGAGACGAACAGGTTGCCGTCGGAATCAATCGCGAGGTCTTGCGGCATATTGAGCTGCGCGACCTCGACGTCGCCGTCGATCATGTCTGGCAGGCCGTTGCCGACAATGGTCGTCACTTTACCATCCGGGGTTACGCGACGAATGCTGTGATTTCCTTGGTCAGCCACCAAGATCGAGCCATCCAAGTCGATGACTATGCCATAGGGACGGTTGAAGGAGGCGGACTCGCCATCGCCGTCAGCAAACCCCGGCGAGCCAGCCTTGCCAGCGAGCGGAGTGAGATCGCCGTTCGTCGGATCCAACAGACGGAGGTCGTGGCGCTCGGGATCGGAAAGCACGATCAGGCCGCTCGGTAGCGTCGCCAAGCCGCGCGTCTTGCCGACGTTGGTCACGAGCGGGGTGGCTGCTCCGTTCGACGGGTCGAACAACCAGATCACGCCGTTCGCGACGCCATCGGACACGCCCTGTTCGTTCCAGTCCGTCTGAACCAAGATCATTTCGTCGTCCGTGAATGTCAGACCGAACGGGCGAGCAAAGTTGGGCTCTTGCATCAGCGTGTCGGCTGCCCCGTCGGCGGACACCAGACGCACTCGGTTGTTGTCGTAGTCCGCCACCACCAGATTGCCGTCGGCGTCGACCAGCACGTTGACAGGATTGTGGAATGTTGCCGCGTCGCCGTCGACCGAGCCTGCGTCCTCCGACCCGGCGAAGGTCTCCACCTCTACGCCGGCGATCGGATGAACGACATCTTCGAGGTCGGGCACACTGCCACCACCACCAGCTGCTGCTGCTGGCCCTCCGCCTTCTGCATCACCGCCGCCATCGGCGGGATCTGCACCACCACTGCCGCAGGCCAACGACCCGGCGACGAGAAACGAGAGGAGACCTGTGAGTCGGAGACGCTGGGCCTTGTTCGAGTTCATGCGAGAGCGCTTTGCATCTCGCATACCGCACGGTCTTCTTGGGAGATGATGGCTGACGCGACAAACCAGAGCGCCACATTCGTGGCGAAAAGTGTGGCGGGTTTGGTGCCCAATGACCGGCGCTAACGCCGTGCCGGAGTCATCGTCCGAATCAACTCACGCAGGGCAACCGGATCGAACGGCTTGTCGATGCATGGGTTCGTACACGTCTCGAAGAACGCCTGCGCCTTCGGCGTAAACGCCCCACCGCTGGCGAAGACAACACACCTGGTCTGCTCTGGCGCGACTCGCTGAAGCTGCTCGTAGAACGCCATTCCGCTCATGCCGGGCATCATCAAGTCACACAGGATGACGTCGAAGCGCTCGCCCGCCTCGATCAGCGCGAGCGCGCTGGTTGCGTCCGTCTTGCCAATTACGTCATGAGCGGCGCCCAATATTCGCAGGAGCGCTCGGACCAGCATCGGCTCGTCGTCGACCAGGAGGATGCGCGCTCGCCGGTCAGCCTGCACGGCAACAGGCGGCTTCGAGGACCCGTGAGAAGTCTCGTGAGACCGTGGCAAAATCACTCGCACCGTCGTCCCGAGCCCCACCGTGCTGGTCACGCGTAGGTCGCCGCCGGCGTTGAGCACGATGGAGTGACTCAGGGCGAGACCGAGCCCGGTGCCCTCGCCTACCGGCTTTGTGGTGAAGAAGGCGTCAAAGATGTGCGGTAGATCGCCCGAGCTGATGCCGCGACCGGTATCACTGATCTCGATGGTGACGCGCTCGCCGTCGTCCGTCGTCCGCACTGTGATCGCGTTCTCGCTGGCGGCGCCGTCGGGAATCGCGTGCGCCGCGTTCACGAGCAGGTTCAGAAAGACCTGGCCGAGCTTGGCCTCGTTCATCAGGACGGGGCCCACCGACCGGAGCTCCGTGAACAGGCGTGCACGATGTCTGATTTCGTTTCCGGCCATGCTGAGCGAGGTCTCGAGCACCCGATTCACCTCGACCAACTTGCGCGTCTCTTCTTCGCCGCGGGTGAACGTCTTCAGGTCGCGAACCGTCACTCGAATGCGCTCGATACCGTCTTGGGCTTGCGTCAACGCCTCCAAGACGGCCGCCGGCAGCGCTGGGCCGGCCGCGACTGCGAAGTCGACGTTGCTCTTCACGTAGGCGAGCGGGTTGTTCACCTCATGGGCCACGCCGGCGGCGAGCGTACCGACCGACGCCATGCGATCAGCGATGGTGAGCCTTTGCTGAAGTCGTCGCGCTTCCGTGATGTCGCGCGCAATCTTCGAGACGCCGACGACCTTGCCGCTCGCATTCTTCAGTGGCGACCAAGTAATCGCGACGTCGATGCTTCTGCCACTGCGGGTGATTCGCTTGGCTTCTGCGTTCCTGATGTGCTCGCCCATTTCGACTCGCGCCACCACCGAGTCGACTGCGGCGCGGTGGGCGGACACGGTGAGAAACGAGATCGGTCGGCCAACCACCTCGGAGGCCGGGTACTCGAACAGACGCTCGGCACCAGGGTTCCAGTCGGTAATGAGTCCCTCCAGATCGCACGCAATGATGGCGTCATCGGTCGATTCGATGATCGCCGCCAAGCGGCGCAGCGCGTCTTCTGTTCGGCGACGCTCGGTGATGTCGCGCAAGACAGACAGATGTCGGCCTTTGACGATGTCTGTCGTGGCGGCAAATTCCACCAAACGGCTCTTACCATCGGTGCCGACGACGTACATTTCGCCGCTGCTCTTCCGGGCGGCGAGAATCGCGCGAAACTGGCGCTCCGCCTCATCAGGCGGAACCGGGCAGATGTCGGCGAACGTCATCCCCAACAGTCGCTGCCGGTCGACGCTCAGAAGCGCCATCGCTGCAGGGTTTCCGTCGATGTAACGCATTTGGTCGTCGGCGATCAGCATCGCGTCACGGGCGCTCTCGAACACGGCTGACAAGAGCCGCTGGGCTTCTCTGCGCTCGCGGCGGTTGGCCGACTCACGGAGCTCTCTTTCGATGGCAGGTACCAGTCGGCTGAGCTTCGATTTGATGAGAAAGTCGTTCGCGCCGGCTTTCAGAGCCTCGACCGCCGTGTCTTCGCCGATGGTGCCGGAGACGATGATGAAAGGGATGTCGAGGCGTCGCTCGACCAAGAGCGCGTAGGCGCTGGTCGCGTCGAAGTGCGGCATCGCCCAGTCGGACAGCACCACGTCCCACGTCACGCGATCCAGGGCTTCGCGCATCGCTTCGGGCGTGTCGACGCGCTCTACCGTCGGCTCGAAGCCACCCTCTCTGAGCGCTCGGACGAGCAGGTTCGCGTCGGCCTCTTTGTCTTCGACGATGAGCGCTTTCAGCTCGGTCGTCATGATGCCTCGATCGGCGATTTGCCCCGCATGCCCTGCGCTCCCCCCATGAGAAACCTACCAGAGGTAGATTGGTCTGGGAAAGGCTCTACCAGAAGCGCTATCGCGGGAAGTAGACCAAGTCTCGGTCGCGAGCCGTAGCCACAACTTTGTGGATACCGCTCGTTGAACATTTGTGCCAGGCGTGGTGCCGGTGGGCGTCCGCGCGTTCGTGATCGTGGTAGGCCCTCGAGCGATGAATCGCGCCATCGAAGCCATCTCACTCGTCGCGGTCTCGTGCGGGCTCGCATGCAGCTCTGGGCAGAAGATCCCGACACCACCCCCGCCAGACCCGCCGCCCGACTCCGTCGGCAACACGGCAATCGTCGCTCCGCCACCGACGAAGCCGACGACCGCGTCCACCCTGGATGCGCAGGGGCTTTCGCTCGCGGCTCTCGATAGATCGGCCGACCCTTGCGACGACTTTTATCGGTACGCGTGCGGCGGCTGGGAAAAGGCGACCGCAATTCCCGATGACCGTTCGCGTTGGAGCCGAAGCTTCTCCGAGATCGATCAGCGCAACGAGGCCGACCTGCGCAAAATTCTCGAGGACGCAGCGAAGGCTCCAGCGCCGAAGAAGGGCAACGCCAAGCCCGCGCACAAGATCGGGAGCTTCTACGCGTCGTGCATGGACACCGGCTCGATAGAGAAGGCGAAGACGAAGCCGCTGGCGCCGCTTCTCGAGAGCGTGAACGCGGTCAAAGATCGGGCGTCACTGACGAAGGCCCTGGTCGCCCTCCATCGGCGCGGCATTTGGGCGCTGTTCAATGTCGACAGCGGCCAAGACTACAAAGACGCCACCAAGATGATCGGCATGCTCGATCAGGCCGGGCTCGGTCTGCCTGATCGTGACTACTACCTGAAAGACGACGCCGACAAGAAGGACATCCGCGCCAAGTACAGCGCGCACGTCAGCAAGATGCTCGTGTTGTCGGGCATGGACAAGAAGGCCGCCGATGCAGCCACCGTGCATGTCCTCGCCATGGAGACCGAAATCGCAAGAGTCTCGAAGTCGAAGGAAGACCGCCGCGAACCGGCGAAGATGTACAACAAGGTCGATCGCGGCGGCCTCGTGAAGGCGACCCCCCAGATCGACTGGGACGCGTATTTCAAGGGCCTGGCGTTCCCCGATATCGTGGACATCAGCGTGACGAGCCCCGACTTCTTCGCCGGGGTCGACGCGCTCCTGCAGAAGGCCTCGCCCGACGCAGTGCGCGCATATCTGAGGTGGCAAGTCGTGCACCAAGCGGCTCCCCATCTGACCAAAGCGCTCGAAGAAGAGGACTTCGCAATGTCGGCGGCCATCACCGGCCAGAAGGTGCAGCGCGAGCGCTGGAAGCGCTGCATCGATGCCACCGACGAGGCGCTGGGAGAGCTTTTGGCGCAACCATTCATCGAGCAACGCTTCGGTGGCGACAGCAAACAGGGCGCCGAGCTGTTGGTGTCGGCCATTGCGAAGGCGATGGGTGCTCGTCTGGACGAGCTCGAATGGATGGACCCAAAGACGAGGGAGCTCGCGCGCGAGAAGCTGACGTCGATGGCCTACCTGATCGGGTACCCGGCCAAGTGGAAGGAGTACGACTTCGGTGTGACCGCGAGTCACTTCGACAATGTCAGCGCGGGCGCGATCTTCCGGGTCAGGCAAAACTTGAAGAAGGTCGGCAAGCCAGTCGACCGGGGTGAGTGGTACATGACGCCGCCGACGGTGAACGCCTACTACGACCCACAAAAAAACCAGATGGTCTTCCCGGCCGGCATCTTGCAGCCACCCTTCTTCAGCGCGAAAGCGAGCGTTCCCGTGAACCTCGGCGCAATGGGCATGGTGGTCGGTCACGAGCTTACCCACGGCTTCGACGACGAAGGGTCGCAGTTCGACAAAGCAGGCAATCTATCGAATTGGTGGAGCCAAGAGACCGGCGCCGTGTTCAAGCAAAAGGGCGCGTGTGTCGAGAAGCAGTATGGCGCCTACGAGGTCCTGCCCGGCCTGAAGCTCAATGGCAAGCTCACGCTGGGCGAGAACATCGCCGACGTGGGCGGCATCAAGCTCGCGTTCCGCGCCTATCGTGATCTTCGCAGCAGCGCCAAAGAGGAGGTGCTGGCCGACGGCTTCAGGGAAGATCAGCAGTTCTTCTTGTCGGTGGGTCAAATCTGGTGCTCGAAGTACACCGAAAAGGCCACGCGCTTGCTCGCGCAAGTGGACCCTCACTCGCATCCGCGTTTCCGCGTGAATGGCCCGCTCTCGCAACTGCCCGAGTTCGCAGCCGCCTTCAAGTGTCAGAGCGAATCGCGAATGGCGCCGAAGGAGCGTTGCTCGGTATGGTGAGCAGCTGATGGCGACGGCAGCAGAGTCGAAGCTCGACCGCATGAGATTCGCGGTACAGGCCGCGAACCTCACGGTGCCCGCTACGCGCTGGGCAATGGTGGAAGGCGCCGTCACGAAGAGCGCGGCCGACCTCGTAATGGTCGATCTGGAGGACTCGATCCCGCGCGCCGACGACACGGCGCTCGAGCTGGGTCGAGCGAACGTCGTGCGGGCGCTCTGCGAGCTCGACTGGGGCCGGCGTTTGCGCTTCTTTCGTCCGCGCGGGCTCGATCTCGATCCGCGTCTGGACGACGTCCGATTCGTGTTGCCGCGAGTGCGCGAGCGACTCGAAGGCATCGTGATTCCGAAGGTCCACGGTGCCGACGACGTCGTTCGTTTCGATCGGGCGCTCGGCGAGATCGAGCGCGCCGAGGGTCTCGAAATTGGGCGGGTCAAGCTGCACGTCCTGATCGAGAGCGTGACAGCCGAAGAGCAGGCGTTCGAGATCGCTCGGGCGTCGGCGCGCACGGTGGGGCTGGTGTTCGGCGCCTTCGACTATTGGAGCTCGCTTCACATGGCCCTGGTGCCCTATCGCTTCGACCACCCCGCGGTCGACGCTGCGCGATTGCGCATCGTGAAAGCGGCTGCAAGCGTAGGCATCTCGGCGATCGCCGAGATGACCACCAGCTTTCCGACGAAAGAGAAGAGCGAGTCGGCGCGCGCAGCTGCGATCGAGGAGTGTAAAACCCACGCAGAGCACGCACGCGACCTCGGCATGACCGGCAAGTGGACGGGGCACCCTGGCCAAGTCGCCCCGGTCCTGTTGGTGTTTACGCCGTCACGAGCGGCGATCGACGGCGCGATTCAGCAGGTACGTGCGTTCGCCGTGGCCGAGCGGAGCGGGCTGGGGGCGATTATGCTCGACGGCAGCATGGCCGACCGCGCGACCGACCGCGTGAACCGCATGGTCTTGGCTGCCGCCCACGCGCGCGGCGCACTCGACCCGCCTGTGGCACGCGAGCTGGGGCTTGATCAGGGCGCCGGCGTGGCACCGCCCGGCCTGAGCCGGTAACACTTTTCGCCTTTGCAGGCCGTGCCGGCGCACTCTTCTTTGCGGGTCGGCAAACACTCGGCCCGATGGACCTTTTCGTCGAGCAGACGACGTCGCATGCACGCACGCAGGTCGTCCGCACAGATCTCTCTCTTCTCGGTCCCCTGTTCCCACTTTGCGCAGAAACATTCTCGTTCTACGCCCGTGCTCGCAGCGGAGCTTGCGGATGCGCTCGGTGAAAGTAGCTCCGCGCTCGACGACACGCTGGCCGCAGGCACGACAGCGCTCGACGAGGCGTTCGCTTCGATCGATGGCGCGAGCGGGTCCGGCGCTGCCCTTGCGCTGCACGCAGCAGACACGAGACCGAGGACCACGAAAAGCTCGGCGAGACCCCTTCTCACGCGCCTTCCTCGAGCTCTTCTTGCGAGCTCGTGTCGAGCTCAGCCAGCGCGGTGGCGCGCCTTGCCTTACGCCGCGAAAGGAAAGAAAGCGCCAGACCCACCAAAGCAGCCGAGAACGGAACGACCGAGAACGCAACCAACGCCCAGAGGGTCGTGTCGCTGGGCCGGTCTGGGCAAGGTGGCAACCGTTGCCCGACGAAGCGACAGCCGATCAGGCGATCGAGCTTGGCCTGTGCCGCGTCGCGCGCCGCCGAGGCGGGCTCCGCGCTCAACGCTGCCACGGACATGCGATAAAGCGCCAGCGCCCGCCTGTCGCCATCAGGCGTCGCTGGTGTCTCGTTGACCAAGGCGAAGAGCAGCTCCGCTTTGCGGTCGGGGTTCTTTTCTGTCAGCGCTGCGGCGAGCTTCTTACCCGCGTTGCCTGGCAGCGCCGCGACGATGTTCGCTGCCCTGAACTGCTCTTGCGTCAGGTACAGCGTTTCGCCGTTGGGCCCTGGGTACTCCTCGCTAGGAGAGACGTTCTGAGGCACCGCTAGGCGACGCGCCGCCGCCTCGTAACGGACGTCCAGCGTCGGTGCGCGTCGCGACCAGTTGGACTGGAAGTTGTTGTACCAGAACGCCGCACCCGCGCCGAACGCGAGCGAGACCGCGAACGCCAGCAACATCCACCGGTGAACGAGTCGCGGCGTCGAGGCGCGGCGCCCCGTCGGGCCCTCTGGGGTCGCTTGTTGTTCAGGCTCGTCTGATCGAACATCCTCTCCGTCGGGGGCCCGCTCAGCCATGCGCCCGTCATAGTCCGACTTCGAGGCAAGACGCCACGCGCGTTTTGCAAAACTTGTCCCGCTGGCAATCGATTGCCGAGCGCCGCCTATTCAGGGGTCCGCCCGTAGCGCCACGTGCTCCCAGGCGCTGGCAGCCTCTGGGTGCCCAGTTGCTGACGACAAGCGAGACAGAAACCTCGCGCAAGCTTTTTCCCCGCTCTTGTCGCTCAGCGCGCGGGTGGACGCCAAGGCGGTCAGGGCTTCCAAGAGGCTGTCTTCGTGACGCCCGGCTGCCGCAACTCCAATGGCGTACGCCAAGACCGCACGCGCTCGCTGTTCTGGGCGCTTCTCGGTCTCGGCGCCGCGACGAAGCAGACGAAGCCCTTCTTCTTTTGCTCCGCGTGTCATCGCCAGCACACCCGCCAGTCGTTCCACCACTTCGGCGTTGTCGACGGTCAGCTTCAGCGCTGCCACGATATCATCGAGCGGCACCGCGTCGGCCTTGACCATCGCTTCGCGGGCCATCTCGAGCAGCTGGAACGAGCCCGTCGTCTGACGCTGCACGGCTAGACGGGGCGCCTCGATGAGGGCCGCTGGCTCGATCTGCGGGGGGTGGGCCGGCACTGGGCCGGTCAACGGATCCGATACGACGAGCGTGCGGCAAGTGTGCACCGTTCCGTCGACGACCACCTCCAGCGGCTGGCCTTCGACCCGCACCGCGCCGCTGACGATCGATAGCATGTCGGCCGAGAGCAGAATGTCACCGTCGTCGGCGCGTTGCGCGAGCGTGCTCGCCAATGCCAGGCTGGTACCCCACGCGAGGCGCACGGCGTCACCTCGCAGAAAGGTCTCGATATGGCCCTCTGCGATGCCGGCGCGCAAGAAGCGGAGCCGATGGTCGTGCGGTGACACCGCCTCGTCCGAGTACGACGACGACACTGCGCTGGCAGCCATCGCCACCGCGGCCTCGGCGTCGCTCATGTCGAAGGCGAACGAGATCTCGCCCGCAGTGCCTGGCAAAAATGCACACACCGCCCCGCCGATGGCTTGCGCCTCACGAGCGAGCGCGGAGGCGGGAGCGAAGTCGGTGGCCGCGCCGGAGCTGTCGAAACGAAAGCAGACAATGACGGCTGGCACGTTATGTCCCGATCCGGATCTTCTTCTTCAGCTTCGCGATCTCGTCATCCATCTCTGGGTTCGTCGCCGACGTGTCTCCCGAACCACCACCACCACCACCACCTTCGAGACGGCGAAACTTCATCTCCACATCCATATCGCTCGGACCAGTCCCAAGCGCGTCTTCCACCTCGCGGTGCGCAGCAACCTCGTCCGCGTGGTGGTCGATCTGCGCCTCCATGCGGCGAAACTCGTCGAACGCTTTGCCCCCGACAGGAGCACCGAGCCCTTCGGCGCCGCCGCCCGCGCGCGCCTGCCGAAGCTGCGCGGCGATGGTTCCTTTGCGGGCTTCGTACTCCTTCTGCTTGTGCTCCATCCGATCGAGCTCGGATTTCATGTTGAGCACCGCGGAGCGTTGCTCGGCTCGCAGCGCCTCCGCGCGATCGCGATCGCCGACGACTCGCTTCTTCTGTGTCAGCGCTTCTCGCGCGAGTTTCTCGTCATCGGCGCGGAGCGCAAGCTCGGCGCGCCGATCCCATTTCTCGACCTCTGCATCCAGCTCTTCGACCTTGCGGCGCAGCACCTTCTCCGCGGCCATTCCGTCGACCATCTCTTTGCGCGCGGCCCTGACCTGGTCCTTCATCTCGGTGACCAAAAGATCGACCGACTTGGAAGGATCGTCGGCTTTGTCGAGCAAAGCGTTCACGTTGCTCGAGATGACCTTGCCCATACGGTCGAAGATGCCCATGGCCCCTAGGGTGCAACGCCATCCCCTGCCTGTAAAGTCAGGGGTCGATCTGGCCTAGCAACAGCCTTGTCGCGAGGACGGCGCCGGGGTCACAGGCGAACCCGATCTGTCGAGCCAGGTCATTTTGGCGTACCAAGCCCGAGAGAAGGGCGAGCTCCGCGCCGCCCGGGCAAGGCGAGATCAACACACAGCGCGCATCTGTCTGACCGGGGAGAGCTCTACCAGGGGTTGCCGGTCCCTCCACTACCTCGAGCTCGCTGCAGACGCGCTGCGCTGCCACGACTGCACTCGAGAACGCCGCCAGCTCGTCTTCCGTGACCAGGCGCGCGACCGGGCTGGGCAGCGCTAGGGTCTTCGGTGGCAACACGATGCACAGCGGAAGCTCAGTCGAACGCGCGGCTTCGGCGATCTTCTGGATGCGGTCCAGCAGCACATCGGCGAACGCTGAAACGAGTGGTTGTGACAGGAGCTCGAAGAACACGCGTTCTGGCCGTAGCAGCACAACGCCCGTCGCACCGAGCCGTTTTGCAGTAATCACGTGGTTTGGGTGTTCGACACACGCGAGCACAGCGAGGCGGGTACCACTCATCCCGACATCGAGCAGCGCCGTCACCGCGTCGGGCGTCTCGGTGAGCTTTTGGGCTGCCACCCCCCGCACGATCGCCCCCGCTCTGCCGTCGATGGTGATCCGCTCGTAAGGGCGAATGACGCCACCGCCCGCGATGTGCACTTCGCCCGAAGCGAGAGACAGCGCAGCTCCGCTCGCGACACACGGCTTCGCGAGCCCGCGCGCCATCACTGCCGCTTCGCCTGTGATGCCGCCGCGTACTGTGATGATCCCGGCAGACGCGCGCAGCGAACCGATGTCTTCCGGCGTCACTTCGGGGACCACCAAGATCGCTGGAAACCCAGCGCGACAGAGCTCCTCGGCCTGGCCTGGTGTCAGCGCGACGAAACCCTCGGCAAAGCCTGACCCGGCCGCGATACCAACGGCAATCGCCGCGTCTGGCTCGATCACCAAGCAGAGCTCAACGGCTTGGCCGACGTCGCTCGGGTCGATCAGCGCGAGCGCTTCGCGAGGCGCCAGGACCTCGCGGTTGAGCAGATCGCGAGCCAGCTCGAAGGCCACGATGCCCGCCCGCCTGAGCGGCTCGATCGAGACGATTTGCGCGCGACCATCAGCGACCGTGAAGGCCACGCGCACCGGGCGCCTCGCTGCTGTCTCCAGCGTGACCACGATCTCGTCGAGACGCGTTCGTTCCGCGTTGGGCAACACCCCGAGCTCGGCCAGAGGAGCGGCGCTGCGGCCGGGCGGTTCGAGCAGCGTTCGAATGGATTCACCGGCACGCGCCAGCGCCGGACGCGCGCCGGTCCGTGGGTCGCGGCTGACTACCGACGCGTAGCGACCATCTTCCGGCAACAGGCTCAGCAGCGCCCGCTCGAGCTTCGTCTTTTGGAACATCCGGCGAAGCACGTAGAAGACACGCTCGAATCCGAACGGAGGCAGCGGGCCGGCATTCGAAGTTGCGGCCAAGCCCGCGAGCACGGACTCGATCGCCTCCGGCGTCGCGCCTCGGGGCAAGACAGCCATGAAACGCGACGAAGACATGCCGAAACAGGCCTCGGCCGCGATC